>Ga0193695_1000130_pt1 | contig 11530 bp, 12 predicted proteins | sample L3s2metaG_FD_160568 | JGI IMG/M metagenome (GOLD analysis project Ga0193695, IMG submission 160568) | Soil microbial communities from a riparian zone of the East river system, Colorado, United States - L3s2 | ecosystem: Environmental > Terrestrial > Soil > Riparian zone | place: USA: East River... | reverse complement strand
TCGCCGGTCGCCGTTGGCCTCGATCTTCACCGCGACGGAGGTCGGTTTGAAGGCCGAGCGGGCAGCCTCGATCGCCCCCGGCGCCAGAGGCGCGGCGGCGTTGCGTGTCAGCCGGCGCTGCTGGAGAAAGTTCACCAGCTCTTTTTGGCTGATTCCAAGTTCGCGTGCGAGTTCGTGTGACTTCATGCCCGACCAATGATTATGCCGTTCCGGCCGAATTCGAAACCTGAGCGGGCTCGGGGCCAGAGGCCCTTACGGAGTCAGTTCAGACCACAGCTCCGGCTGGACCGTCGTGCGCAGGGCACGGTCCAGGGACCGCTTTTTCCGGGCCAGTTCCATGCATACCGCGGCCCTATGGAGGTAGGCGCCGCGCCCCACGGCCCGGCCCGTCACATCCACCGCCGCGCCGCCCCCCGACCGGCGAACGAGACGGATCAGCTCGTGCTTTCCGCCTGCTCCTCGGCAGCCCACGCAAGTTCGCGAGGGCTCATGGTGCGCCTGTTTCACCGGCCGGCTCATCGGCTTCGCTGGGTTTGATGTCGATCCTCAAGCCCGTCAGCCTGGCCGCGAGGCGAGCGTTCTGGCCGTCGCGGCCGATCGCCAGTGACAGCTGGCCGCGGGGGACGAGCACAGTCGCGGTTCTGGTCGCGCGGTCGATGGAGACAGAGTCCGCCTTCGCGGGACCGAGGGATGCTGCGACGAAGGCTTCGGGGTCGTCCGACCACGGGACGATGTCGACGTGCTCGTTGGAGAGCTCGCTCAGAATCGCGCGATGCCGCACGCCCTTCGGGCCGACGCAGGCGCCGACTGGATCGAGGCCCGGTTCGGTGGCCGCGACCGCGATCTTCGTGCGCAGCCCAGGTTCGCGCGCGATGGCGCGGATCTGAACCGTGCCCGCTTTGATCTCGGGAACCTCGGCCTCGAGCAGGCGGTGAACGAAAGAGCGCGCGGCGCGTGAAACGCGGACCTGCGCCTGCCGCGGGTTGTGCTGTGTCTCGAGGATGACGACGAGGGTCGGGCGGCCTGGGTGCAGCTCCTCGCCTGGAATCTGCTCCTCCGGCGGCATCACTCCCTCGATGCGCCCGAGGTCGACGTACACGGTTCCCCCCTCGACGCGATCCACCACGCCGCTGCTCAGCTCGCCCCTGTGTTCCGCAACGTCGCGAAGCACCTTGTCACGCTCGAGGTCGTGTATGTGCCGGAGAACGGCGTGCTTGGCCGTTTGTGCGGCCATTCGCTTGAAAGGATCTGACGGCAACATCTCGATGACCTCGGTTCCATCTGACCGCACTGTCCGACTCCGGACCTCGAGTGCGCCTGTCGCCGTGTCGAGCTTGACGGTCACGAACCCGGCCGGGTTGAAGGCGCGCACGTAGGCGATGGCGAGCGCGCTCTCCACCGTCTGCAGCATCTCCTCAAAGGGGATGCCCACCTCGGCGCAAAGCGCGGTCAGCGCTTCGGCCAGGCTCTCGGTGGAGGGCTCAGAAGGAGACCGCGAGCCTGCCCGCGACAACGTCATCCCATTCGATGTGGACTATCACCGGGGCGCGTCCGCGCGCACCAAGTGCTTGGACTGCTATGCCAGCTCCGTCGACCGCCACCAGCTGCCCTTCGACGATCGTCTCAGCCTCTCCCGTTCGGTAGCGCACGTTGACCCGCTTGCCGTTGAAGCGTTCGTAATCTCCATGACTCCGCAGGGGGCGCTCGGCTCCGGGAGACGAGACCTCGAGGTCATATGGACCATCGATGTAGTTGGAGTGGTCTATCAACGGGCCCGCGACGCGGCTCACGCGCTCGCAATCCTCGATGGTGATCGGCTCGATGCGGTCGATCGAGATGCGGAGTGTTCGTCCCGAGTGGCCTGACTGGTCGAGCGAGTAGAGCTCGTAACCCATGTGCTTGATGGTGGGCTCGAGCAGCTCTCTGATGGACGTTATGGGCCAGGTCGGCATGTTGCGGTGTCTGAGAACAATCTACACCGCTTACCGCAGTGGCTGGACCCGCCTCCACACGACGAGCAGGGGAGCCGCGTTGAAGATCGAGCTGTAGGTCCCCGAGACGATGCCGATGAGCAGCGCCAGCGCGAAGCCCTTCAGGGTGGAGCCGCCGGCGATCAGGATCGCCGCCAGAACCAGGACGACGGTGAAGCTCGTGATGATCGACCGCGCCGCGGTCTGCATGATGCTGAGGTTCACGACCTGCTCAAACGACAGCCGCTGGCTTACGCGCAGGTTTTCGCGGACCCGGTCGAACACGACGATCGTGTCGTGCACCGAGAAGCCCACGACCGTGAGCACCGCGGTGACAAACAGCGTGTCGATCTCACCGATACGAAGGTCGAACACCTTGCCCATGATCGAAAAGATGCCCGTCAGGAGAAAGACGTCGTGCAGCAAGGCAGCCAGCGCGGATCCGCCGAACTGAAAGCCCGCGCGCCAGCCTCCCGGCACGTTCCGGAACCGGATGGCGAGCAGGAACAGGATGGCGACCGATGCAAGGACCACGGCGAGCAGGGCGAACTGAATGGTCTCTCCCGCGATGGTCGGCCCCACCTCGAGGACCTGGAGCACATTGACCGCACCAAGCTGGGGTTGGGCCGCGAGATGGTCTTCGAATGTCTTCTGCTGCGGCGGAGTCAATGGAACGCCGGCGCGGATGATGAAGCTGCCCTGGTTGGTCTGGATCACAGAGCCGGTGACGGGCTGCGCGGCGACCGCGGCCTCGACCTGCGCGACGGTCGGGTGGTTCGCAAAGCTGAGGGTGAACTCGGTGCCACCGGCGAAGTCGATTCCGAGCAAGAAACCGCGCGTCGCCATCGAAATGATGCCCGGGATGATGATGATCAGCGACAGCAGGAAGAACAGGTTGCGCCGGCCGGTGATGTTGAGCCTTCTCACGCGAGGTTCAGGCCGAGGCTCTTCTTTCGGACTCCCGTCAGAGACTATGTCCGCCGTCTGCTGTTGCGGCGCGACGTCAGACAGTTCGGGCACGGTCGACTCCCATCAGCGCCGGGCGGCGCAGTGCGCTTCCCGTCATGACGATCGCAAGCAGGTTATGGGTCACGACGATCGAAGAGATCAGGCTGGCCACCACGCCGATGCCGAGGGTGATGGCAAAGCCCTTCACCTGTCCAGGCCCGACGAAGCCGAGGATCACGCAAGTGATGAGCGTCGACGTGTTCGAGTCGCGGATCGCGGGCCATGCACGCCTTACCGCCGCATCGACCGCGGCCGCTATCGTGCGGCCCGCCCGCACCTCCTCTTTGAATCGCTCAAAGATCAGGACGTTGGCGTCGACCGCCATGCCCACCGACAGGATGAAGCCGGTGATGCCGGCCAGGGTCAGCGTGACAGGCACCACCTTGAAGACCGCGAGCACCGCGCCTGCATAGAAAAGGAGAGCGATGCTGGCCAGGAGGCCCGGCACGCGGTAGTAGATGATCATGAAGAGGACGACGATCGAGAGGCCGAGCAGGCCCGCGGCAAGACTGAGCTTCACCGACTCCGCGCCGAGAGTGGAGCCCACCTGGGTCACGGAGAGCACCTGCAGGTCGACTGGGAGCGACCCGGAGTTGATTCCGGTGGCCAGGTCGTTTGCGCTCTGCTGGGTGAACGATCCGCTGATCGTCGCGTTGCCGCCCGAGATCTCCTGCAGCGTCACCGGGTCGGTCAGGAACTTGCCGCAAATGGTGTCCGGGGTTTGGGCAGCAAGACAGGCCGAGTCGTAGGGCTGTGAGACCTTGCCTGCGTAGGCAGGGTCCTCCCAGTGGTCGATGTCAGCTTGAGTCAGGTCGAGCCAGATGGTCAGGTGGCGCTGCGGACAATCGGTGCCGGCTCCCGGGCAGGCGGCGACGTTGTCGCGGGTGAGGGTGTCGAACAAGTTGCCGCCGCGCGAGGTGAAGCTGATGTTCACGACCCACGCCACGCCATTCTGGTCGATGGCCGCGGTGGCGCTCTGGATGTCGTCTCCAGTCAGGCCTGTAAAGGCAGGTTTGTAGCCTGGTTGAGGCCCGCTCGTCACCTTGTCGTCGGGCACCCACTTCGTATAGACCAGCTTCGAGATGGCGCCGATCGTTTTCTGCGCCTGGTCGGCCGTCACGCCGGCCAGGTCGACAGTGATCCGGTCGTAGTTGCTGCCTGCGCCGCGGATCTCCGGCTCGCTCACGTTGAGCCCGTTGACGCGCTTGTTGATGACCTGGATCGTGCGCTGCTGGACGTCAGCCCGCGACTGCCCGGCCGGAAAGTTGGTGAGCTGATAGTCGATGTGGGTTCCACCCGCCAGGTCGAGGCCGCGGTGGATGTACAGCTGCCAGCCGCCGAAGTTCGGCGGCAGTCCCGGGACGTTGCCAGTGAGCGGGTAATGGTTGGCAATCCGGTAGATGTAGCCGGCCCCGTCGACGAACAACGAGAACGCCAGAACGACAACTATGAATAGGCGGACTGGCCAGCTGAGGACTAATTGCACGGCCGATCAGTCTACCGAGGGCTCGTTTGCTGCTGCCGCCCAGAAGAGTCCCAGCTACTTCCAAGTCGTCTTCCTTCCCGGTCTGAAATCGCGGTGGTTGGGTGCGGATTTCAGACCGAAGTGAACGATGGCGCCGGTGGTCTGGGTTTCCCAGACCACCAGACCCAGGGAAACTCAATCGCGCGGGAGCGGAGTGCTTGAAATCGGCAAGGCAAAGCGGGCGACATCCTTCACGCTCAGCGTTGCCGGAAGACTAGGTTCAGGACGACCGTCAGGACGATGGACAGGATGATGCTTGTGGCGATCGGGATGTACACGGTGACGCCCCCGCTTCGGAAAGTCAGGTCGCCAGGAAGGTGGAACCGGCCGAAGAGCATCAAGGCGCCGCCGATCAACACAAGCAGCACGCCGAAGACAAGCAGCAGCCTGCCTACGTCTTGCACACCTCTCAGAGTAGGCGGGTTTGTTGAGGTCCAGGGTCGGGTGGTGTGATCCCGAGGTGCCGGTAGGCGAGCTCCGTCGCCACGCGGCCACGCGAGGTCCGGGCCAAGAAGCCGATCTGGATGAGGTACGGCTCGTGCACGTCCTCGATGGTCTCCCGCTCCTCCGACAGCGAGGTTGCCATGGTGTCGAGCCCGACCGGGCCACCATTGAACTTCTTGATCAGCGTCTCGAGGAGCTGGCGGTCGAGCGGCTCGAGGCCCAGCTCGTCGATGTCCAGCATCGCCAGCGCTTGTCTGGTGATGTCGACGGTGCCCCGGCCGTCGCCCCTGACCTGGGCGAAGTCGCGCACGCGGCGCAGCAGGCGGTTGGCAATGCGCGGCGTGCCGCGCGCGCGGCGTGCAATCTCTGAGACGGCTTCTGGGGGAACCTCGATGTCCAGGATTCGCGCAGACCGGGCCACGATCTTCTCCAGTTCGGCCTTCGTATAGAAGTCGAGCCTGTAGACAGCGCCGAATCGGTCACGCAGCGGTCCGCTGAGCAGCCCCTGCCGTGTGGTCGCGCCGACGCACGTGAAGTGCGGGAGCGGCAGGGTCGCGGCGCTCGCGCCCACTCCCTTGCCGAGGACCGCGTCGAAGCGGAAATCCTCCAGCGCCGGATACAGCGACTCCTCGACGACGCTGTTGAGGCGGTGGATCTCGTCGATGAAGAAGACGTCTCGCGTGCTGAGGTTCAGGAGGATCGAGCCGAGCGCGCCCTGGTGGTCGATCGCCGGACCAGAGCTGACCTTGATCGCGACGCCAAGCTCGTTGGCGATGATGTGCGCCAGAGTCGTCTTGCCGAGACCCGGCGGACCGCACAGCAGGACGTGCTCCACGGGCTCGCCGCGCCGGCGGGCCGCCTCCAGCAGGATGTCCAGGTTCTCGCGCACCTGCTCCTGGCCGACATACTCGGCAAGCATCCTTGGGCGCAGCGTCAGGTCGAACTGCTCGTCGTCGGCGCGTGCGTCGAGGACGATGTCTCCGGTCACTTACGTCCCAGGGCTCTCAATGCGAGCGCGAGCGCTTCCTGTGTCGACGGCGTCACCTTCCAGTCGACCGATTCGATGCCCACACGCGCCTCCTGCGAGGAAAACCCCAGGTTCCGAAGCGCCGACTCGACCGCCTTCGGCACGGCGCCGTCGCCGGCGATCGCCGCGGCCCGGGGGACTACCTCCATCTCCGCGAGCGCGTCGAGGCGCGGCTTGAGCTCGATGATCACCTTGGCCGCGGTGCGCGGCCCCACCCCGCTCGCACGCCTGATCGGTGTGGCGTCTTCGCTCACGATCGCTCGCTTCAGCACGTCGAGGCTCGCCGAGCTGAGGATGTTGAGCCCAACCTTCGGACCGACGCCGTCGACCTGGATCAGCATCTCGAACATGTCGAGCTCTTCGACGGTGGCGAATCCGTAGAGCGCGAGCTGATCCTCTCTGACCTGGGTGTGGATGTGCAGCTCGACGTCTCCTCCAGGAGGCGGGAGCTGCTGGCGAGTGCCTGATGCAACGCTGACCATGTAGCCCACGCCTCCGACGTCGAGCACAACGAAATCAATTCCCGATCGCCGCACGACTCCGCTGAGGTGCGCAATCATGGAAGAGGCGCCCTGCGCGCGCCCGGCGTGACTGCCGCCCGGGTGAACCGCCGGCTGCGCGCGTGGCAGACAGCGATCGCGATGGCATCGCGCGCGTGGTCGTCGAGACGGCCTTCCGGGACTTTGACCTGCGCCGCGAGCATGCGCGCGATCTGCGCCTTGTCGGCGTTGCCGTAGCCGGTGAGGATGACTTTGACCTGGCTCGGCTTGTACTCGAAGACAGGAACGCCACGCTCCTCGAGCACGGCGAGGATCGCTCCACGCGCCTGCGCCACCGCGACCGCGCTGGTCGCGTTCCGGCCCATGAACAGCTCCTCGAGGGAAGCTTCCGCGGGCGGGTTTTCGTCGAGCAGCCGGCGAAGGTGTTGCGTGATGATGAGCAATCTCTCACCGTCGCGCCCGGGACGGGTGATCACAGTGCTGCAGGCCAGCACGAGGTTGGGTTCTGCGAACAATGCAAATCCTGTGCTCGCGAGCCCAGGGTCGATCCCGAGGATCAGTCCGTTTGCCGAGCTCGACATCTATCCATCAGGTTCTACACCTGTGCTGAGACGCGTTCAAGGACGTTAAGCGCGGTGAGGACGTTGTCCTCACCGCGGGGAACTCCACGCCACGATTGGGAGGCGCTTCGAATATGAACGTTTGGGGACGGCCGGAGTAAATCCGGCCTACTTGCGAGCTTTCAATTAATTCCATTCATACCTGTGCTGAGACGCGTTCAAGGATGTTGGTTGGAATATCGAAATTAGCGTAGACCTGCTGGACGTCGTCGTCCTCCTCGAGGGACTCCATCAACCTCAGCACGGCGGCTGCTTTGTCTTCATCGACGGCGACCGTCTGCTTGGGCTGCATCGTGATCTCGGCGTTGTCGATCGTGACGCCGAGCTGCTCCACCGCCGCCTTCACCTTCTCGAAGCTGTTTGGCGGCGTGGTGATCTCCACCGACTTGCCGTCGACCTGCACGTCATCGGCGCCTGCTTCGATCGCCGCGAGCCCGACCTCCTCGGGGTCCACCTTTCCGGCATTCACGGTGATGACCCCTTTGCGCTCGAACATCCAGCCCACAGAGTTGGACTCGCCGAGGTTGCCGCCGAGCTTGGCGAACCGGTGGCGGATGGAGGCGGAGGTGCGGTTGCGGTTGTCAGTGAATGCATCGACCATGACCGCCACGCCCGCCGGCCCATAGCCCTCGTAGCGGACCTCTTCCAGCCTCTCGCCGGCGAGCTCCCCCGTCCCCCGCTTGATGGCGTTCTGGATCTTGTCGGTCGGCATGTTGATCTCGCGCGCCTTTTGCATCGCGAGGCGCAGCCGGAAGTTGCCGTCCTGGTTCCCGCCGCCCTCTTTCGCGGCGATCGTGATCTCACGGCTGGCGCGGGTGAACGCCTGCCCTCGCTTGGCGTCGACGATCGCCTTTTTGTGCTTGATGCCGGCCCATTTCGAATGCCCTGACACTACGGGAGCCCTCCGAACATACTTTCGTTCATTCTACTTGACGCGTATTCGAACGAAATTTCTTTTACCCGCCTGAAGGACGTCGCCGTCCTTGAGTGCTGCGTTCTCAGCGGCTTTATCTCCATTGATCCGAATTCCTCCCTGCTCGACTAGCCGACGCGCATCGCCACGACTTTTCGCGAATCCCACTTCGACCAGGGTGCCGAGCAGGTCATTCGGGTTGGTGGCAACGTGTTCCGGTACCTCTTCGGGAGTTGAGTGCTTGCGGAACTTCACGTCGAAGTCCTCTTCGGCCCGCCGTGCGGCTTCCTCGCCGTGGAGGCGCTTGACCAGCTGGTGAGCGAGCATCGCTTTGGCGTCGCGCGGTTTCATCGCCAGCACCTCGGCCTGCTGCTTTGCATCAAAGCCGGAGATCAAGCGGACGTATTTTTCGGTCAGCTGGTCGGGGATCGACATGGTCTTCCCGTAGATCTCCTCCGGCGGCTCGTTGATGCCGATGTAGTTGCCGAGCGATTTGCTCATCTTCTGGACCCCGTCGGTTCCTTCCAGCAGGGGAAACACCGCGACGTCCTGCGGCTCCTGTCCATAAGCCTTCTGGATGTCGCGGCCGAACAGGAGGTTGAAGAGCTGGTCGGTGCCGCCGATCTCGACATCGGATTGGACAGCCACCGAGTCGTAGCCCTGGTTGAAGGGGTACAGGATCTCGTGAGCACCAATCGCCGCGCCTTCCCTGAGGCGATCGGCGAAGTCCTCGCGCTGCAGCACCTGCTGAAGCGTTGCCTTGCCCAGCAACCTGAGCACGTCGGCCGAATTCATCGCCCCAAGCCATTCGGAGTTGAAGCGGACCTCAGTCTGATCGCGATCTAGGACGAGCTCGAGCTGCTCGAAGTACGTCTGGGCGTTGGCAGCGACCTGTTCTTTGGTCAGGATCGGACGTGTTTCAGAGCGGCCGCTTGGGTCGCCGATCATCGCCGTGAAGTCCCCGACTATGAGGACCACCGTATGCCCTTCGTCCTGGAAGGCGCGGAGCACGTCCAGCACGACCAGGTGACCGACGTGAAGGTCTGGGGCGGTGGGGTCGAGCCCGAGCTTCACCCTGAGCTTGTCGCCACGCTCGAGCCGAGACTTCAGATGGTCCTCGTTATGGATCTGGACCGCCCGCTCACGCAGGCGCTCGAAGAACTTGCCCGTCAAGTTCTACTGGCTGACTGGGCTTGGACCGAAATAGATCTGCGGATCGGTGGGCAGAGCGGGTTGGAAGAGGCCGATGATCGGCTTCTTGACCAGCCCGGCGAGTGGAACCGCGACGTGGGAGTTGTTGTAAGCGTCTTTGATCCGCAGCTGCAGCGCGTCGAGCTGGAACCCACCGATGGGGTTGCCCGCGGCGGCAAGCTCGTAGATGACGAGGACCGCAAGGACGCCTCCGGTGATGGCGCCGACGATCACGCCAAGCAAACGGTTGAGGACCAGGGCCGGGACCTGGATCGATGAATGTGCGAGCTGTGTCGCTCCTTCGACGATCACGAGAACAGCGGTGGCGATCCCGAAGAAGCCATAGATTCGGGCGTCGGCGACCTCGAAGTTGGATGACTGTTGCAGGATCTGCCCCGCCTGCAGCCCCATGTTCGTCGCGGCCAGGAACGCGACGTACAGCGCGACCAGCCCGATGAGCCGCCGAAAGACTCCTGTGAAGAAGCCGCCGAATGCATAGACCAGGACCAGCCCCACGGCCATCCAGTCGATCCACGTCATATGCGGAACCTGGCGTGGTGTCTTTTTTCCAGCGCGAGCTTGATCTCTGCCATCACCTTCTCCACTTCGGCGTCCGTCAGGGTGCGCTCGGGACTTCGGAAAGTCAAGGTGAACGCGATGCTCTTGTGCCCTTCCGGAACCTGGGCCCCATGGTATTCGTCGAAGGCGCGAGCCATCTCGAGGAGCTCACCAGCGGCCTCTTTGATCGCCGCCAGAAGCGAACCTGCGGCGACGTGTTCTTCCACCACGACCGCAAGGTCTCGCTCTACCGAAGGAAACCTCGGCAGCGGCTGCGCGCGCGGCAGGCGCGACGCGGCGAGCACCGGCTCAACGTCGATTTCGAACGCAACCAGGCGACCTTCGACCCGCAGGCTCGCACCCACGGTCGGATGCAGCTCACCGAGGTACCCGAGCTGGCGGCCGTCCATGGTGACGGCGGCGCATCGACCTGGATGGAAGAGCTCCGCTGCTCCGCGCTGGTAGGTGCAGGCGGGGGCTGAGAGCGCCTCGACGCAGGCGTCGAGGACCGACTTCATCCTGTAAAACGCCTCTCGCCCCGAGTCAGCGGTTGAGCCGGCGGTGGCGACTGCGGCGATGCGCAAGGGCTCGTCAGGTTGCGTGTTCTTCTCGCCGACGCGAGCGAGGAACGCGGCGGCGATCTCGTAGACGCAGACTTCGTTGCGCCCGCGGTCGCGATTCAACGCCACGGCGTCGACCAGCGATGGCACCAACGACGTGCGCAGTGTGTCCATGTCGTCGCTCAACGCATTTGCAACACGCATCGCTTGCGACGAAACCCGAAGCGCTTCGAGCTTGCGGCCCGAGACGAGCGCAGGATTCCACGTCTCGGTGAACCCGGCGCCGGCCAGAACCTCCCGGGCAGAGTCGAGCCGGCGGTCAACGCTTGGTTGCAGCGGCGTCCAGCTGTCGTGGCGCCGGCCGGGCAGGGTGGGAGGAACCCTGTCATACCCGTACACGCGGCCGATCTCCTCCACGAGGTCCTCGGGAATCGTGACATCGAGCCGGAACACCGGCGGCAGGACGTCCCATTCGCCGTCACCAAGCACCTTCACATGAAACCCGAGCCGGATGAGGATGGCCTCTGACTCCTGCAGAGGGACGTGGACGCCGAGCACCTCATCGATGATCCAGGGCTTCATCCGAATGCGAACCGGTTCCTGTGGATGCGGATAGACGTCCGGCCACTCGCGGTGCACGGAACCACCCGCCAGCTCAGCGATGAGCGAAGCTGCCCGGCGCGCACCGGCCAGGGCGAGCTCGGGGGGTAGGCCGCGCTCGAACCTGGCGGAAGCTTCTGTGCGGAGCCCAAGGGTGCGCGCGGTCTGGCGCACGCTCGGCCCGTTGAAGGTCGCCGCCTCGAGCAGGATGTCGGTGGTGCCGGCATCGACCGCGGTCTCTTCCCCGCCGATCACGCCGGCGATCGCGACAGCACGCTGTGGGTCGGCGATGACGAGCATGTCGGAGCCCAGCTGGCGTTCGACGCCGTCGAGGCACAGGAGCTTCTCGCCATCATGCGCTCGCCGAACGTGGATCTCCTGCCCGGTGAGCTTCGCGAGGTCGAATGCGTGCAGCGGTTGCGCATATTCGAGCAGCACATAGTTCGTGATGTCGACGATGTTGTTGATGGGCCGCACGCCGCACGCGCGCAGCCTCCGCTGCAGCCAGTCCGGGCTCGGCCCCACCTTCACGCCCTTGATCACTCCGCCGATGTACCTGCTGCACAGGTCGGGGTCGTCGATCGCGACTTTGACCAGGTCTTTGCCAGGCGGAT
>Ga0193695_1000129_pt1 | contig 11531 bp, 9 predicted proteins | sample L3s2metaG_FD_160568 | JGI IMG/M metagenome (GOLD analysis project Ga0193695, IMG submission 160568) | Soil microbial communities from a riparian zone of the East river system, Colorado, United States - L3s2 | ecosystem: Environmental > Terrestrial > Soil > Riparian zone | place: USA: East River... | reverse complement strand
GGGCGTATCGAAGATTGTCGCGCTCCTTCTTGCTGCCATTGCGGTCAGTCTAATCCGCCGCGGGTGGCAGGGTGCGTAATGGAGGCGAGCGAGAATGAACCTGGAACGTACCTCGCGCTCCGGCTTCCCGCCGGATTACATCACTCCGAGATCACTCGAAGTTAAAAACCTGATTCGAAGCGTGCGCCGCTGGCAATATGCCGGCGTACGCTGGGCCAGAACTCTTTCAGCTCCGCACTTTTATCGCCATGCTGATAGCGCCAATTCAGCTCAACTTCGATCTGCTTGGCCTCGTCTTGCGCAGGCTGGGCCTGACCGTGATAAATATAAGCAGGCACACCGTTGCGAGTCTGGGTTAGTGTAGTCATCCCGTAGAGTTCAAGACGGCGCTGCTGCAATTGGGCCGTGGTCCAATCCCGGTATATAGGGCTTCTGTGACCCCACACTTCCGCCGTCGTGGAATAGCGGGAGTAAGTGTAACCGGTTGTTACAGCTGGCGGTGCGTACTGTTCCGCGCAGCCGATGAGGGCGACAGCAAATGCTGCTAAAAATAATCTTTTCATAGTCTGTGATTTTTTATACTCCGTTTCTAGAGATATACTTGCGTTCTATTAAACCATACATAACGGCGGCAGTCGCATCTTTATTTTGCCTTTTCGCGATGGTGGATTATTTTGCGAGCAATCGAAGTCCAACCAAGACCCGAAGGTCGATTCAAATTAACGAACTGAGCGTTTCCCTCGGATCGTTGACACACTGGCCTCTCTTGTTACTATCCTCGCTCCCATGAGATTTCCGTTACCGCTCACAGCGAAAATCGCGGCCTACGTGATCGGGCATAAGCTACGTGGCACGAAGAAGTTCGCGACCGTTCTTCAGCTCGAGCCGTTGCACACGTGCAACCTGACATGCACCGGTTGCGGCCGGATTCGAGAATACTCGACGTCCCTCAAGGACATGATGAGCTTGGAGGACTGCCTGGGGGCGGCAGAGGAGTGCAATGCGCCAATGGTATCAATTTGCGGCGGCGAGCCGCTGATCTATCCGCATATCGAGGCGCTAGTCGAAGGACTACTCGCGCAAGAACGCATCGTCTACATCTGCACGAACGCCATGTTCATGCGCAAGAAAATGCGCGAGTGGATGGCCTCGCAGTTGCCGGTCCAATCGCAATTTGTTGAAGAAAAAATCGCAGCGCTCGTTGGTGCGGGATTGCTAAGCGACAAAGACGCGGCTGAAATTCGCAAAGGCCCGAAAGATCCGGCGAAGCCGACGATCGCGCCTACAAAATGGATGTACTGGAACGTGCACGTCGATGGTCTTGAGCGAACGCACGACCTGATCGTGGAGCGCGAGGGGGTTTTCAAGGAGTGCATTCTGGCCATCAAAATGGCGAAGGTGCTCGGCTACCAGGTCGCCACCAACACGACCGTCTATAAGGAAGCCGACATGCAGGAGATCGAACGGATGTTCGATTATCTTTCCGATCTTGGTGTCGATGGCCACACGATCACTCCCGGTTACGAGTACGACGCTGCCAAGAGAGACATGATCAAACGCCTTAATTTGCGCCCGGAAAACTTCTTTCTCACCCGCGCCATGACGATTCAGAAGTTTCGCAAAATCGAGGAATGGATGAAACGATACACGTTTTTTGGAACGCCGGTGTATTTTGAGTTCCTGGCGGGCAAACGTGATTTGACCTGTTCAGCCTGGGCTATTCCGACCCGCAATATTCGCGGGTGGAAGGGGCCGTGCTACTTGATGACGGATGGGCATTATTCGAGCTACGCCGAATTGCTGGAAAAAATGGATTGGGACAGGTATGGCGTCGTGAATGGGGTAGCGCGCGACAGCCGCTGCGAAAATTGCATGGTGCATTGCGGCTACGAACCGACGGCGATGTTGGGACTACAAGCGCAGCGCGGCGACACTTGGAAAACGATCAAATTCAATTTTGGCGCGAAACCGAAAGCTGCCGGCCGGGGCAGTGAAGTTCTCGCTTTTAATGGTGTGAGTTCAGGAAACGGTCACATCACCGGCAAGCGGGCAGAACCAACTGCGCAAGCGTCGTAGAGACCCACATGCCGGATTCGTCGAGGGAATTGATAGTATTGCCAAGCGCGGGGCCGGACGTATCCGAGTCTTATTCGGCGACGGACGAAGAGCTAACGCGGGCAATCACGCGCGCACAAGAGAACGTGCTGCGCCAGCAAAAACCCGATGGCCATTGGTGCGGCGAGCTGATTGTCGATAGCACCCTGTGCTCGGGCTATGTCGTTTTCATGCATTGGTGCGGCGAAGTGGATGCTCAATTGCAGCGTCGCTGCATTCGTCACATTCTCAAACGACAACTGCCCGATGGTGGCTGGAATATTTATCATGGCGGCCCGAGCGAGATTAACGCTTCAGTCAAAGCGTATTTTGCACTGAAACTCGCCGGTTGTTCGGTGGACGCGCCGTTTATGCGCGAGGCGCGTGCCAGTATCATGCGTCGCGGAGGCATTCCGCAGATGAACACATTCAGCAAGCTCTATCTTGCGCTCCTGGGCCAGTTCCCGTGGAAATATTTGCCCACGATCCCTGTGGAAATGGTTCTCCTCCCACGCTGGGCGCCGTTTCACATTTACAAAATGTCATCCTGGAGCCGCGCCATGCTCGTGCCGCTGGCGATCATAAACCATTTCAGACCTACTCGCGTTCTGCCCGGCGAAAAACAATTGCACGAACTCTATCCGCTCGGCACCGAACAGACTGACTTGCGTCTCCCCCGCAGCGAACGCTTCTGGACTTGGCGGAATTTCTTTCTGCGAGTCGAAGATATTATGAAATTCCTGCATCCACTTCAATTTCGTCCGCTGCGCCGCCGTGCGCTCGAAGAAGCGGAGCGGTGGATGCTTGAGCGGATCGGTGAGGGCAGTGACGGCCTCGCGGCGGTTTATCCCGCGATGTTGAACTGCCTGATTGCTTTGCGCGTGCTCGGTTATTCCAGAACAAATCCTGTTTACGCCAAGGCGGAAAAAGATTTTGCGGGACTGTTTGTCGATGATCCCGATGATTTTCGCATTCAACCATGTCGGTCTCCGGTTTGGGACACTGCGATTAACATCGTGTCGCTGGCGGAATCCGGTCTTTCGCCGGAGCACCCCGCGCTGGAAAAGGCCGCTGATTGGCTGATCAGCAAAGAAGTGCGGCTACGTGGTGATTGGGCGATAAACAATTCGTATCCGGAAGCGAGCGGCTGGGCATTCGAGTACAACAATATTTACTATCCGGACACGGACGACACGGGGATGGTGTTGATGGCATTGCGGCTGGTTCAGCCGAAAGATCGACAGTCACTCAATGAACTCTTTCGTCGCGCGCTTAGGTGGCAGCTTAGTTTCCAATGTCGCGATGGCGGCTGGGGAGCGTTCGACAAAAACGTCACAACTCCCTGGCTGGAAGACATGCCATTTGCAGATCACAACGCGATTCTAGATCCAACCTGCAGCGATCTGACTGCGCGCACGCTTGAGCTGCTTGGTTATATTGGGTTTGATCGCAGAGCGAGGCGCGTCCGAGATGCCATTAGATATCTGATTGACACTCAAGATGAGGACGGTTCGTGGTATGGCCGCTGGGGAGTAAATTACATTTACGGCACCTGGCAGGTGCTGCGCGGGCTGCGTGCAATCGGCGAAGATATGACGCAGGACTGGATACTGCGCGGCCGTGATTGGCTCGAGAGCTGTCAAAACAACGATGGCGGGTGGGGCGAGACCTGCGGGACGTACGAAAATCCATCGACCAAGGGCATTGGCGAGAGCACCGCATCGCAAACAGCATGGGCAATCATGGGAATGTGTGCATGCGGCGATCTCGATCGGCCCAGTATTCAGCGAGGATTGCGTTATCTGCTTCGCTCGCAAAACCCGGATGGCTCGTGGGATGAAGAGCAGATTACAGGCACAGGTTTCCCAGGCGTGTTTTATTTGAAATACGACATGTACCGCCAGAATTTTCCGCTGCTGGCTCTCGCAACGTATGCGAACTACCGCAACGGTCTGGGCACGCGCGCAGGTTTTTATCACTGCGACCGGTAGGACGTGACCGCCAGGCGTGCGGGATCGATCCCAGTGCAAAAAATAAAACCTGCCGTGACGCGTAATTCGATCTAACTGTAAAGATTATGGCTTACGAACTACCTAAATTACCTTACGCGTACGATGCTCTGGAACCGCATATCGATGCGCGCACGATGGAAATCCATTATACCAAGCATCACCAGGCTTACATCGACAACGTTAACAAAGCGATCAAAGGCAAAGCTGATCTCGAAAACAAATCGGTGGAGGATTTGATCAGCGATCTGAAATCGGTGCCAGAAGACATTCGCACGGTCGTGCGCAACAACGGCGGTGGGCACGCTAATCACTCGTTCTTCTGGAAAATCATGGGGCCGAATGCAGGCGGCGAACCGAAAGGCAAACTGGCTGACGATATCAAATCGAGTTTTGGCAGTTTCGACGACTTCAAGGAAAAATTCAGCGCTGCCGGCGTGGGCCGGTTTGGCAGCGGCTGGGCGTGGCTGATTAAAAAGAACGGAAAGCTCGAAATTATTTCGACACCAAATCAAGACAGCCCCTTGATGGATGGAAACAAGCCGATCCTCGGCGTCGACGTGTGGGAGCACGCCTATTACCTAAATTATCAAAACCGCCGGGCTGATTACCTCAAGGCTTGGTGGAACGTGGTGAATTGGGACGCCGTCGCGAAGAACTACTGACTCGCGCCTGGCGAGTTCTCCTGTAGCGGCGGTCTATGACCGCCGCTAAACTTGTACACGTTTGGCGGTCACAGCCGTTCGCCAAAGGAGATGGCTTATTTAAACGAAAATTATCTGAAGCTTCAGGCCGGATACCTGTTTCCGGAAGTCGCGCGCCGGGTCCGCGAATTTTGTGAAGCCAATCCGAAAGCAGCCGAGCGGTTGATTCGATGCGGAATCGGTGACGTGACCGAGCCGCTCCCTCGCGCTGCGATCGAAGCAATGAAGCGCGCCATCGAAGAGCTCGGCCATCACGAGACATTTCGCGGCTACGGTCCGGAACGGGGCTACGAATTTTTAAGATCGGCCATCGCGCAGAACGATTATCGCGACCGCAACATCGAAATTGCCGATGATGAAATTTTTATCTCGGACGGATCAAAATGCGATTGCGGTTATATTCTCGACATTCTCGGCGATCAAAACAAGGTCGCCGCCCCCGATCCAGTCTATCCGGTTTACGTCGACACAAATGTGATGGCTGGCCACACGGGCCATGCCAGAAGGGACGGCAGCTACGAAGGCATTCTCTATTTGCCCTGCACAGCGGAAAACAATTTTGTGCCCGAGCCGCCGAAGGAACATGTCGATCTGGTTTATCTTTGTTTTCCTAACAATCCAACCGGCGCGGTGGCGTCGCGCGCGCAGCTCTCGGCTTGGGTGGATTACGCGCGCGAGCATGAGGCGCTTCTGCTCTTTGATGCTGCCTACGAGGCGTACATTTCCGAACAGGACATTCCGTGCTCAATTTTCGAACTGCCTGGCGCGCGCGAGTGTGCCATTGAATTGCGCAGCTTTTCGAAGAATGGCGGTTTCACGGGCGTGCGCTGCGGGTTTACTGTCATGCCAAAATCGGTGCTCGCGCGGACGGAGAACGGCCGCCGGTTACCGCTCCATCCGCTTTGGCAACGGCGTTGGAGCACGAAATCGAACAGCGTGAGCTATCCTGTGCAGCGCGGCGCCGAGGCTTTGTATTCGCAACAAGGTCGCAATCAAGTGCGCGCTCTCGTCGATCATTACATGGGAAACGCAAAACTTCTTCGCGACGCCGTGGCCGATGCTGGGCTGGAGACTTTCGGCGGTGTAAACGCGCCATACATATGGGTGAAAACATCAGACGGCCTCACGAGCTGGCAGATGTTCGACCGCGTGCTGCGCGAGTTAAATGTCGTCATCACGCCGGGCGCAGGCTTTGGGGCACAAGGTGAAGGTCACTTTCGTATTTCGGCGTTTAATAGCCGAGAAAACGCCGAAGAAGTAGCGCGTCGTTTGAAGAAACTGCGCTGATTGCGCCAAGGAGTAGCGGTTTTCCAACCACCACTTTTGAACAGATTGGTTTGGAGGCGCCTATCGCTGATCTGCCCTTGTCGGTATGGATGACGCGCGTAGAGTGCGCTGAGTTTTTCGGGGAAAACTAGAGTGCCGGATCGAAAGCAAAACCTGCCGCAACTTTATCGCTTTTGTTTCTTGATGCTGGGCGACTCGCGCAAGGCACAGGAAGTTTTTCACACCACGTTGCGCGAAGCGGCCCAGCGCGCTGCCCAAGGAGAACTACCAAAGGAACCGTTTTGGCTCTTCCGTGACGCGCGCTGGCGCTGTTTGGAAGCAACCAAAACGGACATACAGCCGGAGTCGCGCGAAATCGACGAACATGAAGTAGATCCGGGCGCCGCATCACAGATCGAGCAGCTTGATCCCGCACAACTCGCAGTTTGGATTTCCTCAGCGCCCGATCCTCAGAGGACCGCTCTGGCGCTTTTTTATCTCGACGAATTCGATTACACCGAAATTCTCGATATCGCCGAACTCAAGCTAAGCGCCCTTTCGCGATGCCTGGCGAAGGGGCGGCGACAGCTGCAGGCATGGTTGGACGCTAAGCATCCCGAACAACCCAAGCTATGAAGACGCTGCGGCTATTGCGCCGACGACGCGCCCTTTTGAATTGCGCGCCGTTTAGCCACGACCAATTGGCCGACCGTTCCATGCGGTCAGCGGTATCTCGTGCGGACAGCTCGGATGAATTTGTGAATCAACGGAACTTCGATCGAGCGGTGGCGGCGCTGGTCTGTCTCGTTCCCATTCCCGCGGAGTCGGCGGAATGGTTCTCGGAACAAGACCTTGTCGTGGGGTCAAAGTGGACGTGGAAAAAGATGGTGTGGAATCCCGCCGTACTTGCGATCAGTATCGCGGTCGTGGTTATCGCCGGAGTCTTTGTGTTCCAGCTGCTTGGGCGCTTGAATGATTTCCCGGGATCAGCGACCGCTCGGAAATTGCTTGCTGTGGCTGCTTCCACGCGACCGGTGATGCTCGATCCGGTAAGCACCGAAGCAGGTACTTTGAGCGATTTGTTTTTTATGAAACACGGGCTCGAACATTACGACGTTCCATCCGAATTCGCCGATTTTCGCACAATTGGTTGTCGTGTTTTCGATGATGAGGAGTCGCGTCGTATTGCTCAGATCTGGCTCGGCGAAAAACGGATGCAGTTATTCCTTTTTCCAGCAGACCGGAACATGAAAACCGGCGCGGTGCTGCATTTTCCCGGATGGCGCTATATTCACCAGGAAGGCTGGGTCGGCGCAGTGACCGAACGCAGCGGCGTGTGCTTCATGGCTGCGCTGCGGGGAGGCGAGAAGGATTTGGAACCGTATATCACGAAGAGCAAAGAGTAAGAGCTCTTCTCTTCCGCTTCCTCTTAATCTTTTCCTGTGGTCCACCTGGCGACAGGCCGAGAGGAAGAGGAACAACCGTTCTTGGGGCTTGTCGCGTTGACACTCCATCTCATGCGATTGACGTTTGTCGCCGCCAATTTGCCAGGGTAGCTCAGTGGTAGAGCAGGGGACTCATAAGCCCTTGGTCGGGAGTTCGAATCTCCCCCCTGGCAGTAGGTGGATTTCCAATTGCCGATTTCCAATTGCCACGATGATTGGCTGTGGGACGTCTGGCGCGCTGTAGGAATTGCGAAGTCGGGTTTGGCGTTGGACATTTCCTCTCGGCGATGAATCAGGAAAACGTCTTTCAAAGACTCTTCGCCCTCGGAAATTCGTATTGGCTGACACGATTCGTCGTTCTACGGCTGCTGGGTTTTGTTTATGCGGTGGCGTTTTTGGTTTCTGCGCAGCAACTCGTCCCATTGATTGGGGAGCACGGATTAACTCCGGCGAATCATTTTCTCGCGAGCGTTCAAACCCAACTCGGCTCGCGCACCGCGGGCATACTGCGAGTGCCCACTCTCTTTTGGCTCGGCATTTCGGATCATGGAATGTTGATCTTCGCTTGGGTCGGATTCGCGCTCTCGCTTGTTGTCCTCAGTGGCTACGCAAACGCGATCATCCTCAGCATTCTTTGGGTGATGTACATGTCGATCGTCCACATTGGGCAAATCTGGTACGGTTACGGTTGGGAGATTCAACTGCTTGAGACTGGTTTCTTATCCATCTTTCTTTGCCCTTTACTCGATGGGCGGCCATTCCCAAAATGCAGGCCGCCGATCCTGGTAATCTGGCTTTTTCGCTGGCTTGGATTCCGAATCATGATCGGCGCCGGTCTGATCAAACTCCGCGGCGACCCGTGCTGGCGCGATCTGACCTGCCTTTCCTATCACTACGAGACCCAGCCGATACCTAGCCCCGTCAGTCGTTATCTTCACTTTGCACCATTGTGGTTCCACAAATTTGAGACCGCATGGAGCCATTTCATTGAACTGGTCGTGCCGTGGTTTTCGTTTGGACCGCGACAGGCGCGACACATCGCGGGCGTTTTGCTTGTCACTTTCCAAATATTTCTCATCGTCAGCGGCAATCTTTCGTTCCTCAATTACCTCACGATCATTCCTTTCCTGGCGTGCTTTGACGATACCTTCCTACGCCATTTCCTACCGAGGGCATTAGTTCAGCGCGCCGAACGAGCGGCTGAAGAATCGCAGCCGTCGCGCATCAACAACGCGATCGCGATCGCTTTATCGATCGTGGTGGTCTATCTGAGCGTCGCACCCGTGCTGAACCTTTTTTCCGGCCGTCAACTCATGAACTACTCCTACGATCCGCTTGATCTCGTGAATACTTACGGCGCGTTTGGCTCTGTCGGACGCGAACGCGCCGAAATTATTTTTGAGGGAACGAACGACGCGCTAATTACCGGCGATACACAATGGAAAGAATATGAGTTCAAAGCCAAACCGGGCGATCCCAATCGGCGACCGCCGTTCGTTGCACCGTACCAACCGCGGATTGACTGGCAAATCTGGTTCGCTGCGATGGCTTCACCCGCAGATTATCCGTGGACGCTGCATTTTGTCTGGAAACTTCTGCATAACGATCGCGGCACACTCTCGCTCCTGGCGAATGATCCCTTTCCCAACGAACCGCCTCGTTACGTCCGCGCACGGCTTTACCGCTATCAGTTTGCGCCGATTGGTGACAAGGCGTGGTGGAAGCGCGAACGAATCGGTGAATGGTTGCCCGCGCTCTCCGCAGACGATCCTCGGTTTCGGCGTTTGCTGGACGCGATGGATTGGGACAATTGAAGATCAACTATCGCAAAGGAGACGCCGGTTATGAAGTCTGCTCCGGTGATCAGTTCAAATTTTTTAGGGCGAATCGCTGATCCTGCATCGCAATTTCACTCAGATTACTTGTCGTATCGAAATGGCGAGATCACGAAACGACAACTAGTCGCTCGGCTACCGCACGTTACCATGCTTGGCGACAGCTCCTGCATGGGTATCTACATCTCGTCGCCTTGGAGCACTTTCTGGCGCGTGCACACTTGCTGTGGAAGGAATTGGTTTCTCGCCCGTGGTTCTCCGTACCCGGAGGTTCGCAGCATTTCCAAAAGACTGGAAGAGATCACGCCTTTCGTTGCGATCGAATATGCCGGAATCGGCGCGCTGGTGGACCATGAGGGTGGCCGATTAAATTTTTTTCGCTGCATCCTGGGGACGCGCAGTTTTTCTGGCCAAATCAATCAGCTGCTGCGAGTAGTTCGTTTTCCCGATCTGATTTTGATCTCTATCGGGCATAATAATGTCGACTGGGCATGGCGGTGTCCGCCGGATGAATTGAATGCGCCGGAGCGCCGTTTAAACCATCAATGCCGACAGTTCCGACAACATTACGCGCGTCAGCTGCGCCGCTTGCTCGGACGCGCGCGAACCGAAACACATCGCGTGGCTGTTATCGTGTTCGGATTAATCAATTTCGAATCGTATTTCAAAGGCCGCGAGATCGCCGAGCGCCTTCGAGAGTCCGACAGACGCCTGTATCCGCACCTGGAAACCACCTACAAATACCTCGTCTCTTTTCATCCAGCTTACCGGTGCAATCTGGTTCGTCTCGCTTCGATGGTGAACGAAGAGCTGCGCACAACGGTTGAAGAGTTGAGTTCGGAGATCGAGTCCGCTGGAAACATCCAGCTGCGATACTCGAATGCATTAGCTGCAGCTGACCTTAGCCGCGCGGAATTACTTCACCCAATCGATGGCTGGCATGCGTCAGTGGAAGGGCACAATGTCCTTGCAGAGGCAGCATTCAGTGACCTTGGGCCGACCCTGGAATTTCTTGGAATCGAGTGATTCAGCAGGAGATGTCCGCTGCCCTTCAGCCAAGATGGCTGTGTTACAACCCGCGCTCTTTCAGCCGCGCGATCGTTTCGCGCATCATCCGATTGCCGAAATGTCCCTGGCGCACGCTTAATAGTTCCGAGCCGCGCCATTTTTGATGGATCGCCTCGATTTCGTCGGATGGCGCAATTGAATCGAACTCACCGGTTACGAATAGAACCCGAGCCGGATCGCATACTGGCTGGCAGTGCAATGGCGAACTCAGGTGAAAATGCCGAGACACGAGAGACCGCTCAATATTGGCGCGATACAACTCGCGCCGAATCAGCCGTGCCGCAGGACTTGCCCAGATGGCGTGCTCGATGTTTACGATCGGACCCATCAGCGCAACAAAGCGAAGATCGGATTCAACCGTCGCGAGCAAGGCGCCAATCCAGCCGCCGTAGCTGGTGGCGAGCACTCCAAAGTCGCGGCAGCCGTGAGCCCGTAATCCAGCGATCAACTGCCGCAGTTCAATCACACCTTGACGCAGCCCTTCTGCATTGCGGACAAGATCGCAAGTAATTGCCAGCTCGCCATTCCAATAGCCGCGCGGAACACGCGAAAAATGATAGGGCAAGTGAAGTAAACAAGCGCTCCAGCCAAGTTCGTTGAAGCGCTGTGCACAACGGCGATAGCCAACAGGCTTGGTGGACATTAGCGAATGCAACAGGAACACCGTTGGCGCAGTCGCGCCTTGTGCGCAGGGAAAGAATTCGGCGTGAGCAATGTTGTTGGCAGCAAACGGTGTGTTGACCGGGCTCCGCCATGCGACCTTCGCGCCACCATTCCGAAATACCCTGGCCAGGCTTGTCCCTGGGTCACTCGAAGAATGACCGGCGCGCGGCGTAGCATAATACTCCTGCGGCGCGAGTTGCTCGCACCCCACCACATAGCGCTCCATGTCTTCGCGGCTGTGCCCGTTCAGCCGGTGCCGGGTGTGAAGCAAATTGAGCGATGCGCAGAGCAGCGAATCGACAGTTTTTGCGCTCGCACGTCGCAACGGATGACTGCGAGCTTTCATCCGCTCCTCTGGTGGATGAGGCAGATCATCTGTCGTGAGCTGGAATGTCTGGCGCAATTCCGCGTATAGGCTTTTGAATGCGTCAGCCAATTCGGATTCGA
>Ga0193695_1000128_pt1 | contig 11573 bp, 7 predicted proteins | sample L3s2metaG_FD_160568 | JGI IMG/M metagenome (GOLD analysis project Ga0193695, IMG submission 160568) | Soil microbial communities from a riparian zone of the East river system, Colorado, United States - L3s2 | ecosystem: Environmental > Terrestrial > Soil > Riparian zone | place: USA: East River... | reverse complement strand
AGCAAAGATGGCCAATGCGCACTCGACGGCCAGTCTGCCAGCGATGCCAGCTCGAGGCCAAATGCAGCTTTCCAATCGTCAGCGGTGATCCCGCTATCGGCGAGCCCCTGAAAAACTTTCGTGCCAGCAAAGGCCGCCGCCTGGTTCAGTGTGTCGATTTTTTCCCCCAGATTGAGAAGCATCGATAGATAAAAAAATGTCTCTTTCGTACCGAGCGAGACGGAAGACCGAGTGACCGTAGCTTCGTGCTCCAGCTTCGGCATGCCGAGAAAAAGCACGTCGTGTATTTTCCCGTTATCGAACCGTATCGAACCGGCGATGCAGCGCATTTTCTCGAACATCGTGGTCTCGCTGGGCGTCGGCGTTGATCGAACAGCAGCGCGCAATGCTGCAAGCCGTTCGGAAAATATTTTTGGCTGCAGGTAAAAGAATGCCGCGTAGTTCGACGGTCGGTGCGAGACGGCTTCGCGATATGCTTCGTCTTTTTCGAGTGTGGCCTCCGAATTCTTAGCTCGGTGATCAGCCCGATCGAGCAGCGCCTTTAATTCGGTCAGGTCCGTTGCCGCGAAAAACCACGGGCGATCGTAAGTGGTCGCGAGAGTAAATGGAGCCGCGGTGACCAGCTCGATTTCATGGCGCTGGTATTGCAGCTTCTCGCGTTTCGCTGCCGGAGTTTGTGCCAAAAAACCCGAGCGCCATCTGCTTATGATTCGTTCAGCTTCTTCCTGGCTTCCACGAAAACGAAAGCCGCCGACGAATCTTGGATTGTTGTTATCCATGGAGGTCAAGGCGAGGAAGGCGTGCTTCGTGTCGAGCTGTTCGATCTCCTGCAGCGTTTGAGCCCCGAAAGCTTTCGGGGTTGGAAGGTTGCCCAGCGGCTTGCGTAGAAAATCCTGGACCGCGGGTTCGTGGTAGAGCTGGTAAATATCGCTGCGATACCATTCATCGCGGGTTCGGTTGAAGTCAGGCATGTGTGCCAGAAAAATTGTTTCCCGAGGCAGAAGCGCGCTCACTGGCGCGCTCGAAATTTGTTGGGAAAGATTCCAGTAGTACCACCCAGCGAATGCCGCGGCGAGCGCGATCAGTAGGAACATCAGGCGTCTCATGGAAGCGGAACTCTAGCGGCAGGAATCGCGCTGCGAAATTTAAATAATCGGAGCTCGAAGGATTTTTGCGGCTGGACCGCGTCTCCGTAAAGAAATGAAAATTACGCCCGGGGATGAAATTGCCGATGCACAGCTTTAAGCCGCTGTTGATCGACATGCGTATAGACTTGCGTGGTCGAAATATCGGCGTGCCCAAGCATCTCCTGAATAATCCGCAAATCGGCCCCGTTCCCGAGCAGATGCGTCGCGAAACTATGGCGGAGAAGGTGAGGGTAAACGTTCTTCTCCAGCCCCGCGCGCCGCGCGTGTTTCTTTACGATCTGCCAGATACGCGCCGTCGTTAACTTGCTGCCTCGTTCAGAAAGAAAAATTTCGCTGCTGCTACGCCGTTTTACGAGTTTGGGCCGCTCCACCGACAGATAGGCCGCGAGCGCTTCGCATGCTTTTCGACCTACCGGCACCAGCCGGGTTTTGTTTCCTTTCCCAGTCACACGCACAACGCGCTCTTCGAAATTGAAATTCTCAAGCCGTGCATTTGCCAATTCGGAAATGCGCAAGCCACTTGCGTAAAGCAGCTCGATCATCGCGCGATCGCGCAATCCGTGAACAGCTTTCAGGTCGATGCTTTCGAGGAACTGCTCCACTTGCAATTCATTTAGTGTTTCGGGGAGATAACGTTCGATCCGTGGCAGGGCCAACGCCTCAGCCGGATCCCGTTCAATCGTTCCTTTTGCGGCCAAAAACCTAAAAAAAATCTTCAATGCCACCACGATCAGCTTGATCGACGACGCAGAAAGGCCGGCTCGTTTGCGATCGGCGAGATATTCGCTGATGACCGGCAGAGTCACACCACGCGGATTATCGATTTTTTTACTGGCAGCGCACCAATGCGCGAAGTCGATCAGCGACCTTTGAGTCGAGACTTGATAATTTTCTGAAAGACCGCGCTCGACCGCGAGGAAACGGATAAACGAGTCGATTGAGTCTTCCATAAGGCAAAATTGTAGTGGCAGGCGCGCCGCGTGCCAAACCCGCTGTAGTAGGGACATCGCGCTGCGGTCTGTGTTTAGCGCCAAAGGCGCTGTCTCACGCCAGCCTGGGGCATCGCCTCAGGAATCCAATCATCCGGGTAACCAAGCGCTGAAAGCGCGATTCAGTTCAGTGATGGTTCTGAATCCCAAAATACCGCTCGCGCAAATCCATGCTGTGCCAATGATGGAACGAATGACGTCACGTGTGAACCGCGCTTTCAGCGCTAGCGGTTTTCTGGGTGCCGTGAATCCCTGGGGCGATGCCCCAGGCTGAAGCTTGCATAGCGCCTTTGGCGCTAAACACATCGCGCTGCAACCGCAACGCTTCGCCCCTACGATTTATTGACAAGGCGAGGCAAGATGTTTGATGTTTGTATATGATGAGTTTGGATCTCAACACCATCTTGAAAGATTGGCCACATGAGAGCGGCAGTATCAAAGTGCGCAAGATCGCCGGGCTCGACGGCCGCGAGAAATTGCAACTCCGAGTCGATCTCGGCGTGTTGCAAATGGAGATGACCGGGCGGCCAGATGGCCGGCGTCCGCACAATTGCGAATCGCTCCTGGAATATTATCAAAAACGGGCGGCGCGCGCCGAGCAGAAAAGCGAGACTTACGAGCTTACGCCTGAGCAATGCGCGGAGCTTCAACAGGAGGGCATCCAATATTATCATCGTTACCTAAGCCTCTTTCAGATCAACGATTTCGAAGGCGTGGTGCGCGACACACAACGTAATCTGGATCTTTTTACTTTTGTCGCCGAGCACACAAATCGCGAGGAATTTTCCTGGGCTCTGCAGCAGTTCCGGCCTTACGTGCTTATGATGAATACGCGAGCCAAGGCATCCATGCTGCTTGGCCAGGGAAAATTTGCCGAGGCCATAGCCGAAATTGAACGTGGCCGCGAGGCGATTGTAGATTTTCTGCAACAGTCAAATTTTCCGGAGTTGGTGTCGAAGAGCTCGGAGATCGCGTTTCTCGACGAATGGCTCGAGGAAGTGAAGGCGAAGCGCCCGCGTTCGAAACTGGAGATCATGCAACGCGAGATGGAAACTGCGATTGCAAAGGAACTCTACGAGCGCGCGGCCGAGTTGCGCGATGCGATCAAGCTGCTGAAGACGCAGAAGTCGGTGTAACGGGCGCCGGCTTGCGGCCATACTCAGCGATGGCCGCGATCTATCTGAGATATGAAGACCGCATTCTATTCGCTGGTTCTGACTGCTTTTGTCGTCCTTCCGGTCCGCGCGGACCTTACGATTGTTTATTCGACAACGGTACAACCGGCGAGCCACGGTCAAAAGGCGCAACCCGCTCCCGCTGCAGTCGCCGCTGCTACGAACATGACCATCAAGGTCAAAGGCGACAAAGCGCGTATTGATGTTTCTCCGCAAGTGACTGCAATTTTCGACGGAAGAACCGGCGAGCTGATCAATCTGTTGAACGACCAGAAGACCATCGTCCGCATTTCGCCGGATAAAATGAGAGCCATTGAAAATATGTTAAATAAATTCAGCAGCAACAAAGCGGGGTCCGACAAACCCAGACTCACACCGACTGGCCAGAGGGAAATGATCAACGGTTACGATACCGAGCAATACAGCTACGAAGGACCCGATTTTAAGGCGACTTATTGGATCGCTCCGAACTATCCAAACGGGGCTGCCGTCCTGGCACAACTTCAATCGATTAAATCTGAGTTTTGGGACGCGGCCAATACGAAGATGCCCGACTTTCGCGATTTCCCGGGCCTGCCGATCCGGATGCGCATGATCGTTGGCAAGGTAAACCCAGCAGGTGGTCACAGTGAGAGGGCCCCAGACCATCCTACCGAAATTACGAGCAACATCACAGGTGTAAGCCTCGACTCAATTGCCGATACCGTGTTTACCGTGCCTGCTAATTTTAAGGAAACAAAACTGCCGGATATCTTTAACAAAAACGCGACGCCAACTGTTTCGCCGAATCCATAGCGCAAGCATTTTCGCCGCAGGGGTGTAGACGTTTTCTGTAAAGGCAGCCGTGTCGGCTGCGCGTCCCGCATTTTGCAGGCGACACGCCTGCCGCTACAATTACCGAGCCATGCCTTCACTCGTGCTGGCGTCGAGTTCACCGAGGCGATCTACACTGCTTTCGGACGCTGGATTTGAATTTGAAATCGCGCCGCCGAGGGTCGCGGAAAAATTCGATGTCGCTGTTACATTACGCGAGCTCACGCTCTGGAATGCCATTCGCAAGGGAATGTCCATCGCACAAACGCGGCCCGATGCCGTTGTCATTGCAGCGGATACGCTCGTCGCGTTTGGAAATGAAATCATCGGTAAGCCATCGGACTTGGAGGAGGCCGCGCGATTGCTCCGGCGCTTGAGCGGTCAAACCCACGAAGTTTGTTCGGCCGTTTTAATTTACCACCAGACATCCGGAAGGTCGGCGCTTTTTCATGATATCTCGTGTGTTCGTTTTTATCGGCTGAACCGCGCAATGATTAAGAGGTACCTTGCGAAAGTGAATCCGCTCGACAAGGCTGGCGCCTACGCCGCGCAAGGAACCGGTGCAGAGATCATCGCAAAAATCGAAGGCTCATTCACCAACGTCGTCGGCCTGCCAATGGAGAAGACAATCGCCGAGCTGGCCAAATTCGGGATACGGCCAAAAAAAGGCTTAACGGCCAAGGAATGACGGCTTCCCAGCCGTCGTGCTTAAATCGACGGCTGCCCAAGCCGTCACTCCTTGATGCCCAGCCGTCCGGACTACATCGGCAACGATCGAGTCTCCAACTGAACTTCAAATGATATGTTCGCGATTATCCGACCGGAGCCGGATCGTTTTTGTCTGCAGATTGTGTCGGGCGCGGATAAAACGAACTGTCTTGCTCTTAACCCGCATCAGGATTGAATGGGTTACTGCCGTGACGCCACCCCGTGCCCGCACACCTGGCAGGAGCGCGCTATCGCTGATTCCGGTCGCGCAGAAAATGATGTTCTGGCCGTGGGCAAGATCGTCGGCCGAATAAACGCGGTCGAGATCTTTTTCGTAGCCGTCGGCGATCAATCTTTTTCGCTCCTTCTCATCGCGCGGCCACATTTTGCTTTGCATGTCGCCGCCGAGAGATTTGATCCCGGCAGCCGCCAGCACCGCTTCGGGAGAACCGCCAATGCCCATGTAAAGATCAACATCGGAGTCGGGCAACGACGGTGCGATGGCCGCCGCGATGTCGCCGTCGCCGATCATGCGCAAAGACGCGCCGGCCGCGCGAATTTGTTCGACGATCTCCTTGTGTCGCGGTCGATCCAGCATCATCACCGCCACGTCCTGCACGCGTTTGTCCACCGCGCGCGCGACGATTGCCAGCATCTCGGCGATTGGCATGTCGATGTGAAGCGAGTCGCCACGCTTTTTCATGTAATCGATGACCCGCGCCCCGTACGCCAGCTTCGACATGTAGAATGAGGGAATATCTCGTAACGCAACCTTCACTCCTTCCTCCGGGCTCGCCGCCGCAATGCAACTGATCGAGTTTGGCGCGCCTTTCGAAATATTCGTCGTGCCGTCGATCGGATCGATCGCGATATCGAACTGCGGCGAACCTGGAATCCAGGTGCCGAGCTGTTCGCCTTTGAAAATTCCGGGCGCCTCGTCCTTGATTCCCTCGCCGATCACGACTTCGCCGCAGATGTTCATCAGATCGAACATGCCGCGCATCGCGTCGCAGGCGGCTGCGTCGGCTGCTTCCTTGTCGCCCCGACCAAGCCAGCGCAACGCATTCAGTGCAGCCGCTTCTGTCGCGCGAACAAAATCGAACTCGATGATGCGCTCGATGTCCCGATAATCCTGTTTTGGCAGTCGCAGAGCCACGAAGCGTCAATTTTCACGCATGTCGCGCGCGATGACAAGGAGAACGCCGCTAGAGGAGAGTGTAGGCTTGATGTTGGCGCGAGTTTTTCTTTCTATGGAATCGTGAGTCCCCCGAAGGATGACGTGACTTCAGTGACCGCGGTTGAGCCGGCAACTCTGGGACAGCATGGCGGAGTCGCATTTACGACCACGCACTGGAGCGTGTTGCTGGAAGCGCAAGGCGAATCGCCCGCGGCACAAGAGGCGCTCGAAAAGCTTTGCCGCATTTATTGGCGACCCATTTATAGTTTTGTGCGGCGACAGGGCATCGGGCCAGAACAGGCGGAGGATCTCACCCAGGGGTTTTTCGCCCAGCTTTTGGAGCGCAAAAGTCTCGATGCCGTCCGCAAGGAAAAAGGACGACTTCGTTCTTATCTGCTTGGGGCACTGAAATATTTTGTGGCCGATGAGCAGCGTCGCGCGATGGCGATCAAACGTGGGAAAGGACAGCGGCTCATCCCGTTGGAAGAACTGCGTGCTGGCGAGCGAATCGAGATGGAACCAGCAGATCCAGTGACTGCTGAAATGATCTATGAACGCCGTTGGGCCTTGACGGTGTTAGAACAAGTGCTCAATCGGCTAAAAGGTGAATACGCGACGGCAGGTAATGCCGCGTTGTTTGATTCGTTGAAGCAATTGCTGCCGGATGAACCGGGCTCGCCGTCACAGGCGGAGATCGCTGCGCACTTAGGGATGACCGAAAATGCGCTCCGGCAGGCGTTTTACCGATTTCGGCAGCGCTATCAATCGTTATTGCGAGAGGAGATCGCCCATACCGTGGCGACGCCCGGCGATATCGAAGATGAGCTGCGCCATCTCATCACGGTGATCGAGGCGTAAAGACACGAATTACACAAAGGCTCGACACGAATTCCACGAATTTTTGTAAGGACGGGTTAACGGTTAGAACCTTGGTGTGAATTGGTGAAATTAGTGTCTCGATTAGTGCAAATTCGTGAAATTCGTGTCCCAATCGTCTGAGTTCTAGAAATTCGTGTCTCGTAACGCATGCCTGAATTCTACGGAGTACAAAAGGGAGCGTGCGCGAACGACTCGACAATGATCAGGGTAATCAGAATTTGCCGGAAGTGCGGCGCGAAAATCTTTTCCGACGCACCGGAAGGGCTTTGCGGCAGATGCGTCTTAAAAGCGGCGCTCGGCAATTTCCCGAACGCGACTGTAGCCGGCGGCGTCGACCCCGGCCGCTCGGACACACCTTCAGCTGCTGATGAGAATGGAGCGCCTAACAACAAGAAATCCGAGAGCGCCGCTGAGTTGCTCGGAGAGTTGGGCGATTACGAATTGCTGGAAGAAGTCGGTCGCGGCGGTCAGGGCGTGGTATTTCGCGCGCGACAAAAGAGTCTCAACCGCACTGTCGCCTTAAAAGTCATCAGCCTTGGTCAGTGGGCGAGCAAAGCCCATCTGAAGCGTTTTCGCCTTGAAGCAGAGGCTGCCGCCCGTTTGGAGCACCCCGGTATCGTTCCGATCCACGAAGTCGGTGAGCGCGACGGCTCGTGCTACTTCAGCATGAAGTTCGTCGAAGGCGGCCAACTTGATGAAGTGGCCAGGCGCGAGCCGATGCCGATTCGGCGCGCGGTGGAATTAATCGCGAAGGTGGCGCGCACGGTTCATTACGCGCATGACCATGGAATTCTGCACCGCGATATCAAACCGGGAAACATTCTGCTGGATGCAAAAGGCGAACCGCATCTGACGGATTTTGGTCTGGCGCGACTGGTGGAGACGGAAAGCAGTATCACGCAAACGCTTGATATGATAGGCACGCCCAGCTACATGGCGCCTGAGCAAGCCGTGGGAAACAACGCCGCTGTCAGCAGCGCCACGGATGTCTATGGACTTGGCGCAGTGCTTTATCAGTTGCTCACTGGTCAGCCACCTTTTGCCGGTGGAACAACCTACGAAACGATCAAGTTACTGTTGGACACCGAGCCGAAGAAACCGCGCCTTTTAAATCCGAAAATAGATCGCGACCTATCGACAGTCTGTCTCAAGTGTCTCGAGAAAGATCCAAAGCGTCGGTACTTCTCGGCTCTCGCGCTGGCCGAAGATCTTGAGCGTTGGCTTAAGTATGAGCCGATCTTAGCGCGGCACACTGGCATCGTTGCTCGTGGCAGAAAATGGGTGCAACGCAACCCAACCAGCGCGCTACTTACAGCGTCCCTGGTCGCGCTGGCGGTAGCTGCGGGGTGGATTGTTTGGAAAAGTGAATTGATCCGGCAACCGCTAACAACTGGGATCGCGGTACTGCCATTTGAAAACCTGAACGACCAGAAAGAAAACTCCGTCTTCGCCGACGGTGTCCAGGACGACATTTTGACCAAGCTGGCGAAGATCGCGGATCTCAAAGTCATCAGCCGTACCAGCGTCATGGATTACCGCGGCAAACGAAATGTGCGCCAGATCGGCGATGCGCTTCGCGTATCTCACGTGCTGGAGGGAAGCGCGCGCAGGAGCGGTGATCGGATTCACTTGAATGCGCAGTTGATCGACACACGCACCGACACCCACGTTTGGGCCGAGGAATACGATCGCGATTTGAATGATCTGTTCGCAATCCAAGCTGAGATCGCGCAAAAAGTTGCCGATCGCCTTCACGCAAAGCTGTCAGCCAATGAGAAGGCGTCTATCGAAGAGCGACCAACTCAGGACCTGGTGGCCTATGATTTTTATGTCCGCGCTGTCTCTCTAATTTATAACGCCCAGTTGCCATCCTCGGCGAATTCAGTGGATCGTTCCGAGGCTGTGGAGCTGCTTAATAAGGCAGTTGCTCGTGATCCTAACTTCTTTCTCGCCTATTGCCAGTTAGCCTTTGCGCACGATTTGATTTATCAGCAAGAGATTGACCACACCCCCGCTCGCTTGGCCCTGGCAAAGTCGGCCATAGATTCTGCATTTCGGTTGAGGCCGGATTCCGGGGAAGCGCACCTGGCGCTGGGCTGGCATCTCTACTGGGGATATTCCGATTACACGCGTGCCCGAGCCGAACTTGCTCTTGCTCAACAGAGTTTGCCCAATAACGCGCGAGTTTACGAGTTAGCTGGATTGATTGACCGTCGTGAAGGTCGCTGGGCTGAGGCCACGCACAATCTCGAGCGCGCATCTGAGCTTGATCCTCAAAATATCCCTTACCTGATTACCCTCGCAACGACCTACCTGCGGTTGCACGACTACGATCAAATGGCCCGAATTATGGATCGTATCATTTCACTTCAACCAGACCGCAACAAACCGCGGATCATTCGTGCTATCATCGAACAAGAACGGCGAGCGGACACACGACCTTTGCGTGCTGCAATTGAAAAGGCCTTGGCCAATGAACCTGGGTCAGCGGAAGATCCATTTGTGGCGAGCATTCGCCTGGGTCTTGCTTTGTCTGATCGCGACTTCGAGGATGCAAGTAGCATCGCGGCGGCGCTTCCCCTCAAGCAGACGCTCGACGCCGGCTTCACTCAAGGTAGCCGTGACTTTTCACTGGGCGTAGTCGCTCGGTTGAAAGGAGACGCGATGGCTGCCCACGCTGCCTTTACGAAAGTGCGCACAAAGCTGGAGGAAGAGCTACGTATTCATCCTGATAATATGGACCTACTTTCTGATCTCGGGCTGATTGATGCATTCCTGGGAAGAAGAGAGGAGGCGCTGAGCGAAGGCCGGCGCGCGATGGAACTGCGCGCACGCGCGCTGCCCACCGCCCAAGACCCGATGTTCGGGTCATATACTAATGAGGCATTTCTAAAAAGATCCTTTGCCATGATTTGTGCTTGGGCGGGCGAACATGAACTGGCGCTCGAGCAACTTGAAGCCGTCACTAAAAATCCCGGCGGTCCAAGTTATGGTGAATTGCGCTTGGACCCTATGTGGGATCCGCTGCGCGGCGATCCGCGCTTTGAAAAAATTGTCGCCTCTTTGGAGCCGAAAGAAACAGTTTCCAAATAGCGCCACTCGTTCTCGGAGCAGAAAGAATGGTGGAACGCGTTGTCCTCAACGCGTTGGAAATGCGGCTGCGCCGCCGGATCTTGCTTTGTGCCACGCAACCGAAAGCGGATTCTGCGGCTTCGGCGATAGCCATCGTCTTGAGGACAAGACGGTCCACCTTAGCGAAAAGATCGAGGACGAGGACGGTGGCGAGAGCGAGAATAAGCCTTCCAACTTGCAATTAACCAACACTACCGACCAAGCCCGGCTAGCCTCGATTTGGGTTGCTTTTAGTGGGTTCGCTAGCCCAGACTCGTCGCGGATCGGGAGAACACGTGTCAATTAAAGTTAGCCTGATGCGGCTGGCGATACTTCAAACGGCCTTCGCCGCTGCTGTCAGCCTTAATCTGTTGATCGTCCCCGAGGTTCCCGCTCAAGCGATTGTGCCGGCGGCGATAGCATCGCCGCCTCCTGCGCAAGTGACAACGGGCGTAACGGCCGAAGTAGAACGTGTCATTGTCACTGGCTCGAACATACCGACCGCAGCAGAAACGGGCCCCAATCCGGTGGATACGTATCGTCCGGCAGACATCGAAAAACTAGGCATTCGCAATGCAACCGACCTGACAACGTTTCTGCCACAGGAGGCGGGGGGAACCAAGAACCTGAACGCCCGCACTGGCGGGGACGGCACCGTTCAATTCAACCTGCGCGGGTTGTTGGCCAAAGAAACCCTGGTGCTGGTTGACGGAAAACGTGTGGCCCTTGGTTCGTTGAACGCCGTCGGGTTTAGCGGCGGTGTGGACATTAACCTGCTTCCATTTCCGATGATTGATCACATCGACATCCTGAAAGATGGTGCCTCGGCGGTATATGGCTCCGATGCCATCGCCGGCGTGGTTAACTTCTTTTTGTTACACAAGTTCCGTGGACTGGAGATCGGAGGAAGTTACGGGAACACGAACCTGGGAGCCTCCAACGACATGGGCGAATGGGAGGCATGGATCAAAGCCGGCACGGGAGATGATAAGACCGAGATTGTGGTCATTGCTGATTTCTGGCAACGTACCGGCGGCCTCTTTAGTCGTGACCGGGACCTGACGGCTAACGCGTTTTACATACCCTGGGGAGGATTCGAAGATCGCGACTTCGTTGGAACTGGGAGCGTAGCTGGACTCGGTTCTTTTTTTGGGTTTCGCTTGCTTCCAAGCATGTTTTTCGGCGCGGGCGGTCTTCCGCAATTCGGCGTAAACACGCCCCTTCCACACTCGGCGCCAAATGCAGCGACCTCGCCATTTTATAAGAACGTCCTTGCAGTTAATCCCAATGCATACCCAGGCGCCCCCGGTATCATCGGCCCGCATGCCTTCAAATTCCGCCCACAGTTCGGCACTGATTACAAAGGAGGAGGCGATTACTTCCGCTATAACTTCGCGGCTATAACACCAGAGCTTCCGCCAGCTGATCGCCAGAGTTTTTATGGCTCGTTCATTCGCGACATCTGCGACAAATACCTACAGGTGTTTTCCGATTTCAAGGTGGTCCGCTCATTCTTCGATTCGTCCCTCGCAGCGGTGCCGATTATTCCCGATCCGTTCAAGATCCCAGGTAC
>Ga0193695_1000127_pt1 | contig 11575 bp, 20 predicted proteins | sample L3s2metaG_FD_160568 | JGI IMG/M metagenome (GOLD analysis project Ga0193695, IMG submission 160568) | Soil microbial communities from a riparian zone of the East river system, Colorado, United States - L3s2 | ecosystem: Environmental > Terrestrial > Soil > Riparian zone | place: USA: East River... | reverse complement strand
CTGGGCGCGGAGCTGGGCCCCGAGCTGGTCCAGCAGCGGGTCCCCGAGCTGGCCCCCGAGCTGGTCCCGGAGCTGGTCCCCGAGCTGGCCCCAGAGCTGGTCCCGGAGCTGGCCCCCGAGCTGGCCCCCCGACCCTGGCGTCGGGTGAGGGGACTTCGCCATCTCCAACAGCACCGCAGCGGCGTAGCAACCGCCGAGTGGCGAGTCCATCCAGATCCGCAGCCGAGGCGGCTCCCTGCCGATCGAGCGGTAGACGAGCTCCATGCCGCGCTCGACCTCTGCACGGTCCGCCGGCTCCGTGCAGAGGCCCCGCTGCAGCCACTCCTCCCGGAACCGGGGCAGCAGCTCTTCTTCCTCCGCCGTCAACCTCTCGAGCTTGCCGCCCCGGCCCGCGATGGCCATCGTCAGTCGGCGACCCGACGAAGCTCGCCCGGCGCGTACTCGACCTGGACCAGGACCTCGTAGCGCCCGGGGGCCACAGCGATCCCGGCGTGCTCGTCGTGCACGAGCGTGGCTCCCGCGTTCCCCACTTCCAGAAACCGCCGCTCCATCTCGCCGATGACGAGCGCCACGTCGGTGTCGCTGATCGCGTGGTGGTGCCCCGTGACCTCGCCCTCGGCCAGAATGACCCGGCCCCCAACCCGTCGGACCGGCTTGCAGCCCTCCGGCACTTCCTTGATCGGCACCAGGAGAACGTCTCCCTGGCGCACCGGCAACCTCTTCATGCGTGACTCCTATCTCCGGGTTCCCCCGGTCGGTTAGTGCTGCGCTTGCTCCGGCTCCGGGTCGGCCCAGGGCCGGACTCTCTCCAGGCGCTCGAACAGCTCCTTCATCTGGGCGACGTTGAAGCTCCTCGGCCAGCTGTTCCCGGAGCCGCTTCCCTCCCAGGCCCCCGGCTTGATCTCCTCGACGTTGTTGCGGAACCACGGCCGCCACTCGGCGGGCAGCCTTGAGGACAGCACCCGGAACTCATCGACCCCCTTCTTCCGCAGCTCCGCCAGCTCCTGGGGGTCGTCAGGCTCCGATGCTGCGGCGGGAGGGTGAGCGGGGCTACTCGTACCGCTCTGCTCGCCGTCGGCCTCCCGGTTCGACTCGGGTGGCTGGCGATTCCCCCCCACCACATCTGCTACCTCCGGCGTCATCTCAGGAAGCTCCTCGTCGCCGAAGACGTCGTCCGGTAGGACCTCGCCCAGCTCCTCGGCCAGCGTCTCGTAGACCTCGGAGGCCTCCGCCACCGAGAGATCCGTGAAGCTGTCCACCTCCCGGCCTACGATCTCCGAGACCTCTGCAAGCCGCTCAGGGCGCTTCTCCGGCCCCCCCAGCCCCTTCATGGCCGCCAGGGTGTGCAGCGCCTTCAGCTGGCCCTTCGAGAGCCCTCTGTCGGCCTCCTTCGGGAAGGCCCGCCGCAGCGCAAGCCGCAGCGCCGCCTTTCCCAGCATTTCCTCCGGGGAGTTCTCCCACTGGGGCATGAGGACCTTCTTGCCCAGCTTTTGGTTGTAGTACATCCGCGCGTGGCGCTTGAACTTCACGACGACCGTCGTCGGCTCGTGGTCCCGGCGCAGCACCGTCACCATGCAGAGCGGCGGGGGGTCGTCGGGCAGCCAGGCCCTCGACCACTGCTTGCCGTCGGCGCTGTACCACGGTCCCCGGTGTCCCAGGTACTCCCCGGTCTCCTCGGCGATCTTCACCAGGCCCGACCAGTGCGGGAAGCACTCCCAGGCCCCTGCAGGCCCGTCGTCGAAACGGATGAAATAGCACTGCCTCGCAAAGACGTCGAGCCCCATGTGCAACGCCTCGCCGACGACCAGGGCGAGTTCCTCCCGGGTCGGTGGCTGCTGCCCCTGGCGCACCTTCACCAGGCGGTTGATGAGCACCTGCTCGGCCGTAGTGAGCGTTCCGCCGGCGACGCGGGCAACCATGTCCGAGGGATCGATCGTGGCGATGTCGGCGCGGCCCATCAGGAACCTCTCTTTCGTTCGGAGGTGGGCGGGAGCGGTACGGCGCTTCGCAGCGCGATGACCTCCCGGATCGGACGGCAGTACTTCCCCCCGGCCCGGAGCTTGTTGTGCTCAGCGGGGCACGAGCAGACCCACTGCCCATCGAACAGGCAGGCCACGAGGTAGGGCACTGCCCCGTGCTGGCTTGGAACCGCGTAGGTGTCGGCGAGGCCGAGGGCCACGCAGTCCGGCAGACCCTCTGAGGCGTTCAAAGCGAATCACCCCAGGAGTCGGAACCTTCCTTCTCCCAGTCGAGCTCGAAGTCCTCGTTGTTATGCGGCGTGAGGTCAAAGTGGCGGGTGCGAACGACCGGCCAGACGTGGTTCACGTGGCCGATGATGAGCACTGCTGCGACGGTGATGGAGACGGTGAACCCGACGAGTCCGAAGAAGCTCACCAGTGCAGCACGGGCTGTATCTAGACTCATGCGTTCCCCCCGCCGAGAAGGATTGCGCCCAGGTCTTCCCCCAGGATGGCCGATGCCGTCACGCTGGCAATAGCCATCCAGAGCGTCGGTACAGGGACCTCGTAGCCGTTGGCATCGGCGAACACTTGTAGCGCCGTCACCATCCGGACAAAAAGGTCCGCGTCATCGGTATCAGGGTCCTGCTCCGGCCAGGCCAGGCCCCCGGTGGGCGGAAGGCTGTGGACGCGCCCGAGCGCCAGCCAGGGGGCCTCAGCAGCTGCGGCATCGACGTGAGCCAGGCGCCGCTTGAAGTTCCAGTGGGCTCGAACGGCATACCCAAAGGACAGCAACACGACAAGGAAGCAGCAGATGGCGAGGATCACCGCTTGCCTCCCCCATTCGCCATGCCCAGCGAGAGCGGCCCCCCGTTGATTCCGATGAAGGGGTCATCAATGACCGGGTCCGGCAGGGCAGCGATGCGCCGCTGCAGGTCCTCGGCCCTCGCCGCCCGCTCCCGGAACGCCCTGCACTCGTCCTCCGTCCAGACGTGGGAGACGACGGGCTCGGGCACCGGCGGCAGCCCGTGGCTCTCCCGGCACGGCCCGCAGAACCCGCTACCGTCCTCGAGCGGAGCGCCGCAGGCGCAGAGCATCCGGCTCATAGCGCCCCCGCTGCGACCCTGGTATCGACCTCGTGGTGACATGCGGCCAGGCCCTCGGCGAACCGCTCCCGGCTGACGCCGAGAAAGTCGGACATGAAACGGAGCTCGAACGTCTTCTCCGCAGCGTGCCGCTCGGCGAGCATGGGGGCTAGGTCCCCGTCGGCCCTCGGGCCAAAAAAAGCGACCTGGAGGCCCGAGGGGTCGAACACGAGCCAGGCACCGCCCTCGTCGGGACGCGCGGTGTATTCGGGAATGCGTGCCATCAGGCACTCCTTTCTTGACGTAGGCAACAGGGATCGCCGTTGGCGTGGTGCGGGCAGTGGATCGGCTCCCGCTTCTGCGCCGCGGGCCGGGGCTTGACGGCTACCCGCAGCAGCGGCTTGCCGCACCCCTCCCGCTCGCAGAGCGTGGCGTTGAGTCGCCGGGCGGCGTCCTCGGTGAGCCCCTCGATCCGGTGCCCCCCGGTGCAGCCCACGGTGACGGTGAACTCGAGGCCCTTCATGGAGCAACCTCGTCGGGTACCGTCAGCCGGTCCGCGAGCGTGTGGCAGGGTGGATCGCAGACAAATAGCGTCGAGACAGCGCATTCGGTGCCGGCGAGCCGTAGCGGCACCATCGCCCCATCGCCGGCTGCCTTGTGGCAGTAGGCGCAGGCCAGCCCGTCGAGCTGCGCCGCGCTCAGGCCACCTAGGAACGTGTCCACGAGGCCAGCCTTGATCCGCTCGGCCTTCGACAGCGCCTTCGCCGCCCGCTTCCCCAGCTCGATGACGTCGAACTCAGAGGCAGGCTCGATGATGAAGTCCGTGGGCCGGCAACCGGCGAGCCCGGCCGCCCAGTCCAGCGCCTCCCGGGCGACGACGAGGCTCTGGACGACACCTTCCTCCTGCGGCTCCCGGATCTGCGCCGTCAGCGAGACGACCTCTGCCTGAATCTCGGCGGCGGCCCTCATGCGTCACCGTCCGATCGGCCAAGCCGGGCGATAACCCCTGCGACCACGTCGGGGTTGAAGCGCCGGTGGCCTCCGAGAGTCCGGACGAAAGGCAGCTTCTTCTCGTTCGCCCACCGGCTGATCGTCTTCGGCGAGACATGCAGCTGTGCGGCGACCTCGCCTGCCGTGAGGAACCTCGCTGGTGCTTCAAACTTAGCCATTCCAGATCTCCCTGCTTGGTAAGCTGTCCGAAGCCATTCCGGCCTCGGTGCCCCGTCGTTCTCAGCGGCGGGGTGCCACTGTTTTCAGCGGGCCTAGGCCGCCTTGAACTGGCAGGTCCGGCACCAGCTGTGCGTCGCGCCGGGCTCGAAGTGGTAGCCCCAGGTGAACTCAGTGGGGGCCTGGCTCTGCCGACAGTGCTTGCACTTCTGAAGCTTCGGTGCGCTCTCGTTGCTCATCCGTTGTCCCCTTTCGTCTCAGGCGCTCTTGGCTCGGGCGGAGTCCTTCTCGGCGAGGTAGGCCGCGACCAGCTCGTCGACGATCGCCATGACCGTGCGGTCCTCGGTTGCGGCTTGGGCCTTCAACCGCTGGTGCAGGTCCCGCTCGACCTTCACGTTCTTCCAAGGCAACGGAGTCTGCGGCTGCACTAGTCTCAACCTCCCTTGTCTATAGTGCACTAGTGACAAGTGCCAAGATAACGGCTGGCTTGGCGGGGGTCAAGGGGTTTGTGGCAGAAATCTCGTGAGAGAACTAGTTGACTGCGCACTAGCGCCGTTAGACACTAGTTCCGTCCACATAGGGGGATCGAACAAGGAGGGGACCACATCGTGGGTACGTTGGCCGCAGCTCTTGAGGAAGCACGGCTGGAGCGGGGACTGTCAAAGCGAGCTGCTGCTGCCGACCTTGGGTGTTCCGAGATGAGCTATGCGATGTGGGCCAAGGGCGTGTGGAAGCCGGATGCCGCCCGGGCGGCGGAGCTGGCCGCCTTCACAGGCAAGGACCGCGTTGAGATCCTCGGCCTGCTCGGTGTGCTGGACGACGACCAGGTGGCCACGCTGATGGCCAAGCCCCGGAAGCCGGCGCCGGCGCACACACGGCGCAAGGCTGTCCCCGCTACTGCGGGTCAGGGTTCGGTTACGATCCCCGAAGAACAGGGCGCTTACCTCAGCGGCCCGATCTCTGTGCCAATTCTTGCCCTAGTTGCATAAGTGTAGTTACGGGCGAGACGGCTGGCTGTAACCTCTCCCTCACTCTGGACATTCTGGGTTGGGCACGCTAACTTGTCCTGGAATGTCCTACTTACTTGTTCTATGCGAGGCATGCCCACTTGGATGCCTTTGAGCTCTACCGGAGCTGGTGGGCGGACGTGCCCGGGCGGCTCGGGACGGCCACCGTCAAGAGGTACCGGCGAGAGGTGTTCGCCGCCTGCGCGGACCTCGGCAGGCACCCGCTGGACGTCACGGTGCGAGACATCGATCGCCACCTGGGCGAGCTTCGCCCCCAGCACGCCTCGCTGCGCCGGGCCGCCCTCGCCGACTTCTTCGGCTTCCTCGAGCGCCGTGGGCACCGCCCCGACAACCCCCTGAGGGAGGCGAAAAAGGCGCGGGTCGGCCGCCAGAAGGTGAAGCGGGGATGGACCGAGGAAGAGCTGTTCGCCGTGTTCCAGGCGGCCATCTGGATCGGCCACTACGGCCGCCGGGGGACCGGCCACGACGTCGCCTGGGCGATCCTGGCGCAGTACGGCCTGTGCCTGCGCCCGGGCGAGATCTGCCGCTTAGCTAAGTCCCAGATCAACCTCAACGGCGCCAGCTCGTGCGTCTACATCACCGACACGAAGACCGGCAACGACCGCATCGTGCCCGTCGTCGGCATCGCCAGCGTCGCCCTGGAGAACCTCCTTGAGCTGACGCCGGCGACCTCGGCCTATCTCATCACCGTGGGCACTACCCGCTACTGGGAGCTGGTCAGCGCCGCAGCCCGCCTCGCCGGCCTACCCCCCGAGAAATGCCGCCCCTACGCCCTGCGCCACACAGGAGCGACCCACCTGGCCGAGCGGGGTGTGCACCCCCGCCTGATCGCGGAGATCCTTGGCCATGTCGACCTGCGCCACGTCATGAGTTATACGCAGCCGAGCGATGCAGCGCTGCGGGAGGCGCTCTCGAAGCTCGACGGGCCTGCTTCATGATGACCACACGGGACATGGATTGTAGATACGGAGGCGTATCCCCTCGGAGGTATATCTCTGTGTCTACTTTGTGCCTAGTTTGTGGATTCGGACCCATATCGACTTGTCCCCATTGTGCGTAAGTCGTTGGACGCCTCACTAGCGCTGTTGGGGATCGGCAGCCAGTAGCCGGACCGGTTACGCCTCAGGCTGAACAGGGGGATGCCCTGTTCGTAGTTGGGGACCCTTGCGGTTGAATGCAGACTCGCAGATGAGGCACGGGTTCCGAGGCTGGCCCCGATCCTCCGTCTCGTTGGGAACGTCTTCCACCTTCTGAATCTCGTCCGAGTCGGGATCCGGCTCCGTGCTCATCCGGGTGGTGGGACGAGGTAGTAGGTCGCCGCCGGAACAAACGGCCCCAGAACGGCCACGATCCCCGTGCCCACCGTCAGCGAGTGCGCGCCGCTGAGTGCGACGACGCTCGTCACCGCAGCGAGACCGGCTGTGAGGAACCCAGCGACAGCCTTGCGAGATGGCCTCCAGGAGACCGGCGGGGGCGGGATGCTCACACGAAGACGAACCCGCGGTAATCCGTAGGCTGGAACAGACCAAGCACTTCCCGCCGGCCTAGCTCCCAACTCACGGCGCGCCGGGAAGGTGGACGCCCGCCAGCGGGTTGACTTTGGCGACATCCGCTTTGAGGTCCGCTTGCAGCGTGGGGGCGGCACCCGAGCTCGGCGCCGTCGGGGCAGGAGGTAGGACCACTGCCACTGTGGGCACGGACGCCTGAGCGATCATGGCTGCAACCGTGGCCGTGTGACCCGTCAGCGCCTGTACCTGGGCCAGCGTTGCCCTCCCGTCGTTGACGTCCTTGCTCACGACAGCCATCGTCGCCTTCCCGTCCGCCATCAGGGCTGACAGCAACTTGAGAATAGCCAGGATCTCATCCAACTTGGCGTGCAACTTTTTAAACATGCCTCCTCCTCTCAGCCGATGAGGCTGTGACCGACGACTTGCAGCAGAGCGGCCACCGTATCGAAGCCTCCGCCCAGAAACGGGCCGATGACCGGGACAAAGTGGGTGAAGAACGAGCCGATGACGGTGAAGATCGCTGATGCCATGGCGTCTCCTCTCTACGGTGGACAGATGACCGGACACTGGAGTTGCAGGTTCATGGTGGGCACACGGTTCCGTCGAGCTTGAGAATCGTGGGGATGCCAGCCGTGAGCAGGCACTTGCTGGTGTCCGACGAGCTCGGGGGCGGTGTCGGCTGGCTCGCAACCGTCCGGAGGGCCGAGCCCGGTACGCCAGGCGTGACGCTCGTCCCGCCCCCGCTGCGTGACCCGGGGATGCCCGGTGTGGTCCCGGCCTGCGCCTTCGCCCCCCCCTGCGCCGCCTGGTTCGCCTGGATGCCAGCGGCGATGGCCGAGATTTGCTCCGGGGTCAGCAGTCCCGTCGCCTTCAAGTTGGAGAGCGTCTGGCCGATGCTCTGGAGCAGTCCCGCGTTGGAGTCCCGCTGGTCGGTCGCCATCTTGAGAGCGGCATTGGACGCACTGAGAGCGGCGTCGGAGGCATCCTTAGCCTTCGCCGCGTCCCTGCTCACCTTACTCAACTTGGCGTTGCCCAGGAACGCCACAGCGGCGATGGCAAACAGGACAACGAACCCGATCAGGGCACACGGCAGGAAGGTGCTCTTGGCCTTGGGAGGCGGGCCTACAAGAGGCGTGGCGAGCAGGGAGTGCGGCGGCGCCGGCTGGTCCGGTCTCGGGAAGGTGCTCACTTCGGCCAGAAATTGTAGGCGGTGGTGGCGATGAGCAGGAACGTGAGGATTGCCCCGGCGATGGTTACCAGCGTCTTCCCGGTGAGCGTGGCCCCGGCAACTCGGGACCGCTGGGCCGTGAGGGTCTCGTCCAACGCCGACACCTTCGTATTCAGCACGCCGAACTCGTTGCCCCACATCTTCGCCTGATTCTCGACAGCAGCCGTCAGACGGGAGATGTCGGCTGAGAACCGGGTGGTCATGCTGGAAACGGCATCGGCGATCTCGGTCTCGGCCCGCGACCCGACTGTCGTCAATAGCGCCTCCATCTCGCCCCGGGGGACGCTGCCGCCGGCCCGGGTGCTCAACTGGTCAATCTTGTCGCTCAGGGACTTCATCTCGGCCCCCTGGGTGATCTTGGCCTCGGTTACAGCCTGGTTCACGGTGGTGAGGGCCTGGGCCAGCGCCTCTCCCTGCCCCTGAAACCGCTGCTCGTCCCGCAGATCCTTCGCCTCCAGCGCCTTCTCAAGGCCCCCGTGCAGCGTGTCTACGTAGACCTTCCAGTCGACACTCATCCCATCGGGAGTCACCGCGTCACCCGCAGTCGGGTCATCTCACTTCCCTCACGGCGCGTACCGGAACAGGGCCACCGCCACACTGACAAGAACCAGCGTCATGCCCAGCAGGAACACGTCTCCCCGGTTCAATGGGTGTGCTCCAGGGCATAGGTGAGCCCCCACAAGGCCACAGCCATCCAGACGACGCCTTCAACGGTCAACCGCCAGCCAACCACAGGAAGCCAGACCTCTCTCATGTAAGGGAAATTTAGTACTGACTAGTAATCACCACGACCGCGAACACATATCGCAGCGGGAAGCGCCGCCACTGCCGAGAATGCCGGAAGTTGAGGATGCGCCAGCGACGCCTAGCGCTTTAGTAAACAGGACCATATCGCTGGCCCGTGGTCGTAATAGTCACGTGGCAGTCCTGCGGCCCCCAGCCCTTCGAGGCCGCGTCCTTCAGTTCCTGGGGCGTGGTCGGGAACTCCAGGTGATCGGCCGTCATCCCGGCGAAGTAGGGCTTGCCGTGGGCATTGCCCCGGTCGGGCGCGCCCATCGCAGCGATGCCGGCGTCGGGGAACAGCCCCCACGCACCGCCGGCGGGCCGTGCCAGGAACGCTCGGATCTGAAGCGGCGGGTCGAACACGGCCAGTCCTTTCGGTCGCGGGGTGGACGGCGGAACGGGAGCAGGTTGGCCCAGGACGAGGGAGATGAAGTAGTCGATCGGGAATCCGGGGCCCGGATCCCAGTGGTCGCCCCCGAAGGCCTTCGAGCACTCGAAGTGGGTCGTGATGCCCGGCAGGCCCGCCAGGAGCTCGGGAGCGCGCCGGAAGACGATCGGAATCCCCTTCTCGTCCGCCTTGGCCCGGACCCTCTGAGAGGCGATCGCCAGCATGTCGTGGCCGTAGGGGTCGAGCCACTCGTTCGTGGCCTGGGCTGCGTAGCCGGTCATCTCGAAGTGGTAGCCAAGGGAGTTGGCTCCGGGCGCCGCCCATGCGACGTCGCCGTCCTGGACGCACTGAATCACAGCCCCGTTGTCGATGCACTCGTGTGCCGAGGCCCCGCTCTGGCGGGGCACGTCCATCGTGGCGAAGTAGTTCGCGACGGCGGCGGCGATGCCCCCTTTGTTCGGTGCCTGCATGTCGTGGAGAACGAGCCAGATGATCCGGCGAGTCCCGACCGGTGTATAGAACTTCGCCTGCACGAAGGGGATGGCCATCAGGCCCCCGCCGTCGAGTCGAGGAGGTTCAACAGGAGTCGAATGAGGGCCGTGCATTCTCGGGTCAGCAGCGCCACCTGTGCGACGACGTCCACATTGGCCGGCGCCGGGAGGGCGAGGTAGGTGGCGTTCTTGGCCAGCGCCGCCTGCGCCCGCTGCTGGAGCGTCCCGTAATTGGCAACCAGCGTTTGCCGGGCGGCTTCGATCGCCGGAGCCGCTGCATTGCGGGCGTCGAAGTCAGCCTGCTCGGCGGGCGTCAACGGGACAAGCTTGGTCTGTCCGTTGCTGCAGTCGATGTCAAGTTTTTGGGCCATCTACATCTCCCCGTAGAGTTGTGCTGAGGTCCCGGCGATGAAGTTCCCGGCGCTCGGCTTGAGCAGGATCGACGTGATGACAGCCCCCGAGCGCCAAAATCCAGCGGCCAAACCTGTCTGCACGTTGGTCGTCGAGTTGGCAAGCTTGAATCCCGTGCGGCTCAGCGCTGTCTTCTGGAACACGGCCGCGGCGTAGTTGGCAATGTCGATCCGGGTCTGACCGGCAACACTCGCCGGGGCATTGGCCGCGCTGATGATGCCCAGCACCATCTGGGCAAAAGCTACGTTCTCTGCCCCGGCCCAGGCCGCCGAGCCCGAACCGTCGATCAGCTCCGAATCGTAGTTGTTGCCGGTGTCGCCATTGAACTGAACGTACAGTTGAGCGTTGGTGGCCGCCGTGTCCCCGCGGGCCTGCAGGACGATGTAGAGGTTCCGGTACGTGCTGGGGATGCTGGAAAAGTTGATGTTGGCAACGGCACCGACAGCAATGGACTCGGCGATCTTGGTGACCCGGTTGTCGTAGAGGTACTGCAGGTTGTCCCGCAGATAGGTGTTGATGTCGACGATCGACAGCACCTCGGCCCCCCACGTCTTGACGGGCGTCGTGAAGGCTGCCATCAGAAGGCCACCAGGTCAGCACCGCCGACGGAGCTCGTGCCGACGACAAAGGGCTTGATCTGCAGGTCGGTCCCCGTCGTGTGGAAGGTCACGTCCCAGTGGCCAGTGGGAGCGTTGTGGTCGATGCCGACGATCAGCACGTCCTGGGAGATGCGGGCCCCGCCGCCGAGCGGTGTGAAGGCGACCGTGACACGGTCCCAGACTTTCCGGCCGAGCACGGCGTCCTGATTGGAGTCGGTGAGCGGCACGACGACCTTCTCGAAGCGCCAGCGGTTCGGGTTCTTCAGTAGCTGCAGCAGCCACTGAGTCTGAGCGGCGGCGTCGATGTCCGTCGAGGCGATGCTGGTGCTGGCCCGCACCTGAACCGTGCCGTAGGCCGTGACCTGCGCCTGGTCGATCGCCACGGAAACGACGCCGTTGCGCCGGGAAATCTCGATCCGGTTTGCGAACTCGACGTCGTCGAACACCAGGCCCAGGTCCGACCACCCGATCTCCGTGCCCCCCTGGTCCCCGAAGGTTGCCTGGGAGACGGTGTTGCGGGCCGGGCCGGTCTGGATGGAGCGCCGGTTGCGGAGCGTCACCTTCCCGTCCTGGCTCATGACAAGGCAGCCGCCCTCGGTGGCATCCACGTCGCGAAGGTGGTCGAGCAGCTTGGTGCTGCCGGTCAGGTCTCCCGCGCTCGTGAGAACGGCCACGCCGGCGTCGAGGTCACGGTCGCCCGCCGGCCAGTTGATGGCGTCGAGGAAACGGGTGATCCGCCCGTCTGAAGCGTCTCCGATCCAGGCGTTCCGGGCGTCATAGTGTGCGGTGACCCGGGCTGAGGAGAGCGCTGTGCCATAGACCGCAATCTCGGCGAGCGAACCGTTGAAGCGCTGGTTGGTCGGGTCGGAGCCTCCCTGGCCGATGAGCCACGTTCCTGCGGTGACTGCTCCCGCGGCTCCGGCCTGCGT
>Ga0193695_1000125_pt1 | contig 11621 bp, 10 predicted proteins | sample L3s2metaG_FD_160568 | JGI IMG/M metagenome (GOLD analysis project Ga0193695, IMG submission 160568) | Soil microbial communities from a riparian zone of the East river system, Colorado, United States - L3s2 | ecosystem: Environmental > Terrestrial > Soil > Riparian zone | place: USA: East River... | reverse complement strand
CAGGGCGCCGATATAGGTGCGGCGGTGGCCGCGGATCTCGGCCTCGTCGTGGAGCCCGCCGAGTGAGATGCGCACGAACTCGCGCCCCAGCGCGCGGGCGATCGACTCGCCGATCGAGGTCTTGCCGGTGCCGGGCGGCCCGACCAGGGTGAGGATCGCGCCGTTGGCGCGGCTGTCATCGTCGACACCGCGCTCCTCGCGCAGCTTGCGGACGGCGATGAACTCGGTGATCCGTCGCTTCACGTCGTCGAGGCCGGCGTGGTCGGCGTCGAGCACCTCGCGCGTATGGGCGGGGTCGAGCCGCTCCTCGGAGCGCTTCGACCACGGCACCGCGATCAGCCAGTCGAGGTAGCCGCGGATCATCGAGGACTCTGGCGACTGCTCGCCCTGGCGCTCGAGCCGGCGCAGCTCGCGCTCGGCCTGCTCGGCGACCGCCTCCGGCATCTCGGCCTCGGCGATCTTGCGCTCGTACTCCTCGATCAGACTGCCCTCGTCCTCGCCCAGCTCCTTGCGGATCGACTCCATCTGCTTGCGCAGGAAGTAGTCGCGCTGCTGCTTCTGGGCGCCGGACTCGACGTCCTCGCGAATGCGGCTGCGCACCTGCAGCTCGGCCAGCCGCTCGCGCTGCAGCTCGACCGCCAGCTGCAGGCGGGCGCTGACGTCGAGGGTTTCGAGCAGGCGCAGCTTCCGCTCGGTCGAGACGTCCGGACTGAGACCGGTGGTGTCGGCGAGCGCGCCCGGCTCCTCGACCGAGCGGAGGAAGGCGGCGATGCGGCCGTCGTCGCCGCGCAGCTCGAGGATCTCCTCGACCACGGCGCGGTACTCACGGGCCAGCTCTCGGGTGTGCTCGTCGTCGGGATGGCCGTCGTGGACCTCCTGCACGTCAATGCGCAGGGAGCCGGCCTCACCCTCCTCGCCCGCCTGGGCGGCACCGGCGAGGCCACGGTGAAGGCCGACCACGGTTGCCGCCGGAGCGCCGGCGCGCGAGCGGCCGCGCTCGATCACCTCGGCGACCACGCCGATGCGGCCGTACTCGCCATCGCGGCGGGGAAGCAGGAAGACGCGCTCCTCGTCACCAGTGTCGATCGGCAGGGTTGCGGAGACGCCGGGGAAGACGATCGCGTCATCGAGAGGAATCAGGAGATAGGCCATGTCTAAGTCCAATTTCTGTAGTTAGTCTCACTCCAGGATAGCGCAGGAGCACCGCCCCGGCTAGGGCGCGATCACGGAGCGGGCACCGGCGGCCCGGACCGCGGCCGAGAGCGTCTCGATGTCGTAAGCGCCATCGTGACGGCGCTCGTTGACGAAGAAGGTCGGCGTGCCGGTGACGCCGCTGATGTCGGCCGAGTCGACGTCTTCCTCGACCCGCGGCGCGTGGGCGTGCCCGCTCAGCTCGTCCCGGTAGCGCTCGAGATCGAGCTCGAGCTGCTCGGCATACGCATGCAGGTCGCGAGGTGTCAGGTCCCCCTGGTGGTCGAGCAGCAGGTCGTACATCCCCCAGAAGGCACCCTGGGCGGCCGCCGCCTCGGCTGCCTCGGCGGCGAGCTCGGCGCGCGGGTGCACGTCGGAGAGCGGCAGGTGGCGCCAGACGTAGCGGACGTCGACGAAATCGGCCAGCAGCTCGCGGATGACCGGCTCGGCCCTGCCGCAGTACGGGCACTCGAAGTCGCCGTACTCGACGACCGTGACCGGCGCCTCGGCCGGGCCGCGCAGGTGGTCCCGCTCGGGATCCACCGGCAGGGCCAGGTCGACGAGCGTTTCCGAGGTTCCCAGCAGGGCACGGATGCGCGCCCGGCGCGGCAGCATGGCGGTGAGGCGGAAGACCAGCCAGGTCAAGGCCGAGGCGCAGAGCGCGGCGCTCAGCACGCCGAGCTTCGCCTCGCGCAGCTCGACGCCGTGGAAGGCCAGCGCCGCGATCAGCAGGGAGACGGTGAAGCCGATTCCCGCGATCGCGCCGCCCCCGGCCGTGGCGGCCCAGCCAACCGGCGGCCGCAGCCGTCCGCGACTCAATTTCGTCACCAGCAGTGCGGTGCCGGTCATCCCGACCGGCTTGCCGAGCACGTAGGCGACGAGGATCCCCAGCGTGATCGGCGAGGAGTAGGCGCGCGAGAGGAAGTCGCCGTCGATCGCGATGCCGACGTTGGCCAGCGCGAACAGGGGCACGACCACGTAGCTCGTCCAGGGGTGGTAGAGCTGCAGCAGGCGGGCATTGGGCGAGACGGCCGCCTCCAGCCCGGCGCGGGCGGAGCGGGCCAGCTCCGGCGTCGGCTGCTCGCGAAAGCTGCGGAAGAGGTCCGTCGCCCGCTCCAGCTCGCCGCGCCCGGCCGGGTAGGCCCAGGTGATCAGGCCGACCGCCAGGCCGAGGACGACGGGATCGACACCCGACTCGAAGAGCGCCACCCAGGCGACCGCGGCGAGCAGCAGGTAGACGAGCCCGGGCCGGATCCGCGCGGCGAGGGCGATCAGGATCAGGCCGAAGGCGCCGACGGCGATCAGCAGCGGCTCGAGGTCGACCTGGCCGCTGTAAGCGGCGACGATGACCAGCAGCGCGACCACGTCGTCGACGACGATGATCGTCAGCATGAAGCCGCGCAGGCGGTCGGGAAAGCGCGGACCGACCAGGGCGAGCATCCCCAGGGCGAAGGCGGTGTCGGTCGACATCGCCACGCCCCATCCCTGTGCCGAGCCCTTGCCGGCGTTGAAGGCGAGGAAGATGGCCACCGGCACGAGCATTCCCCCCAGGGCGGCGAACACCGGCAGGGTCAGGCGGCGGCGCTCGCGCAGCTCGCCGACGTCGAACTCGCGGCGGACCTCGAGCCCGACGACGAAGAAGAAGAACGTCATCAGCCCGCTGTTGACCCAGTCGCGCAGGTCCTGGGAGATGCCCGAGCCTCCCACCCTGATCGAGAGCTGCGTTCGCCAGACGCTCTCATAAGAGGAGAGGTCGAGGTTGGCCCAGGCCAGCGCCGCCACCGCGGCGACGAGCAGCACGCTGGCGCTTCCCGTCTCGGTGGCGAGGAAGTCGCGCAGCGGCGCCTGCAGGCTGCGGGCCCAGGCGGTTCGCCCGCTGAACGCCGACCGGACCCGGGAGTCGCTCATCGCGGCCAGCTTTTCATTCTCGGTCGGCTCAGATCCCAGCGCGCGAGCCGCGTGTATTCCACGCTCGTTCGGTCTGTCGCATCAGCGCCGGGTAGACAATCCAATGCCGGAACGGCTTGATCAGCGCCATGTATCCCTTCCCGAGCCGACCGCGCGGCTTGACGTAGACAGCCATCTGTCCTTGGTAGCGGCCCTCGCCCTGATCGACCCAAGCCAGGTGCATCACGCCGTGCACGGTCCGGTTCGACAGCTCCGCGGCGAATTCGACGTCGGTGCGATAGAGGGGCACGAAAGGCATGGAGCCGAAATCCAGATCGGTCGCCGTCTCGCGCAGATCGTCCGGCAGCCGGTCGGCCAGCGAGGTTTCCTTCGTACCCGGAATCGACAGTTTGCCCGCGGCATCGTCCCCACCGCTGTCGATCGGGGCCGAAATCCCGCCGAGGTCGAACAGAGTGCCGAGGCGATCGCGGACACGCCAGAGGACGCGAGTCGGGAGGGAGTCTGAGTTGCCCGGGTCGGAGGAGGCCATCAACTCGAGCAGCGCCTGGAAGTCCTCGGCGCCACCGTGGACGGGAAGGGCCCAGACATCCTCCAGAATGAAGTCCGGAGCGATTTCGCGGATCCGCCAGGGGCGAGATTCGTGTGCTGCGTTCGGAAGCCTCATGCCGATCCTCGATCCATACGATGTCGTTTGGATGCTAGGCAGGTTGGAAGACCCGGAGAACGTACAGGTGAGCCGTCGAGAGCGTCCGGTGCTCCTCTACGATGGAGACTGCGGGTTCTGTACGACATGTGCGCGCGTCCTGGAGAGGACCGGGCCGGATGCGGAGATCGTCGCCTGGCAGCTCACCAAACTGGCCGAGCTGGGAATAACCGAGGAGCAGGCAGCCGACGCCGTGCAGTGGGTTGAGATCGACGGCACGGTCCGCTCGGGGCATGAGGCAATCGCCGCGGTGCTGAACACCGCCGGAGGGATCTGGAAGATCGTCGGCCGTACGATCCTGCTGCCGGGGGTCTCGTGGATGGCGGCGAAGCTCTACAGGCTGGTCGCGGACAACCGGTACCGGCTGCCCGGAAGTACCCCTGCTTGCGCGGCTGCCGATGAAGATCACGACCGCCCGGCAGCGTAGCCCGAGCCACCGACCTCGGCTATCGCGACGAGCCGCTGTTGCAGTTCGCTTGCTCCTCCGGTTCTCAAAGGGTGCGACGCTAGTGGGCCGAGCCCCTGCAGCGTGTCAAGGCCGGCGGGCCAAGACGCCCGGTGCCGTAGGCGAGCGGCTCGCAGCTGAGTCAACGCTATGCTGCGTGCCGCGTGGCGGCCATAGTTCAACGGTAGAACTTCGCGTTGTGGTCGCGACAATGAGGGTTCGATTCCCTCTGGTCGCCCTCTCGCTTTCCTGCGCCACCCGTCAAATCGGCGGGCGGCTCAGCCTTCCTGAGCGATCTTTTCGAGTGCCCACAGCAGGGCGTCCCCGACCGCCGCGATACCGTGGGGGGCGATGCCTGTGCGACGCGGGATCGCATTCTTTCGGCCGGAGGCTCGGCCGCTTACGGCTACCGGTGCGCAGGCCCGGGGCGCGGTCGCGATCGGGGCGTTGGCCGTGGGAGCGGCGGCTGTGGGGGGCTTCGCGATCGGGCGGCTCTCCGTCGGGCGGCTCGCGATCGACCGGGCGGCGATTCGCCGCCTGAAGATCGGTGAGCTGGAGGTCGAGAAGCTGCGTGTGCACGACGAAAAACGACCCGCATGAGACCGGCGGGTCTGGCCCTCGTCGCGTTCGCGGCGCTCCTCGCCTGGCCGGCCTCGGTGCACGCTGTTGGTCCCTACCCAGACCTCGGCGGCTGCCAGGTCTTCCCCGACCCGCCGGCATCCCTCTCCCCCACCGCCCCCTCGCTGCCCGACGAGGCCGCCTGGAACCAGGACATCTCCCAGGCGCCCGTCGCCCCCAACTCGGCCGCGACCATCGCCTACATCGACGCCCACGGCGGCGATCGCCTCCACCCCGACTTCGGCTCGCCCCGCGCCTACGGCTTCCCCTACGCCGTGGTGGGCGCCGGCCGGCCTAAGCTGCCGATCCACTACACCGCCTACGGCGACGAGAGCGACCCGGGGCCGTTCCCGATCCCGCCCGGCGCCCCGGTCGAGGGCGGGCAGCACAGCGACGGCGACCGTCACGTGCTCGTCGTCGATCGCACCGGCTGCACGCTCTACGAGCTCTACCGCGGCTTCTTCAGCCACAGCGGCCGGCCCCACTGGAACGCCGATTCCGGCACCCGCTGGGACCTGGGCTCGACCGCGCTGCGCCCCGACTCCTGGACCTCCGCCGACGCCGCGGGCTTGCCGATCTTCCCCGGTCTCGTCCGCTACGACGAAGCCGCCGGTGGACGCCTCGGACATGCGATCCGGGTCACCTTCGACAGCACGCGCGACGCCTGGGTCCACCCCGCCTCGCATTGCGCGGGCGACACCGCCAACCCGGACGCGCCGGCGATGGGGACGCGGCTGCGGCTGAAGCCCAGCTACGGCCTCGGCGGCTTCAGTGGATCGGCGAGGACGATCGCCGTAGCGCTGAAGCGCTACGGGATGATCGTCGCCGACAACGGCTCCAACTGGTTCTTCAGCGGCAGCAGCGACCGCCGCTGGGACGACGAGAACCTGGACCAGCTGAAGCTGATCCCCGGCAGCGCCTTCCAGGTCGTGCGCAGCACCGCCCAGATCCACCCCTGCTGAGACACGGTTCAGCCACCGTCGAGCACGATGTGGTGGAACTCGGCCCGCAGCCGCGCCTCCAGTTCCGCCGCGGCGTCCGCCGCCCGCTCGGCATCCTCCTCATCGCTGACCAACACCACGTCACTCGCCGTGAAGCTCTGCAGCTGGTCCTCGACCGCCTGCACCACGTCCTCGTCGCCGACCCGCGCCTCGGCGGCGATCCCGGCCTTGGCCAGCGCGGCCACCGTGGCGACGAGATTGCGCTGAGCGGTCTGTCGAGCACCCTCGACGTCTGAGGCCCAGCGGTCGAGGAAGCCGATCTTCGCCGGTGCAAGCACCAGTACGTCGGCGTCGCCCGCCTCCCCGGCAAGCCCGGCCGCCACGGCGATCCGGCGCACCGCGGCCGGGTCCTCCACCGCGGAGGTGACCACGAGCAGCACACGACGGGCGCCGTCAGCGGGGGGCGAGCCGATCGGGCCGCGAGGGCGCTGCCGCGCCGCGACGACGACGAGCGCCACCGCGGTCAGAGCTCCGACGGCGACGCCGACACCGCCCCCACCCAGCGCAAAAGCCGCCACGATCGGTACCGCCAAGGCGGCAACGATCACCGGCAGCTTCCACGCAGCCATCGGCTCGATTGTGGACGAAGAGATCTAGACGCGACGCCTGGTCCCGCCCAGCATTGGCATCAGCAGCATCGCCAACCCGATCAGGATCACGATGATCCCGAGGATGTAGTTGACGAGCAACGCCAGCACGATTCCGATGATGATTACTACTATTGAGCTAGGGGTCATGGGCGCCTGCTACCCAGGCCTCGATTCCCGGAAACGCCTGAATTGGACAGCGGCTCCTGCACCACGCACCGCGGGGACACTTCCGAATCGCGCAGCGAGCGAGCCCAGCCGAGCGCCGACGAATCCCGTCGCTCCGGCTATGAGGACGCTGGCTGCGATAGCTCCAGGCTACCCAGAGGGCTGAGCCCGTAGCGGGGAGGACGACCATCTCGACCGGCCTCCCCGCGCCGGACTCGGCTATCTAGCCGTGCTTGAGGATCTGCACCCTCGGGCAGATGTCCCCCACGTGGGCGACCTTCATGGCTTCACCTCCCATTAGCGCTGGCGGTTTCGATGCGAAGCGTCGAATGCTAGATATCTCTCCATCGTTCGACAATCTCGCAACGTAGCTCATGGCAAGAACCGGCCCGTTCCGGTATACAGCCAGCTATATACTCAAACTGAGCTGAGCGACCAACGTGAGAAGAGGAGAAACAGGAATGAGGCAATCGAATGGGACCGGGGCTGTCAAATCGAATGGGCCCCGGGCCGTCAAAGAGGGCTTTGCCGAAGGCTGGCGGGCCGCGGTCGCCGAGTTGGCCATCAGCTACGCCGTCAATCACCCGATTCGCCTCGATTGCCTGGCCATTCTCATCGTGCGCGTGGCCAGCGCGAGTGAAATCGCCAAAGAGCTGGGTATCAGCACCTCCGCTGCAGCCCACCACATCGACGAGCTATACAAGGACGGGGTCATCGAGTACGTCAAAACCGAGGTCGGCGGCTCCCGCCGCGGTGCCTCCGAGCACTTCTACCGGGCCACCGCCCTTCCCGAAGTCACCGAGGAAGACTGGTTGGTGATGCCCCGCGATGGTCGCCGGCAGATGGCCGGCAGGGTGCTGCAAGCGATCGTCGCCCAGAGCCTGGCCGCGCTTCGCTGTCAAACGATGGAGATTGACGATCGACTGCATCTCGGCTGGCAGGCCATCGAGGTCGACGACGAGGGCGAAGGTGAAGTTGCCGAGGTGCTGGCCGAGGCCAATGAGCGATTCAAGCTGGTCAAGGGGCACAACAAGGACCGGCTCAAGCAGTCCAGCAGACCAGGCAAGGTGCGGATCGTCGCCACCCTCGGCTTCTACCGAGCCGATCCGAGCAAGTGGCCCGGCCGCCCCGATCCGCTTTAGCCAACACCCCCGGCTGGATTCGAACCAGCGACCCACGGCTTAGAAGGCCGTCGCTCTGTCCACTGAGCTACGGGGGCCAGCCCGACTAGCTTACGTCCCCGGCAGGCACGGCTCGACGGGTGGGCTCACAGCCAGAACTGCCTCTCGGCCTCTGCTCTGGTGCTGCCGAAATACTCGTCCTGCCAGCCGTCGTCGCTTGACAGGCCGCCGCCTTCCTCGGCGTCGTGTGCCGTGCCGGGCTCGCCACCGTCGTGGTGCCTCTGCCATTTGCTCGCCTGCCAGCGCCACCGGTAGTGGTCGTAGATGTCCATCACGTGCGTCGCGTAGGCCTCCGCCAGGCGCCGGTGGCCCTCGACGATCAGCAGGTTCTCGTCGTTGGCATAGGAGGCTTTGTAGCCGAGGTTGTGACTGCCGGTGATCACCCCGCAATCGCTCGAGCGCGGGTCGATGACGACGATCTTGTCGTGGATGATCGCGTGGGCACCAGGGGTCATCAGCAGTTCTTTCTGCATCGTCCCGATCGGGTCGTCGGGCACGGCCGCGGCCGCGACCTGTGGCTCCTCGCCGGCGGTGATAGAGAGACGCCTCGTACTTGGCGATCATCGAAGCATCGGTGGCCGCGCCGCGGACGAAGAGATCGGGTTTTTTTCCTGAGCTTCACGCACGGCGTCCAGGATGCACGGCTTTCCCGGTTTAAACAGCAGGAAGAGGACCCCTTCCTTCGCTTTGTGGATCAGGTCGAACACCTGCGCCATGTCTGCCGGTGCGGGAGGATCGGATTCCGGCTTTCTCCACTGGGTGCTCTCTTTCGGGTCGTGCGGCCTCTTGAACACCCAGGCAAACCGAAACGATTCCTTAAGCGTTCCGAATTAATACCGCTATATCCCTACCCGATGGAGGGACGACGCGCAAGTCCCTTGGCGTAGGCTTCGCCGCGATGCCGAGGGTCGATGCGGGGGGAAGCGAGCTGCATTACCTGCGCGCGGGAGCGGGTGAGCCGATGCTGCTCATCCAGGGGATGAGCGCTACGCACATGACCTGGGGGCGGCCCTTCCTCGCACCCCTGGAAGAGAATTTCGACTGCGTCGTCTTCGACAACCGGGGCATGGGTCTGTCAGGCCCGGCGAAGCTCCCGTTCGAGATCGCCGACCTGGCCGGGGACACCGCCGCGCTGCTCGACGCGCTCGAGATCGACCGCGCCCATGTCGTCGGCATCTCGATGGGCGGGATGGTCGCGCAGGAGCTGGCCCTCGCCCACCCCAAGCGGATCCGCAGCCTGACCCTCGGTGCGACCTACTGCGGCGGGCCGGAGGGCACGCTGATGGCCCCCGAGGATCTGAAGATGCTGGGCGCGGCGATGGCCTCCGGCGAGCGCGAGCGGGTCTTCCGCGCGATGTGGGAGATCAACCTCTCCCCCGCCTTCCGCGAAGATGAGGCGCGCTTCGAGGAGTTCTGCGAGATGGCGACCGCGCTGCCCGCCCCGCAGCCGGTGATCCTGCAACAGATGCGGGCCTGCGGCGCCCACGACACCAGCACCCGGCTTGACGGGATCGAGGTGCCGACGCAGGTGATCCACGGGACCGCCGACCGGCTGCTCGGCGTCGACAACGGGATCCAGATCGCCTCGCTGCTCTCGGTCGAGCCGCGGCTGCTCGACGGCGTCGGCCACATGTTCTGGTGGGAGCGGCCCGAGCGCTCGGCGGCGCTCGTGCGCGAGCACGCCCTCGCCCCGGTCTGAGTCAGCGTCCCTTGCCGACGTCGGCGCAGCTCGTGTCGAGCTTGCCCTTGACCTTGAAGACGTAGTCGGGCTCGGGGGTGATTTCCGGCTCTTCGATCACCGTTTCCAGCGCCGGGTCGTTTTTCAGCCAGGCATAGATTGGGTACCAGTATTCGGCCTCGGGCGAGTCCTGGGTGAATTTACTGATGATCAAGAAGTCGTAGTCGCCTTCGTTGATCAGGCGACGGAACTGATGGCAGCTCGTCGCCAGGCGATAGGCGCCGTCCGGCCCGGGGACGCCGATGTACTGGACGTAGTTGTCGAGGTTGGCGCCGTAGAAGCCGTACTGGCCGAAGAAGATCTCGCCCGAGCCGGCGATCCCGATCCTCGCCCCGTGCCGGTTGCGGGCGAAGGTGTAGGCCTTGCGCGGCCCGCCGTCCTGCAGGAACGGGCTGGTGCGGGTGTAGTGCTGGTTGTAGTACTGGACCTCCTGGGCGCGGCCGAGCACGACCGCGAGCAGCAGCACTCCACCGGCGGCGGCGGCGACATAGGTACGACTGACCGTCCGCCGGCCGCGCGCCATGCTTAGCGCAGACGGTGCCCAGACCAGCGCCAGGGTGAGGAAGACGGTGCCGACTATGTAGCCGGGGTACCAGCGCGGGGTCGTCAACACCGTGATCGCGTAGACCGCGACCAGGAAGAGCAACGTCAGCCGGGCGCGGGAGTCCGGCGCGCGCAGCGGGCGGGCGACCGGCAGCAGAGTCATCGCCAGCACCAGCCCCGGCACCAGGTAGCGGGTGTTGGTGAAGAAGCCCGTCGGCGAGCCCTCCTGCCCGGCCGCCGTCAGCGGCGTGAAGACGTAGACGGCGGCGGTCAGCAGCGCGGCGGCGGCGAGCACCCGCAGGATCCGGTTGCGCGAGCGCACCGCGATGAAGACCACAGCGGCGACGGCGACGATCAGGATCAACGGCCATAAAGGGCCGAAGGCGTCGTCGAGGCGAGGGAAGAACCAGCGCCGGTAGATGGTCGGATCGGTCAGGTAGTGGGAGACGGCGAAGCGCGGCCGCGGGTCGAGTGGCATCTGATCCGGTCTCGGTAGGTGGAGCGGACCGAAGCCGGTCGACGGGATCGGGTTGCCGCCGGTCTTGATCGCCGCCCTCACGTACCAGTAACCGCCCACGACAAAGGCGGAAAGACCGAGCACCCAGGCGGTGGTCAGCCGCCTGCCCTTGCCGCTGAAGACGACGACGCCGAGGCCGATCGCCACTACCGGTACGAGGAAGGTGAGCTTGACCGAGGCCGCGAGCCCGGCGGCGACCCCGGCGAGCACCAACGGCCCCTTGTCGAGCAGCGGCGCGTCGCGCTCGGGCGTGTCCTGGACGGCGCCGCTCGCCGGCGCGCGCCGCTGGTGGCCGTTGATCAGGAAGGCGGCAAAGGCGATCAGGAAGGCGAGACCCATGATGTCGTTGCGCCCCTCCCCCGGCTGCGTCTCGATCATCACCCCGGCATCGAGCACGATCGCCGCCGCGACGAGCGTCGCCGGCCCCACCTTGTAGGGACGGCCGACGCACCAGGCGGCAAGCAGCGCGATCGCCAGCCAGATCAGGTTGATCAGCGGCGAGAGCCAGTCGGTCTTGAAGATGACGATCCCGGCGGCGTGGATCAGCTCCGAGCTCTGCGGATAGAACCAGGCGACGAGCCGCAGCGGGTCGGTGAAGTGCAGGTGGACCGTCGACGCTTCCTGCGCGATCCGCGCGGCGAAGGGCATGTGGTACCAGGTCGTGTCGCCACCGAACATGCCCGCGTCGAGGCTGAGCTGCGAGGGGAAGGTCCACTCGGCGACGGTGAAGGAGGCAACCCCGAGCGCGAGCAGGAGGGCGACCGTCTGCACCCGCGGCGCGGCGATTTCGCCGCCGTCACGCGGCGCCATCCGCCGCCCGAGCCAGGCGGCACCGAGGCCGATGCCGATGCAGACGAGGACGATCCAGCCCTTGTGCAGGATGCTCAGGGTGCCGAGCAGCTCCAGCGAAACGACCAGCAGGGCGACGGCGAGCGTCGCGTCGCCGAGGCGGGCCAGGGCGCCGGAGAACTCGGGCACGATCCAGCGTCGCAACCAGTAGCCGCCCAGGCCGAGCGCCGGA
>Ga0193695_1000124_pt1 | contig 11635 bp, 8 predicted proteins | sample L3s2metaG_FD_160568 | JGI IMG/M metagenome (GOLD analysis project Ga0193695, IMG submission 160568) | Soil microbial communities from a riparian zone of the East river system, Colorado, United States - L3s2 | ecosystem: Environmental > Terrestrial > Soil > Riparian zone | place: USA: East River... | reverse complement strand
CGTCTTGCCATCCGCGCTGACTACGACATCGCCGGGGCGCTGCGCCGAAGGCCCGGGCATGTTCTCTGTTGCGGCGACGACCGCCATCACGTCGATCGGCACCCTGCGGGATGCGATCACGTCGATTGCCGACAGAACCGCCGCCGCGCCGGCCATGTCTCCCTTCATCTGGCTCATCTTCTCGGCGGGTTTGATGGAGATGCCGCCGGAGTCGAATGTGACTCCCTTGCCGATGAGAGCCAGGACCGGGGAGCCGGCCTGCGGCTGAGCGCCGTGCGGCTGCGGACCGCGATAGCGGAGCCGGACAAGTCGCGGCGGGTTGGCCGAGCCAGCGGCGACTCCGAGGATCAGGTTGTAGCCACCCGCGCGCAGCTCTGGCGGACCAAGGACCTCGATCTCGAGCTGATGCCGCTGAGCGATGCGCTTCGCTTCCTGCGCCAGGGCATCGGGCGTCAGCTCGTTCGGTGGTGCGTTCTGCCATTCACGGGCCCGGTTGGTCGCTTCACCGTTCTCCTGCGCCGCGACCACCTCGTGCTCGCGACCGAGGCCGAACCCGGTCAGCACGAGCTCGTCGATCTCGCGGCGCTCCGGCTGCGCCCCGGTCTGCCGCGAGCGTCGCTCGAAGGTGCCCATGACGCAGCCCTCGACCACCGCCTTCAGCGAATCCATGCCCAGCGGAGGTTCCGCGCGCACGAGCCCGATGCGCTTGTAGCCGTACGTGCGTGAGGCGCGGATCAGCTCGTGATGGGCTGAGCGCAATCGCTGCCCGTCGAGGTCTCGCATCGCTCCGACGCCGTACAGGATCACGCGGCGGGGTCCCGACCGGACGCTCGTGGGCACCGGCAAAACCTCGTGGATGCGGCCTCGGAACTCGGCGCTGGCGATCATCTCGGACAACACGCCGCCGAGCGCGCGGTCCAGCTCGAGGGCGCCGCCCGACAGGCGCTGTCCGGTGGCGACGGGGACGGCCAGGGCGTCGACGGGAAGCTCGGCGGGCGGCGTCGAAACCAGGGTGACCTTCACGAGCGGTTAAGCGTACCCATGAGGATCGGTGAGGTGATCCGCGACGAGCTCGAGGACGTGGGCCACGCGCAAGTTCACACGCCGGTGGCGCGCCGCGGCCTCGATGTGCATGAGGCAGCCTGGGTTGTCAGACGCCACCACCGTGCATCCGGTCTTCGCGATGGCGTCCAGCTTCCACTGCGCCAGGCGTCCAGCGACCCGCGGCCACTCCACGCTGAACGTGCCGCCAAACCCACAGCAGTTCGCGATGTCCGGGAGGTCGACCACCTCATAGCCCGCCAGTTCGAGCAAGAGCCTCGGCTCGCTCTTCAGCCCGAGCTGGCGCAGGCTCTGGCACGAGTCGTGGTATGCGACCTTCAGGCTCATCGGGTCGGCAGTGACGAGCTTCGGGTTGGCAGCCAGCAGCTCGAGGACGAACCGGGTGGAGTCCCGCATTCGCGAGCTCAGGTCCGCCGACACCTCGGCGCCCCAGTCCGGGGCGTCGAGGGTGAACGCGCCGAAGCACGACGCCGAGGGTGTGACGATCAAACCCTTGGAATTACCAAGGCTTGCGGCGAGCGTCGTGTGCAGGGCGGCGCCACCTTTGAAATCGCCGGCGTTGGCGGCGATCAGCCCGCAGCACCACTGACCCTTGGGAAAACCGACGTTGAAGCCCGCCGCTGTCGCGATGCGCTCCAGCGCAACCGCCGCCTGGGGCTGCACCCGGTCCACCATGCACGACGCGAAGATGGTGAGCGGCTCTCCATCCACGTCGCTCGGCTTCACCTGGTCGCGATAGGGAACACGGGCGAGTCTGGGGGTACCGGGAACGAGCCCGCTGAAGGGTGCTCCCGCGCGAAGCATTCGGTCGGCAAGCTCGGGCCTTTTCCACAAGCCCAGCACCGCCTTCTTGCGCAGCGACTTGCGTCCCTTCTTGCGGTGCTCGAGGATCTGGCGGGGCAGCGGGATGTCGACCGGGCAGATCTCCTGGCACGCGTTGCACTGAGTGCACAGCGTGTTGGGCAGGTCGGACGCCTCGAGGCCGTGGTGAAAAGGTGTGAGGACCAGCCCGATCGGTCCGTTGTAGATGTGCCCGAACTGGTGACCGCTCACCGCCATGAACGGTGGGCACGCGTTGGAGCAAGCACCGCACCGGATGCACGTCAACGCATCGCTGAATATTGGGTCGGCGCGCATCGCTTCGCGACCGTTGTCGAGGATCACGCAGTGCATCTCACGCGGCCCGTGGACGCCGATGGTCAGGGACTGCTCGATGTCCGCCGATCGCGACGGGCCCGTAATCCAGTTCACGTAGCTGGTCATCACCTGGCCGGTGCCGCTGCGCGGCAGCATGCGCAGGACGGCCACCGCGTCGTCGAGCGAGGCCACCACCTTGTCGATGCCGAAGAGCGCGATGTGGACGGGCGGAAGCGTGGTCGTCAGGTCGGCGTTGCCTTCGTTGGTGACCAGCACGATGGTCCCGGTCTCGGCGATGGCCATGTTGGCGCCGCTGATGCCCACCGTGGCGTCGATGAACTTCTGGCGCAGCGAAGTTCGCGCGTGGTGCTGGATGGCTTCGACCGTCGCCTCCGTGCCGAAAACACGTGCTGCGTCCTCTTTCGTGAGATGAATCGCCGGGGCGATCAGGTGTGATGGATGTGTGTGAGTCAGCTGCACCATTCGCTCGCCGAGGTCGGTCTCGACCACCTCTATACCGAGCGATTCCAGGAAGGGGTTGAGCTCGATCTCCTCGGCCGCCATCGATTTGACCTTCGTCACGACCATGCGCCCGGTATCCGTACGCGTGCTGCCCGCGTTCCAACAGATCTGGGCGATGATTTCGCGCGCCTCGGCCGCGTCCTTCGCGAAGTGGACCTTGCCGCCGACAGCCTCGAGCCTTGCCTTGAACTGTTCGACCAGCTCGGGCAGGCGCTCGAGGTTGGCTTTTCGCCGCTGCTTCAGTTCGGCGCGGCCCTGCGCGAAGTCGAAGCTTTCGAAAGCCTTGTCGCGCCGAGAGCGCAGCCCGGTGAGGGCGTGGATGAGCGCTCGCTGGAGGTCCGGGTCGTCAAGCGCCTTGTTGACCCGGTGCGAGAAGTGGCGCCGGGATTCAATCACGCGGAGAGGATGCTTGCTTCAACGCTTCGACAACCTCTTGTGGGGTCGACACCGGCGCCAAGCATATGGTTCCGACGCACACCACCGCACGCTGGTCGCCATCGGGGTCGATCACCGTGTACGGATGGGCGAGCGAAGCAGCGCGCGCGAGCTCAGGGTTGCGCGTCGTCACCTTGATCGCGTGCTGCATCCGGTCCAGCGCGCGAGCAAAGACCGCGGCCATGAGGCCGTACTGCCGCGGCAGCGCCGCCACCGACTCGAGGGCCCGGCGCGCGCGGTCTAGAAAGGGTGCTTCAGGATCGCCCTTCAAAATCTGGAGCTCGACCAGCGCCATCGCCGCGGTCGAGTTTTCGACCAGGGGCTTGATCGGTTCGGCGAGACGGCCGAGTTCGTCACCCGCAGCGTGGTCGAAATAACCGCCGAGGTTGGGATCGCCATATCGCTCCTCGATGTGCGAGGCGAGGTCTACCGCCGCCGGCAGCCATTGGTCGCCGAGCCCGGCCTGGTGAGCGCGCAGCGCTGCCCACAGGCTCCAGACCTGGTCTGGGAGCTGGCCGCCGACGCCGGCTGAGTGGTTCATACCTTCGCCGCGCCGGTACGCGTCCTTGAAGAGGCGCTCGAGCAGCTTGCCCGCGTGCTCGCGCAGACCGGGCCGGTCGCGGCGCCGGTCCGCCTCCAGGTAGGAGACAGCAAGCGCGGCGTTCCATGACGTGTAGACGCGCTGGTCGACGTATGGCCCCGGCCGCTGCGCGCGCTCTTCGGCGTCCATCGAGTAGTAGTGCTCGTCTGCGTCCTGGCTCCCGGCGTAGAGGCCGGTCTTCGGGTGGCGGAGCACTCTGTCGAGGTAGGTGGTTGTGGAGTCGAGCACCGAGTCCAGGCCCGCGAGGGCGAGTGAGCTCACGAGTCCCGCGTGATCCTCCAGCATCTTCTCGAAATGCGGGACGCTCCAGTCCTGCGTCGTCGAGTAGCGGAAGAAGCCGCCTTCGACGTGGTCGTACGTGCCGCCCTCAGACATGCGCTCGAGCGTGTGCACCGCCTTATCGCGAAGCGACGGGTCTGACCGAACCTGCGACTGTTCGAGCAGGAGGAGGATGGCGTCGGTTTGGGGGAACTTGGGTGCGTTGCCGAAGCCTCCGTATTGGGGGTCGTAGGCATTCGTGACCGCGTCGAGGATTGAGTTCACGATGCTGTCGTCGAGCGACCCTGCGCTGCGCGCGACGGTGGAAGCGGCGCGTTTCCGCGCCTCCAGGACGCGGCTCGCGATCTCCGGCTGGCTGGTCCGGTAGTAGCCGGCGACGCGGGTGAGCGCGTCCGCCATCTGGTCCGGCGGCAGGTACGTCGCGCCCGTGAGGATGTCGCCCGAAGAGGTGAGGAAGGCCGTCGACGGCCAGCCGCCCATGTTGTAGCGCTGGTTGATGTCCGGGCGAACGTCGTTGTCGACCCGGATCGGGACGTATTCGCGGTTGATGAGGTCGATCACCCCGGCATGCGAATAGGTCGTTTCGTCCATGACGTGGCACCAGTGGCACCACACAGCAGAGATGGAAAGGAGGATGGGCCGGCCGCTTCGCTTGGCCTCCTCGAAAGCAGTCGATGACCAGGGCTGCCAGTTGATCTCGGCGGCTCGGTTAGGTCGCGGCGAAAAATGAAATTCGCCGCCGGGTTCGGCCACACGACAAGGTTACGCGGGTGAAACAATGGCACTTGTGATCTCGACCAGCGCGGTTGACGCGTACATCGAGAAGAACTCGAAACGCTTCGTCGACGAGCTGAAGGAGCTGTGCTCTTTCCCGAGCATCTCCAACCACGGCAAGGAAGCAGTCGAGCCGGCCCGCGACTGGATCGCGGATCGCCTGTCCCGTTTCACCGACCGCGTGGAGACGCTCGACGCGGGAGGCATGCCCGCCCTGTACGCGGAGGTACTCGGAGCCGGCCGGCGGAAGCTGCTGCTGTACCAGCACTACGACGTTCAGCCGGTGGACCCGATCGACCTGTGGGACTCGCCTCCGTTCGAGCCCGCAGAAAAGGACGGGCGAATCGTCGCCCGCGGCGTCGCCGACGACAAGGCGGACGTGATGGCCCGCATCCACGCCCTCGAGACCTTGAAGGGGCTCGGCGAGGTGCCGGTCACGCTGCGCTTTCTCGTCGAGGGCGAGGAGGAGATCGGGTCCAAGACATTCGAGAAGATCGCGCACGAGCACACGAGCAAGCTGTCCGCGGATGGATGCCTTTGGGAATCGGGCGCCTCGTTCGACGACGCAGGACGCCCGACGCTGCAGTTCGGATGTCGCGGGCTGCTCTACGTGCAGCTTCGCGTCAAGATGCTCGCGTTCGACCAGCACTCGGGTTTCGCGTCCATCTATCCGTCGGCGGCCATGTACCTGATCGGAGCGCTGGCGAGCCTGCGTGACCAGGAGATGAACGTCAAGCTCGACGGCTTCTACGACAAGGTGGTCAAGCCGACCGAGGCCGATCGCCGGATGATGGCGAGCATCGAGCCCGAGGTCGACAAGCGCAAGGAGCTGGTGGGCTTTGATCGCCTTATCCGCGATCCCAAGCCAAAAGAGGTGATCGAGCAGCTCCTTTTCACGCCGACCTGCAACATCGCCGGCGTCACGACCGGATACCAGGGACCGGGCTCAAAGACCGTCCTGCCGGCTGAGGCGACCGCGAAGCTTGACTTCCGGCTGATCCCCAACCAGGACCCGGCCGACATCCTGTCGCAGCTGCGCAAGCACCTTGACTCTCACGGCTTCGAAAAGGTGGAGATCGTGTGGAGCGACGCCGAGAAGCCCGCGCGCTCAGACCCCGAGTCAGCGGTCGCGAAAGCAGTCATCGAATGCGTTCGCGAGCTGCACGGCGAGCCGATCCTCTGGCCGTTCATGCCGATGACTGGACCGATGCACCCGGTCGTCTCAGATCTGGGTATCCCGACGGTGCTCCCGGTCGGCGTCGGCCGCCCCGACAACCGGATCCACGCGCCCAACGAGAACATCCATGCGGCGGACTACATCAACACAGTCCGGCTGATGTGCCGGGTCTGGGAACGCTTCGGAGGCGCCTAGTTTGCAGAAGCTCACAGACAAGCTCTTCACGGTCAAATTCAACGAGGACACCGGGAAGCCGCACATCGAGATCGTCGACCAGACCGTCTGCGCCACCAAGTGCACCGGCAAGTACTGCAACCATTTCTGCCCGGCGGGCGTCTACGAGTGGAACGACGAGCAGAAGAAGAACCTGGTCAGCTTCGGCAACTGCATCGAGTGCGGCGCCTGCTCCATCGGCTGCCCCTTTGACAACATCGCCTGCCACGCCCCCCGGGGCGGCTACGGCGCCCAGTTCAAGCACGGGTAGCCCGGCGGAATAGGAGTTGCTTCCGGTCCAATTCAAATAGGTGCAGTGAGCGAATACGACGTTGTCATCGTGGGAGGAGGCCCCGCCGGGCTGGCGGCCGCCCTCTACACCGCCAGGATGGACCTGAAGACGGTGGTGGTCGATCGGGGGCCCCTGGGGGGCCAGCTCCTCAACACCGAGCTGATCGAGGACTACCCCGGTTTTGAGTCAATCCTCGGGTCGGAGCTGGCGACCAAGATGGGAGAGCACGCCCGCCGGTTTGGCGTCGAGGTGCGCGACTTCGAGCCCGTGAAGGAGATCGAAGTCGAGGGCAACATCAAGGTGATTCGCCTGGAGTCGGGCGAGGAGATCCGCGCCCCGGCGCTGATCATGGCGGCCGGCGGCCTGCCGCGCTACCTGCAGGTCCCAGGGGAGAAGGAATTCTGGGGGCGGGGCGTCAGCTACTGCGCCGTCTGCGATGGCGCCTTCTTCAAGGGCGAGGAGCTGGCGGTCATCGGTGGTGGCGACGCAGCGGTGGAGGAGGGCGAGTTCCTGACGCGCTACGCCTCAAAGGTCTACATCATCCACCGGCGCAGCTCGCTTCGAGCGCAGCCGATCCTTATCGACCGGGCCTATGCCAACCCAAAGATCGAGTTCATCTTCGACGCGCATGTGAAGGAGATCGCGGGTGATGACAGCAAGGTGCATCTCGTCCGCTACGAGCAGCATGGTCAGATGAAGGAGCTAGCCGTCGGAGGCGTGTTCATCTTCATCGGGTTTGTGCCGAACTCGGGGCTGTTCAAGGTCCACGTTGACCATGACGAGGCCGGCTACATCGTCACCGACCGCAACATGCAGACGTCGATCGAAGGCATCTGGGCGGTCGGCGACGTGCGCGCGCAGCTGACCAAGCAGATTGCGACAGCGGTGGGTGATGGCACGACTGCGGCGGTGGCGGCCGCGGGATACGTGACTTCGCTCAAGGACGCCGCCCGGATCTAGGCGGCTGTCACGGTCCGGACGTTCACGCCCATCGACCGCGGCGGTACTCCTGAATAGGCTTCGCGGGACCAGTTGTGGGCAGCGTGACATTGAGGGGAGGGTTTTGGGCCGGTAGGGCCAGGCGCCTGGCCGGGGCCGGGATTCTGGGGCTGCTCCTGGCCATAGCTCCCATATCAGCGCTCGCGGCGGTCCCTACCCAGCCAGCGTGCGGCCACGCGAACCTTGACAACCCCGGCAACCATTACGGCCTGATCAAGAACGGCTGCCTGCAGGGCTCGCCAAGTCCGCCGTCGCCGGCGCCTGCACCCGCAGCAATCCCGACGCCAATCTCCACGCCGGCATCACCGCCGGTAATCAGCCGTTCGCCGAATGTACCGGCTGCCGCCGAGCCTTCTGAAACGCCGGCTCCGGCAGGCGGTGAGCTTGACCTCCGCGGCGTTGGTGCGAGGAGCGCTCTGCCGCAGGGAACAGCAGCGACTGTGCCCCCGTCTCGGGATACGAACCTATGGCTGGTTGAAGCACTGCTGCCGACACTGGTTATCGTGTGGCTCATCCTGCTCGGGGGGGCGCGCTCCTTCGAGTTGCGCCCGGCGACGCCGAGCTAGCACCCCGCCTATCGCGTTACGTCAATCCAGACCAGGCCGGGGGGCAGCGTCAAAGCCTGCCCGCCGTCGAGGGTGAACGTGAGGGGTCCGTGGCTGTCGGTCGAGCTCCACGTCCCGCCGTACTGAAGACCTTTGTAGAAAACCTCGATCCGGCCGCTGCCGTCCATGTCGTAGTCATGGATGTGGGCGCCATGACCGTCGCCGACGTCAAGGAGCGTCTCCCTCGTGTGCAGGTTGATCAGCATCTCGATCCGCAGCGGCTGGTTGAGGCTCGCATCGGAGTACGGGTGTCCCTCTTCTGTCTTCTGGTACGTGCCCATGACTGGGTCGTACTTGTAGACGGAGTAGTGCTCGTCGATGTTGACGGTCGCAGCCGCCGAGCCGCCAGTGAGCGAGGGCCTGGTCTTGGTGATCGTGAAGGCGGGTATCCATGAGAAGTAGTTGTCCTCCGCCGCTTTGACCGAGGGCCCTTTGATCATCAGGTTGTCGGGCGCGTAGCGTGGGGGCGCGGCGCGGTACTGGTACCCGATCGTGTCGAAGAACTGTGGCGTTGGGTCCTGCGCGGCGCGAGCCTGGGTAGCCTGCGACTCGCCGGACTGGAACAGAAGTCCTTTGTAGTGCCGGCCGAGCTTGAGCGAGATGAAACGGGCCGAGCGCATCGGGCCGATGACATCCGGGGCATTGTTGTAGATCGCCGTCAGGCGCGTGATTCCACCTTCGGCCAGGTATTCGAAAATGACGTCCGCGGCCTGCAGGCCGTTCTGGTCGCGCGCGAACTCATCGTTCGGGATCTGGATCAGGGCTGGATATTTCAGCACAGTCGTGTGCTCGCGGTCGTGGTAGTAGTTGCCGCTCTTGAGCGTGAAGGTGCCTGGGACGAGGTGACCTGTCTGGTCGCGGCCGCCCGCGCTGAGCTGAATCTGAAGGGGCCCGGAGGGAATGCCAGAGGTGGAGAAGGTGGCGCTCTTGTCGTCGGCCGCCCACTTGAGGTCGGCGATCTGCGTGCCGATTGTGACCTTGATCGTCGTGGGTTCCATCGCGTCGTTGAAGTTGAGCTTCAGCGTGTCGCCAGGGTCGACCTCCATGCCATCGCTGAGCGGCGTGCCAGCTGGACCCACGATCGAGATGACGTGCGGAACGATGATCGTGGTGAAGGTCCAGGTGCTGCCCTGGATCCTGTGACGGCCGACATCGACGATCGGCTTCATGCTGACGGTGTAGGCCGTCAGCTCGCTCAGCGGCTTCGTGGGCGACCATGCGTACTGCGTCTGGCCTGAGATTGCCGCGAGGGTGCCCTCCGGAGTCGGGCTGATCGAAAATGCCGCCTGCACGGCCGCAAGCGAGACCGGCCGGCTGAAGGTGAGAAGGACGCGACTGTCGGTCGGCACATCCTTCTGGCCGTTCTTGAAATTCGTGACGAGGGTCGTCGGCAGGGTGTTCTCGTAGGCGAGATATGCACCCGCGCCCGTCAGCACCACGAGCACCGCAAGGCCGGCAGCGATCCAGCCTCGACGGGAAAATCGTGTGGGGCGGCGTGAGCTGCGCCTGATGGGCGGGTCCGGCGGAGACGCTGGCTCGATCTCTGGGAGCGACGTGGATATGGACAACGGGCCGCTGGGATTATCTCAGAAGTTCGCCGCCTGAGGGCTTCAGCGCGCGCAGGTAGGGGAACGTGTAGATGCCGGTCGCGTGGCCGCTGTCGAAGGCGATCTGCAGCGCGTACTGGCCTACCAGCACGACATCTTTGATCCGGAGCTCGTCGGGGTTTAGGGCACTGACCCTCGCGAGCCGCCCGGGTGCGCCTGCCTCGCCCCGACATTCGGCGCACGGGCATGCCCATCGCAGCTGTTCACCGGAGTAAGAGACCTTGTGTCCGTCCTCCCACGTGATCTCCATCACCTGGCGCGCGCGGTCGACATCGACGTTGACCGGAAACGGATCTGGATCTTGCAGCGGTGGGTCTCTTAGTGGACGTTGATGACGGGCAGCTGTCGAAACGATTGGATCGACGTGCGCGCCGCGACCTGCGAGGCGATGTATTCGAACGCCTTGGCGCCGGCCGAGTCGGGCCGCGAGATGACAATCGGTGTGCCACTGTCCGCGTCCTCGCGAATGCCCTCCTCGAGAGGCACGGCGCCGAGGAATGGAACGCCGAGCCGCTTGGCGGCCGTCTCGGCGCCGCCGTGACTGAAGATCTCGTGGCGGTGTCCGCAGCTCGGGCAGATGTACCAGCTCATGTTCTCGATGAGGCCAAGCGGCGTGACGTTTAGCTTCCGGAACATCTGCAGCGCCTTGACCGCAATGTCGGTGGCCACGTCCTGCGGCGTGCATACGATCGCGACACCGGTCAGCGGCACGGCCTGGGCGAGCGTGAGAGAGGCGTCGCCGGTGCCGGGTGGAAGGTCGATCACCAGGTAGTCGAGGGAGCCCCAGTCGACCTGGACCATCATCGCTTCGATGGCCTTGCCGACCATCGGGCCGCGATAGATGGTGGGTTGCTCGCCAGGATAGATGTGGCCGAACGACATCAGCTTCAGCCCGTGGGCCTCGACGGGACGAAGCCGGCCGTTGACCTGCTCGGGCACGACCCTGGAGCCGGTCATCGCGGGAATCGAAGGTCCGTAGATGTCGGCGTCGAGCAGGCCGACCTCGGCACCGCTCTTGCGCAGCGCCGCGGCGAGGTTGACCGCGACGGTCGACTTGCCGACTCCGCCCTTGCCCGAGGCGACAGCGATCGTCTGCTTCACACCGGGCAGGATCTCCGAGGGTTTCGGCCTCATGAACGCGGGCCGCACGTTGGCCGTCATGCGCACGTCGACGCCGGTCACGCCAGGGATCTCTCCGACGAGGTCTTGCGCCTGGGACTTGAAGCGGTCGCGCACGGGGCAGGCGGGAGTCGTGAGCTCGAACGTGAAGCTGACCTTGCCCTGCGGGCTGACCTCGAGCTCCTTGATCATGCCGAGGCTCACCACGTCTCGGCCGAGGTCGGGGTCCTGGATGTGAGCCAGCACCTGGAGCACCTGCTGGGAGGAGGGGACTGCCATCGTCACGGCATGTTACCGGTAGTCGAGAGCGTGCTCGTTGGCGCACCGGTGGCCCCAGACGTGCGGAATTCCTGGCCTAATTTCAGAATTCATGCGCGGTCGCGACGCATTGCCGGTTCTCCAGGCGGATTGCCGCGCCTGCCACATATGCGTGGACCAGGGCATCATCCAGGAGGCGAACCCAACATTCGAAGGGCGGTGGGGCGCGCCATTCTTTCTCGTCGGCCAGGCTCCAGGTCCCGTGGAGCGCGAGTCACGCCGACCCTTCTCAGGCCGCGCCGGGAAGGAGCTTGACCGGTGGATGGTCCGCGCCGGGTTTGAAAGCGCGGAAGAGTTCCGGCGCCTCACCTACATCGCTGCGCTGATGCGCTGCTTTCCCGGGCGCAACCGCGCCGGGAGCGGTGACCTGAAGCCGCCGCCGGCCGCGGTCTCCAACTGCGCGCACTGGCTCGATGCGGAGCTACGCATCTTGAAGCCCAAGGTCCTGATCCTCGTCGGGCAGCTGGCCATCGTTCGCTTTCTTGGGCCCGGACG
>Ga0193695_1000123_pt1 | contig 11639 bp, 7 predicted proteins | sample L3s2metaG_FD_160568 | JGI IMG/M metagenome (GOLD analysis project Ga0193695, IMG submission 160568) | Soil microbial communities from a riparian zone of the East river system, Colorado, United States - L3s2 | ecosystem: Environmental > Terrestrial > Soil > Riparian zone | place: USA: East River... | reverse complement strand
CGAGGCGCCGGTCTACCTGGCCTGGTCGCGTCGCAACCGCTCGGCGCTGATCCGGGTGCCGCTCTACCACCCCGGCAAAGAGGGCGCGACCCGCGCCGAGCTGCGCTGCCCCGACCCCGCCGCCAATCCCTACCTCTGCTTCGCGGCGATGCTGCAGGCGGGGCTGGAAGGGATCGAGAAGGGCTACGAGCTGCCGGAGCCGATGGAGCAGAACCTCTACCACCTCTCGCCCGAGGAGCGCTCCCAGCGCGGCATCGAGCAGCTGCCGGAGACGCTCGGCGAGGCGATCGACATCGCCGCCGACTCGGAGCTGGTCCTGCGCACCCTCGGCGAGCACACCTTCCGCCGCTTCGTCGAGATCAAGCGGCAGGAATGGGACGACTACCGCGTCCAGGTCACCCCGTACGAGATAGAGAACTTTCTGCCGGTGCTTTAGGCGCGCCGCCGGGGCGCGAGAGCGCTGACGGCCACCAGAACTTGTCGCCCAGGGCCAGGGCTATGGCCGGCACGAGGATGCTGCGGACGAGGAAGGTGTCGAGGAGGACGCCGAAGGCGACGACGAAGCCGAGCTCGGTGAGGAAGGTGAGAGGGAGGACGGCGAGGACCGAGAAGGTGCCGGCGAGGACGATGCCGGCGCTGGTGATGACGGCGCCGGTGACGGCGAGAGCGCGCAGGATCCCCTGCCTGGAGCCGTGCTGGATCGTCTCCTCGCGGGCGCGGGCGATCAGGAAGATGTTGTAGTCGACGCCGAGGGCGACGAGGAAGACGAAGGCGAATAGCGGCATCGACGGGTCCGAGCCGGGAAAGCCGAAGATCACGTCGATGACGAAGTAGCCGACGCCGAGCGCGGCGAGGAAGCTGAGGATCACGGTGCCGATCAGGATCAGCGGGGCGACGATCGCGCGCAGCAGGGCGATCAGGATCAGCAGCACGACCACGAGGATGATCGGCGGGATCACGATCGAGTCCCAGCCGGCGGCATCGCGCACGTCGAATTCGACCGCGCTGGGGCCGCCGACGAGGGTGCTGGGGGCGACTTCGTGTGCCGCTTCGCGGATCGGTTCGATCAGATCGAAGGCCTCGGTCGAGTAGGGATTCGGTTCGAGCGTCGCTTGGATCAAGGTTCCCGGCGGTCCTTCGGCAACCGGGCCGGATACCGCCTCGACGCCTTCGACCCCGGCGACGGCCCTTCGTACGGGGGGCACGTCGGCGCCGTTCTCGACGACGACGTCGGTCAGCGCGGTCGTGCCTGAGGGGAAGCTCTTGTCGAGCAGGTGCTGGCCTTCGACCGATTCGACTTCGGTGCGATAGCTGTCTTCGGCGGTCAGTTCGGTCGAGAAGAAGGCGAAGCCGCCGCAGAAGATCAGCAGGACGACCAGCGAGCCGCCCATCACCCGGCGCGGCGATACGGCAACCCGCTCGCCGATTCGCGCCCAGAATCCGTGGGTGACGTCGGCGGCGTGCTCAAGTCGATGCCGGCGCACCTCGTAGGGCGTGAAGACCGCCCGGTCGAGCGGCCCGACGATCAAGGAGGGGATCCGCCTGCCGCTGAGCCGGCGCAGGACCCAGTTGATCAGGACCAGCGGCAGCAGGATGAGCACGAGCAGGCAGGCGAAAATGACCCGGACGAGCGCTCCAAGGGCCGACCCTTCGACGATCCGCCGCCGCGCCCGCTCGGAGATGTCATCGGCGGTGGGTGCCGTCTGCGGCGTGTGCGGCACGAAGGGCCAGAAGGCGCGGCGGCCGAAGATCGTCAGCAGCGCCGGCAGCAGCGTCAGCATCGAGAGCGCCGCGCAGGCGATGCCGATCGCGGCGATCGGGCCGAGGCCCGACGTTCCGTTGACCTTGGCGATGGTCAGGCAGAGCAGGGCGGCGATCACCGTCGCCGCCGAGGCGAAGATCGCCGGCCCGGCTGAGATCAGCGCCGTGCGCATCGCCTCGTGCTTGTCCACGGTGCGATGCAGCTCCTCGCGGTAGCGGGCGACGAGCAGCAGGGCGTAGTCGGTGCCGGCGCCGAGGACCAGCACCGACATGATCGAGCTCGACTGGCCGTTGATCGTCACCCCCAGCTCGGAGACGCCGTAGCCGATCGAGCGGGAGAGCGTCTCGGCGAACAGCACCGCCGCCAGCGGGATGAAGAAGAACATCGGCGAGCGGTAGATCAGGATCAGCAGGAAGATCACCAGGCTGACCGCGGCCAGCAGCAGGGTGCCGTTGATGCCTTCGAAGACTTCGATCGCGTCGGCCGAGAAGCCGGCGCCGCCGGTGATCTTCACATCGAGGCCGCCGCCCGGGTCGGAGATTTCGTCGCGCCAGAACTTGACCGGGTCGACGATCCGTTCGCCCTCGCCGTTGGCCTTGATGTAGGCGGTGAGGATCGCCGCCTTGCCGTCGGGTGAGCAGACCGGGCCGACGAAGGGTGCGTAGTCCGCCGGCTGACCGGGGACCGTCGTGGTCGGACCTCCGCAGCCCGGCGGCAGCCCTTTCGGTGGGTTTGAGCCTTTCGTGGAGACGCCTTTGCCGCCCGCCGCCGCCGTTTCGCCATCGGGGATGACGCCGGGGAAGCGCTTCCCGGTCATCTTCTCGACGTCTTCGACGATCGTCTGCCGGTCGGCGGCGGTCAGGCCGGACTCGCGGCGGAAGACGATCACCGCGGGCGCGATTTCGCCTTTCTGCAGCGATTCGGTCGCGTCCAGCGCCTTGGTCGATTCGGCCGAACCGGGCAGGTAAGAGGTGGCCTCGTTGCTTTCCGCGTCTTCGAACTTGCCGGGAAGGTTGGCCGGGCCGGCGGCTACGAAGATGGCCAGGAACCAGATCGCGAAGACGATCCACTTCGCCCGGCGACCCGCCGCGAAGGTGAAGAACGAGCCACGCACTTACGTCATCCTTTCAAAAGCAGGTCGGCCAGATGCTCCGCGGTGGTTACCGGAGCTTGGCAGCTGAAGTTTTCGCAGACATAGGCGGTGGGGTTGCCTTCGAGCATCGGACGGTTCTTGAGCAGCTCGGGCACGTCGCTTCCTTCGGGGCCGCCGGCCAGGACGAGGTGCGGCCTGTAAGCGGAGCGGACGATTCCGGCTAGCTCGGTCAGGTCGTTGCCGATCAGCGCCACCTCCTTGATGGGGGCCAGCTGGAAGTCGAGCGCTCGCAGCAGGTGGGCGAAGGTGTCGGGTTGGCGCGGGGCGGCTTTAGCGAAGAGGCGCAGGACGCCTTCGGCCCACTCGCCGTAGGAGCGCTCGCCCGTCAGCGCTTCGAGGCGCAGCAGGCCGAGGGCGGCGGCCGAGTTGCCGGAGGGGATCGGGTGGTCGCCGATCTCCTTGCGGCGGGCGATCAGCTGCTCGTGGTCGTCGGAGGTCGAGTAGAAGCCGCCGCGCTCGCGGTCGCCGAAGCGGGCGATCATGGTGTCGGCGAGCGCCCGCGCCTGCTCGAACCAGCGCGGCTCGAAGGTCGCCTCGTAGAGGGTCAGCAGCGCGTCCAGCAGGAAGGCGTGGTCCTCGAGGTAGGCGTTGAGGCGTCCCTCGCCGTCCTTGTAGGTGCGCACCAGATGCCCCTCGCCGTCGCGAAGGTCGCGCAGGACGAACTCCGCGCATTCGCTCGCCGCGTCGAGATAGTCCTCTCGCCCGAGCGCCGCGCCGCACTCGGCCAGCGCCGCCAGCATCAACGCGTTCCAGGAGGCCAGGCGCTTGTCGTCGAGCCCCGGGCGCACCCGCTTCGCCCGCGCCTCGTACAGCATCCGGCGCGCCTCGGCAAGGCCCTCCGGTTCGGATCCTGCCGCGCCTCCGGCCAGGTGGAGGATGTTGCGCCCCTCGAAGTTGCCGGACTCGGTCGCTCCATAGAAGGCGGCGATCGGGCCGGCCTCCTCGTCGAGCACGGACCTCATCTCCGCCGGCGTCCAGACGTAGAAGCGACCCTCCTCGCCCTCGGAGTCGGCGTCGAGCGCCGAGTAGAAGCCGCCCTCTGGACCGCGCATCTCGCGCAGCGCCCAGTCGAGCGTCTCCTCGCAGACCCGGCGGTAGCGCTCCTGGCCGAGCGCCTGCCAGCCGTGCAGGTAGACCCGCGCAAGCTGCGCGTTGTCGTAGAGCATCTTCTCGAAGTGGGGGACGAGCCAGCCCGCGTCGACCGCGTAACGGGCAAAGCCGCCGCCGATCTGGTCGTAGATGCCGCCGGCCATCATCGCGTCGAGGGTGGGCTCGACCGGCGCGCTGACCCCGCGCGCGAGCAGCAGCTCCAGCGCCGAGCTCGGCGGGAACTTCGGCGCGCCGCCGAAGCCGCCGAGCTCCATGTCCGCCGCGTCGCTGAGCGTCGCGGCCGCCGCCTCCAGCAACTCGATGCCCGGCGCATCGCCCGCCGGCTCGACCGCGCCAATCGCGCCCAGCCGCGCCCGCGTCTCCGGCGCCCGCCCGCGCAGCTCCTCGCGACGGTTCGCGAAGGCGTCCACCACCGCTTCCATCACCATGCGGAAGCTCGGCATCCCCCGCCCCTCGTCGGGCGGGAAGTAGGTGCCGCCGTAGAAGGGCACCCCATCGGGGTCGCAGAAGACCGTCATCGGCCAGCCGCCCTGACCGCTGATCGCCTGCACCGCCTCCATGTAGAGGGCGTCGACGTCGGGGCGCTCCTCGCGGTCGACCTTGACGCTGACGAAGTGCTCGTTCATATAGGTGGCCGTCTCTGGGTCCTCGAAAGACTCGCGCTCCATCACGTGGCACCAGTGGCAGGCCGAGTAGCCGACCGAGAGCAGGATCGGGCGATCCAAGTCGCGCGCTCGCGCCAGCGCCTCCTCGCCCCACGGATACCAATCGACTGGGTTGTCTCGATGCTGGAGCAGGTAGGGGCTGGTCTCCTGCGCCAAGCGGTTCGTCATGCCCTCACGGTACCCGCAGATTGGGGAGGCCAACTATTGGGTGGTGGGGATCGCTGAAACTGGGTCGCAGTCCAAGAAAGTTGCCCGTTTACTGAGAATCGACGCCCCGGTGTATCTACATTCCTCAAGTGGCGAAAGAACGACTCTCCGCCCAGAGCGAGCCGGCGATCGAAGCCGTGCTCGAAAAGCTCGAGGACGACGACCGCGCCGTGGTGCTCGCTGCCCTGGAGCGGGCCGAGCGCTCCGAGGCCGAGCTGCGCTACCTGGCCGACCACGACTCGCTCACCGGTCTGCTCGACCGCCGCCGCTTCCGCGCAGAACTCGACCAGTACGTCTCCTTCAGCGCCCGCTACGGCGGCCGCGGCGCGGTGATGATCGTCGACATCGACGGTCTCAAGGCGATCAACGACTCGCTCGGTCACCACGCCGGCGACAACCTGATCCGCCAGGTCGCCGCGGTGATGCGCGAACGGGTGCGCGCAACCGACATCGTCGCCCGTCTCTCCGGCGACGAGTTCGCGATCCTGATGCCGCAGACCGACGTCGAAGGGGCGATGCAGCTGGGCGAAGACCTGCGCGCCCAGGTGGCAGACAGCGTCCAGCCGACGTCCGACTCCGATGCGGCGACGATCAGCGTCGGCATCACGATGTTCGGCGGCGGCGAGAAAGGCACCGGCTCCGAAGCGGTCCTGGTCGCCGCCGATCAGGCGATGTACCGGGCGAAGGAAGGGGGTCGCAACCAGATCGCCCTCTTCCGCGACCCGAGCGAGCCCCGGCGCGAGCCCGAACGGCGGCAGACGACCGCGGCGCGGATCCGCGACGCGATCACCGACGACCGCCTCAGCCTCCATACCCAGCCGATCCGCAGCCTTGCCTCCGGTGGAATCGAGCGCTACGAGCTGCTGCTGCGGATGACAAGCGAGGAGGGCGAGCTGCTGCCGGCCTCCTCCTTCATCGAGGCGGCTGAGCGGACGGGCATGATCCAGGAGCTCGACCGCTGGGTGGTCGGGCGGGCGCTCGAGCTGCTCGCCGAGCGCGAGCGGCGGGGGGCACCGCTGTCACTGCACGTCAACATCTCCGGCGCTTCGCTGACCGACGTCTCGGTGCTCGAGTTCATCGAAAGGCGCCTCGACGAAGGCGGCGCCGACCCGTCCCGCTGCACCTTCGAGATCACCGCGACGGCCAATGTCTACGACTACGAGCAGGCGAGCGGCTTCGCCGACCGGCTGACCGAGTTCGGCTGTCAGGTCGCGATCGACGACTACGGCGCCGGCTTCGGCCCCTTCCACTACCTGAAGCGGATCCCCTTCGATCTGATCAAGATCGACGGCTCCTTCGTCCGCGACATGCCGCGCTCAGACGCCGATCAGCTCACCGTGCAGGCGATCGTCCAGATCGCCCGTGGGCTCGGCAAGGAGACGATCGCCGAGTACGTCCAGGACGACCAGACGGCGCAGATGCTGCACGGTTACGGCGTCGACATGGCCCAGGGCTTCCACCTCGGCCGGCCGATGGGCCTCGACGAGGCGTTCGCCGAGACAGCTTGAGGGCAGCCCCTCAGCCGCGAAGTGCGGCCCGCTTGACCTTGCCGCTGGCCGTCTTCGGCAGCTCGGCGACGAACTCGACGATGCGGGGGAACTTGTAGGGGGCGGTCTCGCGCTTGCAGTGCTCCTGCAGCTCGCGCGCCAGCTCCTCGCTCGGCTCGCGCTCGCGGGGGACGACGATCGCCCGCACGACGGCGCCGCGCTCGGGGTCCGGGGCGGCGACGGCGGCGGCCTCGGCGACCGCGGGATGGGCGAGCAGCGCCGACTCGACCTCGACCGGGCCGATCCGGTAGCCGGAGGAGATGATCACGTCGTCGCAGCGACCCTCGAACCAGAGGTGACCGTCCTCCTCCTGGCGGACGAGGTCGCCGGTCGGCCACCACTCGCCCTCGAAACGCTCGCCGTCCAGGTAGCGGGAGAAGAAGGTCGGTGAGGTGGACGCCTTCAGCTGCAGCTCGCCGTCAACCACCCTGACCTCGATTCCGGGCAGCGGTTTGCCCATCGAGCCGGGTCGCACCGGTTCTCCCGCCAGGTTGCCCGAGATGTGGCCGGTCTCGGTCTGGCCGTAGCCGTCGGCCGGCTCGCGGCCCATCTCCTCGCGGAAGGCGGCGATCGTCTCAGCCTCCAGCGCCTCGCCGGCGGAGACCATGCGGCGCAGGGCGGGGAGCGGGCGCAACTGGGTGCGCTTGGCCAGCATCCGGTACTCGGTCGGCGCTTGGCAGAGGACGTGGACGCCGAGCGCTTCGGCGAGATCGAGTCGCTCGGCCGGGTCGAAGCGGCCGTCGTGGATCACGGCGGCGGCGCCGGTCAGCCAGGGAGCAAGGAAGACGTTGCGGGCGGACTTCGACCAGCCCGGAGCGGTCGTGCACCAGACCAGCTCGCCGGCGCGCGAGCCGAGCCAGTGCTCTGCCTGGGGGCGCTGCCCGGTCAGGTAGCGGTAGGCGTGGACGACGCCGCGCGGCTCGCCGGTGGTGCCGGAGGTGAAGACGATCAGCGCCGGATCCTCGGGGCCCATCCGCTCGATCGCCGCCGGCGTCTCCTGGGGGCGATCCTCGTCGAGAGTCGCGGCGACCTCGTCCAGCGTCATCGCGGGAACCTCGCCGGGCAGCTGATCCAAGAGGCCCTCGCCGGCGACGCAGAGCGCCGGTGCGGCGGCGCTCGCGCGCTGTTCGAGGTCGGGGCGGCGAAGCTGCGGGCTGCAGGGCAGGGCGACGGCCCCCATACGCCAGCAGGCGAGCAGCGTCAGCGCCCACTCGATCCGGTTGCCGAGAAGCGTCATCACGACGTCGCCGCGCCGCACGCCACGGGCGGCGAAGGCCCCCGAGAGCCCGGCCGAGCGGGCGATCAGTTCGCCGAAGTGCCAATCGCGCCGATCGCCCTCGGCATCGACCGTCACGATCCCCAAGTGCGAAGCGGGCGAGCGCTCCATCACGTCCTCGATGAAATTCACCGGCGCAGTTTCTCAGCCCCGTCTACACCTCCGAAAAGCCGAGACGTAGGTAAATGCGGCGCAGGGGTTTCGGCGCCCACCAGTTCCACTTGCCGAAGAGGCGCATCAGCGAGGGGACGAGGAGGGCGCGGACGACGGTCGCGTCGAGCATCACGCCGAAGGCCATCCCGATCGCGATCTGCTTGACGAAGAAGACGGTGCTGACGCCGAAGGCGAGGAAGACGATCGCGATCGCCAGTGCCGCCGCGGTGATCACCCGGCCGGTGCGGCCGATGCCGATCGCGACCGCCTCCTCGTTGCTCGCGCCGTGGTCGTACTGCTCTTTGATCCGCGACATGACAAGCACCGCGTAGTCGGTGGCGAGGCCGAAGATCACGGCGAAGAGGAAGACGAGGCTGGTCACCTCGATCGCCGCCGGCCCGGTGTAGTCGAGCGGGCTGTCGAGCCAACCGGCCTGGAAGGCGAGGACGAGGATGCCGAGCGTCGCACCCAGGGTCAGCGAGTTCATCACCAGGGTCTTGATCGGCAGTAGGACCGAGCCGGTGAGCAGGAAGAGGAGGACCAGCGTGGTCAGGGCGATGATCCCGACCACCAGTGGCGCGTGGTCGAGCAGGCTCTGCTTCTGGTCGATGAAACCGGCCGTGTTGCCGGAGACGAGGATGGTGGAGGCGCCGGGCGGGCTCAGGTCGCGGATCGCGTGCACTGAGTCCTGCGCGCCGGCGTGCAGCGCCGGTTCGGTGAGGGCGAAGTTGGCGAAGGCAACTTCGCTGCCGGCGCGGGTGAAGGGAGCGCCCCCGGCGACTCCGCCGACCGCTTCGATCTGTCGCCGGAAGCCGGCCAGCTGCGCGCCGCCTGCCTGCCCGTCGACGGTCACCGTGACCGCCTCGGTGACGTCGCGCGGGTAGTGCGCTTCGAGGTATTCATAGGCCTTGTGGGAGGGCTGGTCCGGCGGCACCGCTTCGGCGCTGGGGCCGGTCAGGGTCGTCCACAGCAGCGGCGCCGCGCAGGCGAGGAGAAGCGCCGAGCTACCCAGAGCGACGGCGACCGGACGGCGCATCACCCCGCGCGCCAGCCGGTACCAGCCGTCGGAGGTGTCGGACACCGCCGGCCCGCGGCGGATCGAGAGAGCGTCGATGCGCGTGCCGAGCAGAGCCAGCAGAGAGGGCACGACGAGGATCGCGATGATCGAGGAGAGCACCGCGACCGAAGCGCCCGCGACCGCCATCGAGTAGAGGAAGCGCTGCGGCATGACGACCAGCGCCGCCATCGCCGCGGCGACGGTGAGGCCGGAGAAGACCGCCGTGCGGCCGGCCGTCTGAACGGTGCGGCGGTGCGCCTCCCGCGACGCACCGCCGCGCCCTATCTCCTCGCGATATCGCGAGACCAGAAGCAACGCGTAGTCCACCGCCAGGCCAAGGCTCAGCCCGGTCGCGATGTTGAGGGCGAAGACCGAGGTGTCGGTGAAGGTCGACATGATTCGCAGGACGAGCAGCGTGCCGACGATCGAGACGCCACCGATCAGCAGCGGGATCGACGCGGCGACGACGCCGCGGAAGACGAAGAGAAGTAGCAGGGCGAGGATCGGGAAGGCGATCAGCTCGGCCCTGGTCAGGTCGGTTTTGGTCTGGTCGTTGGTTTCGTTGAAGCCCGCGGCGAAGCCGCCCATCTGGACGTCGAGCGGGCTCGAGGCGACGAGCGGTTCGACCCCTTCGGCGGCGATGCCGCCCTTGTCCTCGATGTCGGTGGTGGAGAGGTAGCCGGCGAGCGCCAGCGATTCGCCGTCGCGGGCGATCAGCTCGGCGCCGGCGCGGCGATCACGCAGCGGGTTGACGACCCGGCCAACGTACTGGACCTGTTCCATGCCGCGGCTGAGCCGGCCGACTTCACGGCGGACGAAGGGGCTGCTCGGTTCGAGCTTGCCTCCGTCCGGGTTGCGGACGACCAGCACGATCGCCGGGTTGGGGTTGTAGCCGAGCGAATGGTCGAGCAGGGTGGTCGCCCGCTCGCTCTCCGAGGCGCTGTCGGTGAAGCCGGCTGCCTTCAGGTGTTTCTCGACGTCGTGTCCGACGGCGACCGCGAGCACGGCGAAGGCGGCGACCGCGGCGAGGACCCGCTTCGGGTGGTTCCAGGTGAGGTCGGCGAGTCTGTTCATGGAGGTCCTAACGGGCAGAGGGACGAGGAGGGTGAGAGCACCATGGCGGGCAACCCTACCAGAATTCAAAGTAGTTACTTTGTAATTCAAATTAGTGCTGTTACCATCGCTACCATCGACCCCATGCCACGCCGCGAATACGACCAGTCGTGCAGCCTCGCCTGCGCGCTCGACCGCATCGGCGAGCGCTGGTCACTGCTGATCGTGCGCGAGCTCTCGCTCGGGCCGCTGCGCTTCTCCGACCTCGTCCGCAACGTCGGCGGAGCGCCGACCGACGTGCTCACCAAGCGGCTGCGCGACCTCGAGAGCCACGGCATCGTCCGCCGCCGCGAGCTCAGCCCGCCCGCGACCGGCGTCGCCTACGAGCTGACCGAGGTCGGTTGGGGCCTGGAGCGGCCGATGCTGGAGCTGGGGCGCTGGGGGCTGCACTTCGAGCGGGTCGACGACGTCGTCGACCTCGCGCCCACCTCGCTTGCCAACGCGATCCGCATCATCGCCCAGCCGCCGCCCGACGCTCGACTGTCGATCGGTCTGCGCAGCGGTGGCCAGGTTTACGCGCTGCGGATCGAGAACGGTTGGATCGCCGCCTCCCGCGGCGAGGCCGACGACCCCGTGCTGACCCTCAGCGGCGATCCCGCCGACGTCCTGGTCGCCCTGGTCGCGGGCGAGGCAGGTGAGCAGCGCATCGAGATCGAGGGCGACCGCGGCGCGCTGGAGGAATTGCGCGCGATGGTCGTCCTGCCCGATCGCCTACGCCAGGCGGCATGTGCCCTCGCCGCCGACGCCGCCGAGCCGGCCGCGGCCTGAACTCGTCTACTGCTCGTAGAGCTTGACGACGTGGACCGCGCCGTCGGGGGCCGCGTCTACACAGAGGTCGCAGAGGACGCACTCGTCGAGGTTCTTGGCGACGATCTCGACGCCTGAATCGGTGGCGGCGAAGATGTCCACGGGGCAGACTTCTTCCAGCTTCTTGGCCAGCTCGGCGTCGCCGGCGATCGAGGCGTCGACCTCGACGTCGATGAAGATCTTGTCCAGCGTCTCGGCCATCAGGCCGCCACCCCCAGCTTCTGCTTGACCGCATCGGGGATCTCGTCGATTCGCTCGACCACGCGGATGCCGGCGGCTTCGAGGCGGGCGATCTTCTCCGTCGCCGTGTCCTCCACGCCCTCCACGATCGTGCCGGCGTGGCCGAAGCTCATCCCCTTCATCTCCTCGTCGTCCATGAACTTGCCCGCCATGAAGGCGACGATCGGCAGGCGTGAGTCGTTCTCCTTGACCCATTCGGAGAGCTGCGCCTCCATGCGGCCGCCGGGCTCGGTGTAGATGACGATCGCCTGCGTCTGCTCGTCGGCCTCGAAGTAGGGCATCAGCTCGGCGTAGGTGGAGCCGATGATCGCATCGCCGCCGATCGAGACGGCGGTCGAGACGCCGAGGCCGGCCTGGGTCAGCGAGGAGGAGATCTCGGTGGTCATCCCGCCGGAGCGGCTCATCACCCCGACCGGGCCGGGGGCGTAGGCCTTTGCCGCGTCTTTCGCCGGGCCGCCGATTCCGCCCATCTTGCAGACCTCGGGGACGATCAGGCCGAGGCAGTTGGGGCCGATGATCCGCGCCCCCTCCATGTTCGCCAGCTCGCCA
>Ga0193695_1000122_pt1 | contig 11721 bp, 14 predicted proteins | sample L3s2metaG_FD_160568 | JGI IMG/M metagenome (GOLD analysis project Ga0193695, IMG submission 160568) | Soil microbial communities from a riparian zone of the East river system, Colorado, United States - L3s2 | ecosystem: Environmental > Terrestrial > Soil > Riparian zone | place: USA: East River... | reverse complement strand
TGAATCTTGCGGCCCTGCAGATTTACTCTCGCGACGCGGAAAAAAGCGAGAAAGCGCGCTATACTCTCCAGCGACTCAGCAAAATGGCTCCTTACCAAAGCGGAGCGCTGCGGGCATTGCTGAATGACGCGGTGGCACGCAACGACCTCATCGCGGCGGACAATTTTGCGCAGCAGCTCCAAATGTCGCCGGAGGTCACGTTCGGCGATTATCTCCTTTGTCTGAACTTTTATCGGAAGCTCGACCAGAAAAAATTTCGCTCAATCCTGGAGAGGGTGAAACCAGTTGCTGCACGCGATCCCTCCAATCTCGCATCGCTCATGGATTGGATGAAACAAAACGGACTTGCGGGAGACGTTGTCAAGTGGATCGACAAGTTGCCGGCGGCGCAGCTAAGTTCGACGGCGACATCCGTGGAAGTGGCTGACGCCTATGCGACAGTAAAAAATTGGCCGCGCTTGAAGCGTTGGACGCGCGCCGGAACGTGGGGCGAGTCCGAATACCTTCGCGTCGCATATCAGGCAATTGCCACGAGACAATCACGGCCCCGCAGCGGAAATCCTAACACCGAGTTCGAATCGCTCTGGCGTTCTGCGGAGCAATTGGCGAATGAGCAGCCAGAACGTGAACTGACACTGGCGCGCCTTGCCTCCAAGTGGGAACTTGAAAAAGAATCCGAAGGACTCTGGTGGCGCGTCGCAGAAAATCCCCCGGCGCGGCGGGAGGCGCTTGAGGAGCTTCGCCGGTTTTATCGCGGGAAGAATCAAACAGACAGGCTTTACGACGTTCTCCAGCGCCTTCATGAAAGCTCCCCGAACGAGGCGCCGATTACAGCGGATCTCGCTCGGCTCGGTCTCAATATGGGACAAAATACAGAGCAATCGCATCAACTTGCCAAGGAGGCATTCGATCGCGCGCCAAACGAGGTTAATTGCGCTCTGACTTACGCCTTTTCCCTGTCGCGACTCGGGAAAAACGCCGAGGCTGTTGAGATCGTAGAGACTTTGTCCACCGAGCAATTGCACGATCCGCATGCGGCCGTTTACGTCGCGCTGTTACTGGCTCAGGCTGGCCAGATCGAAGCAGCCAACAACTACATCGCGATCGCTGACGACGGAAAGATTTACCCTGAAGAAGAAAAGCTCCTCGATGATGCAAAAACCAACCTCGCGACTGCAACTGCAACTCCGTCACCAATGATTTCTGCCGTTCCGGCTGAACTGAGCCCGACGCCAACGGCTTCGCCACGCTAAAGCGCTACCGAGGCAACTCCCTGGTTGCTATCACCCGCCATGCGTCCACGTCGGCACCGCTTTGCGTAGGTGAAATGCAGCGGACAGCTTTGAGTGAGTCGAAAATAACTTCTGAAAACGGAACCTTAATTGAATCCGCTAATTCGCGCCGGGCTGTGGCCGGCATATTTTTATAGAGCAGACTCAAATGCGGGTTGAGCTCGTAATCGGACAAGTCTTGCGCAGCGTTGCGAATGGTCTGATGCAGTTGCCGCAATTTTCTATTCATCGCGAATTGCACAAAGAGTGTTTTGATAAACTCGTCAGAGTGATTAATCCCGAGCGCCTTCAGGTTGATCGTTTGCCATTCGCGCGCGGCTTTTGAGAGCGCTTTCTCAGCCGCATTCGCATCATTTGCACCGACGTAAATCGTCACATGCGGCTCGAAAAAAGGCGCGTCATACCGGCGCGCCAGATCCTTGATCAGCCGCTGAAAAAACCTGTGCGCCAGCTCTGCCGGAATGAGCCAGTAAGCAATGACGAAGGAACGCTCCTCTATGTTAATCTTTGACGTCAGCGCGCTAGCTCCACTTCTGTAATTCAACAATATTGCCTTCCGGATCTCGCGCATACACGACCCGAAGGCTACCAACCCCATTTACTTCTGTTGTTGCAATGTTTCCCACTGCGCTGCCGCTACCCGCAATTACTGCCTGCAAGGCCCGGTCCAGGTCGTCGACCGCAAATGCAATATGAGCGAATCCGCACTTATTCGCTCCCGGCAGGTCGCACCCTATCAACTGATCGTAGCTAAAAATCTCAAGCGTGGGACCATCATCGCCAAAGCCAGGCAGACGCAAATGAACACCTGTGAGGTGCGCATTCGGAAGCGAGGTAAGGCTGTCGAGCCACCCACCGGACATATCCCGTTCAGGGCCCGCGGGTTCGCATCCGAACACCTCGCAATAGAATCGAACTAGCCTTTTCCAGTCTCTTGCAATCAGATTTGTATGAACGTACTTCGCTCGGATTGGCATTGTTTCCTCCCTAAGTTTCCCAAATACTAACGCTTTATCTTATTTATGCCGACGAATGTTCTGGGGACAGAGTTGAAATGTTGTTGTCTTAACCCGATGACCGGATTCTACCGCGATGGCTTTTGCCGGACCGGCCCGGAAGATATTGGCCTCCACACGGTTTGCGTGAAAGTTACCCGGGAATTTCTCGATTTCTCTGTGCTCGATGGAAATGATCTGGTTACGCCGCGTCCGGAATTCGGCTTCCCCGGAGTCAACCCCGGCGACAAATGGTGCGTGTGCGTGACGCGCTGGAAAAGCGCGCTTGATCACAACCGCGCCGCCCCTGTTGATCTCGAAGCAACCCACGCCTCCGCGCTCGAGTTCGTCACACTGGAAGAATTAAAGGCGTACGCCTTGAAGTAACGGCACAGCGCGGTTGAATCGCAGTGAGTTTGCCGCCACGCTAACCCTGAATTGAATCTTCCCTTTAGTGTTTTCCTGGCGTTGCGGTACTTGAAGCCGAAGCGGACGTTTCTGTCGATCATCACACTGATTTCTGTGCTCGGCGTAATGCTCGGCGTGACGGTGTTAATTCTTGTGATTTCAGTGATGACCGGCTTCGACCGCGAGCTACGTCAAAAAGTGATCGATTTCGACGCGCACATTCTCGTGAGCTCTGAGGACGTGTTGCGCGATTGGCGACCGCTCAAAACAAAGATCGACAATACACCGGGCGTCGTTGCGACTGCACCGTACATTCAAGGCCCAGTGATCGTTGAATTTCAAAGCCGGCGGCTCGCACCCCTCATACGCGGCATCGATCCCGAGCAGGAGGAGAAAGTGATTCCGCTGCGAAAATTCATCAAATACGGCAAGCTCGACCTGGACGGCGAATCGACCGTGCTCGGGATCGAGCTCGCGCGAAAATTGCAGGTGAGCGTTGGTGACAAGGTAACGGTCTATTCGCCAGGTAATCTCGGTCAGATTCTCGACAGCATTAAGAAACTGGAGAACGCCAAGGGCGAAGAAGAAAAAAAAGCGGTAGACGAATTGCGAGATGTGATTCTTCCGAAAGAACTGACCGTGACCGGTATTTTCGAGACGGGGCACTACCTGCACGATTCCGAATTTCTGCTCGTGCCAATTTATGTCGGACAAGAATTATACGGCCTGGATGACGCGTTGCATGGCATCACCGTCAGGACCAATGATCCATACGGGGCCGAGCGCGTGAAACAGGCGATCCAACAATTTCTAGAGCCGCCACAATACGCGCAGACTTGGATTGACATGAATCATCAATATTTCGAGGCCGTGCGGCTCGAGCGCACCGTGATGTTTTTCCTCTTGTTCTTTATCGTAGTCGTCGCGGCTTTCGGAATCATGAGCACGCTGATCACGGTGACTGTGCAAAAGCGGCGCGAGATCGGAATTATGAAAGCGCTCGGAGCGAACATCGCGCAAATCATTTGGGTTTTCCTTGGCCAGGGAACAATCGTCGGCCTTTTTGGAACTCTTACCGGCCTTGGGCTCGGGATGACGCTAATCCGTTACCGCAACGAATTCAGCCACTGGCTCGCATCCACGTTGCACATCGAGATTTTCCCGCGCGAAGTCTATCAATTTTCGTCCATTCCTGCGGAAGTCATCCCGCGAGACGTTGCGATCATTTGTATCAGCGCCTTTTTCATCTGTTCATTTGCAGCCCTGATCCCTGCCTATTTCGCCGCGCGCCTCGATCCGGTCAAAGCCCTGCGTTACGAATGATTCATGCTCGTAAGCGAGGCAGCAAAAATATCGAGCGCACGATACGCGTAGTCGGATCCCTGTGGCCATTCACTCTGACGCGGGCCCGCGACGTTGAGGATGTCGATCTTATGTTTGCGCACGAAATCGGCGATCAACTTCGCAGCGTCTTCCGCTGAAACTTTTGACGCGTCGATGAGGTGGTGCGGCCGTTGTCGGTCAATACAGAAGCGGACTGTTTGCTCAGTGCCGCCGCCAAGTTTGCCGGGGTAAATGATGATAGTCCCATCAGAGTCTTTCACGTTCCGCAAGGTCCGCTCAGTGAAACCACCAGCTTCCAACTCCTGAACCGGATACTGATCTGGAATCCTGCCGAATTCATCGAGACGCCCAGTTGGACACCACCCACCACATTCGACTCCATACTTGAGTGCAACGTCGAGTGCCGCGCGATCTACGCCCGTTTGTCCGCCCGAAATGATTTTCACTGCGGTGGGCGTGTTCAGTCGCCAGTCGGAACGACGTCCGCGCGCTCGACCATCAAGACAACGGTTCGTTCAGGCGCGCGTGTGCGATGGCGAACACCTTTGGGAACGACGAAGCCCTGGCGCGGCGCAAGTTCGACAACGCGATCTTCGAGATCGATCAGGAAACGTCCGCCCAGGACGAAAAAGAATTCATCAATATCCTTGTGCTCGTGCCAGTGATATTCGCCCTGCACCACCGCCAGCCTGACGACAGAGTCGTTCACCTCGCAAAGCGTCTGGTTGTACCACTTGTCTGTGCAGGCGTCGGCGAGCTTCTGCACATCGATCAATTCAAGCGGTCCGTGTAGAATGTTGAGGTGAGTTTTGTACGGAAAATCCTGCGGTGATAGCTTTGGATCCATGGTTGGAATTTTTGTGTCATTCCGAGCGAAGTCGAGGAATCTCTGGATTTACGTTTTCATGCCGGAGCATCGAGAGATGTCTCGACTTCGCTCGACATGACAACGATTACTCTTCGCCATCAAAATAATCGGTTTCCTGGCCCTTAATAACGACGCGATCCGCCGCAGATGTTTTATTCACCTTCCATTTCCCACTATCGGGATAGTAGGCTGATTCGCCGATTGGGTTATCAGCGATCACGTAAAAGATGAAATCCTCCTGGCCAGAGTTAATCAGTTGATGCGGTTCGTCGGGTCCGAAAATGAATGCCTCCCCAGGCACAACCTCAGTTATGCCATCCTTGTGACGAACGCTTCCTTTGCCCGAAATGACTAAATAGAGTTCCCATTGGGCCGAGTGGGCGTGGTAAGGGAAATTGCATTTCCCCGGGGGCACGCGATTCCATTCCAGATCGAACGGGTGACGCTTAGATAAATCGAGCGAGGCAGGTTCGCGTCCGAGTGCTTCAGAAATTCCTTTGAATGAAACGGCATATTTTCCGCCAGGCGGCTGCCATGGCTCTTCTTTGATTTCGTTGATGTTTACCTTGCGCATTTCAGCCTTCTGTCATTCCTCGCCGTCGAAATAATCGGTCTCTGTTCCTTTCACGATGAATTCTTCGGTTCCTTCCTTCGTCACTGCCCATTTGCCACTGTCGGGATAGTAACAGGAGTCACCAGTTGTGCCGCCGCTGCGCGGATTATCGGCGATCACATAATAAATAAAATCTTCATCACTCGCGTTACTGAGCTGGTGCGCTTCGCCGGGGTGAAACAAAAACGCATCGCCCGGTCCAACTTCGGTTATGCCATCTTTATCGCGGACGCTGCCCCGGCCCGAGACGACGAGATAGAGCTCCGATTCCGCCGCGTGCGCATGGTACGGACAAAGCGTCTTGCCTTTCGGAATCCGCACCAGCGCAACGTCAAACGGATGCCGCTTCGACAGATCCAACGACTCCGGCTCGCGCCCGAGCGCGACCGAAATATTTTTCGACACCCGGCCAAACTTTTCCTTTGGCGACTTCCGTTCCTGCTCAGGGATATCTTTGAGATTTACTTTCCGCATGTGACCCGATTTCCAATCACTTCCTATCAATGTAACGAAGAAGAAGGGCGCCTTCTGGCCGCGATCGAAAAAACAGCTATCCCTGCCCAAATGAGGTTTACGAATGTGGAAGGATAAGATCCATAAAAGATCGTGTTTGCAGCCAACAGAATGCTGCCGCTGATATTGAGGAGTTGAAAGGCAGCCGAATCTCCTTCCAATCTTTTGGAAGAAACCAGCGCGTAAGCGATTAGCAGAGCTACTGCTCCCACCCATCCGATCCCATCAAACCAGAGTTGAGTGTTCATGCTCGATAATATTTTGCTAAAATTAGAGTTCCCATTTCTTAGGCAGTTTTTGTTTGAGTTTTTCTACTGGCTCGAACAGGTCGCCAAGCTTTTCCACGCGCCCCAGGACTTGATCCGAGCGGAATTTCAAAAGGTCAGGCTTTTTCTTTTTGAGACAGTTTTCGACTTCGTTCCAAGTGACTGGAGTTGAGACAGTCGGCTCTTCCTTCGCGCGGAGCGAATAGACGCAGGCGGTCGTTTTGTGTTCATCGTTTTGGCTCCAATCAACGAACACTTTGCCTTTGCGCACCGCCTTGGACATGTTTGAAGTCACCCGATCGGCATGTTCGTGTTCGAGATGTTGCGCAAGTGCGCGCGATAAATCTTTCGTCTGATCGTACGTGACCGTCGTATTCAGGGGCACGTAAACTTGCAGACCTTTTGAGCCGCTCGTTTTCGCGAACGACTTCAATTTCATTTTGCCCAACAAATCCCGCAGCCAAAGCCCTACCTGGCAGCATTGGACGATGTCGGCAGGCGCCCCGGGATCGAGATCGAACACCATCATTGTCGGACGTTCGATGTTGTTTTTGCGCGAGAGTGACGTGTGCAGCTCCAAATCCGCCAGGTTTGCGGCCCAAACGAGCGTCGGCAGATCGTTCATAAGGCAATAGTTCATGATCCGCTGATTGCCTTCGCTCCACACTTTCGCCGTCTGCACCCATTTTGGTCGATGCGACGGACAGTTCTTTTCGTAAAAGAATTCGCCTTCCACGCCATTAGGATAGCGCTTCATGGTGAGCGGCCGGTCTCTCAAGTGCGGCAAGAGCACCGGCGCGACTCGAATGTAGTAATCGATTACCTGCCCTTTGGTGAATCCGACCTTCGGGTAAAGAACCTTTTCCAGGTTCGACACTTGGATTTTGCGGTCTTCGACGATGAGTTCGGCTTTGTTTGGCATGCGTGAGACCAAACGTCCAACGTCGAACGTCCAACGTCCAACGTCGAATTCAGGAAATGCTCACGCGAAGAAGCGCTCGGGTGAGAGCATGGATTTGGGTTTGCAGATGCGCGCGACGCAATGCTCCCAGCTTTCGTGGCCACTGAGGATTTCGATCTCCACCCGCAGAAAGTAGATCGGCACTTTCAATTCCGCTTCAGGCAAACGCGGCATTCGCACCGAGTCTTTTTCGGTGGTCACAATCATCGCCAGGTCTCGACGGATGCAGCGCTTGATAAAGCTGATGAGTTCCGCCTCGGTGTAATAGTGATGATCGATGTAGCGCTTCGCGAGATCGACATGCGCCCCGAGTTTCTGCAACGCGGCCTCGAAGCTTTCGGGCGCCGCAATCGCGCAGAGAGAACCGATGAACGTGTTCTGCAAAGCCTCGAGCGGCAAACGTTCGCCCGTAAAAACATTCTCAAGATGGAGCGGTTGATGCGCGCATTCGATGACTTCCGCGGTACGATTGTAACGGCGGATGCGTTTCATGAGACCAGAATTAGGTTCGCCGGTATTCTTTGTGATAAAGATGTAGCTGGCGCGGCGGAGATTGCGCGGCCTCTCCCGCAACGTGCCTCGGGGAAGCAGGAATTCGTTTCCGAAAGGAGCTTGTCGATCGACAAGCACCATGTCCAGTCGATGTTTCAGATGCAGATACTGCAATCCGTCGTCGAGCAACAACGTATCGACGTGCCATTTGTCGATCGCTAACCGTCCGCTTTTCACCCGGTCTTTGTCCACGAGCACGATTACGTCCTTCAAGTTGTGTGCGAGCATGTAAGGCTCATCGCCCGCAGTCAGTGAGTCGAGCAGCAGGGATTTGCCATCGGATACAACACGGGGAGGATCGAAGTCTCTGCGAAACCAGCTCAGCCAATTTCGCTTGCGCGGCACGCTCTTATACCCGCGGCTCAGAATGGCAACACGCCGTCCCCCGGCCTGCAAAGCACGGGCAAACTTCTCGACAATCGGCGTCTTACCAGTGCCGCCCACGGTAAGATTCCCGATGCTGATGACGAGACACCCGAGCGTGCGTTCGCGGAAGACTCTCTTCCGATACAGATAAAGCCGTAGCTGCACCAAGCGGTCGTAAACGAATGAAAGTGCGTGAAGAATCCCGCGCAGCACCGACGCTCGAATGCCGTGACGGCGCCCCAGAACCACGTCGATTCCAAACTCCTCTAGTTGTTCAAGTCGGCGGCCCATTTCAATTGCGGATTGAGAATCGCCAACTCCGGATTGGCAAAACATATGCGCCGCGATTGTCAGCGTGCGTGATAATGGTGCGCCCCGGGATTTTTGCAGCACGGGCCATGGCAGCCGCGATTTTCTTTGATGAATTAAGCGCGACAGCCGCGATCGTCGATCCGCTTCCGCTAAGAAACGCGCCGAGCGCGCCGGCTTTCTCAGCCGCCGCGATGACACATGGAAGAAAAGGAATCAGCTTCGCACGAAATGGCTGGTGAAGATGGTCTGCAAATGCACCGCGCAGCTTTTGGTAATCGTGTGATACCAAAGCCGCAGTAAGCGCACACGCGTTCGCGCAATTCTCGACCGCCGCGATGTGTGAAATTTTTGAAGGCAGAACATTTCGCGCTCTTGAGGTGCGAATTTCAAGATCAGGAATGAACAGAACGAAATGCAATTGGGGCGAGACTGCGAAGCGCTGGACGGCGGGGTGAGCGTTCGGTTGGCCACGTGAACCCGAGACTATAGTGAAGCCACCAAACGTTTCCGGCGCAGCGTTATCGGGATGTCCTTCCAGTTCGGTACATAATCTGAAAATTGTGAATCGATCGAGCGGGTTGCCGCTGAGCCGATTGAGCGCAAGTAAGGTGCCCAAGCGAATGGTTGCGCTGCTGCCCAAGCCGCGCGACCGCGGAATGTTTTCTGTAACCGAACAGGAAAAGGGAAACGCACGCCGGCGCGACTGCTTGAAAAACCGGTGCGCCGCGTCGGAAACAATTCGCGGATGAAGATGCTGACGCGACGCACGACGGGCCACCGTTACATCATTATAGATGCGCAGTGCGACCCCAAGACAATCAAAACCAGGACCGAGATTGGAAGTGCTCGCCGGAACGCGAACGGTTATTTCTTGCATAGGTGAGCCCCGCCTCAGCGGACGTGCACGGGACAATGCATCGACTATGCCGCAGTGTAGCAATGCGGGCTCGGGCGGCAACCGATCCGTTGCGCGATGGCGATTCGAAGTACGGCGATTGGAGCGATAAGAAGATGAATTTCGGTTGGATCGATGCAGGCTTGCTTCGGGATTTTCAGGCCGAGGCAACCGATGCATACCGAGTCTGCACCATCGAGGATGGCTGGGTGGAGCGTTTCGGGCGGGACATCCTTATTTCGTTCAAACGAGTGCTGGCCCGTGAGCGCCTTCTCTCTGAACTCCAATCATGGGCAAGCTCTGTCGGTTTCGACGTTGGACGCATTTTCGCAAGGTTCGTCCCGAGAAAAGGTGAAGAGCGCGAACCGCCACGTCTAATCGTTGGCGACCCTGGTGAAAATTTACAGATTATCGCCACCGAGCGACATCTGAGGTTCGGAATCGACTTCGGGACGGGCTATTCCTCGGGCCTGTTTCTGGATCAAAGAGAAAATCGCCGCTACGTTCGGCATATTGCGCCCAAGCGGCTGCTGAACTGCTTTGCCTACACCTGCTCGTTTTCTGTCAGTGCGGCATATGTCGGAGCAGCTACCCTTAACATCGATCTTTCCAAAAAGTCTCTGGCGCGGGGTCGCGAGAATTTTGCGCTTAACTGCCTTCCAACAATCGAGCATCGCTTTATTGCCGATGATGTCAGGGCGGTGTTGCCACGTCTCGTAAGGAAAGGTGAAAAATTTGACGTGATCATTCTTGATCCGCCAACTTTCTCGCGTTCGCCCGGAGGGAAAAGGTTTCAGGTCGAACATGACTTCGAAAACCTGCTTATTGACGCTCTCGAACTGGCAGGGCGAGACACCCACATCTTGCTCTCGACCAACTGCTCTACCTTGCGCGAGCACGCGCTGGAAGTGATGGCCCGCTATTGTCTGAAAGCAACGCGCCGCGCCGCTACCTTTCATCGGCCCGCTCAACTCCCTGATTTTCCACCGAGCGCGGGCGCAAGCTCGATTTGGCTGACTTTGCGGTAGCAGCACATGCGCGCAAGAGAGGGTCATGATCCGATTTATTAAGCGAAATGGATCAATCATCTGCAGAGGTAGCCGCTGAACTCCCGGAACGCGGAGTGCAATGGGTGAAGGATCAGGTCGAGGCGGTTCTCAGTGAGACCGAGGACTACGTGCGCGAAAAGCCAGCGCAGTCTTTGGTGTGGGCGTTTGTGGCTGGATACGTTTTGAATCGGTTACCACTGGGACGGGTTCTTAGTGGTCTTTTGCGCCTGCTCATCGTGGCATTACGACCCGCGATCCTAATTTATGGCGCCGCCAAGCTGTACCAAGCGGCCCAGGAAGAGCAGTGATATTGCAGAAGTGCCCGCAGCGGTGAGCGCCTGTCTTTAATATTCGACATTCGCACGCAGCGCCCGGCTAGATTATTCGTCCAGGGTAAAGCCGACTTTCAGCGTCACCTGCCAATCGCGTACCTGTCCGTCCTCGATCCATCCGCGGGTCTCGGTCACCTCAAACCATCGCATGTTGCGGACCGTCTTTTTGGCGCGCGCCAATGCATTTTGTACCGCCTCCTCAAACCCGTTCGGCGACGAACCAACTATTTCGATCTTTTTGTAAACGTGATCAGGCATGCGCTCATTATTTCGTGCCCGGGCTGCAAGGCAATAAAAATCAGGTTGCAACTCAAATGGATGTTCACGGTGTAAATCCTTACGGCTTTCGGCTGTGCCCCGTCTCGGTGCCAAAGACAGAAGCGCACCTGCGCACTTCGGCCGCATTCGCCAGCAAATTTGCTTTACAAGCCCATCCTGAGTCCGGCAGCTTCGAGCCGTGCGAAAATTGGTCATTAGTGGGGTGTTGCTCGTGGCTGCTCTTTCGTGCGTACGCGGTCAGGAACAGGAGAGGAAATTGGTGGATCGTCTCCTCAAGCCGGACATGGGCTTGAAAAATGATGCGCAGAACAAGAAGTTTATCGGTGACAGAACGTCGTCGATGAACAAACAGGCAACGGTAGAAACGTTTTACGTCGAGAAGAAATCGAGTTCGAAGAGCTTCTTAGCAATCGGACAGTTCTTCGCAAAGCACTTCAATTCACGCGCGTTCCACAGCGGGCGCAGCGCGTTCAACACTTCATCGCAGCAGGCAATCGGAAATTCCCGGCCGACTTATGAAACCCAGACGGCGCGCGGCATCCGCGATGTCCCGCAATCCGATAAAAAAGTTGCCCTTCGGTCATATGCAGAGAACCGGCCGTTCCTCGATGAAGGTAAAAGCCAAAAGTCACTCAACCAGCAAAATGCGCCGCTCACCATCGACCAGGTGCGCGAG
>Ga0193695_1000121_pt1 | contig 11806 bp, 9 predicted proteins | sample L3s2metaG_FD_160568 | JGI IMG/M metagenome (GOLD analysis project Ga0193695, IMG submission 160568) | Soil microbial communities from a riparian zone of the East river system, Colorado, United States - L3s2 | ecosystem: Environmental > Terrestrial > Soil > Riparian zone | place: USA: East River... | reverse complement strand
TCCTCCACACCAGCGCCGACATCCTGCCGGCGGTCGTCGTCTCGCTCGGCCTGTTGGGCGGCAGCTTGACCGGCGCCGTCGCCGGCTTCTCGATCGGCTTCCTGGTCGACTGCCTGTTGGTCGCGCCGCTCGGCGGCTCCTCGCTTGTCCTGCTCGGCGCCGGTTATCTCGCCGGCCTCTTTCGCGAGCGCTTCGACATCCACAGCGCCCTGGTGCCACCGTTGATCTGCATGGCGCTGACCCTCTTCGCCGAGCTCGGCTTCGGTGTGGTGCAGGTGATGCTCGGCGTTGATGCCCCGGTCAGCGTGCTGATCGTCCGCGACATGCTGCTGAAGAGCATCTATTCCTTCTTCCTAGCCTGGCCGATCTACTTCGGCCTGCGGCGGGCGCTGCGGTCGGCTCTGGTCGAGGAGCCGAAGGTGACGCGGCGGCGCCAGCCGACCGTGCTGGGAGCCTAGGAGGCAGCCGATGTACAGGCGCGGAGACGAGCTCGGCCCCCAGATGCACAACCGCCTGGCGCTGCGCATCGCCATCTTCGGCGGCGTCGCGATCGCCCTCTTCGCCGCCCTCTTCTTCCGCCTCTGGTTCCTGCAGGTGCTGAACAGCGACAAGTACCTGGCCGAAGCGAACAACAACCGCACGCGCGAGTTCAGGGTCAGCGCCCCGCGCGGCAAAATCCTCGACCGCAACGGCAACGCCCTCGTTGCCAACCGCACCAGCCTCGCTCTGCAGATCAACCCGCGCAAACTGCCCGCATCGGAAGGGGAACGCCGGGCCGAGCTGGCGCAGCTCGCCGACCTCACGCACAGTACGCCGCGGCGGCTGCGCAAGACGATCCACGAACAGGTAACCCTGGCGCCGGGCGCGCCGGTGACCCTGCGCCGCGACGTCGGCCACTACCTCGTCTACTACCTGCAGGAGAACCAGGCCCGCTTCCCCGGGGTCGCGGTGGAACGCGTCTTCGTCCGTCGCTACCCGGACGGCACGCTCGCCGCCCACATCCTCGGCAACGTCGGCGAGGTCTCCGAAGCACAGCTGAAGGAACGCCGCTACCGAGGTCTGCAGCCCGGCGACGAAGTCGGCCAGGACGGGGTCGAGGACACCTATGACCATTTCCTCCGCGGCCGGCCCGGCATCACCCGGATCCAGGTCGACGCCCTCGGGCAACCGACCCGCAACGGTCGCCTGGTGTCGCAGCCGCCGGTCCCCGGCGACAACCTGAAACTGACGATCGACTCCGAAGTGCAGGCGGCCGGAGAGGCGGCCCTGGCCGCACGCGGGCTTCCCGGGGGCTTCGTCACGATGAACGTCGACAACGGCGAAATCCTCGGCCTGGGGTCCTTCCCGACCTTCGATCCCTCTGTCTTCACCCAGCCGCTTACGCAGGCGCAGGTGAACCAGCTCTACCGCGACCCGGTGCTGGCGCCGTTGACGGACCGGGCGATCGCCGGCCTCTACCCGACCGGCTCCACCTTCAAGCTCATCACCGCGATCGCGGCGCTCGAAAGCGGCGTGATCACGCCCAGTACCACGATCGTCGACGGCGGTTCGCTGACCGTCGGCGGCGAGAGCTTCCAGAACGCCGGTGGCGCCTCTTACGGATCGCTCACCCTGGTGCCCGCCCTGCAGGTGTCCTCCGACGTCTTCTTCTACACCCTGGGCCTCGACATGTGGGACACCGGCGATCTGCAGCACTGGGCGCATAAATTGGGGATCGGTCGGCCGACCGGCCTCGACCTGCCGGGTGCCGCGGAAGGGCTCCTGCCGAGCCAGCACTGGCGCAACCAGCTCTACAAGCACGGCGAAACCGAACGCCCATGGTCGGCCGGCGACAACATCCAGCTGGCGACCGGGCAGGGTGACCTGCAGACCAACCCGCTGCAGATGGCGATCGCCTACGCGGCGATGGCCAACGGCGGCACCGTCGTCACCCCGCACATCGGCAAGGAAGTCGACGACGCCGCCGGCAGAGTGCTGGTGGAATTCGACCCGGGGCCGCGGCGCAAGATCAAGATCGACCCCGAATACCGGGCGGCGATCCTGGAAGGCCTGCACGAGGCGGCGCAGGCGCCGGGGGGCACCTCATATGCCGTATTCGGCGGCTTCCCGGTGCCGGTCGCGGGCAAGACCGGGACCGCCCAGCGGGTCGGTCACGCCGACCAATCCTGGTACATCGTGCTCGCTCCGTACCCCAATCCCCGTATCGTGACGGCAGTGACGATCGAGGAAGGCGGCTTCGGAGCCGAATCGGCGGCCCCTGCCGCACTGCAGATCCTGGAAGCCTATTTCGGCAAGCGCAGCTCCGGTGAAAGCGGCCCCAACGGCGGGAGCCCGGGCTGATGTACGCGACGCGAACCCGCCGCGCCCGCCCGGAGCCCTTTGCCCTGCGACCCGGCATCGCCGAGCGCCTCGGCCTTCCATATATGGATGCCACACTCGGTCTTGCCGCGGTCGGCCTCGTCGCCTTCAGCGTCTTCACCCTGGGCCAGGCGACCCAGCACGACATCCCCGGCGACCCCGGCTACTACGTGGACCGCCAGACCATCTACGCGGTACTCGGCCTGATCGGCATGTACCTGCTGGCGCGGATCGACTACTCGCGCTTTCGCGAGCTTCGGGTCGGGATCTACACCTTCCTCTGTGCAAGCGTCTCGCTCGTCTTCGTCTTCGGCGTCGCGGCTCGTGGCTCGCGGCGCTCTTTCGAACTTCCCCTCTTCAGCTTCCAGCCATCGGAGCTGGGTAAGCTCCTGCTCGTCTTGGCGCTTGCCGGCTTTGTCATCGATGGCGCCCGGCGGGGCTCGGCGCGGCAGCGCACGGTGCGCTACCTCTGCCTCGGCTTCGCCCCGGCTGCCCTTGTCTTCCTGCAGCCGGACCTCGGCACCTCACTGGTGTACGGGGCAATCACCCTCGCCGTGATGTACGTGGGGGGCGTCCGCTGGACGCACTTCGCGCTGATCGGCGCGGTAATCGTCGCCCTGGTCGCACTCGTCCTCGTGGTCGCTCCCGCAATCGGGACGCCGATCTTGAAGGGGTATCAGGAGCAGAGGCTCACCTCTTTCCTGAACCCCAGCGGGGATCCGAGCGACGCGGGCTACCAGCAGAACCAGGCCAAGATCGCCGTCGGCTCCGGGGGAAAGACCGGGCGGGGCGATCGGGCCACTCAAACGCGGCTCGACTTTGTCCCTGAGCGGCACACCGACTTCATCTTCGCGGTGATCGGTGAGCGCTACGGATTCATGGGGGCCGCATTCGTCCTATCCCTTTACGCCCTGCTGATCTGGCGGGCGCTGCGGATCGTGACGCTCTCGAAGAACTCTTACGGGACCCTTGTGGCGGGCGGCATCGCCGCCATGCTGCTATTTCAGGTCTTCGTAAACGTGGGGATGAACCTCGGGATCATGCCGATCACCGGGATTCCCCTACCGCTGCTCAGCTACGGAGGTTCCTCCGTGCTGGCGACGTTACTCGCGGTGGGAGTGCTTCAGAGCATCCACATGCAAGCGCGCCTCAGCCAGAAAGGCAGGTTCGCCTGGTGACCCGTTGAAGGGGTCCCGGCCATGCGTACCTATCTGAACTGAGCTGAAACACATATGAAAAAAACCATTCTGGTGTCCGCCGATCGTGGCGAGACCCGCGTCGCCGTCCTCGAGTCGAAGACGAAAGGCGGCAAACGCAACGTGGCGGAGCTCTACGTCGAGCGCCGCGGCCGGCGATCCATCGTCGGCAACATCTACAAAGGCAAGGTCGACAACGTCCTTGCCGGCATGGAGGCCGCCTTTGTCGACATCGGCCTCGAGCGCAACGGCTTCCTCCACGTCGACGAGATCGTCCTCCCCAACGGCGAACAGGCGCCGAAGCGGGGACGCGGCAGCGGCCGCAAGATCACCGAGCTGATCAAATCGGGGCAGGAGATCCTCGTGCAGGTCGTCAAGGACCCGCTCAAGTCGAAGGGCGCCCGCCTCTCGATGAACCTCTCGATCGCCGGCCGCTACCTCGTCTACGCTCCGCAGGGCAGCGGCGTCGGCGTCAGCCGGCGGCTGTCCGAATCCGAGCGCGACCGGCTGCGCAAGATGGTCGACCGCACCTACAAAGGGCCGGGCGGGCTGATCGTCCGCACCGCCGCCCACGGGGCGAAGAAATCGGACTTCGTCAGGGAGATCGGCTACCTGCACAGGCTCTATGACGTGCTCGAGCGGCGCAACGAGAAAACCAAGGCGCCGGGGCTCGTCTTCCAAGAGGCCGACCTGCCGGTGCGGGTCCTGCGCGACGTCTTCCTCTCCGACTTCGAAAAAGCGGTGATCGACTCGCCCAAGCAGCTCGAACGGGTGAGCGGCTTCTTCCAGCGCACCGCGCCGGAGCTGGTCGATAAAGTCGAGCTGTACGAGGAGAGCAAGCCGCTGCTGGAGAAGTGGGGGATCGACAAGGAGATCGAGTCGACCCTGGTGCGGCGCGTCGACCTGCCCTCGGGCGGCTACCTGATCATCGACTACGCCGAGGCACTGACGGTGATCGACGTCAACAGCGGCAGCTTCACCGGCCGCGGCAAAGGCGGCCTGGAGGAAACGATCACTAAAGTCAACACCGAGGCCGCCGACGAGGTGGTGCGGCAGCTGCGCCTGCGCGACATCGGCGGCATCATCGTGATCGACTTCATCGACATGGCGCGGGCCAAAAACCGCGACAAAGTGCTGAAAACGCTGCGCAAAGCGCTCGACGCCGACAAGTCGAAGAGCTATGTGGTGGAGGTCTCGCCGCTGGGCCTGGTCGAGATGACGCGGCAGAACATCACCGACGGGGTGCGTGAGATCCTCACCGCGCCTTGCCCGACATGCGACGGCGAGGGGGTCGTCCTCTCAGCCGAGACGGTGGCGCTGGAGGGGCTGCGGCAGATGCGCGACCTCGCCACGCGCGACGAGGAGGCGTTCCTGCTGCGGGTCAACCCGAAGGTCGCGGCGGAACTGATCGAGCCCGACAGCGGCCTGGCCGAGCTCGAGCGGGAGACCGGCAAGCAGTTCCACTTCGAGGGCGGCGACGCGCTGGCGATCGAGACCTTCGCCCTGATCGAGGCCGGTAGCCGCGCCCTGATCGAGGAGCGGGCGCTGCCGTTCAAGGTCGGCGAGGAGGTGGTGGTGACGATCGAGGAGCCGCATATGTACAACGCCGACGACGCGGTCGCCCGGATCGATTCCTACATCGTCAGCGTCAGCGGCGGCGGCCCGTTCGTCGGCGCCCGCAAGATGGTGCGGATCGAGCGGGTCGAGCGGGCGGCGGCTGTCGCCTCGCTGCTCGGCGATCCGGCCGGCAACGGCTCCGAGCCAGACGCTCTAGAATCCGCCGCCGCCAGATGAGCACCTACGCGGTCATAGAGAGCGGTGGCAAGCAGTACAAGGTCGAGAAGGGCACCTCGTTGCTCGTCGACCGGCTGAGCGCCAAGGAGGGGGACAAAGTCGTCCTCCGCGCCGTGCTCTTTCGCGACAAAGAGGTCGTCGCCGAGCCGAAGGAGCTGGAGAAGGTCAAAGTCGAGGCGAAAGTCGCCGAGCACCTGCGCGGGCCGAAGATCAAGGTCTTCAAATACAAGCCGAAGAAGGGCTACCGGCGCCGCGCCGGCCACCGCTCCGAGCTGACCCGGCTGGAGGTGACCGAGCTGAAACTCGGCGGCGGCAAAGCCGCGGCGAAACCGGCGGCGAAAAAAGCGGCTCAACCGAAAGCCAAACCCAAAGCGAAAGCGGCTGCTAAAAAGGACGACGATGGCTCATAAGAAAGGACTTGGCTCCAGCCGCAACGGCCGCGAATCGAACCCCAACATGCTTGGGGTCAAGGTGTTCGCGGGGCAGAAGGTCTCCGGCGGTGAGATCATCGTGCGCCAGCGGGGCACGCGGTTCTGGCCCGGTGACGGCGTCGGGCTCGGGCGCGATCACACGATCTTTGCGACGCAGGCGGGGACTGTGCAGTTCAAGCCGTCGCGCAAGGGCCGCACGATCTCGGTTCTGGCGGACTGAGGCTGGGGAGGGCCGGGGCACCCCGGCCGGAACCCGCGTCGAATCGCGTTGCGAGGGTTCTTGCCTCGCCGGCTCACAAGTTCCGGCAGAGGTGCCCCGGCCCTCCCCTCCGAGCCCGGCAGACCCTCGCGCCCGCAAGCTTCCTGGCGAGTTAGTCGTATATAGAGCTACTAACTCGCCAACTACCCTCTCGGTGCCATGTACGACAAGGCGAAAATATGGGTTGAAGGCGGAGCTGGCGGAAATGGATGCGTGAGCTTTCGGCGGGAGGCTCATGTGCCGAGAGGTGGGCCGGACGGTGGTGATGGCGGGCATGGGGGAGATGTCGTGCTGATTTGCGATGCCAGCCGGCGCGATCTTGGTGCTCTTCGCGGGAGTAAGCACTTCAGGGCTGGGCGGGGGAAGCATGGCGCGGGTTCCAATCGGCATGGGGCTCGGGGGGAGGAGTTGGTGATTTCGGTGCCTGCTGGGACGCAGGCTGAAGCTGTCGATGGGAGCCGGATCGACCTTGTCGAAGCCGAACAGCGGGCTGTGGTTGCTCATGGGGGGCGTGGGGGGCATGGGAACAAGCGGTTCTCGACTTCCGTCCGGCAGGCGCCCCGGTTTTCCGAGAAGGGGACCTCGGGTGAGGAGGGCTGGATCGAGGTTCGGTTGAAACTGCTCGCCGACGTCGGGCTGGTGGGGCTGCCCAACGCGGGCAAGTCCTCGTTGCTGGGGCGATTGACGCGGGCGGAGCCGAAGGTCGGCGACTACCCGTTCACGACCCTCTCGCCGGTGCTGGGGACGATCGAGGGAGAGGATCGACAGGCCGTGGTTGCCGATATCCCCGGCCTGATCGAAGGCGCGGCGGACGGAGCGGGGCTGGGGCACGAGTTCCTTGCCCACGTCGAGCGCTGTTCGATGCTGGTCCACCTCGTCGATCTGGGGCCGGTGGAAGGCGAGCCTGAGGGCAACTACGCGGCCGTACGCGCTGAGCTATCGGCCTACGGAGCGGGCCTGGAGCATTTGCCGGAGTTGGTTGTGCTTTCGAAGCGCGACCTGCTCCCCGGCGAGCAGGTGGATGAGGCTGTTGCCGAGTGGCGACACCGGCTCGGCGATCGCGTCCAGGGCGTGGTGGCCGTATCCGCTGCGACGGGCGAAGGTCTTGACGAGTTGCGCGGACGCATCCTCAGCGAACTGCCCGAGGACTCGGTAGCCACCAGTCCGGACCGACGCACGCCAGCCGCCATCGACGCAGGCCAGGCCAGCCCGGCCGAGTTCGAGGCCGAGCACCGCGTCTACCGCCCGGTCGGCGAGGGCGGTTACTCGGTGGAGCGCGAGGAGGACGGTGGCTTCCGCGTCCTCGGTCGCGGTGTCGAGCTGCTCTTCGAGCGCCACGACCTCAGAAACGAAGAGGCACTCGCCTACCTCGAGCAGCGCCTCAACGAGATCGGCGTCGTAGCTGCCTTGCGCGCCGCCGGCTTCGAGCCCGGCGACGACGTCCGCGTCGGCGACCACGAGTTCGAGTTGCACCCTTAAAAGCACTCAGCCGAGTTTGCCGAGCACAGCTCTCACCACCACGCCCTGGCCGAAGCCGAACGCAACTTCCCCCAGCTCGGCCCGGTCGAACCAGCGGAACTCGATTGCCTCGTCCCTGGTATGCGGCTCGCCGACGAGGTGGCCGGCATAGGTCAATGCGACGGCGTGTTTGCGTGGATCGTGGGGACCGGATGGATCCGCGTCAGGCAGGTATTCGGCGATTTCCAAGGGCTCAGAAGAGAGGAGGTCGAAGTCGACTTGCTTTCCCAGCGTCGAGAGCACGTGACGCTTCAGCGCGGCAGCAAGGCACTCCTTCCTCCTGACAGCGCCGCCAATCATGCACCAACCCTCTCCGCCATCGTAGGTCTCGCGGCGGATCAGGCCCACCTTCCTGGTGCACCGATCCAGTGGAAGCAGATCCACGCAGAGAATGGGAACTTTGGCCTGTATGAGGTCGTACTCAGCGGCCGGGATCCAGCCCTGATCGCATGGGGCCCGCTCAGACACCTGGAACCTCGACTCCCGCGACGAGGGCGTCCCTCTCCGGGTGGCGCGATCGTTGCGCGAGCATCAGGGCGGCTGCGCCGGACTGGACTATCTGGGTCCTCGCGATTCGGCCCATCTCGTCCAGCGGCCGCTCGATACCCAGCGCATCGAACTCCCAGTTGAGCTCGCCGTCGCTGGTGTCGATGACCGTCGTGGCGCAGACCTCGGGCCGCAAGTTGAGCAGGTCGAAGGCGACGCCGGTCAGAGTCAGGTCCTCCACTGTCGAGGCCTTTTCTCGCCACGCCGTCTCGACCCTTTCCCGCCAATCCGGCCGTTTGTTGTTCTCGAACTCCGGCTCTTTGAAGAGCTCCTCGAGGAACTCGCAGCGCATCGCCGTTTCGAGGTAGCTGGCGGGCGGAGGTTCGCCTCGGCTCTGGGGAGCCAAATGCGTTCCATACGAGTTGCACATCCCGGCCGGCGCCACGTGGTTGGTCTCCGGGTAGGTTCCCACCTGCCCCGAGCGTATTCCGAGGAAGGCCCAGTCGTCTCCTTGCTTGCGGTCGAGCGTGACGACCGCGATGCCGATTCCGGCCGCCCGGTCTTGAGGATGGAGGAACAGCCCGGACGCCGGCGCGAGCTTGCCCGGATGCGAGAAGCGATGACGGCGAAGGTCACGGGGGCGCGCGCGGTTGAGGCGGTGAGCTCGGTGGCGCCATGGCAGGCAGCGAAGCGTTGCTGCGGCCGACATCGCCAGCCCGTCGCGCTGGAATGGCGACCAGTGCCAGCGCCTCCCCAAGGGTCCCGCTAGGTAGGCGAAGAGGGCGAACTCGTTGATCAGCGCATCGCAGCTGCGAACGATCTCTCCATAGGTGGCGATGCCGGTGGCGATGCGGATACGGTCGCCTCCCGGGCCGGTGCCGAGAGTCAGGTGCTGCATGCAGTAGTTGTCTCCGGTCTCGTCCTCCATCGCTCGCCTGGTGGTGTCCATTTCCCGCCATTTGCGCATCAGGCGCTGACGACTTTCGCCAAGCCGGCGGAAGCGGTGGTGCTCTTCGTCGCTGATCGGCTCCGCCAGGAGCGATCTCAGCGAGTCACCTTCTCCGGCAGCGATGCTGACTGCCGCATATGCCATCGAGGGACCCTTGTCGTCGCCGTCGGCTTCGACGATCCTCATGCGGCGCGCCGACCCTTCGGCCGCCAGGTTGGCGTTGATGTTGTCGACGATGGGCCGGTAGAGCTCGATCAACCAGTCGTAGGCCGGGTCGTTTCGCATTCCGGTTGCCATGTCTCGCCGCAGCCGCGCAGCGCCCTCGCTGCTGCGCGCAGCGATGTCCATGATCCGGGCGAGGTTGCCCAGGTTCCTCAGTAGGAGGATCGCCGTCAGGCCGATGGCGAGGAGGACGAGCGTGGCTGTCACCCCGGTAGAGAAGGGGAGGGTGCCTGCGGGGAGTTTGATCAAGCCGAGGATCGCGGCGCCCGTCGCGATGGCGGCGCCCACGAAGCGCAGGAGCGTGGTTGCGGCTCTGGTGGGCCTGGGGGGAGATTGGGCGAGCCGAATGCGCACTCCGTATTCGACCGCCCGCAGTCGATAGCGCGGCAGGTCGATTACCGTCTTCGCCCAGTCGGGAATGTGCGAGCGCAAGGACATGCGCACGGCATTCTTGCCGATCGACGACCTATCTGACTTAGACGCTCATACACTTGCCGCATGACCCTGGTCGTCAAGCTCGGCTCCTCGATCGTCGCCGCCGATGACGGTGAGCTGCGTGCGGACGTGCTCGACTCGGTCTGCGGACAGGTGACCGAGCTGGAGCAGGGGGGCGAGCGGGTTGCGATGGTTACCTCCGGTGCGATCGCGCGGGGGATGCGGTTGATGGACCTGCCGGTGCGTCCGCGGGCGATGGACGAGTTGCAAGCCGCATCGGCGGTCGGCCAGGGAGATCTCTTTCGCGCCTATCAGTCGCGACTCGCCGACGGCGGCACTCGCTCTGCCCAGGTTTTGCTGACCGCGGCCGACATCGCCGCGCGCACCAACTACCTCAATGCACGGCAGACGCTGCGGCGTCTGATCGAGTGGGGTGTCGTGCCTGTCGTCAACGAGAACGACACCACCGCAACCGACGAGATCACCTTCGGCGACAACGACTTCCTCGCCGCCCAGGTTGCGATCCTGCTCGACGCGCGGCTGTTGGTGCTGCTCTCGGATGTCGACGGCCTGCATCGCGCCGACCCCCGCGCCGACCCCGACGCCGAGCTGATTGCCAATGTCGACGACTTCGGAGAGTTGGTTGGCATGGAGATCGGCGACCGTACCTCCCCCTTCGGCTTGGGGGGCATGCGAAGCAAGGTCGCGGCCGCCGAGATGGCCGCCGAGACCGGTATTCCGGCGACCATATGCAACGGGACGAAACGCGGCACGCTGCTCGCCGTCGCCCGAGGTGAGATGACCGGCACCCACTTCGGCGCTCAAGCCGGAAAGGCGTCGAGTTTCAAGCTCTGGCTCAAGTACGCGAAGCCGGCGAAAGGACGGCTCACGGTGGACGACGGCGCCGCCCGAGTTCTGCGCGAGAGCGGTTCGAGTCTGCTGCCGGTCGGCATCACGGCGGTCGACGGCAGCTTCGAGGTCGGCGATGCCGTCGAGGTCGTGGCCGACGGCTCCGTGATCGGCAAGGGCATCGTCGACTACTCGGCCAAGGAGCTTGCGCGTGTGACCGGCCTCAAGAGCGCGCAGGTGCGGGAGCTGTTGCCGCACGCGGCCGACGAGGTCATCCACCGAGATCGCTTCGTACTCGTCTAGAGAAATCGGAATGGTGCGTTTCGCGCCACCCATGCGCGAAGATGTGGCGCATGGGTGGCGTCGCGATCGTTGTGTTCAGCGACCTGGTCGACTCGACCGCGTTGCTCGCGACGCTTGGTGACGACCGGATGGAGAAACTCCGCCGCGCTCACATGGCGGACGTGGCTAGTGCCGTGGAAACCGCCGGTGGGCGCGTCGTGAAGACGCTCGGCGATGGGGCGATGGCGACCTTCGAAAGCGCCCTTGGGGCGCTGCGAGCCGCGGCGGGGATCCAGGCGGCCGTCGAGCGCTTGGACGTCGCCCACGATGGGATCGGCATTGCCGCGCGGGTTGGCGTTGCGGCGGGTGAGCCGATTCCCGACGGGGACGACCTTCATGGGATGACCGTGGTGATAGCGAGCCGCTTGTCCGCCGCGGCTGGAATCGGCGAGGTCCTCGTCCAAGACCTGGTGCAGGCGTTGGTGGCATCACGCGACGGGGTAGTCCTCGACGCCACGCGGGACTACGAGTTGAAGGGGGTTCCCACGCCGGTGCGCGCGTCGACCTTGATCTGGCGCGGGCTGGCAGCGGCGGCAGAAGAGCCTGCGGACGCTACGGCGGCCAGGGGTTCCGCGACCGCGGCGTCGACCGAGGGAGGCGGCACGCTCACTACACCCAGCGTTCGGTTGCCGTCGGTGCTCGCCGCCTACATGGGGGAGCCGCTGATCGGCCGCGACCGCGAGATCGAGGCGCTTCGCGAGGCGACGCTGCCGCGCCGGGGTCGGCGGGCGGTGGTGATTCTGGGAGAACCGGGAATCGGCAAGACCCGGCACGCCGCCGCGGCGGCGACCGAGGCCCAAGCGCAGGGGGCGATGGTGGTCCTGGCCCGCTGCCCACCAGAGGCGGTCGTCCCCTTCGAGCCCTGGGTGCGGGCGATCGGCGAGCTGGCGCGGGCAGGCGATGAGGAATGGCGTGAGACCCTCGCCAGGGAGGCTGGACAGGAGCTGGCCTTGCTGGTGCCGGAGCT
>Ga0193695_1000120_pt1 | contig 11888 bp, 6 predicted proteins | sample L3s2metaG_FD_160568 | JGI IMG/M metagenome (GOLD analysis project Ga0193695, IMG submission 160568) | Soil microbial communities from a riparian zone of the East river system, Colorado, United States - L3s2 | ecosystem: Environmental > Terrestrial > Soil > Riparian zone | place: USA: East River... | reverse complement strand
CGAGACCGGAGCCTGGGCGTTTGGCGAACTAGTAGCGGGAGAAGGCGGGGAATTCCCCCAAGTCGTTCGGGTTCCGATCTCCTTCGCCATTCCGCTGACTGAAGATTTGGTCGGCGAAGAATGTAACACCAATCCACCAAGCAGCAGCTGTCACGTCCACTACATAAACGCAGAAGGCAAAGAACAGATAAATGCGGTAACTGCAATCGAACCGTCAGTTGCCGGCGCATGCCTCGGGACCGCTAAAGAACCAACCGCTGCCCCCGGCAACCTCTGTGTGTACACGGCTGCACTCACCAATGCGAAGGGAAAGAACCTCAACATCGCAAAAGCAGGAGAAGAAGAAATAACGGGCGCCTCAACCGCCGGCGCCAACGTCACGTTTGGCTCGCTCGAAGCAGGCGCCACCGGCTATGGCACTTGGGCGGTGACGGCCGAATAGTCCCTCCATTTGCACCTACTCACCCCCGGTGCTCGGCGCCCGGGGGTGAGTGCAGGGGAGATGAGACAGACACAGATGAGCTACTCATATCTTTCACAACGCAGATCTGACCGTAGGCATTCGACTGGCCGGGGTCGGGCGCAGCTTTTCACCACGATCACCGCACTGTTCTTATTTGCAGTTCTCGCTGCGGCCCCACATGCTTTCGCGGCAATCAGCGACGAAGAAGAACTGGCTAAATTCGGCGGTGCAGGCAACGGCGCCGGTCAGTTGGACGTCCCCGAAGGAGTCGCCGCCGACCTTGTCACCGGCCACGTCTACGTCGCGGAGATCGGCAACAACCGGATCAGCGAGTTCACTCCATGGGGCAACTTCGTCAAGGCATTTGGCTGGGACGTGTCTCCGGGGGCGGTCAACGAGCAGCAGGAAGTAAGAGTCAAGGCAGCATCTGGTCAATTCAGACTCACCTTCGGCGCTTCCACCACCGGTGACCTTGCCTTCAACGCCCCAGGCTCTGAAAGCGAAGGATCAGGAAGCGTTGAAGCCGCCCTGAACGCCCTGCCCTCAATCGGCGGCGCCGGGGGAGAAGTCAGCGTTGAAGCTGTCCCCGGCACCCCCGACGGCAAAACCCCCTTCATCTATGTGGTCGCTTTCAAGGGCTCTTTGGCGGGTACGAACGTAGGCCAACTAACTGCGACCAACGGCACGACCCCGCTCAGTGGCGGCGTCCCATCGAGCACGCTGGAAGCGAGGACGCGCGCCGATGGCACCGCGGGTGGTACTGGCCTTGAGTCCTGCACCGCCGAATCAGGTTGCAAAGCAGGCTCAGAAGGCGCCGGGGCAGGGCAGTTCAATGGGCTGCAAGGCGTGGCTGTCGACGCAAACGGCAACCTCTACGCCAGAGAAATCGCCAACCGAAGGGTTCAGAAATTCGACTCCGCCGGTCACTTCCTCTGGACGGCGGGCGGAGAAGTCAACAAGACCAAATCAGCCGAAGGCAGCAGCACTGAAGCCGAGAAAAACCTCTGCACCCAAGCGCAGCTCGAAGGCGGCGATGAATGTGGGGCCGGCATCATCGGCAACGGCCCAGGCCAGTTCGGAGAAGGCTTCAGTAGCGGCATTGCGCTCTGCTCGGGAACCCTCTTTGTCGCCGACAAGGACCGTATCCAACGCCTCAACCCAGCAGGTGAATACGAAGGCGAGCTCCCGGTGCCCGGTAAGACCGTAGACCTCCTCGCGTGCGACCCGGCTGGCGGAGATCTCTATGCCAACTTCCAATCCGAGGCAATCGCACGCAGGTTGGATGCCAGCACCGGCGAAGAGCTCGGCAAAGTCGAAGTCAACGCCCTGCATGCGATCACCACCGATTCCGTCGGAAACCTCTTTGCGGGGCAGGCGATCGGAGCCAGCTCAGCAGTCCTGGAGTTCGACTCCAAAGGCAAACCTCTATCTCCGGATAGTTGCTGTCAAGCCCCTCCCGCCAGATTTAACGGACTTGCCTTTAACTCAGTCGGTGACCTCTACGCCACCTACTTCGCTCCTTTCCTTGATAGCTTCGTGCGCTTTTTCGGTCCTGCACCGGTGGCCTTCGAAGCGGCGCCACCGGTGCCACCGAGCATCGTCGGCCAGTTCGCCAGCTCGGTCGATCGCAGTGGAGCCACGGTAGCGGCTGAAATTAACCCCCGCTTCTGGGTCGATACTCGGTACTACGTTGAGTACGGAACGGGGAAATGCTCTGAAGGTGGCTGCGGAGAAGAGAAGCCTGTGCCGCCGGGAGCGCTGCTCACTTCGAAAGTGCTCAACACTCCGGTGCGAAGCGCCGGAATCTTCCTTGAAGGCCTCAAACCGGGGACCACTTATCACTATCGCTTCATCGCCGAAAGTACGGGCGGTGGTCCGGTGCTCGGCGAAGAACAGACCTTCACCACCTACCCCGTGCCGGCTGCGCCCAAGACCGATTGCCCTAACCAGGTCTTCCGCACCGGCTTCTCCGCCCCGCTGCCTGACTGCCGTGCCTACGAGATGGTCAGCCCGGTGGACAAAAACAATGGCGACATTAAAGCACTACCTGACGTTACCGGTTTCAGCATCAGCCTAAATCAGAGTGCGCTCGACGGCAGCAGGTTTACCTACTCCTCCTATCGCGGTTTCGCCAATGCGACTGCCGCTCCCTATAACAACCAGTACCTAGCTACCCGCGAAAACGGAGTGGGTTGGTCAAGCGAGAAGCTCGATCCTGCTCAAGAGTCCCATCTCGCCAATTCATTCGAGAACCACCACAAGCTGTTCTCGGCCGATCTCTGTAGGAGTTGGATGATGTTCTCGGCTGAACCTGCGTTGGCGCCTGGCGCTATCGACGGGTATCCCGACCTCTACCGACGCGACAACTGCGGCAAGGAAGGCTATGAAGCGCTGATCCAAGTGCCGCCGAGCGTCAAATTTGGCTTTTACCCGATCCTGCAGGGGGCCTCGGAGGACGGCAGCGACGCGATCCTGATCTCCGAAGACAAACTTACCCCCGAAGCCGCGAGCGGGCGCTGGCAGGCCTATTACGCGAATGGGGGAGGGCTGCATCTGCTTTGTATCGGGCCGGACGGGATACCCAGCGGCGGTCATTGCTCAGGTGGGACGAGCGAAAGCCCCGCAGTATTGGGCCTTCCGTATTTGGAACGTCTCTCCAGTCTCAGCCACGCGATCTCCGCTGACGGCAGCAGGGTTTATTGGACCGACTCAGGCAGCAACGAAGTGGGAGCAGGCAAGGTCTATCTGCGCCTCAACCCCGGCGAGGAACAGAGCGAAATCAGCGGCGGCGAATGCACCGAGCCGGAAAAAGCCTGCACGCTGAAGGTCTCCGAGACGGCGTCGAGCAAAGCGTCTCGTTTCCTCGGTGCCAGCGCAGATGGATCCAAGGCCCTGTTCGAAATCACTGCCCTGGGGGCCCAGCAAGGCAACCTCTACAAGTTCGACCTCGAAAATCCGGCGAGCTCGACGCTGATCGCCGGCAAAGGGTTTGGTGTGGCGGGGATGAGCGAAGACCTTTCTCACGTCTACTTCGTCTCTGAACAAGCGCTGCCGGAAACCAACGGGGCCACCGCAGGCAAGATGAACCTCTATTTGGATCAGGAAGGGACGAAGACCTTCATCGCGACGATCTCGAGAGGAGACCCGGGGAAGGTAAGTACTTCCGAGCCGGTCTACCACGCTGCCACCGTTAGTCCCGACGGACTTCATCTTGCCTTTACCTCTGAAGAAAGCCTGACTGGCTATGACAACACCGATCTGCTGAGCGGCGAACCAGACACTGAGGTCTACTTCTATGAAGCCGGGTCAGGGGGGCCGGTGTGCGTCTCGTGTAATCCGAGCATGGCGCGACCTGTTGGTCGGGCGTTGCTGCTACCCGGGGCGAACGAACAATTCCTGCCGACCGCAGGCTCACTAACGTTGCCGGAAAGCTCGCTCGATACACCCCACGTCCTCTCCAACGATGGACAGCGACTCTTCTTCAACAGCTTCGACGCGCTCTTGCCGCGCGACACCAATGGCAAGAGGGACGTCTATGAGTGGGAGGCTGCAAGCAGCGCCAAAGAGTGTGAGGTGCTCGGGGCCGACCTCTACGTCGAATCGGCAGCCGGTTGCCTCAGCCTGATCTCCTCAGGGCAGAGTCCCAGCGATTCCGAAGTGCTCGATGCCAGCACCAATGGGGATGACGTGTTCTTCACCACCAGTTCCAGTCTCTTGCCCCAGGACCCAGGTCTGATCGACGTCTATGACGCTCGAGTGTACGGCGGGCTGCCGGCACCCCCAGAGCCTCCAGGTCCTTGCCAGGGAGAAGCCTGCCAGTTCGCGCCCCCTCCACCCAACGACCCGACTCCTGCCTCCGCCTCCTTCAAAGGTGCGGGCAACGTCAAACCGAGGACTCGCTGTGCCAAGAACAAGATCGCCCGCAAAGGCCGCTGCGTGGCAAAGAAACGAAAGCAGGCCAAAAAGCACAAGCGCGCCCGAAACGCCAGTAACAACCGGAGGCAGGGCCGATGAAGCGCCTCACGCTGCTTCTCGCAACTGCCGTTCTTTCGGTCCTTGCTATCGCTCCAGCTGCCCAAGCGGAATTTGGCCTAAAAGAATTCAGCTTTGCTTTTGGCAACGAAGACGGCTCGCCCGCAACCCAAGCTGGTTCCCATCCCTTCGAGGTGAGTACCTCTTTCAACGTTAATACCAAGGTCGATCCCAAACTGGGAGAGGTCCCCGACGAAGACGTCAAGTCGCTGCGCCTCCAATTTCCCCCCGGGTTCACCGGCTCTCCCACCGCGATCCCACGCTGCGCCACCGCGGATTTCCTCGCGATCGACGAACTTGGTAATCCGGCCTGCTCAGATGTGAGCGCGGTGGGGACGACCCAAGTTGCGGCTCTGCATCCCGGTGCCTATAAAAACTATCCCGTCTACAACCTGGTTCCGCCGCCGGGTGTCACGGCCAAGATCGGCTTCATCTCCTTCTCCATCCCGGTAACGGTTGAAATCGGAGTGAGCGACAAGGCTCCTAACAATGTCACGGCCGGTCTCTTCAACATTCCACAGGTGGTTGAGTTCTACGGCGCCTCGACGCAGCTTTGGGGAGTTCCGGCCGATCACTCCCACGATCCGTTCCGGGGAAAATGTCTTTCCCGCAAATTCGTCTCCTACGGCGAACTGTTCTCCAATGGCATCTGCAACACCGGCGCCGCCGAAGTCCCTTTCCTAACCACGCCGCGTTCCTGTACCGGCCCGCTCAGCGCAAGCTATGAAGCGATCTCCTGGCAAGAACCAAACGCGGCACCCGACAAAGGCAGTGCCCAAGCCCCCGGTATGACCGGCTGCTCAAAACTGGGCTTCTCCCCGACGATCGACTCAAAAGCAACGACGAGCCAAGCAGAGACCGGAACCGGGCTTGACTTCACGGTCGACTTCAACGACGAAGGGTTGACCAACCCAACGGGCCTAGCCCAATCGGACATCAAAAAGGCGGTCGTAACGCTGCCCGATGGCCTAACGATCAACCCCTCGGTGGGAGAAGGCCTCGATGTCTGTAAGCCGGCCGATCTGAAAAGGGAAACGCTAAGCGCGGCACCAGGAGAAGGCTGCCCCAACGCATCGAAGCTGGGCACCGTGCACGTCGATACGCCTTTGATCGAAGAATCAATCGACGGCTCTGTCTTCTTGGCCCAGCAAGACAACCCGGCAACCAGCGAACCGGGAGCTGAGAACCCCTTCGACACGCTGATCGCCCTCTATCTGGTCTTAAAGAACCCGAATCTAGGCGTAATCGTCAAAGAGCCGATCAAGATCGAGCCTGATCCAAACAGCGGCAGGTTGATCGCGACGCTCGATGACAACGTCCAGGTCCCCTTCAGCCACTTCCTCTTCCACTTCAAGGAAGGCGCCAGGGCAGCTCTCATAACCCCGCCAACCTGCGGCAGCTATGAGACCAAAGCGGTCTTCACCCCATGGGCAGATCCAGCCAACCCCCTAACCACGACCTCCTCCTTCAAGATCACCTCAGGCGTAGGCGGAGGCCCATGCCCCCCGGGAGGCATCCCGCCCTTCCATCCCCAGTTCTTGGCCGGCGCGATGAACAACAACGCCGGCAGCTTCTCGCCTTTCAACATGCGCCTGATCAGAGAAGACGGAGAACAAGACATGACCAAGTTCTCCTCTGTCTTGCCCCCAGGGGAGATCGGCTCCTTGGTCGGAGTCTCCAAATGCCCCGATTCAGCAATAGACATCGCCAAGTCAAAGACCGGAAGACAAGAGCTTCAAAGCCCAAGCTGCCCGGCCAACTCCCTGATCGGCCACACCCTGGCAGGAGCGGGGGTAGGCGGAGCCCTGACCTACGTAGGAGGCCAGATCTACCTGGGAGGCCCCTACAAAGGAGATCCCCTAAGCGTGATCTCGGTTACGCCCGCCGTGGCCGGCCCCTTTGATGCCGGCACCGTAGTCGTCAGGCTTGCTTTGACCTTAAACCCAAAGACCGCGGAAGTTGAAGTAGACGGAGGCGCCTCAGACCCGATCCCCCACATCTTGAAGGGCATCGTCTTAAAGGTCAGAGACCTACGCGTCTACGTAGACAGAAAGAACTTCCTCCTAAACCCAACTAGCTGCGATGAATCAAGCGCCAGAGCGACCCTCTTTGGCTCTTACCTAAACGTGCTCGATCCCTCTGATGACAAGCCGGTCGATCTAAAGACCCGCTATCAAGCCGCCAACTGCCTAAATCTTCCCTTTAAGCCACATCTCGCCTTCAAGCTAAAAGGCGGCACCAAGCGAGGTGGCCACCCAGGACTGATCGCCAACTACGTCCCACGCAAAGGCGATGCAAACGTCAAAAGCCTGATAACCCGCCTACCAAGATCAGCCTTCCTCGATCAAGCCCACATCAGAACGATCTGCACCAGAGTCCAATTCGCCGCAAAGCAATGTCCAAAAGCAGCCCAATACGGCTACATCAAAGCTTGGACGCCTCTGCTGGAAGAACCGCTGGAAGGACCGGTCTACCTGCGCTCTTCAAACCACAAGCTGCCAGATCTTCTCTTTGACCTACACGGCCTCGTGGACGTTGAAGTCTCAGTCCGCATCGACTCAGCCAAGGGAGGGATCAGGGCAAACCTTGAATCAGCCCCAGATGCACCTCTCTCCAAAGTCGTCTTGAAGATGCAAGGAGCCAAAAAGGGACTGATCATCAACAGCCGTGATCTCTGTGGGGCTTCCTCCAGGGCCCATGTGGAGTTTGAAGGGCATAACGGCAAGAGGGCCAGCGCTAACCCGGTTATGCGGGCTGATTGTGGGGGTGGGCGCAAAGGCAAGCGTGGACGTGCGGGTCGCTAACGCCGCGAACCGCGATGCCTGGGCCTGTGCCTCTTTCTTACGCACTTCACTTTGCCGCGCGGACTTTCCTTCGGTGAAAGTTCCTTTTGCAGTGACGTGACGGCGGTTTGGTGACCGGACCAGTGGGTTGTGGCGTCGTTACTGGCGGGTCATCTGGCGTGGCTGGTGACGGTGGCGTCTCGGGCCCGGGCCCCGGGTCTTCGGGCGGGCTAGCGGTCGTGAATTCAACATCGTCCCCTTCGGTTGTGCTGGCATTTGTCGTGACCACCCGCCGATAGTGGTAGACGGTATTGGGTATAAGTCCCGAGACTTTCCGCACCTCCGTCACATTCGTTGTAACGGGTCCAGGTAGCGGACAGAGGAAAGTAGCTCCATAGGCAAGACTCGTCCCGAACTCGAAGTGGCAATCCGAGACGGAGCCCCCGTGCGGGTTGACTTTCCCTCTAATTGTCGCTGCGGTCTGCGTTACGGTGGTGGGCGGTTCTTTCGTGATCGTCGGTGGAACTTCCGGCAGCGTTTCGAAGACTTCGCTGTCGCTGGTCACAGATCCAGCGTTGGTAGTCGTTGTCAGAGATAGCGATAGGAAGTAGCAGGCGAAAGTTCCGACAAGCTGTCTTCGAGCGCAGTGTCCGTGTATCCGTCTGGGTTTTCAAAACAGGGAAGGTCTGTAGCGCTTGCAAACGTTATGTCGGCTGCGGTGGTGTATTCGAACGCGCATTCAAGAGCGGCATGCCCGTGTGTCCCAACCGTTGCGTTTAGCGTTGCGCTGAGCTGGCCGACTTCCGTCGCGGCTTCGGCAGACGCGGTCGGTGGTTTTATCGTGACCTTGTTGAAGAGGTAGAATTTTTCGTACTCGCCCACGTAAACGCTGTGTGTCGTTGCATTACCGCCATTTGATAGGCGGCGTAGATCCCGAAACGCGGAATCGGATCACGAAAGAGGCTCACACCGAAATCATCGAACTGGGTTCCTGACGAGTCATAGGCGACGATGCGGTAGCCAGTTCCATTGGGCATATCGCCAACAAGGATATTAGTACCAAACTAAACACCAAACGCCCCGAGCAGGATTCGAACCTGCGGCCTACTCCTTAGGAGGGAGTCGCTCTATCCAGCTGAGCTATCGGGGCGGGTTGCCGCGAAAAGGCTCTGCTGAGCCGTTTCCGGCGATTGCCCGTCGCTCGCGTTCGACTCAGAATCGGCGAGTATCGGCTCTCCGCTGCCCATTGCTGCCCATTCGAGGGCCGCATCGAACTCGCGAAGCGCCGCGCCGATCAGCCTCTCGCGGCGACGCACAGCACTAGCGTAGACCTTCATCGAGAAGCCAGGCTCGGTGTGCCCGAGCTGGGCCGCCACGTACACCGGATCGTCGCCCAGGGCGAAGCGCAGGCTAGCGTAGAGGCGGCGCAGTGAGTGCGGCGTGACCGCCTCGTCAATCGGGCGGATGCCGAGCTCGCCGAGCCTCACGTTGGCTTGGCGGATCACGGTCTTCAAGCGCCTCTCGACGTTGCCGACGCTCTGCCGCTGCCCGTTGCGGCTCGGAAACATCGACCCCTCGCTGCTGCGACGGGTCCGCAGCTTGTGCTTCGCGAGTTCTCGACGCAGGGCGTTCGGCAGATCGACCTGTCGCACTCCGGCATCCGTCTTGGAGGCCGCGACGGTCAACGTGCCGCTACCGGGATCGAAGTCAGGCCAGTCGAGCGCACATGCCTCGCCGTTCCGCAGTCCGGCCCCGGCCATCGTCGCCAGGATCGGCCGCAGCTTCCCGGACGCCTCCAACAGCGACGGCAGCTGCTCCGGCTCCACGGTCGGGCGGCTCGGCGTGCTGCGCTTGACGCGCCGCCTCCGGCCCCGGGCGGGGTTTCGAGCCGGATCGACGTGTCCGTAGTCGCCGGCGGCGTCGAGGATCATCGCTAGCAGGCCGAGCGACTTGTTGATCTGGTTCGGCCCGAGGGCGCCTTCGCGGAGCTTGGTGGCTTTGTAGCGGTCGACGTCCTCCGGGCCGATCTGGTCGAGGTGCATCGCCGCGAAGTGCGGGAGCAGATGCCCGCTCAGTTGCCAGCGGTAGCTCTCCACGGTTTTCGGCCGAAGCTCCGCCTCCCGGTTCTCCAGCCATTCGGAGGCGAACTCATGGAAGGTCGGCGCCTCGACCACCTGCGGAGCCTGCGCCGGTTCGTAAGGTCGCCAGATACCTCGCTCGACATCGGCTAGGACGTGCCGCAACTCGGCTTCGGCCCGCTTGCGGTTCCAGCCCTCCTCGGCCGCGCCGAGCGACACGTAACGCCGCTTGCCGTAAGCCCGAAACCGGATCGCCCAGCTGCGACCGTCGCTTGGCTCGATCACCTGTCCCGTCGCCTTGCGAGGCATGCCTACCTAAGCCGCAGAGGGAGGTTCGTTCTCCCCCTGCGGGCGGATCGGCAGCAACCGCACCCCGCTCCCTCCGCTGGCCGAAGGCTGATCCGCCCGCTCACCCGAGCGGGCGGGCGGGTCAGCCGTCGATTCCTCGCCAACCCTCCGCAGGACCCGAGCGGCGACTTGCGGATTGAACCGCAGCCGAGGCTTCGCGCCGCTGCCAAGCTTGACGGCCCCAAGCTCGATCGCGTGGGAGTAAACCCAGGACCGCTCAATCCCGAACCGCTTCGCCAGCTCGGCGGCGTCGACCAACTCGCGCTCCTGTAAGCCGCGTATTTCAAGCAACTCGACCACCTTCCGGGCGATTGCCTCGGTTGCCTGCGGATCGAGCTTGATATGAGCGGATGCCATCTCGACCCTGTTGTCGGTCAAGCGGTTCGAATGCATCGGATGGACCCCCGAAAAACGGGGTTCCCAGTGTGTCGTGCTGTGGGGTTGGCGCTTGGAGGGGCGTTCTTGACGGCCCGGTGGCGCCTTGAAGGTCCGTGAGGGCGACATTGCTGATTGAGCTCACAGGCATGTCGTCTTGACTCGATTTTTTGGATGGCTTGGGTTTGGGCATTCCTTGGTCGAGGAGACTTCGACGGGCCGGGCAGCCCTTTCGGGCTCCCTGCGAGCCCCGACCCGCCGAAATCTCCCCTCCGCCGCCCGGCGGCTACACCCGGCCTTCGTAGATGATCTTCAGGAAGCGCAGCGCCGCCGGAGAGGGCACGGCAAGGCCGCTCGGGCAATGGAGTAGCCCCACGCCCGTCAGGTCGCGCACAGCGCGCTCCAGGTTGTCGCCCTCGGTGAAGTCCTCCGATCCGCTGGTGATCTCGCGGACGAGATCCGGGATCGTCAGCAGGGTCGGGTGGCGACTGAGGACGTGGATCAAGACAACGCCCTGATCGCGAATGTCCTGGGCTTCGGTGGGCGGGACGTTCTCATCGCCCGCCCCACTAGGCTGGTCTTGCATGGGAAAGCACTCCTTTCCTGTGCCACGCCCCCGGCTGTTCCACCAGCGCGGGGGCACTTTTCTGTTCTGAATTCGAGGCTAGCGCAGCTTCCGCTAAAACACAAGTGTTGATACAGGTGGATCGAGACGCCTGCGTTTGAGACGGTGCCAAGAGAGGATGCGCCGCTCAGACCAACCACAGCCCGCCCTAGGCAAAGCGATCCGTCAGCTACGCGACAAACGCGGCATGACCCAGGAAGCCCTAGCCCACGCCGCAGGCGTCACCGTCGGCCACCTCTCAATGATCGAACGCGGCCATTCCAACCCAACCTGGGCCACGGTCAAGTCAATCGCCGCTGCTCTTGATGCATCTATGGTCGAGTTAAGCAAGCTCGCTGATCACTTCGATTCCTGAGCGAGTTGGACAGTCTTGCTTATTAGCTCCAGGGCGACGCACTAGCAGCGTCAAAGAAATCAACAGCCAAAGGCTTCTTGCCGTCGGTCTTGATGTGGCGCCGATCCGCTAGTTGCTGCGCACGTTGCTGAAGTTGTTGATTGCGCTTGCTCTCAGGGTTGCCATGCAAGCTGACCGAAAGTCTTGAGACGTTGCTGCGAACAATCGCCTCAAGAATGTGGTCGTCATTTTGACCAAGACCATGACCGTAGACGATCAAGTGGCCCCCAATGTTGCCTAGACTTCGGTAGCTACCCGACAGATATGCACTGTGTTCAATCTTGGCAATCTTTTGCGCACTCGATCCCTCGGTAACAACTAAGGGATAGTGCCCTTCTCCCAAGGCTTTCCGAATCTGATCCAACAGCGGAATTGAGGTCCGAATCCAGGTCAGCTTCTTGAGTCGATCCCCAGCGTCGAAAAGATGAAGAGCACCATGCAGGTAATGGACGGTTTGGGACCGCCTGGTACCAATGTTGTCCCAGGTCACCCAGTCGGCCTCTGGTTCGTCAGGGTCTGATCCAAAGCCGTCGTTCCCCGCAATCTTCAGGGAATCAACCCCCGTCTGCAAAGTGCTCCAGTAGAGCAGCAGATCGTAGTTGACCGAATAGATGCAAGCGAAGTGCTTAAGGAACTCTCGTGATGCCGCATACTGCTGATCTGGAATCGAGGAAACGTTGTCAGGATGATTCACCGCCAACGCCTTAGCCTCAATCCACCGATCCCATCCGCCCCTGAACGAAGAATGACCTCCTGAAGGGGCATGGAGCGGCTGATTTGGGCAGCCGCG
>Ga0193695_1000119_pt1 | contig 11931 bp, 16 predicted proteins | sample L3s2metaG_FD_160568 | JGI IMG/M metagenome (GOLD analysis project Ga0193695, IMG submission 160568) | Soil microbial communities from a riparian zone of the East river system, Colorado, United States - L3s2 | ecosystem: Environmental > Terrestrial > Soil > Riparian zone | place: USA: East River... | reverse complement strand
CGACATCCTTTTCCTTCTGACTGTTAAGCCATTTATAGTAAGCTTCAACGGTGTCCTCTTCGATATAATCCTCTACTTTAATTGCTCGGTAACCACGAAAGGTTAAATCTCGGAATAGCTGATCTAAGCCGTGGGATGACCAAACGAACGTCCGGCGACACTCCGTCCATACTTTGAATAGCTTTAACTCGCTCACTTTCCATCTCTCCTATCAGTTTGTGTAGTTTGGCAAATACTAAGTTAATCTCGCTAGGATCTGAGTAAGATATTGATTCGAACTTTTCAAGCGGTCTATCGAATTCTAGGATTTCGTCTAATTCTTTAATGGCGTTTAATAGTTCATTCATTGGTTAACACCTTCTATTTTGATGTTGAGAGTTTCTAATACATCTCGGATGGTTTCTTGGTGATCTGTTTTGTACATGTCATACATTCGTTTAATTTTATCTTCTGGTTTTTCTTCAATTTCATACCCTTCTGTAATGGCTCTGTAATAGATGTAACTGTTTATAATCCGTTTTTCACCTAACCAATCCAGAATGTAATCCGCTTCAATATCAACTAAATATTGTCTATTTAATAAAAATTCATTTACAACATTTACATTTTTTAATGACTCGATTTCTTCCGCTACATTTCTAGGCAACGATACTAATTTTTTGCTCATGTTTTCTCCTCTCATAACCGTCTATAGTCATTACTAATGTTTGTTCTGTACAGTCAATAGCATCTTCCATACATAATTTGCAAAACGGTTCAAGCGTTGCGAATACTAGGTATTCAGCTTTTCTGTTACAGTCACAGCGGTAGTCCATTTCTATCATCCTTTCTTTGTCGAATTATGGTAGAATGTTAAGCAGTCTTGTTTTCTTTCTTTGCATTCTCTTTGGCGATTTCAATGCGGTTCTTGATTTCGGCTAGTTTGTGGTGGTGGGATTTGAGTTTAGAAGTGATATTCATTTTTCCATCTCCTTTCAAGCGGATTGTCCTTCATGTGTTACATCTTGTTTAAAAAAAATCTCTCTTTCGTCACGCTTTAAAGCATCTGCAATTGCAAACATAAGAGATCCATTAATATTCTTGCGTGTACCGCTTTCTATAGCATGGATTGTTTGTCTACTTGTATTAGATCGTCTAGCAAGTTCTGATATGCTCATTCCGATATCTGTTCGGATCTCTTTAAGTTTGTTCTTCATGTGTTACACCTCCTTGATAACAATGTAACACTTTGAATACAATGTGTCAAGTATGAATTACACAATTATCAACATAATTTATTTTATTTTTGTAATACATAATGTAATGTAAGGATGACAGGAGGAATTATTTAATGAGTGAACTAGGAAAGTTATTGAGAGAATTAAGAGGGAAAGAATCACTTAGAGATGTAGCAGGAAGGGCGGGGATAAGTCATAACTATTTGAGTATTATTGAAAAGGGAATTGATCCACGTTCGGGAGCACCAGTACAACCTTATCCAGACACTTTGAGAGCATTGGCGAAGGCTTATAACTATTCGTATGCAAGTTTATTAAAGTTAGCAGGAATTATTGATTGGAAAAAAGAGGCTGAAAATGAAGTTAATGAGTCTTACAATAGATTACCGGATGATAAAAAGAAGATAGTAGACGATCTTATAAAAGCATTACTCGGAGAGAAATAAATTGATTGATTGTATGAATTCACGGAATGATTCTTCTGATACATCATTTAATGATCTATTCATTTTTTCTTTATCTTCTATTGACATTTTTTTAATTTCTTCAATGATATTTTTTTCTTCTGACATTTAACATTCCCCATTCTGTTTTGGATGATGGAAAACAAATGTTCCTATGTATCATTGTAAGACTATTTTTTTACCATTTCAATAGGATTAAAAATATAAAAAATGACATAGAAATTATCCTATGTCTTTGAATTTCATTTTTAGTTGATGTTTATCACGCTTTTTTCTTCTTTTTTCAGCTTCTAGTGTTTGATGCTCGACATTATTAGTAATCTGTAAATTTTTAATTCTGTTATCTGTTTTAATACCGTTTATATGATGAATATGCTCATGTGATTCTAAATACCTTCCTAAATGCTGTTCCATAACATATCTGTGTTCATACACAAATCCGCATCCATCACAATTAGGATGATCTGGAATACGTATTTGTTTATATCCTTCGGAATGGAATCTGACTCCTTCATTCCATTTATGATTAATTGGACCAGAATATAATTCCATGGCTTGTTTTTTTGTTCTTACAGGTATTCCGAATTTAACCAAATATCTTTTTATAATATTATGTGAAACACCATAATGTTTAGATAATTGTATTGCGCTCTGTTTTTCTTCTAAGTATTTTTTTTGAAGTTCTGCTTTCAAAATATCTAATCCAATTTTTTTTATTAAACTTCTTTCATAGTTGACATTTCTTCTTTCGATTCCATATTCTTTCATATACTTTCTAATCGTAATATCTGATTTAATATTTAGTTTGGAACACATCTCTTTTACTGTCATTCCTTTTTCGATATAAAGATGGAATAATTCTTCTTTACTGACATTAATTTTATTCATTTAGCACCTTCCTTTTTATTTATTTAGATACTATAATTATATCAAAATATACCCGTGTTTCATAGAGGAGATGGTTTGGTGGAGCAGTATAAAAAAGGCTTAAAGGCAGCGATATACGCCCGTGTTTAAGTAAGCACAGATGAGCAAGAAAAGTATGGATATTCTTTAGATGCCCAACAAGAAGCCTGTATGCGCTATGTAAAGGACTTTAACCATGAGCTTCATAAAATATATGTTGACGGCGGTTACTCCGCTAAGAACACCAACAGACCTGCCTTACAAGAGATGATAACAGATATTAAAAATAAGCAGATAGATATTGTGATTGTATGGCGATTGGATAGATTGACTCGTAAAACGAGAGATGGCTTGCAAATGATTGAGGAATTATTCAGCAACAATGGCGTTACTTTTGTTTCGATCATGGAAAGATATGACCTTTCAACAGCTCAGGGTAAATATTTTTTCACGCTAAGCCTAGCTAATGCTCAGAACGAACGTGAATTAATTGGTGAACGTGTTACTTTTGGATCAGTTAAAAAAGCGAAGACAGGAAAGAGAGTAAGCATGTCCCACTTATTAGGCTATGATTTGATCGATGGCGAACTATTCATTAATGAAGAAGAAGCGGAAACGATAAAACGAATTTTCAATTCCTATGTGTATCAGGGCATGGGTTTTTTTAATATTGCACGAGATTTAAACAATAATGGATTCAAAGCTAAACGATCCAATAAATTTTATCCTGCTGCGGTTAAAAGAGTTATTCAGAATCAGACGTACGCAGGATATAACATTTGGACACCGAAACATGGTGAACAGATTGTGATAAAAGGACATCACGAACCGATTATATCAAAGGACTTGTATAATCTTGCCCAAACGATGCATAAAAGGAAAAGTAATTTTGAAGCGGCGAGAAGTAGCCATCCCTACCCTTTTACCGCCATCGTTAAATGTGGCGATTGTGGAGGCTCCTATTCAGCCTATGGGACGATTACAAAGAAGAAAGGGAAAGTATATACCAATACGCTATATATCTGTCCTAACAAGCGTCTATCGCTTTGTAAAGCACCGGGGATTATCAAAAACAAGCTAGAAAAACTATTCTTCGATTACTTCGATAATGTCCATGTTGAAGCTGAGACTTATATTCCAGATCCATCACCACAAGAAATCAAACAAGCACAGAAAGAAAAGGCGAGACTTGAAAAAGAAATCAATAAATTAGAGAAACGTAAAAGCGGAATGATTGATTTACTAGCGGACGGATTAATGTCTCGTGATGAATATAAAACTAAGATAATTGAAATTAACGAATCACTTTCAAATCTTAGTGTAGAGCTAAAAAAGATTGAACCAGAGAAGCCAATGCAAGAGAGATCATCCGAGGAAGTCATAGATATGATCCGTAATTTGCGTTCCGAATGGGCGTTTATGGAAGATCAAGATAAGAAATTCATTATACAGATGTTGTTTAAGCGGATTGTGATAAAGAAGGAAGGGAAGGAATGGAGGATTATTGACGTAGAGATAGCGTAATAAAACAAAAAAAGCTTACTGAGATGTTCTCACACATCTTTGTAAGCTTTTTTAAAACCCACTCTCCAATAGGTTTTAACATTCGCTCAGGAATGATTAAATAAATCATACCATAATCAATTAATCATGTAAAATATTATGTCTACATATACAACTGCCACTCGTACGTACTGTCAATCATGGTAATAGTATTGTTATTTCCATAATCTGTGTTATACTTAAATAAGTAAATACTTATAGGAGGATGATGTATATGGAAGATAAAGAAATATTAATGAATGCTGCTATAAAAAAATTAATGGAACCTGTCACATGGACTACTACAAAGACGTTGAAATTCAATATGAAAAATGAACAGGAAAAAGAATTATTTGAATGGTTACAATCATTACCACATGGAAAGTTTACGGAGTTAACAAAAGAGTATTGGATTGGCAGGATGAATTATGCATATTTATTTTCAAAAAAGATTGAAGAATTTGAAAGAAAACTAAATGGTTCAAAATATTTACATGAATCATTAGATGAAGTTGTGGAGGATAAGAAGTGAAATGGTTGAGACAACTATTTTGTAGACACAACTTTTTTATTATCGCATATGATCCTAGAGCAAAAGTTACTACTTACGAATGTCCCAAATGTGGAACGGTTAAAATAGAGTTGTAGGGGTGGTTATGTGACAAGGATTGAAGAGATTAGAAAAGTATATGCTACACGATATAAAGATTCACTTGAATCAAAATATTGGAATCCAAACGAAGCGGATATTTGGACAATCAGCATGGAAAATAATAAAGAAGGATGGGAAACTGATTCTGGTTGTGATGGTTATGGATTACCAAAAACATTAGCTGAATACTATGTAAAATGTATTAATGAATATCCACTTCTCCTATCTCAACTAGACATTGCGGTTAAGGCTTTGGAACAGATTGCATATTATGATGATGGTATTATAAGACAGTATGAAGAAGTCGGAGAATTTACAGATATATTTGATCGTATTTCAAAAGAAGCGTTGGAAAAGTTGAGAGGATGATGGGGAATGGATGAAGAGAAGCCAAGACTAGTCAAACGTTGGAATCCTTATACAAGAGATTGGATAACATCTTATTTGCTTGGTGAATGTTTACATGAGAAATTTAATTTAGATGGTGCGATATATTGCAAGCATTGCGGTGAAGAATTTAAAGAAGAATATAAAGTGACACGGATTGAGGAATGTTCAGTAGATCAACAAGAAGTTAAAAATAAGATGAGAAAAGAAATGTATAAACATTGGTTTGGTGATAAAAACAACACGCCCCCGGCTGAATAGCTAGGGGCATTTTTATTATGTCGTTGGCAATCCTGCTGCTTTTCTAACTTCATTGGCTAAGTAATGAGCTTGTTCTTGGTCAAATCCTGCTGAGTGAAGTCCTTGTAATATTGCGATTAATTTATTAGCATCTTCTTTACTAAGTTTGTGCAAATTCTCCGCCTCCATTTTATTTCCGTCTACGATTCCTATTCCTTTCACCTGTGCCTTATCTGAGTACTGCCAACACCAATATTTACTCCAAGGACCTATAGGCATGTTTACATGATCTGTATAGGATGCTATCCATAAATCATATTCGGCTAATCGTTCATCCATATAATTTGTGATGTAATATGGAAAGCTATAAATACCGCAACGAATTCCTGTTTTACTCTCGATATTATCGATAAATTCTTTTGTCATAGCGGATGTAACATCTCTGCTAAAATTAGCTGCGCCAATCGTTTCAACGTCTACGAATGGCATGAATCCAAGGTTTTCAAATCCGATCTGTTCTAATATGGATAGGAAAAAATTAGATTCGTTAACCGCCTCTGCAACTGTATTAGCACGCAGATAATGATAGACAGAGAAAGGAATGTCATTCTGTTGGCAACCAGTAATATTAGCACCTAGATAGCTATCGGTTATATAATCCCCTTCGGATGATTTTATTATGGCAAATCCTATATTATCGTTCTTAACTTGTTTCCAATCGATCAGTCCTTGCCAATGCGATACATCGCAGCCACTTATCATGTTTTCCATAACTCACCCCACTATATATTTTTCTTCTTTAACAAATCACTAATTTCTTGGTATATCTCTACTGAATTTTTCATACTATCGGTATACTTTCCGCTCTTTAATTGTTCAGACAATGTGCTTAATTGGCTGTGTACATCATTAACAATAGGTATAACCTCTTGATACGTCTTAGGTGCTTCTTTAACGGCTTGTTTGATATCTTCAATAACTGGAACCACTTCTGGCTTATGATGGCTGAAATAGATTCCTAGAAGTGCTAGGATTCCGGCTAATACGTTGGATACTTCATTAATCATTTCATCTGTGAATTGGATATGAAATGCGTTTAAAATTAGCTTAACGGAACCTAATAAAGCGGGGACTAGCGTCATGTAATTAAGTTGTGGCATTTTAAACCTCTTTTCAATTGGGATTTTGATATCTAACTTTTCCATAATCATCTTAATATAATATCGATCTTGTTTCTTCAATCTATTCTTGCGATAAATAATAAATAGGGTTAACAATGTTGCCCATGACAATCCTCTGTTCTCAACAGTATGCAAGGCTTCAATCAATGTATCGATCATCTAACTCCCTTGGATCATATAAAAGCTGATCGGCTATTGATTGATCCCATGTTTCTAATATGAATTTATAAGTGTCTAGTGAAACAGCTCGTTCCATAGCAACGATTTCTAACATATAAGACCTCCGTTCGGCAAAATTTGCAGTAAGGATAAAATAAAAAGCCACTCATTGAGTGGCTCTAATCATTACATCCATACATATCAAACGATGAACATGCTTCATTATGGGTATTCCATTCCATAAAATTTGTGAACCACGATAAAATTACTATGAATAATATGCTAGTTGCTATTGTTAGTAAAGTTTTATAATCTCGTTTTTTATACATTTTATAAATTTGAATTCCTGAAAATATTAAATATGCAATTATTAAAATATTTACAATCATTTTAAACCTAACTCCTTTTTTACTTTATTTCTTTCTATCTCTCTTACATCTGAATATATCTTTTCTAGTTTTGCAGATGCTTTGTCTGGTGTCAATCCTTTTAATTCTGTTAATACACGTTTAGCGATTTCTTTTCCTGTAGATTGTTGCAAATCTGCTATCTGTTTGGTGGTTAACTTAATTGTTGTAGATTTGTTGTCTTTTTTACCTGTAACGGTTTTCTCTACTGGTGACGGTGCTAGTTTTTCGTCACCTGTCTTTTGGATAAGATCATAAATGACTTTTGAAGCTTGATTATAAGGTGCTTCGCTTTTTTGTAGTGGATTCAAATAGTTGCCAATAATACCCGGCGTATTTTTAATTGTCTCTCCTAAAGTAGTAACTTTAGGCGGTAATTGTTGAGATTGTCCGGGTAAACGTGACTGAAAATATTGTGTAACTGGTTCTGTTAATCCTTGTGTTGTTACTTGTCTTTGCTCTACATCTTGTCTACGTGCTTCCTGCGCTAATGCAGATGGTGCAAATGACTTCAAATAGTTTTGACCGATTTGGGTAAGTGTACCGCCTATTCCTTCCCCCGGATTAACGTCAAAAGCATCCTGCAAACCTTTAAGAAATGACATATCATAAATAGATTGTCCAGATGCAGCTAAAGAATTCAAAAGCTGATCTCTTAATGAAATACCTTCTTCTCCCCTTGCTTGTGCTACTTCTGCTTGTTGTTTCTGAGTTGCAAAAGTTGCTCCTGCTGCAATAGGAAAGGCGAGTGGCTGAATCTTGTTATAGTTTAATTGATTGTCACCCGGTTGGAACTGTGACACCTCTTTTACTTGATCTACATTGCCATGAATAAGTGCATCCATCATACGAGCAAAAGCGGTAGTGTTAAATTTGAATTTACCTTTACCAACATCTGCTTCTAATGCTTTCATATCTTTTTCTTTACTTGCCGTATCTCCTGTGAGTATACCAAGATTTCCAAGCACATAACCTGTTCCAGTCAATGCTACTGATCCAAATAGTGCTTTAGCAAAAGTATTCTGAATTTCAGCAAGCGTAATATTCGGATTTTTAGCCATTGTACTAAGTTGATAAATACCTTTTAAGAATCCGGCAGGTGTACGTTCTAATCCACCTGCTAAAATATTCATTGGCGTTTTAACAAATGGCAAAATAGCACTACCTAAACCAGTTTTCATTCCTAAATTTAATCCTCTTTGGACCATTTGTCCGGCTTGTGCTAGTTTTCCTTTTGTTTGGAATGTCATTTCTTTTCCGAATCTGTCCGCAACATCTACAATGTTTGAATCAAGATTATTCAAATAACGATCCATATAGTTCTTAATTTCTTGTGTATCTTTTAATCCTGTATTTAAGGCATCCAGATAAGCCATTTGACGTAGTTTCATTTGAACGGCAGAATTATATGAACCATAGTCTGCACCTTTCATAACAGCTCCTAGACCGCCCTCTGCCCATCTAGCCGGATTCCATTTAGACTTAAATGCTAATCCCTTAATATCAGTTTGAGAGGTTATTCCATTCGGATCAATACCTCTCCATCCTGATTCACCACCTATTTTTGCGCCTTTTGTATAATCAGAAATAGGCGTGAAAAAGTTATTCCAAACTTCTGGACCTTGTTTGAAAGTAACTCTGCGTGGACCACCTGTAATTTTTGATCTTGCTATATCAAAAGGTGTTTGAATGGCATCTAACATATACCGTTCGAGCATCATAATAGGAGAAGAAATCGCATTGACAAGCTGAGTCGAAGTATTCCCAAGCATAGCTATATAACGCAAAGCATTTACTTTGTCGCCAATAGAACTCTTTTCATATGTGTTTAAGATTGATTGAATTTCTCTTGATGCTGCTTGTTTATCGTTTGTACTCATCTTTCCAATACGTGAAGCTAAGTCATGAATTGACTGTGCATCTTTTGGCGTTAGTCTATCGGCATCGATATACTTTTGCGCTACTTTTTCTGCTGCTATTTTATCCGGCATTAAGTGTTGCAATTGCTTTGCTTCTTCTTGTGAACGGTCAAACAAATTAGATAAATGAGGCTTTATTCCTTCTCCTACATCTTTTATCATTTGTTCAGACCATTTAGAAAAGGAAATCGCACCCTTTGCCATCTTAACCGCACCAAGAGCAGCATATGCACCCCATAAATCTAATGGAGTAGAAGAAACACGCTTGCTATTTATACGAATAAATTCTTGCAATGCTGCTTCTTTTTCGTTTAACGATGTTAATAGTTGTTCCCTTATTTTCTTATCAGAAGGTAATTTGACTGGTTTTTCAGTCTTAACTTTTTTTGGTGTTCCTAGCATGCTTTTCGTATCTTCAACAAATGAAGTCAATTTATGCAATTCATCTGTAGTCAATGTTTCTTTTCTTTTCAATTTATCAGCAATATCCATAACATTAGTTGATCGTTCCACAGATATTCCGGCTTTTTGACTAGCATTAGCCAAATCTAAAATCTTACTTGCATCTTCTGTCTTTAATGTCTTACCTATCTCATTAACTCTTCTAGTTGCATAAAGCAATGCACCGTCAGGAGATAAACGATTTACTATTGAAGCAGCTTGTATAGTTTGTCCTGCTTCTGTTAACTGTTTAGACAGGTTCTCCGCTACTGTCACAGCTCTTTGTACATTACCACTCTTTTGTAATTCGTCAATCAATCTAATACCAGTTGCAACATCTTCATGATTATATTTTTCTTTTCCAAGCAAATCCGCTTCTGCTTTGTCTATCCCTTGTGAAATACGTTCGTTAGCTGTGTTCAAAGCTTCTACATTTGTAACTTTTTCGTAGAATCGTTTTTCTGATTCTTTCATAGCTTGAACTGCTTCGGGTTGTAATCGTCCAGACTGTTCAAGTGTACCCATATAAGCACGTTCGCCTTGTGCAGGTTCAACGATTGGACTAGGTTTAATTGCTATTGCTTGAACTTCTTCTGATACTTTAGGAACTTCTGTAGTAGGTTTTGTTTGTTCAACTTTGTTAATGATAGGTTTACTTACTGGTGGTAACTCTTTGGGATATATTCCTGCAACACGTTCCTGCGCTTGTCTAGTGACTTTCTCATTGATAGATGGTGCTTGACCTTCCAATAGTTTAGGAAGATCATAACCAAGTTCACTAGCTGCTTTATATGCTTCATTAGCAATATTAGTATTAGAACGCACATCTTCCGCTAATTGTCTCAAATCTTCATAAGGCAAACTACGAACTTCATTTAACGAAACATTTTCTCCTAAATGACTTTTAACCCATTTTGCTAATTCATTATGATTCTCTAGTGGTGGAGTGATCCGCTCAGTAACAATCGGCTTCACACGCTCCATAACACGGTTTAAAGTTTCTTCTGCTCCTAATGGTTTAAGTGTTCCTGCTCCTGCTATTGCGCTTGGTTGTGTGCCAATTAATCCTGTAGATTTCATTTGCTCAGCTTCACCAATCAATTGATTAATCATAGGTGTTGCTTCTTCAAATTCTTTCGCTGTCTTTAATCCTTTAACTAATCCCATTAACTTCTTAACTGGTGGTAATGGCGCATAAGAAACAGGATCGAGTGAAGCCTCAGCGAGAAACCGAGTCACACCACCATAGGGAACATTTTCAAATCCTCTACCGAAGCTTTCCGCTGCTTTCTCAGGTGTTTCAAATCCTCTTTTAATTCCTGAGCCAATATCTGTAACAAGATTTATAACATCTTTTGCCGTGCTTCCTGTTGGTTGTGTGCCATAAGTAGTAGGATAAATAATAGGTTCGAATGCGCCTTTAGCACCACCTGTCACTTTAGGTGCACCAGTTGCTTTATAAGCTTTTTCAATTCCTTTCCAAGCCGTTGAAAGTACTTTTGCACTCGTAGTTCCTGCTAATGATTCGCCAATTTTAGATATTAATGATGGTGGTTGTGGTGCTACTTCGGCATCTGTCATTTCTACTCTTCTACGTGTTGCAGGTGGTTCTATTATTTGTGGTCTTGGTGCTGTTGCTTTATAAAGTGGTGTTGTTGTGATTGGCTTAACCATGCTTGGTTCAAACTTTGGTCTTTCTGCTTCTGTTTTTATTTCTAAAGCTCTTGATGGTTTCATAGCTTCAACATATTGTTGTTGCTCAGTAATATAACGCTGTTGTTTAACTGTTTTTCCACTTGATGTAGGGGTACTGCTGGATGATCTTTGTTCACGAATTGTCGGCATACAATCACCCCTTACTTATCAATGAATCTGCATGTGATAATAATTTTTGATAACCATCATATCCATATTTTGAAATATACTCTTTTGAATGAGCTAATAAGTCTGCCCTTTGTCCTTTTGCGTCTGCGTTTATACTAGATATTTCATCAGACCAATCAGGATTTTGATCATAAGGAACTTCACCAGTTGAACCTGCTCTAGGTTTAGCAACAAGTGGTTGACCTTGTTGTACACCCATGCTTTCTAATCCTGCCGGAGCTTCACCAGTTCTATCCCATATATCGAATAATCTAGCTTGATTTTCATTTCCTGCTGATCTAGCAGCGGCGGCGTTAGCTCTTGCATTATCTGCTGTCATATTAGCTATAGTGGCTGCTTGTTGTTGTTTTTGCAATTCATAATTTCTATTTGCTTCTATAGCTTGTAGAGTCTGTTGTCCACCTGCTCCGGCAAACTGTCCGACCGCTTGACCATAGGCGAAACGATTCGACCAGTCTTGTTGCGCTTGTTGGGCAGTAGGCGCTCCTTGAAAGCGTCCAGTAAGTTCTGCGAGCTGTTGTTGCCTTGCCAC
>Ga0193695_1000118_pt1 | contig 12000 bp, 14 predicted proteins | sample L3s2metaG_FD_160568 | JGI IMG/M metagenome (GOLD analysis project Ga0193695, IMG submission 160568) | Soil microbial communities from a riparian zone of the East river system, Colorado, United States - L3s2 | ecosystem: Environmental > Terrestrial > Soil > Riparian zone | place: USA: East River... | reverse complement strand
GATCGGCCCACCAGGCGCTCATTCATCAGCCGTCTAGCGCCGGCCACCTCGATGTCCTTCTCGGGCAGGTTGACGCCGGCTGCGCCCACCGCGAGGACGATGTCGCAGCGCGAGCTGACCAGCACCGGTACGGGGGCAGACGCCACCAGCTCGTTCGCCTCGTCCTCGAGCTTCCTTGCGCTCAGTGCGGGCGCGCGGAGCTGGAGGACTGTTGCGCGCGGCGCCGCGCGCAGGCCGGCGGCAGCGTCAGAGACCACGGCCATCGCGATCGGCCGGACTAGGACGGGCGCGAGATGCCCTCGGTGGGCGAGCTCGCGCTGGCCTCACCACGTTTCGGAATGCGCCCGGCGGTGTATGCCTTTCGGCCGGCCTCGACGCCCTCTTTGATCGCCTCGGCCATCAGCGCCGGGTCCTTGGCCAGGGCGATCGCGGTGTTGACCAGCACGGCATCGGCGCCTAGCTCCATCGCGAGCGCTGCGTCGGATGGGGCTCCGATCCCCGCATCGACCACGACCGGCACGCGAGCCTCTTCGATGATGATGCGAATCTGCTGCAGCGTCTGCAGGCCCTGTCCCGAACCGATGGGTGAGCCGAGCGGCATCACGGTCACGGTGCCAACCTCCTCGAGCTTTTTTGCAAGCACGGGGTCAGCGTTGATGTAAGGCAGCACCTGAAAGCCCTCGGCGACAAGCACTCGCGCCGCCTTGAGCGTCTCCTCGGGATCCGGAAAGAGGTAGCGCGGGTCGGGGATGACCTCGAGCTTGACCCAGTCGGACAATCCCATCGTTCGCGCGAGGCGGGCGATGCGGATCGCCTCCTCCGCGGTTCGACACCCAGCGGTGTTAGGCAGAATGCGATAGCGCTTCCAGTCGATCACGTCGAGAATCGTTTTCTTGTCCGGGTGATCGAGGTCCAGCCTGCGCAGCGCCACGGTCACCAGCTCGCAGCCCGAGGCCTCCAGGGCGGCGAGCATTGACTCGTCGGACGGGTACTTGCCTGTCCCGAGGAACAACCGCGACCGCAGCTCGACGCCCGCAATCACCAGCCGGTCCGCGGCGGCGACCGTTTGCATGCGCCCAGCTTACCGAAGGGTCAGATCAGGGAAGGTCCTGCTGGACGAGGAGAGTCTTGTCGCGTCCGTAGGTCAGGCGCTTGATCGCGTCCTCGATCGAAAGCCACAGCAGCTTGTCGACCTCGATCCCCGGCCGGAACCGGCCTCCCTTCACTTCCATCACCCAGTAGCACGCGACCTTGTCCCGCCCGCGCCGGTCGACATATGCGGTGCAGCCAAGCGGGCGCTTCAGTTCACACTTAAGCCCGGTTTCCTCGCGGACCTCGCGCAGAGCGCAGTCCTCAGCGCTTTCGTCTGGCTCGACCTTGCCCTTCGGCAGCGTCCAGTCGTCATAGGCCGGGCGATGGATGACGGCGATCTCTGTCTCGCCGGATTTGTTGTTGCGGCATACGATGCCGCCCGCGGCCCGGATCACACTCACGTCGGCCAGTTCCAGAATCTTTGTTGCCACCATTGCTCCTTCGTAGGGTGAAACGTTGTATTGACGCCGTCCCCTCGGTTCAGACGTTGATGCTACGTGAGTTTAATCACGAAGCGGTCAATCGCCAATAGGATTTCAATTTTTCTATTACCCTCGCAGACCCGCCGTGTGAAGAATGGCGTAGACCACCCACGCGATGATCGCCGCCGCCGGAATCGTGACGAGCCACGCGAGCGCGATGTTGGCGCCCAGTCCCCAGCTCACTGCAGAGAGCTTGCGGATGGCGCCGACGCCCATCACGGAACCGGTGACGACGTGGGTCGTGCTCACAGGCAAACCAACCAGCGTCGCAGCCTGGATTACGGTCGCACCCGTGAACTGAGCGGCCAGGCCGGTTACAGGCTCGAGCTTGATGATGCTCCAGCCCAGCGTCCGGATGATGCGCCAGCCGCCTGCATACGTACCGAACGCAATCGTCACCGCGGAAAGAACCACGACCCACAGGGGGACCTGGAAGGTGGTCAGGTCGCCGGCGGCGATCAAGGCGAGCGTGATGGCCGCCATGGTCTTCTGCGCGTCGTTGGCCCCGTGCGAATAAGAGAGGAAGGCGGCGGTCAACACCTGCAGGCCGCGGAACGTGCGATTGACGGGAGCCGGCCGCAGGTGCAGGCGGTACACGATGAAGATCAGCAGACTCGCAAAGATCGCCGCCGCGAAAAAACCCAACGGTGGAGAGATGGCCAGGCTGGCCACCTGCTTGCCGAGCGACGACCACTTGACCCCACCCAGGCCACCGGCCGCCGCGATGCCCGCGCCACACAGGCCTCCGATGAGCGCATGGGTCGAGCTGCTCGGCAGCCCGCGGTACCACGTGATGAGGTTCCACGAGATGGCGCCTAACAAGGCCGACATCACGACGACGAGGCCAGGCTTGATGGCGAGCGTGCTCGCGATGGTGTTGGAGACCTTCGCCTGGAAGAACGCGACGGTGACTACCGCACCAACCAGGTTGAAAACTGCTGAAAGTCCGACCGCCACATGAGGAGACAGGGCGCGCGTGGAGATCGAAGTGGCGATCGCGTTGGCTGTGTCGTGAAACCCGTTGGTGAAATCGAAAAGAATTGCGACTCCGATCGTGACCCACAGGAGGACCGCAATCTCACGCATTCTTGATCGCGATCGTCTCCATGACGTTGGCGGCGTGCTCGCAAGCGTCCATGGTGGCTTCGAGCAAGTCGTAGATGTCCTTCCACTTCACCAGCTCTGAGGCATCGCTCACGGTCGAGAACAGCTCCCCGATCGCTGTGCGCGTGAGCGTGTCGCCCTCGTTTTCGAGCCTGTGGATCTCGAGTCGGTGAGGTTTCAGCTGTGCGAAGCCCTCCAGTTGATCGAGCGCCGCCGCGATCTCGACGCCTGCTTTCGCAAGGAACTCGCCCATCTGCTTGGCGGCATCCGAAATGGCCTGGATCCGGTAGAGGTCGATCTTGTCGCCGGTCTCCTCGGCCAGGTCCACGATGTCGTCCAGGCTCGACGCCAGGAGCAGGATGTCCTCCTGGGCGAGCGGCGTGATGAACGTGCTGTTGACGAGGCTGTGGATTTGATGGGTCGCCTCGTCGCACTCATGCTCCAGATCGCGCAAGCGCGTGTGCCGGCTTCTGCCCTCCAGCAAAGACTTGCTCAGCTCGGTAAGCGTCTCGCTCACCAGCGCTCCCTGCGTGCGAAACAGGTCGAAGAAACGGCGCCCTCGTGGCAGCGGTATGAGCTTCATCGCATCCTCCGGTTTGAAAGCGGTGCTAGCTTGTAGATATGGCCGATCGAATACCTCGCGTCGTTTTCGTCTGCGGCCAAAACGCGGGCCGCAGCCAGATGGCCGCCGCGCTGTTCAACCGCCACGCTCGCGGTCGCGCAGTCGCCGACTCGGCGGGGACAAAGCCCGCGACTCACGTTCATCCGGAAGTGGTGGAGGTGATGCGGGAGATCGGAGTCGACCTCTCTTCAGCGCATCCCAAGCTGATGACGACAGACCTGGCCGCCGGCGCGGTTCGGGTGGTCACCATGGGCTGCGCCGAAGGCGAGTGCCCCGTGGTCAGCGCTCCCCTCGAGGATTGGGGCCTTCCAGACCCGGCCGGCCAGCCGCTCGCCACCGTGCGTTTGATTCGCGATGACATCGATCGGCGGGTTCGCGCACTGGTCTCCGACCTCGCCTCCTGACGCAACTCAGGCGTTCTTGATCGCGATCGTTTCGATGATCTCCGCCACCGATTCGCACTCGTCGAGCGTCGATTCGAGCAGCGAGTAGAGGTCCTTCCATTTGATGACGTCGGCAGGGGTCTTGTGGTTGGTTTCGAAAAGCCTCTGCAGTGCCACTCGCGTGATGGAGTCTCCTTCGTTCTCAAGGCGGTGAATCTCCAGGAGCACCTGGTCGATGCCCTTGAAGTCTTCCAACTTGTCGATCGCCTTGGTCAGCTCCAATCCGGCTTTGGCCAGGCATTCGCCGAACTGCTTGGCCGAGTCGGTGATCGTCTCGATCTCGTACAGATCGATCTTGTCTGAGGTTTCTTCGGCCAGGTCGACGACCTGGTCGAGTCCGTGGGCCAGGAGCAGGATGTCCTCCTGCTCAATAGGCGTCGTAAACGTGCGGTTGGTCAGGTTGTAAATCTCGCGCGTGACGTCGTCGCACTCGTGCTCGAGCTCACGCAGCCTGGGATGCCGGTTTCGGCCTTCCGCAAGTGCCTCCCCGAGCTGGGTCAGCGTCTCGCTGACCAGCGCGCTCTGCTGCCTGAACAGCTCGTAAAAGCGGCGTTCGCGAGGGATCAAGCTCAGCTTCACGCTCTCACCACCCCGGTTAAAGCGTAAGGCAGGCAAGGCTCCGCCCACATCGCGGCGGAGTTCGCGCCGAGGTCAGGTCAGGACGGGCTTGCCTACCGATGTCACGTGCTTGAGGTTGGCCAGGGCGAGGTCCTGGACGCCCTTTGGCAGCGGCGCATATTCGAGTTCCTTGCCATATGTCTGGCCGTCCGTGACCAGCCATTTGAGCAAGAACACGACAGCCTTGGCTTTGCCCTGATCCGAGATCGATGAGCGCACGATGATCCAGCTAAAGCCGGCAATCGGGTACGTGCTGTCGCCTGGCTCGTCGGTGATCGAGAAGTTGTCGGGGCTCACGTTCGTGTTCTGGGAAGCGGCAGCTGTCGCCCCGGCCACACTCGCCTGGACGAACTTTCCACTCTTGTTCCGAAGCAATGCCTGGTGCATCCCCGTTTGCACCACGTAAGCAAGCTCGACATATCCGATCGCACCTTCGGTCTGCTTGACTGCCTGCGCCACGCCATCGTTGCCTTTCCCGCCGATGCCCGCCGGCCACTGCACCGATTTGGCGACGCCGACCTTCGACTTCCACTCGTCTGACACTTTCCCCAGGTAATCGGTGAAGTGGTATGTGGTGCCACTGCCGTCGGAGCGGTGGACGACGGTGATGCTCGTGTTGGGCAGGGTCGAGCCGGAGTTCAGCGCGGTGAGGGCGGGATCGTTCCATTTCTGAATGCGACCAAGGAAGATGCCGGCCAGGGTGGACCCGTCCAGCTGAAGCTTGCCGACCCCGGACAGGTTGTAGGCGATGGCGACCACGCCAAGCGTCGTGGGAATCTGCACCAGCGAGTCGGCACCGCCCGCGGCGGCGATGTCAGTCGCGAGCATCGGCACATCGCTTGCACCAAAGTCCACCGTTCCCCTGGTGAACTGCTGAATGCCCGCCCCAGATCCGACTGCCTGATAGTTGACCGTGACCTGCGGATAGGTCTGGGAGTAGAGGTAGAACGCCTTCGTGTAGAAGGGTTCCGGGAACGTGGCTCCCGCTCCAGTCAGCGAGCCCTGGCCGACATCCACCGAAGGAGATGCCGCATTTCCTCCGCACGCCATGGCCGAGATTCCAAAACCAATGAGCAATAGCATGGCGCGCAAAGCCGGCCTCGTTTTCACCATCGATCCCCTCCGGTTGTCGTTGCTGTTCAAGTCCGACGACAAGCTACCGGTGCGTGGTTATCCCAGGGTTAATCCCGGCTTAACGGTGGGTGCGCAGCAGCGCTCCTATACTCGCGCCCGTGATCTGGGACCGCTGGCGTCGGAGAGCTCGGTCCGGCGTCGACCTGCAACCACTCAAGCCGTTCGAAGACCTGATCGAGGAGGCGCCGGTCATGGCCCTGCTGCTGGATCGAGACCAGCGAATCGTCGCCGCAAACGAGGCTGCCCGCGGCTACTTCAACATCGGCCGAGCTCGGTTGCCGGCCAGCATCGTCGAGGCGACGCTGGAAGGCAACCTCGTCGATGTGCTTCGTGCCGGGGCACCAGAGGGCGAGACCCACCTGGTCCATCGCCGGCGGTCAGTGCGCACCAAGCTCGTGCCCGGGCCGCGTCCGGGCGAGACGCTCATGTTCCTGGTCGACGTGACAGAGCTTCGAGTCCTCCAGCGCGTCCGCCAGGAGTTCGTGGCCAACCTGGTTCACGAGCTCAAGACCCCCATCACCTCTCTGCGCCTCACCGCCGAAAGCCTCCTGCGTGATCCGACGCCGAAAGATCGCGCGCGGTTTGCGGAGCGCCTGGTCAAAGAGGCCGATCTCATGAGCAGGATCGTCGACAACCTGCGCCAGCTTGCCGAGCTGGAGTCTGGCGCGCTGACGGTCGAGGTGACCTCGTTCAACCTCGGCGAGCTGATCGATGAGCTTCGGACGCGCCTGGGCCCTGACCGGCCGGTTACCGTCGACGTGCCAGAGCAACTGGTCATCTCGACCGACAGGCCCAAGCTCGCTCAGGCGCTGGGCAACTTGATCGACAACGCAGCCAAATTCTCGCCCGCCGGGTCTGCGGTCGACATCCGTTCTGAGGTGGCGAACTCAAACGTTCTGATCAACGTCCGGGACCGCGGCCCGGGCATCTCCCCAGAGCATTGGAATCGGGTTTTCGAGCGCTTCTATAAGGTCGATCGAGCGCGGCCTCGGGAGTCGGGCGGCTTCGGCCTGGGCCTCGCCATCTCCAAGCATCTCGTGCAGGCGATCGGTGGGAGGATCTGGACCGAGGCCGCTCCGGAAGGCGGCCAGGTGTTTTACATCTCCCTGCCGGCGGAAGCCTTAACCGGTAGATAAGGTCCACTTAACCTTCCGCACCTATCGTCGATTCGGGTGGCGGACGTTCGCGCTTACAGGCAACCTATCGTGCAGGTGTTGAAGCCTGATTTGAGCCCGGTCGAAGTATTCGGCCAGCCCAAGCTCGAAGTCGACCATCTCTCGTTTTTCTACGGCAAGCTTCAGGCCTTGAAAGATGTCACCTTCGACATCAGCGAGAAGCGAATCACCGCAATCATCGGCCCATCGGGATGCGGGAAGAGCACCCTGCTCCGAGTGTTCAATCGCATGTACGACCTAGTCCCCGGTGCGCGTGCCGAGGGAAAGGTGCGGTGCGACGGCGAAGACGTGATCACCACGAAGCGCCTGCTCGAGCTGCGCCAGAAGATCGGGATGGTCTTCCAGCGCCCGAGTCCGTTCCCGATGTCCGTGTTCGACAACGTGGCCTTCGCGCCACGACTCCTGGGTTGGAGCTCATCAGATGTGAAGGAAGCTGTGGCCAGGAGCCTCGGGGCAGCTGCACTGTGGGATGAGGTCAAGGACCGTCTCGACGCTCCTGCTGCCTCATTGTCGGGCGGCCAGCAGCAGCGTCTGTCGATCGCTCGGTGTCTCGCGTGCCATCAATCGGTGATCCTGATGGATGAGCCGTGCTCAGCTCTTGACCCCATTGCCACGCTGAAAATCGAAGACCTCATGGTTCAGCTTGCGCGCGATTACACGATCGTCATCGTCACCCACAACATGCAGCAGGCGGCACGGGTATCCGACTTCACTGCCTTCATGCTCATGAACCCGGCCAGTCGGTTTGGAGAACTCGTCGAGTTCGCGCCCACCGCAGAGCTTTTCAACCAACCGCGTGACAGTCGCACCGAGGACTACATCACTGGGCGGTTCGGCTAGCCGTGCCGCGGCTGACCCTGGAAAAGGAGCTCGCCACGCTGCGCGAGCTCGTCATCCGCATGGGCACCATGGTGGAGTCGCAGATCGAAGCGGCGCTCGAAGCATTGCGGCGGCGCGACCAGGAGGCCGCTGAGAAGGTTCGGGGCGATGACCAGTACCTCAACGAGCTGTTCCGGCAAGTGAGGGAGCAGGTTTTCATGGTCATCTCGACGCAGCAGCCCGTGGCTCGCGACCTACGCGATTTGATGGGTGTTCAGTACATCGCCAGCGAGCTCGAGAGGATGGGCGATTACGTCGTCCGTATCGCCCGCATGACTGGCACGTTGTGTGCGCTGCCAGAGCGACCCTTGCGGGCGGAATTCGGCTTGATGGGCGAGCTTGCAATTCGCCAGGTGCACGACATCCTCGAGGACCTGATCCACCGAAACGTGAACCACGCCCGTGAAGTTGCCGCTCGCGACACGGAGATCGACCGGCTCTACCATCGCACTTTTGAAGAGCTCCTGGCCGAGATGGGACGCGGCACCGATCCGGACGGGGCACTTCGCGATGTGACCTTGCTCCTTGTCGCCCACAACCTCGAGCGCATCGCCGATCGCGTCACCAACGTGGCCGAGGACATCGTCTTCCTGGAGACCGGACAGGTCGTGGAGCTCGGTTGAGTCGGGCCGCGACAGGCGCCGGGCGCGTGCTTGTGGTCGAAGACGACGAAGGCATCCGCGAGATGCTCAAGTACAACCTCTCGAGCGCCGGGTTTTCGGTCCAGGAGGCTAGCGACGGCGCCACGGGCCTGCGCACTGCGCGCACGTCGAGACCAGACATCATCCTCTTGGACCTGATGCTGCCCGGAATGAGCGGGCTGGACTTCTGTCGGGCCGTTCGCAAGACGAGCCGGGTGCCGATCATCATGCTGACGGCCAAGGACACCGAAGTAGACAAGATCGTCGGTCTCGAGCTGGGGGCGGACGACTACATCACCAAGCCCTTCTCGATCCGCGAGGTCCTGGCTCGAGTCAACTCGGTCCTCCGGCGCGCGCAACCGGGCAGTGGCGAGCCGCGATCGCTCCCCGAACAGGATTCGATCGGCGACTTCACCATCGATCGCGCGGCGCGACGGGCGCTGCTTGCCGGAAAGGAGATGAAGCTGACCGCACGCGAGTTCGACCTGCTCTCGTACCTGATCGCCAACTCGGGACGTGTACAGACGAGGGACGCGCTGCTCGAGCATGTGTGGGGTCCGGACTTCAGCGGCGACCGCAAGACTATCGACGTCCATATTCGATGGCTTCGAGAGAAGCTCACCGGGAAGGTCGCTTTTGAGATCGCGACGGTCCGTGGCATCGGGTACCGCCTTGACCGTTTGGAGCGCCGTTGATAAGCGCGATCCGGCTGCGCGTGGGTATGCGCCGCAGCCCCGACAGATTCCGCCTGGTGACGGCGGGAATAAGCTTGGCCGCTCCGGCAGCCCTGGTGGCGATCGTCGTAGTCCTCTACCAGGAGGCCGCCCCAGCGGTCACCAGCTTCGGTGCTCAATTCCTGGTCACCAGCAGCTGGAATCCCGTAACCGTGAACTTTGGCGCTTTGCCGTTCATCTATGGAACGGTGGTCACCAGCGCGATTGCGATCGCGATCGCGTTGCCGGTGGGGATGGCAGTCGCCATGGTCCTCACCGAATCGGGGGCCCAAGGCGTACGCGGGGCCGTCGGCACCGGAATCGAGCTGTTGGCGGCCATCCCCAGTGTTGTCTATGGGATCTGGGCCCTCTACGTGCTGGCTCCGTTCCTCTATGTGCATGTCGAGGTGCCGCTGAGCGGTCGCTTCGGCTTCATGGGCTTTCTGTCTGGGCCGCCGCGGCAGACGAGCCTTTTCACCGCCTCGGTAGTGCTCGCTGTGATGATCCTTCCTACGTTGTCGGCTGTTTCGCGAGACGTCATTCGAGCTGTGCCGAAGGGACTCCGTGAATCATCCATCGCGCTCGGCGCCACCTGGTGGGAAACGAACCGGAAAGTCATCCTGCCTGCCGCGCGCGCCGGCATCTTCGGCGCGACGGTCCTCGCCCTCGGTCGCGCCCTCGGCGAAACGATCGCCGTGACCATGGTCATCGGCAATCGACCCGAGATCCCAACCTCCATCTTCTCGCCCGGCTACACGCTCGCCAGCGTGATCGCAAACGAGTTCACCGAAGCGACAGGACAGATCTATCCGGCCGCGTTGGTGGAGCTTGGCCTCGTGCTGATTCTCGTCGCCTTTACCGTCAATTTCGTCGCCCTGATGCTTGTTCGCCGCACCGCGGCCGCCTCGAGATGATTCGCGCTCGCAACCGTTGGCGTCGATTCAAGAACACCGTGGTCCTCAGCGCCATCTATGCGCTGACGGGACTTGCGTTGGTGCCCCTCGCACTCGTCCTCTGGTACACGATCGCAAAGGGCCTTCCAGCCGCGAGCCATCTTGATTTCTACTTGAACGTGGAACGACCCGTCGGGATCCCTGGCGCCGGCGTGGCCCATGCGATCGCGGGCACGGCAGTGATGGTGGGACTGGCCTCGCTGCTGGCGATTCCTGTCGGTGTCGTGAGCGGTGTTCACCTGGTCGAGTACGGAGCGGCGCGCTGGGCGAGCTGGGTGCGGCTGTCTTCAGATGTTCTGGTCGGGGCGCCGTCGATCGCGATCGGTCTATTCGGCTATGTCCTGTTGGTTGCCCCTCAGCACCATTTCTCGGGTCTCGCGGGCGCACTCGCGCTCAGTGTGCTGATGCTTCCTGTGGTAGTACGCACAACCGAGAGCGCGGTCGCGCTCATCCCTTCAACCTTGCGCGAATCGGGTTTGGCCCTTGGACTGCCGCGATGGCGCGTCGCCCTGCAGCTGGTGCTCCCGGCGGCAGCGCCAGGAGTCATCACCGGTGCACTGCTCGCCATGGCCCGCGCCGCAGGGGAGACAGCCCCACTGCTCTTCACAGGGTTTGGCAACCGTTTCTGGAACCTGGATCCATCCCAACCGATGGCTGCTCTTCCCCTCATCGTGTTTCACGACGCGTTGACGCCGTATCCGGCGCTGCAGGAGCAGGCCTGGGGCGCTGCCCTGGTGCTTGTCGCCCTGGTTCTGGTGATCAACCTCGCCAGCCGATGGGTCCTGCGCCGCCAGATCCGCCTCGCGGGCCAGCTCTAGCCCTTACAGCGGTTTGCGCGAGGGCACGCCAGGGCGGCGTGGGTAGGCCGGCGGCGTCGGCCGGACCTTGTCGACGATGACGACCGTTCCCGCCCCGCGGGCAGTCGAAGGTGCCGCAGCCACGCGGTTGAGCGCACCGCCAAGAACTTCGATCGCGCCGGCTGCTCGATCCACGTCTTCGCTCGAGGTCCTTTGAGCGAGCAGGCGCCCGCCGACTCTCACCAGGGGAAGGCACAGCTCGGCTAGCACGGGCATCCGCGCCAGCGCTCGCGCGACTGCGACGTCGAACGCCTCACGGTAGCGCGGGTCCTGGCCGACGTCCTCGGCGCGCCTGGCCACGACCTCGACGTCTTGAAGCCCCAGCGCGGCGCACGCGCGGACCAGGAAGGCGGCCTTGTCCTGGTCGGCCTCGACCAACGTCACGCTCAGCTCGGGTCGGGCGATCTTCAAAGGCAGGCCGGGCAGCCCGCCTCCGGAGCCGACGTCGACGAGCGTTTTCACGTCGCCGAGGTGTTCCAGCAGGACTAAAGAGTCGTTGACCAGGTCCGCGGCCGGCCCGGAGACGAGGCCCGGCCAGTCGGAGATCAATCGCGCGAGCTGAAGCAGCTTAGAATCGTTCACTGAGATGCCCATCTACGAGTATCGGTGCGAGAGCTGCTCGGAGAGGTTCGAGCTCCTGACCCGGTTCGCCGAGCGGGACGCGGCCCAGGTATGCCCGGCCTGCGAATCGACGAAGACAAGGGTGCTGGTCTCGAGCTTCGCCTTTGCCGGCGCCGAATCATCCGACTCGCTCGATTTCGGATCTTCCGAAAGCACGGGCGGCGGGTGCTGCGGCGGCGGTTGCGGCTCCTGCGGCACGAGCCCCAACTAGTCTTTTAGCTTGCTGTTCCCGGTCACGTACCGGGTAAACGCCGCCGGCCACATGGAGGTGGGCGGTTGCGACTTGCTCAAGCTGGCGCGCAAGCACGGGACACCCCTTTACGTCTACGACGAAGCCACCGTCCGGCAGCGGGCGTCCGAGTACGTCGCAGCGATGGGTTCTGCCGGCCAGGTTCTCTACTCGGCCAAGGCCTTCGCTTCGCCGCAGTTCTTGCGCGTGGTCGCAGAGGAAGGCCTTGGACTCGACGTGGTCTCGGCCGGTGAGCTGCACATCGCGTTGAAGTCCGGCTTCCCGCAGGACCGCATCCACTTCCTGGGCAACAACAAGAGCCGCGAGGACCTCGTCGCCGCGTATGAGGCCGGCGCGACCATCGTGATCGACGGCGATTACGAGTTCGAGCTTCTACGCCAGATCGTCCCCGACGGCAAGCGAACGCCGGCCATGCT
>Ga0193695_1000117_pt1 | contig 12084 bp, 14 predicted proteins | sample L3s2metaG_FD_160568 | JGI IMG/M metagenome (GOLD analysis project Ga0193695, IMG submission 160568) | Soil microbial communities from a riparian zone of the East river system, Colorado, United States - L3s2 | ecosystem: Environmental > Terrestrial > Soil > Riparian zone | place: USA: East River... | reverse complement strand
GGTCGCACGGGACGTCGCCGTTTCTGTAGATGCCGCGCTCGAGAGCGACCGGTTCCCCATTCTGCTCGGCGGGGACTGCAGCATTCTGTTCGGGCCGCTGCTCGCACTGCGACGACGAGGACCTCACGGCCTCGTCTTCCTCGACGGTCACGCTGACTTCCAGCACCCCACCGACGAGCCAAACGGTGAGGTCGCTTCCCTCGACCTTGCGGTTGCGACGGGACGCGGCCCCGATGTACTTGCCAACCTTGAGGGACTCCGCCCACTGGTTCGCGATGAAGATGTCGCCCTCGTCGGCTTCCGTGCTTTCGACGATAACGACCATTTTCTCGACGAGCATGTTCGCGACACGGCTATGACCGTCGTTGATTTTCCGGAGATTCAAATGCAGGGCGCCGAGCGCGCGCTTGAAAGAGTGGTGGCTACGGTGACCAAGCCTCATCTTGAGGGCTTTTGGGTGCATTTCGACGTCGATGTTCTCGACGATGATCTGATGACAGCCGTCGACTATCACTGCCCCGGTGGCCTCACCTGGGTGCAAGCTGAAGAGATTCTCGGCGGCGTTCTCAGGATGAGTGGTGCGCGCGGCCTCGAGGTGACAATCTTCAACCCGCACCTAGACTCCGACGGGAAGCTGGCCCAGCGCCTTTCGGACCTCATCGCCACAGCGTCGTCTTCGCTGACGGCGTGATGACCGACTCACATTGTGCCCGCCGGCCTGAGTACCCAACGCAAGTCTCAACTCGGCGCCGCGCAGCCCGGAACCGACGTGAAATGCGACTGTGTTGAATCTCGCGCGAAGCAGGTGGAGCCCGCCTTCGCTCTGCACGCCCCGGAATAGGATCGTGTCGATGCCGCAACTCGCTGCGGCCCAACCAAGGAGGAGACATGCCGACCAACGCTGAGCTGCTGCAGGACACATACGAGGCATTCGGGCGCGGAGACATTCCGGCGGTGCTGGCGGTGCTCGACGAGGACATCGTCTGGAACACTCCCGACGTGCTCCCGCACGCGATCCCGGTGGCCGGTCGTGACGACGCTGCGAAGTTCTTTCAAAGCATCGCCTCGACTTGGGAAGAGTTCGGCCTCGAGATAGATGACGTTGTTGCCTCCGGCGATCGGGTGTGCATGATCGGCCGAGCCGGCGGCACAATCGACGGAAGGCCGGCGGACTACGGCTTCGTGCACGCCTGGGTCCTGCGCGACGGCGTCTGCGTTCGCTTCGACGAGTACGTAGATCCCACCCAGCTGACTGCCGCCTAGCGCCGTGGACGCGGGACGGCCGGCGCGGTAGGGTCAGACCCGTGTCCGGGCGGAATCGTCGCTTTCTGCTGCGCCAGCTCGCGTCCGCGGCCAAAGCGCCGACTCGGGTTCAGATTGCCCGAGGACGCGGATAGGTCAACGGCGGCAATCGGATCTGTTTCCACCACGTCTGCTTTTCGCGCGAGGGCGCAGCTACGCCGGTTCGAGGGCGACTCCAAGAGCCCAGAGGGATAGGCGGGGTAAGGGGACTGGAGCCGAAACACCCCCACGCGGTCCGTCCCGCCCTTTGAACTCAGACCGCCGTCTATGCCGGGGCGCTCCCGCGGGCCGCGAGCTGCCCGGCGAGGCGCATCGCCCTGGGCATCCTGCGCGCGAGGGTGACGGCGACGCGGTCTGAGCGGCGCATGTACTGCGCCGCCCCGTCGAGCTCGAGGAGCGGCGTGCGCTCCTCTCCCAGGGCGTAGAGGTGCCATGATCCCGGGACCCCCTTCAGCTCGTGCTCGCCACGGTCGGTGAACTGCATGTCCGAGCCGACGACGAGCTCCTTTACGGTTGAGGAGACGACGATCTCACCCGGCCCCGCGAGCGCCCCGACCCGAGCCCCGATGTGGACGGCCAGGCCACCGAGGTCCTCTCCGATCGCCTCACACTCGCCGGTGTGGATGCCGCCCCGCAGCTCGATGCCGAGCTCCGCAACCCCATCGCGCAGCGCCTCGGCGCAGCGCATCGCCATCGCCGGGCCGCCGAAGGTCGACAGCGCTCCATCGCCGATGTGCTTTACGACCCGCCCGCCGTGCTCGGAGACGACACGGTCGACGAGCGCGTTGTGGCGCTCGAGCACCTCGCGCCACGTACGGTCGCCGAGTTCCGCCGCGCGCCTCGTGGATGCCACTATGTCCGTGAACAGGACGCTCGCCAGTACCCGGTTCGGCTCGGCGTGCTGGACGGCGCCGGTGACGAACCGCTCGATCTCATCGACGATCGCTTCTTCGGTCGCGTCGAAGTCCCCGAACCAGAAGGCATGGTCGATGCTCGGAAACGTGACGAAGCGCGCCCCGGGGATGCCATCGGCCAGCAGTCGGCCGGCCTCGACAGGGAACAGACGGTCACCCTCGGCATGCAGCACGAGCGTCGGCACGTGCACCGACGCCAGGACGTCGCGCACATCGATCCGCAAGGCGGTATCGATGAGCGCCCGGGCCATCCGCGGGCTTGCCGCCGCCCGCGCGAACGTCCCCAGAAAGCGCTGCTGAAGCTCGCTCAGGCTCGGGGCGAAGAGCTTCGACACCCTCGCGCCGTCGCCCCAGTGCTCGACCATCTCAGGCGGATAGGCCGCGGCGTCCGTGAGCAACAAGGTCCGGAACGTGCCGTACAAGACCAGCGAGGCGATTCGCTCCGGTCGCGTGGCGGCCAGCAGCACCGAACACGGGCCGCCCTCGGATTGGCCGAGGAGCACGGCCCGCTCGGAGCCCGCGGCATCCAGAACCGCCGTGATGTCGGCACCGCGCTCCTCAAGCGTAGGCAGGTGCGGGATCGGGTCCGACAGGCCGGTGCCCGGCTTGTCGTACATGATCAGCCGCGTGAACGAGGCCAGGCGGGCCAGGAACCTCGAGAAGCCGGGGTCCGTCCACTGCAGATCGAGGTGCGAAATGAAGCCGGGCGCGACGAGCATGTCGACTGGGCCGTCGCCCACCACCTGGTAAGCGATCGAGACCCCGTCACGCTCGACGTACTGCGTCTGCGGCTGCACGGTGAAGACGAGTCTACGGCCGTGAGCGCGTCGAGACACGCTCGCAAGGGACCCTCTTCGGGTGTTGCGAACCCGCGAAGCGGTGGTACTCAGGTGGTACACTGACAGCATGCCGACGCATCACCCCCGCATTCAGATCACCGAGGATCGCGAGCTTGCCGCCGCGTTGCGTGCCGCGGCCCCGCACCTGCCGGCTGGTCTGCCCCGCTCTCGCCAGGTACGAGAGCTGGCGATCGCCGGGGCGCGTCACCTCAGTGGCGAACCGGTGGACGAGGGCAGGCGCCAGGAGCTCCTGGAGCAACTGGCCCAGAGCTTCGACGAGCCCGCGGTCGCGGGCATCGACTGGGACCTCCTGCGCGAAGGCAAGCAGCGTGCATGGCCGGTCCGGTAGCGATCCGGCCTGGGGGGAGTTGCCACTCGTCATCGACACCTCCGCCTGGGCTCGCGCCCATCACCCCCGCGTTCGTGAGCCCTGGAAGGACGTTCTGCTCGACCGCCGGCTGCGTATCTCGCCCGCCGTGCGCTTCGAGATTCTGCTCAGCGCTCGCGACGGTCAGGGCTTCGACACGCTTGCGGAGCGCCTTTCGGCCCTGCAAGCCGCTCCGCTTAACGCCTCGGTGATCCATGCTGCCGAGCATGCGATGCGTGCGCTGGCGCATCGCTCTGCGGGCGCCCAGCGGCTTCCGATTGTGGATTACCTGGTGGCTGCCGCCGCGCAAGAGCTCGGTGCGGCCGTCATCCACTATGACCGGGACTACGACACCCTCGCTGACCTGATGGAGTTCGAATCGGTCTGGTTGGCGCCGGCAGGCACGCTCCCGTAGAGCCGACATCAGGGTCTACGCTGGCGGGGGGCAACCTGAGATGGGGGGAATCACGAGCATGAGCAGCAAGAGGAGCACGCCTGGAAATCACGATCTCCCGTTCGCCAAAGAGCGACGGGAGTGGATCGTGCCAGCCGGTTCAGTCGATTGACGGTACTCCAGTAGTAGAGCTAAATGCGCCGCCCACGAGGCGGCGTTTTTGCTTTCAGGGGGTCAAGGTCTGGGTCGAGGCGTTGCAGGCGCGCCGCACGCTGGGTCAAGCTCCCCGGTTGTCCTAGGCGCGCAGATCAACAACGCGACAGGGCAACTGCTCGGCGCGGTCGATGATCTCCGGATCGCCGGTCCATAGGGGAGCGGCCAGGCGCGCGGCGGTCGCGGCACAGAAAGCGTCGGCATAGGACAGCCCACCGGCTGCCTTGGTCTGCGCAGCAGCAGAGACCAGCTCCCAATCCGGGTCAATGACCATGCTGTTCCTGCGGATCGTTGCGATATCGGCCGCGGCCGCTTTCTCGCCACGTTCTCGGATTCGCATGTACAGCGTCTCTCCGAGATTGATTGAGGAGATCGCCGGCGGTTGCGAAAGCCACTCGGTTTCGATCCGGGCGGCCGCCGGCTCATCCTTCAAATACGCCAGCACCGCCCAGCTATCGAGGACTACCAACGCCCCGCCTTTGGGCCTTGCGCTCCTCTAGCTCGCGCTCCTTGCGATGCTCTTCCTCCAGGGCGGCGGTCCCGCCTCCAGGGGTGTCCTTCCAAATGCCGCGCAAGGACTTGATATCCCTCTCGCGCGCCTGCGGATCATCGGCAACGCGGCGGACGCGCACCTCTTGGCCGTCAGGCTGGAAGGTCACCTCGTCGCCGGGGTTGATCCCGATCTCCTCGCGGATGGCCTTCGGAATCACGACCTGCCCTTTGATTCCAACCTTGTGAGTCATACCACCAGTATAACGTGCTGGGTGCCGTCGAGACAGAAGTGGCGCAGGGCGGTGAACTGGGCCTCGATTGGCTCACGCAGCCGCGGCGAGGATACTCAGGTGACGGACGAGCGACAACAACCACGAAGGAAGCGACAACAACCATGAAGAAGAGGAAGAGCGGCTCGAAGGAAGGAAAAGGAGGAGACTCTCCCTCTCAGCTGATCGATGCGAGAATCAAGGAGCTGAGTGATTGGCGGGGCGAGACGCTCGCTCGGGTCCGGATTCTCATCAAGCAGGCCGACCCCGAAGTGGTCGAGGAGTGGAAATGGAGAGGGGTTCCGGTCTGGTACCACGCCGGAATGATCTGCACCGGCGAGACGTACAAGGATGTCGTGAAGATGACCTTCGCCAAGGGCGCCTCGTTGGAGGACCCTTCAGGCCTCTTCAACTCCAGCCTCGAAGGCAACACCAGGCGTGCCATCGATTTCCATGAGGGCGACAAGATTGATGAAAAGGCGTTGAAGGCGCTCATTCGCGCCGCCGTGGCACTGAACACGTCCTCAGCCGGCCAGCGGCCGGGGACGAGAGCGTAGACGTCCGAGAGGGATTTGAGGCGGAGTGGGTGAGCCCAGGGGGGAAACGCTTTCATGGCGAGAGCTTGACGGTTAGAGCCGAGTGTGCTCTGGGGGTCCGCCCATAGCACCGGGGCCGCAAGGCGCTACGGCGCCAGCGAAACCGGGTCTGGCGATCTGAGAATCCTTTTCGCGACGGCAGCCTCTTATCTGTGCCTTGACACTCGAACCGACCAGAAGGGGATGCTCATCATGACCATCGTCTATCTCATCGCAGCCGCGGTTGCTCTCTGCGCCTGCTTCTTGCTCATCCGTCGCCGCTCTCGTGCCTGATACGGGTCCTCATCCTGCATTGGGCGAGAGGCCCGCACGGTGAGCCGCGCCGTTGGGCCCTGGCCTACCGAGCAGGTCATCTGCGCCGCCCAGGAGGGCGATCCCCGCGCGATCGCGACCCTTGTCTCCGGCTCCCACGCACACGTGCAGCGCTTCGCCCGCGCCCTCTGCTCAACGCCAGAGGATGCCGAGGACGCGGCGCAGGAGGCGCTGATCGTTTTGTACCGCAAGATCGGGACACTGCGCGCCACCGTGGCGCTCGCGTCGTGGATGTTCCAGATCGTCCGCAACGAGTGCATCCGCCGCTCGCGGCTCACCTTTCGCAGGCCCGTCTCCACCGCCACGGCTGAGCCCTCCGCCGAAGACGTCGCCCTCGCCCGCCTAGAGATGGAGCGGATCGTCGATTCCGTCGCGGCGCTTCCTCCCGAGCAGCGTGCCGTCCTCGTTCTCCGCGACATCCAGGGCCTCTCGGGGGCGGCGACGGCTCAGGCGCTGGGCCTCAACCGTGCCGCGATGAAGTCACGCCTGCACCGTGGACGCGAAGCGCTCCGCTCCGAGCTCCAGACGCCGAAGAGCACAACCGGCGACGGAGGCCTTGAGGATGCCTGAGCACGACCGCGGCGCTCTCGCCAGCACCTCCCTCCCTCGCCACCTCGCCCGCGGAGCGATCGGCTTCGGGCTGATCGGTTCGGCCTTCGCACTGATTCCGAGCCTCGGCCCGGCTGCACTCCTGCTCGCGGCACCCGGCTTCCTCGCCCTGCGTGGCTGCCCGACCTGCTGGATCGTCGGGCTGATCGAGACCATCTCCGCCGGCCGCCTGCGGCGCACCTGCACCGAGGACGGCTGCACCCTGCGTGTTGCGGACCATAACGCGCGGGTCCACTAGCTCGATGGAATTCTCGACCGATCCAAGCGACGAGCTGCCGGTGGGGCTGCAGTTGAGCTGGCGCCTGCGGGCGCTGATCGCCACCGGCAAGCGGACGAGCGGCGAGAGGTTGCCGAGCTTTCGCCATCTCGCCGAGTCGGCGGGGGTGAACCTGAACACGGTGCGGGCCGTCTACGAGGGCCTCGAGCGGGAGGGCCTTGTGATCAGCCGTCAGGGCCAGGGCACCTTCGTCGCCGACGGAGTCCAGTCCGCCCCTGAGCTCGAGGAGATCGTCGCCGACGCCCTGCGCCGCGCCCGCGAGGCGGGCCTGCGCCCGCGCGACCTCGCGATCGTGGCATTGAGCCGGGACACGCCGAGCGCAAAGCCCACCGCGGTGGGGAAGGCGGCCGAGCGGCGATGACGAGCGAAGCCCTGGCGCGGGCTCTTCTGCCCGCCAAGTCCCTGTTGGAGCAGGTGGGGGAGATGGTGATCCTCACCGCGAAGACGCTTGTCTCCGCGGTGAGGCCTCCGTACCCCTACGGCGAGGAGTTCATCGGCCAGTTCCTCTTCGCCCTGCAGCTCTGCTGGTTCCCGCTGCTGGTCTCCACCGTCGCCTTCGGCTTCGCCGCGCCGGGCATGCAGGCGGCCAACGTCTACACCCTCTTCGGCTCTCTGGACCGGCTCGGCGGTTTCTTCGTCCTCGCCTCGATCCGCGAGTTCGCGCCCTTCGTGACGGCGGTCGTCGTCGCCGGCGTCGCCGGCACCGCGATCACCGCCGACCTCGGCGCCCGCAGGGTCCGCGAGGAGCTCGACGCCCTGCAGGTGCTTGGCGTCGACCCGATCAAGAACCTGGTCGTGCCCCGCTTCCTCGCCCTGATGGTGATCACCGGCCTGCTCGACATCTACGCGCTGATCTTCGGCATCAGCGGCGGCATCCTCACCGAGCTCCTCTACAACCAGCCGCTCGGCGGCTTCTTCTCGACCCTCTTCACCAACTCCTTGATCACCGACCTCTGGGGATCGGTGATCAAGACCATGCTGTTCGGGGCGATCATCGCGATTGTCTGCTGCTACAAGGGGATGACCGCCTCCGGTGGCGCCGCCGGGGTCGGCCGCGCCGTCAACCAGGCGGTGGTGATCTCCTTCATGGGCTTCTTCGCCTTCAACTACGCTTTCACCCAGACGCTGCTGGCCACCCACCCGGAGTTGCAGACGATCCGGTGAGTGGCCATCTACGCGGTTCGCCGCTTTCTCGCCTGTGGTGCGCAAATCCAGCGCGCATTCGATCGGCACGACGATCTCTCCGTTAGGGACGAAACGCTGTAGCGATGTGGGGGAGGCGGTTCACCGTCGCTCAGGCACTCGCTCCCTCGAGTGCGACCCCGGCCTCGGGTGGCGCGGCCTCCTCTTCGACCGCCTCGCGCTCGATTTCGTGCTCCCGCACCAGCAGCAGGGCCAGGCCTGCGCCGAGGATCGCCAGCAGTCCTCCGAGCAGAAGGATCTCGTTCATCCCCGCCAGGAAGCCTTCGCGGGCGGCGTGGGCGACCGTCCCACGGGCCCCCGCCGGCACCGCGCTCAGCGCCTGGTCGAGGTTGCCCGACGAGGCCGCTTCGATCAGCTGGCGGGGATGGTCGCCTTCGGCGGTCGGGGTGCCGGCCGTCAGCTCGCTGACCTTTGCGGCGCCGCGCCCGAGGAAGAGCGCGCCCCAGGCGGCGATCCCGACGGCGATCCCCACTTGGCGGAAGGTGTCGTTGATCCCCGAGGCCATCCCGCTCTGCTCCTTCGGCACGACGCTGACGGCGACGTCGGCGATCACCGGGTTGAGCAGGCCGACGCCGATCCCGGCGACGATGAAGCCGAGCAACAGCGCGGTCCATTCCGAGCCGGCGTTGAGCCCGCCCATCAGCAGCAGGCCTCCGCCCGCCATCGCCAACCCGCCGGCGAGGATCACCCGCGCCTGCACGCGCCCCAGCAACACGCCCGCGACGGGCGCGGCGAAGAAGCTCGCCACGGTGATCGGCAGGTAGCGCAGCCCGGCCTCGAACGGCGTGTAGCCGAGGTAGTTCTGCAGGTACAGAGTCAGGTAGAGGAAGAGGGCGAACATCGAGCCTGAGACGGCGAAGGCGGCGAGCTGCACGCCGGTGAAGGCGCGGCGGCGGAAGAACCCGAGCGGCAGCATCGGCTCGCGCACCCGCCGCTCGACCGCGACGAAGGTTGCCAGCAGCACCGCCGCGCCCGCGAAGAGGCCGAGGATCAAGCCGCTGCCCCAGCCCTCCTGATTGCCGCGCAAGAGCGCCAGCACGAGCAGGAACAGCGCGCTGCTGAAGGTCGCCAAACCGCCCCAGTCGATGCGGGTCGCGTGCGGATCGCGGGTCTCGCGCAGCCTGGTGAAGGTGGCGACGATCGCGGCGATGCCGATCGGCACGTTGAGCAGGAAGACCGACTGCCAGCCGAAGCCGTCGGTGAGGGCGCCGCCGACCAGGGGGCCGATCGCCACGGCGACGCCGATCGTCGCGCCGTAGGTCGCCATCGCGGTGGCCCGCTCGCGCCCGGCGGAGAACTCCTGCGCGATCAGCGCCAGCGAGACGGCGAACATGATCGCGCCGCCGACGCCCTGCAGGGCGCGGTCGAGGTTGAGCATCGTCGCGTTGGTCGCAAGCCCGGCCAGCAGCGAGGCGAAGGAGAAGATCGCCAGGCCGATGCCGAAGACCCTGCGCCGCCCGAGCCGGTCGGCCAGTGAACCGGCGGTCAGCACCAGCGCGGCCAGGGAGAGGGTGTAGGCGTCGATCACCCACTGCAGGTCGGTGAAGCTGGCGTGGAGGTCGGCCTGGATTGCCGGCAGGGCCGTGTTGACGACGGTGATGTCGAGCAGCAGCATGAAGGTCGCCACCGAGACCGTGATCAACGTCCACCATTTCCGAGCCATTTGAAACCCCCGATCCCTCGCGCACAATTCGTCAGGTAACCTTGTCAGGCGACCTTAACATATAGTCAAGGCACCTTACAAAACTAATCCAACGACGATGAGTGAGACGGATCACAGATGAGCCTCGATTCTCCGACGACCACCTGGCTGCCGTTGCCGCCGCTGCTCGAGGACGCGAAGGCGGCCGGCTTCGACGAGTTGCACCGGCGCCTTGCCGAGCTCGGTTACGGCGACATCCGCCAGGGCCACGGCTGCGTCTTCCGCTACGTCGAGCGGGAGGGCGTGCGGCTCACCGATCTCGCCGAGCTGGCCGGTCACAGCAAGCAGGCGGTGGGGGAGTTCGTCGCCGACCTGGAGGCGATGGGCTACGTCGAGCGCGTTCCCGATCCGGCCGACCGCCGGGCCAAGATCATCCGTCTGACCTCGCGCGGGGTCGAGGCCAAGGAGACAGCGATGGAGATCTTCGCCGCGATCGAGCGCCAGTGGGCCGAACGGATCGGTGCGGAGCGCGTGGCGGCGCTGCGCGACGCGCTCGAGCGGCTCCACGAGGTCGAGCGGCTCAGTCACACCGTGGCCTCTGCCACGCCCGCATCGTGACGACTGGCTCAGCGGATTAATTCTTCTTCTTCGAACGATTCGGATTCGCCGGATTTCGTTTCGCCCGTTTCGCCCGCTTCGGATTCGCCCGGAGATTTGACGACTTCCGTCACGGTTTCGGTTTCCGTGACCGTGTCGGTTTCGGTCTCCGTCACGGTTTCGGCTTCGGTTCCGGCGGGGGTGTTGGTCGCCGCCTCGGTGATCGCGGCGCCCTTGCCGACACTCTTGCCGCCGGAGTCCCCGAGGGCGGCACCGCCGGCCAGTCCGACGACGAACAGCAGCATTCCGATCGCCAGCGTCAGTCGGAGGCGCACCGTGCGGGGCCGGCCGTGTGAGGTCGCCCGCTCGACTCCGTGCGGCAGGTGCGAGCACGCACGCAGGTTGTGCTCGGTTGCGGCGAGGTCGGCTCGATCGCCGAGTCGCCGCCTGATCTCCCGCGCTTCGCCGAGTATTCGCCCCGCACCGTCGACGTCGCCGCCCGCGAGGTGAAAGGTGCCGAGCTCGTGCTTTGCCCAGCCGATCGTCTTCAGGTCGCCGAGCTTTTCGCCCGCGCGAAGCGCCGCCTGCAATGCGCGCAAGAGCTCGGCCCAGCGGCGCAGCAACGAGTAGAGCTTTGAGAGCGCGCGGGCGAGTCGCAGTGCCTCTTTCGCCCGTCCCTCGCGGTCGAGGCGTTCGAGCAGATCGAGCAACGCGTCCGCCTCCAGGCCCAGCTGGGCCGGATCGAGGACGTTTCCAGCGGCGGCCCCTTTTCCGATCGCGACGGCCCGCTCGACCTTCGCCGTCGCGGTCGACGCTTCGTCAACCAGATCGCCGGCCGCCTCGGCGGCGCCCTTCTCCGGCTCGGGGGCCGGTTTCTGCTCCCGAAGCGCCTGCGCCAATGAGTCGGCCGCGGCCTGGTCGAGAGAGGAGCTCTGGCTGACGATGGTTCCAGTGGGATGTCCGATATCGAGCGCGTAGTGTCCGACGACGATTACGCCTGGCCGCGGGTCCGTGGAACCCGCAGTCGCTCCGCGCTTGTCGTCGTTCGGCGGCTGCACTGGTGGCGGCGTTGCCCCGCGCTACCCGCCGAGGCGGAAGGCGACTAATTGCGGCGTCTGGCCTTCGGCGGCGGCGACGCCCGCCGGGGCGATCGCCATGTCGCCGGCGATCGTCACCCCGGCGTTGGTCCCCGCCGGCAGGGTTTCCTGCCAGGCAACCCGGCCGGAGCTCGTGTCGAACGCCTGCACGTTGCCGTCGTAGGTGGTGACGAAAACGATGTCGTTGGCGACCGAGGTGAAGCCGAACGGGGGAGCGTTGGGGAATTCGTGCTTCCACTCGAGCGCGCCGTTCTTCAGGTTAAGCGCTAGCAGTTCGCCGTTCAGCGGTCCAGGTTCCTGGCGTTCTACCTGGGTGACGATTTCGAGCGGTCCGTTCACCACGGGGACGAAAAGGCTCTTGCCGTCGGTGGACATCGGCGCGATCACGCCGCCCAGCGAGCCGGGGTAGACGAGGTAGGGGAGCTTCAGCTTCGAGGTTTCGCCGCGCATCGCCAGCAGGCCGTCGTCGTCGTGGCCGTTGTGTTTGCCGACCGCTTTCTTCCACACCGGCTTGCCGGTCTTCGCGTCGAGCGCGGCGACGATGCCGTTCTTGCCCGCGCCGATCACCAGTTCCTTGCCACCTACCTTGGCCAGGATCGGCGGGTTCTGGAAGTCCCAGTCATAGAGCGCGTGCGGCGTCACCTGGTAGTACCACTGCAGCTTCCCGGTCTTCGCGTCGAGCTTGACCAGCGCGTCGGAGTAGAGGTTGGGGCCGGACCGGCTCGATCCCCACGGTTCGGTTTCGGTGCCTGGGAACGGCGCCGGATTTCCGATCCCGAGGTACATCCCGCCCTTTTCGTCGAATGCCGGCGTGTACCATAGGCCGCCGCCGGAGTTCACTTCCGGCTTACCCCATAGGTTTTTGGGCACCGTGTCGAAGTGCCATAGTTTCTTGCCGGTTTTCGCGTCGAGTGCCCAGAGGACTCCGACGGCGCCGGCGCCGTAGAATTCACCCACGTTG
>Ga0193695_1000116_pt1 | contig 12128 bp, 11 predicted proteins | sample L3s2metaG_FD_160568 | JGI IMG/M metagenome (GOLD analysis project Ga0193695, IMG submission 160568) | Soil microbial communities from a riparian zone of the East river system, Colorado, United States - L3s2 | ecosystem: Environmental > Terrestrial > Soil > Riparian zone | place: USA: East River... | reverse complement strand
GCCCGACGACGCGGTGGACGAGGTTGACGTGGGTGCCGAAGTAGTCGCCGTCGCGGTAGACCGCGTTGGCGTAGTGGATCCCGACCCGAGGCCGCGGCCGCTCGGGGAAGCGGTCGAGCAACCCGACGGCCCACTCGGTCAGCGAGGCGGGGTCGGGTGAGACGACCATCACCTCGTCGCCGATCGTCTTCACCACCGTCGCCTCGGGCGGCAGGGTCGCCTCGACCGTTTCGACGAAATTCTCGACCACGTCGAGCGCCTCAAGATCGCCCTCCTCCTCGGTGTAGCGGGTGAAGCCGGTGAGGTCGATGAAGCAGAGAGTGACCGGTACCTGGCCGAGATCGGAGGCGGCCGCGTCGAGGTCGGACTCCATGTGACCGACGACGTCCTGTTCGGTGAAGTAGCGCAGGTAGCGGGTGTGCAGGTACTCGGTCAGCGGCGCCGCCAGCGGCAGGATGTCGCCCACCAGCTCACCCATCTCCTCGGCGATTTCCAGCTCGGGCAGCGCGTCGCGGATCATCGGTTCGTGCACGTAGAGATGAAAGAGCCGCACCTCGGCGTCGGCGATGCGGCGCATCGACTGCACGTAGACCCGCACCAGCTGCAGGAAGGCGACGAGCGGAAAGCCGGCCGCCAGCACCCGAGCGCAGTGGCGCAGCGCCTTGACGTCCTCCGGGCTGAGCAGCCGCTCGCGGCCGAGCGGCGTGCCGAGGATGACGAGGATGCGCTCGATCAGCTCCGGCTCAAGGCCGGTCGCGCGTGCCACCTCCTCGACCGTCACCTGCTCCTCCGCCTCTGGCAGGAGCTCCTCGACGAAGCCGAAGGCGAGCCGGCCCTCGCGGCCCGCGCGCTTCAGCTCCTCCAGCGAGTGGCCCCGCTCGCGCATCCGCGCCACCACGCGGGCCTGAGCGGCGGCGGCGGCGGTCCAGCGCCCGCGCCGCACCGGCAGGATCTTCTCCTCGGCCCAGCGTTTCAACGTGCTCGCCGGCACGCCGGAGCGGCGCGACGCCTCGCTCAGGGAGATGCGCTCATCCGCCATCGGGCGCCGAGGCTAGCTGGAAGCGGGGACCTCGTCCTCCGAGCGCGTCCCATCGGTGGAAGGATGCGCCATCGCCCATGCCCGCCCGCCTGCGCCCCAGCGCCCCCATCGCCCCTGACGCGGTCCTGGTCGGCGACCCGGGCCGAGCGCTGTTGCTGGCGCAGGAGCTGCTGGAGAAGCCGAAGATGAGCAACCACGCCCGCGGCCTCTGGGGCTACACCGGGGGCGCCACCGGCGGCGGTGAGCTGACGATCCAGGCAACCGGGATGGGCGGACCCAGCGCCGCCCTGGTCCTCGCCGATCTGGCGGAGCTGGGCGTGCGGCGTGCGGTGCGGATCGGCACCTGCGCCGCAGCGGCGCGGCACGCGAGCCTGGGCGACCTTCTCCTGCCGAGCAAGGCCGTCGCCGAAGGAGGCAGCGCTGCCTCCTTCGGTCTCCAGACGGGCGCGACGGTTGAGCCCGACGCCAAGCTGCTCAGCCGCTTGCGCGAGGAGCTGCAGGGACAGGAGGCTGTCGTCGCCAGCCTGGACACGCTGCCCAGCTCGACCGAGGTGCCCGTGGGCGCCGCAGCGGCTGACATGCAAACCGTCGCCGTTTTCGCACGCGCTCGCTCGCTGGGCCTCGCGGCGGCCGCCATCCTCATCGTCAGTGAAGCAGGAGGGGAGCTACTCGACGACGAGGCACTCGGCGTGGCAGCTAAACGAGCTGGTCGGGCTGCGATGCAGGGCCTATCCCGGTAGGGGTGGAACGTCTTGTACTTTTTCCGCGGCGACATCCTCGGACGGCCGCCAACTGTCTTCGGAAAAAGTTAAGTGGAACCCCTACCGGGATAGGCCCTGTGTCTAATCCTCACCTTCAGGTCGAGAGTTAGACTTACGCCTGAGGCGATCGAGTTCGTCCTCGACCTCGTCGAGACGCTGCGATACCGAGCGCAGGCGGCGCTCCAACCGCTCGACGTCGCCTGCCGAGGGCAGGTTGAGCGCCGCCATCGCCGCCTGCTGGGCCTCCAGCGCCTTCTCGCGCGCGCCGAAAGCGGCGGCGACCGCGTTCTCCAGCACATTGCTGTCGAGCAGCGCCTGGGCGAGCTCGCCGATCGCCTGCTCGCTGCGCGCCCGCAGACCGTCCTGGTACTCGTCCTCGGTGCTCACCCGGCACACCTTAGAGGCTCGCGCGGCAGAGCTGAAACAGGTTGTTAACCGGCCCATCCGAGATGGTTGAAATGCTGCCCGACAATAGGCATGGGCCGGCCGTTGATTAAGGGCATGTTGGGGGGCGCCACAGCGCGTTGCAGCCCTCCTTGCCAGTCAGTAGCGTGGGCGTGCTCAATGCTTGGGGAGAGGGGACACGGGTAGGGACCTGCTCGTGCACGCGGGAAGATAGACGGCGCCAACGCATGAGACAAAAGCTCGCACTGATCATTGCCCTGGCCGGCTTTGCGGCCCTCACCGCGCTCGGCGTCGGCATGGCGGGCGCCGACCCCTCGACCGGCCTCGGCGACAGCCAGGCCACGAGCGGCATCACCACCGCCCCGGCCCTTCCCGCGCCGCAGCCGCCGCAGTGCTCGAACGAAGCCGACGACGATGGCGACGGCATGGTCGACCTCGAAGACCCCGACTGCGAATCGGCCGCCGACACCAGCGAGGAAGCCGAAACGCCGGCCCCGAGCGAATCGACGACGCCGGCCGCGCCCGAAGCTCAGCCGAGCGCCGGCGTCCACAGCGGCTCCGGCCTGAACGCCTCCGAAGCGCCCGCCGGCGGGGTCACCCGCAACCAGAGTCTCGGCAGCGCCGGCGTGGGCAGCGGCGGCGGCATCAGCGCGCCGAGCGCGACCGCCGGCGTCCAGCCGCAGAAGGAAGGGGCCGACGGCGGCTCGCAGTTCAGCGCCGGCGGCGCTCCCACCGGCGCCAACCCGACGACGACCTTCGCGCCCTTCGGCCCGGCCCCGCTCGGGGTGCCCAACTTCGTCATCGACTCCTTCGAGATCCCGCCCTTCCTGCTGCCGATCTACCAGGCCTGCGGAACCGAGTACGGGATTCCCTGGGAGGTCCTCGCCTCGATCAACAAAATCGAGACCGCCTTCGGCACCAACATGGGCCCCTCCACCGCCGGCGCGCTCGGCTGGATGCAGTTCCTGCCGTCGAGCTGGCGGGAATACGGCCTCGATGCCAACGGCGACGGCCGCAAAGATCCCTACAACCCTGTTGACGCGATCTGCGCGGCGGCCCACTACCTGAAGGTCGCCGGTGGCGCCTCCGACCTCTACCACGCGATCTTCGCCTACAACCACGCCGACTGGTACGTGCAGGAGGTGCTGACCTACGCGCGCGCTTACGGCAAGCTGCCGAGCGAGCTGGTCGGCTCGCTGACCGGGCTGACCGAGGGCGCCCACTTCCCCGTCGCCGCCGACGCCCGCTATGCCGACGACGTCGCCGCGCGGGCGACCTTGAGCAAGGCGAGCGGCCGGCAGCGGAGCGAATACGGCAACGCCGCCGACGTGATCTCCTCCTCCCCCACCAAGCGCGGGATCAACATCTTCGCCGCCGCCGGCTCGCCGGTCGTCGCCGTCAACGACGGCGTGGTCCGCAAGATGGGCAGCTCGAAGAAGCTCGGCCGCTACCTCGTCCTCGAAGACGCCTACGGCAACCGCTTCACCTACGCGGAACTGGGCAGCTTCGTGCGCAAGCGCTCCGCGGTCGTCTCTTCGAACGGCAGCCAGAAGCGGGTGCCGACCGAAAGTCAGAACCTGCGCCCGCGCCTCTACGCGCTGCCGGGGCGGGTCGACAAGCGGACCCGGGAAGAAGCGGGCGTGGGGTCCGGACAGGCCGCCGGCGCCCCCTCCGGAACCCTCAGGATCGGCTCGAGGGTTATAGCCGGCACCGTCCTCGCCCGTATCGGTGGGGGCACCAGCGGGGTCGACCCCCACCTCAACTTCTCGATCCGCCCGGCCGGCCGCGGGGCTCCCCAGATCGACCCGAAGCCGATCCTCGACGGCTGGAAGCTGCTGGAAGCGACGGCGATCTACCGAGCCAAGGGGCACAACCCACTCACCGCCGGCCTCGGCGGCGCCGGTGTGCTGCTGCTCTCCAAGGAGGCGCTGGAGCAGCGCGTCCTCGCCGACAAGGGATTCTCGATCTATCCCTGCGGGCGCAACGACATCGCCACCGGCCAGATCGACCGCCGCGTCCTGGCGATGCTCGAGTACCTCAGCGCGAAGGGCTTCCGCCTGGGGATCACCGCACTCAAATGCGGCCACAGCTACCTGACCACCTCGGGCAACGTCTCCGAGCACTCGACCGGCGGCGCGGTCGACATCGCCGAAATCGACGGCGTGCCGGTCACCGGCCACCAGGGCCCGGGGACGCTCGCCGACGAGCTGATCAAGACTGTGCTGCAGCTGCAGGGAACGATGCACCCCCACCAGGTGATCTCACTCGAGGATCTGCCCGGGGAAACCAGCTTCGCCCTGCCCGACCACTACGACCACGTCCACGTCGGCTACTCGCCCGGCTTCGAAGTCGAATACGTGAGCCCCTTCGTCAGCGCCACCCAGGGGCGGATCGACCAGGGGGTCGACTTCACCGGCGCCGGTCCGATCCTGGCGATCGGCGACGCGCAGATCCTCGCCACCGGGGCGCCGGGTTGGCCGGAAGGCGGCGGCGTCCTCTACAAGCTGCTCGACGGGCCGGAAGCCGGCCAGACGATCTTCGTCTTCGAGGGAGTGCAGGCGACGGTGCGGGCCGGCCAGCGGGTATCGGCCGGGCAGCAGATCGCCAGCTTCGTCGACGGCGGCTCGATCGAGATCGGCTTCGCCGACGAGAACGGGGTCCCGCTCAGCTACGCCGAATACAACGAGGGCGACGAAACGGTCTGGGGCCATCGGATGGCGGACTTCCTCGACGGGTTGGGCTCCGGCGCCCTCTTCCCTGGCTTCGGCGAACTGGCGCCGGACAAGTGGGACCGCCTGATCAAGCGCCTCGACAAGATCGAAAACCCCGAAGTGTCGAACCACCCGTCGAAGTACTCGCTGCCCGCCGGCAAGGGCGAGTCGGGCGGATAATCGGAGCTTCTGGCCCAGCTCTTCGGATTCGTGCAGTTCGAGTTCCCCGGCATGCTCTACTTGCCGGACGGTCGCTACCTGGCCCGCGGCGAGGACGGTCAGCGGGTGCTGGTCGTGGAAACCGTCGCCGCGCCGTCGTCGCCGCGCCGTCGCCGCCGCAAGCCCAAACAGGTCGAGGCCGGCGCCGAACCGCCGACGCTGCCGCTGACGCGGGTCACCGCGATTCGCGCCCAGGAGCCGTTCGAGTCGGGCGAGGACGCCGAGGGCTGGCTGGCTGAGTCGATCGCCTCCGGGGAGACGATCGACGCCACGGTCGCCGACGGGATCGCGCTGCTCAACCGCGCGCTTCACGCACACGCCGCGGCCGGCGCCGACCCGCTTGCCGCGGAACGGCGTGCCGAGCAGGCGGTCGCGGTGCGGATCGGCCACGGCAGCGGCAAGGAGGTCGCCGCCGGTCGCTTCACGGCCGCGCGCGAGGTCGATGCCCGCGGGGGCGCCTCGCAACGGGGCCGGCGCGACGAAGAGCTGCGCCCGCAGGAGCGGGTCGCCGCCGTGCTCGGCGGGCGCGAGCAGCTCGACGCCTGCGAGACGCTGGTCCTGCGCGCCCGCGCCGACCTCGACGCGGGTCGCCGCCGCGAGGCGGCGCTGCAGCTGCGGATCGCCCTGGAGGCGATGCTGGTCGAGCTCGACAGCGCCCTCGCCGACCCCGACCACGAGAAGGACATGGCCGAGCTGGGGCAGCGGCGGGGCGAGGCGGGCGAGGCTGCCAACGCCGCCCTGCGGGGAGATCTGCCGCTCGACGACGAGCGCAACGTAGCCGAGCTGACCGAGATCTGCGAGCGGGTCCTCCGCCGCCGCCGGGTGCTGCGGGGGTGAGGTGGGGACACCCCCGCCCGGACAAATGCCGGTCTAATTAGACCGGCATTTTGAGTATCCGCCCGTTCGGGGGTGTCCCCACCTCACCCCAACAAGCGACGGGCGATGACATCGTCAAGCAAGGATTCCGCAATGTGGTGGGCTTCATCCAGGGTGACGCCCTCGAGCGAGGGCACGCCGATCACCGTCAGGCCGGCCGCGCGTGCGGCGGCGACGCCTGTCGGCGAGTCCTCAAGGGCGACCACGTCGGGGCCGGGCTCGACACCGAGCCGGCGGCAGGCCTCCAGGTAGGGCTCGGGCGACGGCTTCGGCGCCGCGACTTCGTGGGCGCTGAGGACGACGTCGAAGCGATCGTGGAAGCCGACGATCTCCAGCGAGCGGCGCACGAAGGAGAGTGGCGAGTTGGAGACGAGGCCGATCGGCGTACCGCGCAGCTTCAACGAGTGCAGCAGCTCGCGCGCACCGACCATCGCCTCCACCCCGTGCTCAAGCTCGGCGATCACCAGCTCGTTCAGCTCCTCGATCAGCGTCTCGGCCCGCCCCGGCTCGCCAAGGCGACGCTCGAGGACGTCGCCGGCGACCTCGGCCGAGGTGCCGACCAGCTCACGCTTGTGCGCGGGGGTGAAATCGAGTCCGCGCCGCTCGAAGAGGTCGCGCTCGGCCCGCGTCCAGACCGACTCGGTGTCGAGCAGGAGGCCGTCGTTGTCGAAGACGACCGCGAGGGGTGGAGCGGGATTCACGCCGGCATCATCGCGAAAGCACCCTGGGTAGGGTCTCTGCGTGCCCTTTCATGTCGAGATCGGCGGCGGACTCAACCATGCCCGCGCCTTCAACCTGAACCTCGACGAGTTGCGGCGGACGGTCCTCGAGCCCTGGCTGACCGGCAGGCGGGTCGAGCTCGGCGAACGCGAGTGGGATCCGCGGGAGAGCTCGTTGAAGATCCTCGAAGGTCCGCATCTCGACACCCCCGATCTCTCCTTCGGCCAGGGCTGGGCCAACGCGGAGCGCTCGGCCGAGGACGTCACCCGCCGAGTGCTGGACAAAACCGAGCTCCCCAAGCTTCCGGACGCTTTCCTGGTGGAGGCCGAGCTGCCGGAGGCGACCGTGGCGGAGATGCTTAGCGGTCAAGCGGCGCAGCCGGTCTCCCTGGGCGACGTCGAGAAGAAGCTCGACAGCCGCGACCCGGAGGTCGCGGCTGTCATCGTCGTGACGAAGAGACCTAAGCGCTGACCGAGGGTGCCCCAGGCTCGGGCCACTCCGACTCGGAGGGCGCCGCGTCGAAGCGGATCGTCACCCCGCGAGGGACGACCAGCACCGGGTAGGTCGCCGCCTCGACCGCGTAGTCGCTGGAGGCGCTGAGGGTGACCTTGCCCCGCGGCGACTCGGGCCGCGAACCGACCACCAGGAGATCGACCGGGTGGCCCTTGAACTCGCTTACCGTGGCGCCGAGCGCCGCGGCGAGACTCTCGGCGGTCGCACCCGCCGCTTCGTCGCCCTCGTCGAGGATGCCGATCGTGTTGACGCCGGCCGAGCAGCAGTTTGTGGGCCGAGATCCCGGGCTTGACGATGCCGTTCGCGGTCCGGTACTCGGAGCCGAAGACGATCACGTCGGCGTTCTCGCGCTCGGCCAGTTCGGCGAGGCCGACGCTGGTGCCCGGGTTGACGATCAGGTGCCGGGGCATATCCGGCGCGCCGACCGACTCGGCCCCGCGAGCGAGCAGGTCCTCGGCCTCCTTTTCCTCGAGCGCCCCGCCCTGGGAATGGCGGACGTAGGCGAGCGAGAGCTCGCCGCCGGCGAAGGCCAGCAGACGGCCCAGCGCCAGAGCGTCGCGGTCGTTGTCGGTGTCGTCGTAGGAAACGATGATCCTTGGTGCCATCGGTGCCTCCTTCTCGATTTGAAGTCGCAAAACGAAGTTCAAACCGATGGTGGCGCAGTCCTTGTATCAGCGCAACTTCTATCTCCTATCTGATAGATAAGCTGTACTTATGCTCAATACGAGCCGGCTCAAGGTGTTGCGCGAGGTGGTCGAGCAGGGTTCCTTCTCGGCGGCGGCCGACGCCCTCTCCTACTCGCAGTCGGCCGTCTCGCAGGCGATCGCCACCCTGGAGGGGGAACTGGGAGCGGCGCTGATCGAGCGCGACCGGCGCGGCGTGCGGCCGACCGCGGCCGGCGCCGCCCTCGCCGGCCACGCCGAGGGGATCCTGGCCCGGATGGACGATGCCGAAGCCGAGGTAGCGGCGATCGCCGGCGGGCGCGGCGGGCGACTTCGCATCGCCTCCTTCCCCACCGCCGGGGCGACGCTGGTGCCGCAGGCGGTCGCCCGCTTCCGTGCCTCCCACCCCGGGGTCGAGGTCACCCTCGCCGAGGGGGAATCGGAGGAGATCGCGCCGCGACTGCGCGGCGGCGACTTCGACATCGTGCTGCTCTTCGAGTTCGAAGGCGTGGGCGAGCGGCTGGGAGCCGGCATGCGCCGCTTCGAGCTGCTCGACGACCCGCTCCACTTGGCGCTGCCGGCTGAGCACCGGCTGGCGCGGCGCAAGAAGCCGCGGTTGGAGGACCTGCGCGAGGAGGCCTGGGTGCAGACCTCGGCGGCCAGCCCCTGCGCCCGCCACGTGGTCCGCTCCTGCCACGCGGCCGGGTTCGAGCCGCGGGTCTCCTTCGAGAGCGATGACTACCTCACCGTGCAGGGCCTGGTCGCCGCCGGCGTCGGGGTGGCGCTGATCCCGCGGCTGGCGCTCTCCACGGTCCGGCCCGACCTCCGCATCCGCTCGCTCGACCCGCGCAGTCCCGTGCGCAAGGTGTTCGCGGCGACGCCGCGGGCCGCCGCGGCGACGCCGGCGGTGGCGACGATGCTCGACGTGCTGCGCGAGATCGCCCGCGGGGCCGGCGTCTGACCCCCACACGAGAACCGCCCCCGGGAGAGCTCGGGGGCGGTTCGTCGTGGTCAGGATTGCCGGGCGACAGGGAGGTGACCGCCCAGCCCTCCCCCTAGAGCGCCCCTCCGGTGGTGGGAGCCGGCTGGGCCGGCACCCCGTCGGGGTAGCCGAGCGACGGCACGTCGGACGGGTACACCTCGTGCCCGTGGACGGCTACGTCGCCGGTCTCCATGTCTTCCTCGGTCATCCGCAGCGGCACGAAGATGCTGACGATTTTCAGCAGGATGAAGGTCCCGATCGCGGAGAAGACGATCACCCAGAGCGCGGTCAGCGCCTGCCAGCCGAGCAGGTGGAGACCGCCGCCAGAGATCGTGCCGGAGAGGACGGTTTCCGCCATCGAGCTGTTGGCGAAGATGCCGACCAGCAAGCCGCCGGCAAGACCGGCGAAGCCGTGGGTGTAGACCACCCCGAGCGTGTCGTCGACATTGCGGAACGGACGGATCCGGCTCAGGTAGTTGAGCGCGAAGTACACGATCGTCGCGGCGACGACGCCGATGACGATCGCGCCCCAGCCGTTGACGAAGCCGGCTCCCGGGGTGATCGCGACGAGGCCGACGATCATCCCGTTGACGCTGCCGATAAGGCTCGGCTTGCGACCGGTGAGGTAGTCGAAGGCGACCCAGACCAGGAAGGCGACGGCGGTGCAGAGGTTGGTATTGATCACCGCGGCCGAGGCGATGTTGCTGACTTCGTACCAGTCCCCGCCGTTGAAGCCGTTCCAGCCCATCCAGAGCAGGCCCGCGCCGACGGCGACCATCGCCAGGTTGTTCGGCGCGTCGACCTCGCGGTCGCGCTGCAGGCGCGGCCCGATCACCGCCGCGGCGACGAAGCCCGAGACCCCTGCGGCGAGGTGGATCACATAACCGCCGGAGAAGTCGACGGCGCCGTGCTGGGCGAAGAAGCCTCCGCCCCAGATCAGGAAGGCGTTGATCGTGTAGACGAAGACCGTCCATAGCGCGACGAACGGAATCCACGCTTTGAAGTTGATCCGCCCCAGCACCGAGCCGAGCATCAGGATCGGCGTAATCGCGGCGAAGACGATCTGGAAGTAGGCCAGGGTCGACTCCGGGAAGCTGAATTCCAATTCCGCGAACTCGGGGATCTTCGCTTCTTCGAGCAGGCTCGCGCTGCTCAGGATCGAGCCCGGCTTGCCCCACATATTGCCGAAAAAGCCGCTGTCGGCCCCGAGGATGTGCATCGGGTTGCCGAACGCCATCTTGAAGGCGAACAGGCACCAGAGGATGAGCACGATCGCGAAGGCGACGAAGGCCATCATCATCGAGTTCACCGACCAGCGTTTCTGCATCACGCCCCCGTAGAGCACGACCAGGCCGGGGACGCTCATCAGCCCAACTAACGTCGCTGCGGTCAGCTGCCAGGCGTTATTGCCCGTGTCCAACGTCGCCAGCAAGTCCATTGATCCGGTGTTCCTTTCTTGTGATGGGAGCCGCCAATCCATCGGGCGTCATCCGGAGCGCTCTCCAATGACATTCACGAGCCCAGCGGCGTTGCGTACAACCCTGTCGCGATCGGGATGCGACCACTACGTACACGCGTCTAAAGATCGGCGGGGAGGTTTCGCCCAAATGGCGGATCGCGCCGGCAGCCCCGGGCGCTAACCTGCCGCAGATGCCGTTGGAGGGCCATTTTCAGCGCGTCAACACGCCGCTGCGCCGGTTGACCGCGCGCGAGCGCAACGTCGTCATCGCCGGAACGGTCGTCACCGCCCTCGCGATCCTGGCGCTGCTCCTGGCCACGGCCGGCGACAGCCGCCCAGGACCCGCGCCGGGTTGCATCGAAACGGTTGTCGCGGGCCGCGTCGGCGGCGAACCGGTAAACGGTTGCGGCGCCAAAGCGAAGGCGATCTGCGCCCGCAGCGCCAACTTCGACGATCCGCGTGCACGCAAGATTGGCGAGGTCTGCGACGAAGTGGGGATCGTGGTGACGCCGGCGGAAGTCGCGGCGGCGGCTCAGGGCTGAGTTAGCGCCCCGAGGAGCCCGGTCAGCTCCTCGTCGACCTCGCCCTCAAGCTTCAGCTCAGCGTCGCCGTCGTAGGGGGTCGTGCCTTTGGTCACGATCGCCAGCTTCCCGCCGGCGGACAGCGTCAATCCGGGCAGGCCGGCGACCGGGTGGACGATCAGCGAGCTGCCGACGCAGAGCATCAAATCCGCTCGTGCGGCGAGCGCCTGCGCCTCGCGCATCGCCGCTTCGGGCAGCATCTCGCCGAAGAGCACGACGTCGGGCTTGACCGCGCCGCCGCAGGAGGCGCAACGGGCGACGCCGTCGCCGTCGAAGAGCGCGTCGACCTCCTCCAGCCCGTAGGAGACGTCGCAGCCGCGGCAGGTCGAGGTCTCGATCGAGCCGTGCACCTCGACCACGTTCTGCGAGCCGGCGGCGCGATGAAGGCGGTCGATGTTCTGCGTGATCACCCCCGCCAACAGGCCGGGCTGTTCGAGCTCGGCCAACGCCTCGTGAGCCGCGTTCGGGCGTTTGTCGCCGAGCGAGTGGAAGCGCGGCCGGTAGTAGGACCAGAAACGGGCCGGGTCGCGCTCGAAGACGTCGATATGGGCGACCTCCATCGGATCGACGTTCGCCCACAGCCCCGTCTCCGGCGTGCGGAAGTCGGGAATGCCCGAGGGCACCGAGACTCCCGCCCCCGTCAGCGCCACCGTGCAGCGCGACCCGCGGAACAGCTCCGCGAGCCGGACGACGGTGCTTTCCGTCGCTGTTGCTACTTGCCGCTCCACTTCGGGGTGCGCTTGCCGAGGAAGGCGGCGATGCCCTCCTTGGCGTCCTCGCTGCCGAAGGCGGTGGCGAAGGCCTGCTTCTCGGCCTCGATGCCCTCGTCGAGGTCGCCCTTGTGCGAGGCGGTCTTGATCTGTTCGCGGGCTACCGGCGCCTGACCGGCGAGCTTACGGCCCCACATCAGCGCCGTCTCGAACAGCTCGTGGTCTGGGACGACCCGGTTGACCAGGCCGAACTCGAGTGCCTCGCCGGCGAGTACCGCATCGCCGATGAGGTTCATCTCCAGCGCCTTGTTCGGCCCGACCAGGCGCGGCAGCCGCTGGGTGCCGCCGAAGCCGGGGACGATGCCGAGCTTGATCTCCGGCTGGCCGAAGACCGCCGCCTCGGCGGCGATCCGCACGTCGCAGGCCATCGCCAGCTCGCAGCCGCCGCCGAAGGCGATCGAGTTGACCGCGGCGATCGTGGCGACGCTGT
>Ga0193695_1000115_pt1 | contig 12201 bp, 14 predicted proteins | sample L3s2metaG_FD_160568 | JGI IMG/M metagenome (GOLD analysis project Ga0193695, IMG submission 160568) | Soil microbial communities from a riparian zone of the East river system, Colorado, United States - L3s2 | ecosystem: Environmental > Terrestrial > Soil > Riparian zone | place: USA: East River... | reverse complement strand
TGGGCTGGCGGGCACGGTACGCCTTTCGCGGGCGCCGGTCAAGCCGTCGGAGGGCCTATACCTGCGTCATCCTGGAGGGATAGCTCAGCGGGCGCGACGGTTCAGCCGACCCGGACGACCGAGTCTTCCGTTGCCGCCTTGTCGATGCCGCCCATCGAACGGACCATCTCGGCGAAGGCGACGCCGAGCTTGCGAGCCTGGTCCTTGGAGCCGATCGCGACTCCGCGCTCGGCGAGGACGTTGAAGAACTCCTCCATCGCCGCTCGCTCGTCCCCGAGCAACGAGGCCTCAGACACGTTCAGGGCGCGAGCCAACCGGTTCAGCGTCTGGATCGACGGCTCGACGTGTCCGTTCTCGTAGCGGGACAGTCGCGCCTTAGGGATCCCCGAGAGCTCCTCGAGCTCGGACTGGGAAAGCCCAGCCGAGAGACGAGCCTCGCGAAGCCGGTTGCCGAAATGACGCCCTTGGTCCATATCTGCCCCCTCGGTTACTTGCGTGGCTGCTGCCCGGCCGGAACCTAACACACGGGTTGCGCCGTGTCGTCGGTGTGCTGCAGCCCAATGAGTCCGAGAGCGGGCCCGGTTTTCCCGGCTCCGCTCTCGGACTTGATCGAAGCGCGCGATGGCGTCCGACTACTTGACCTCGACGCTCGCGCCCGCGGCCTCCAGCTGCTCCCGCGCCTTGTCAGCCTGCTCCTTCGCGACCTTTTCGAGGACCGGCTTGGGCGCGCCATCGACGAGGTCCTTGGCTTCCTTCAGCCCGAGGCTCGTCAGTGCTCGCACCTCCTTGATCACCTGGATCTTCTGGTCGCCGGTTCCCGTCAGGATCACGTCGAATTCCGTTTGCTCCTCCGCCTCTTCGCCGCCTGGAGCGGCGCCGGTGGCGGCCACCATCATCGGAGCGGCGGCCGCGGCCTTCACGTCGAAGGCCTCCTCGAACGCCTTGATGAACTCCGACAGCTCGAGGAGGTTCATCTCCTTGAACTGGTCGAGGAGCTGATCCGTGCTCATCTTCGCCATGGTCAGTCACTCCTTCCTGTCATCGTTGATTGGATCCGCATCCTGTTCAGCCTCGGGCGCCTCAGCCTCGGGCGCCTCAGCCTCGGGCGCCTCAGCCTCGGGCTCGGCGGGCAATGTCGCCTTGTGCGCCTCCAGCAGGGACAGGAATCTCGATTGCGCCGAAACGAGCGTGGCGGCGGCTCGCGCGATCTCGCCTTTCAGGAGGCCGGCGATCTTGGAGAGCATCACCTCTCGGCTCTCCAGGTCGGCGAGGCGATTCGCGTCGTCGGCCGAAAGCACCTGCCCTTCCATGTACCCGCCCTTCAGCACGAGGGTGGGGAACTGCTTGGTGGCGGCCTTGATCTTCTTCGCGGCATTCACCGCGTCGCCATCGACGAACGCGACCGCGGACGGCCCGGACAGCAGCTCGGTCAGCTCCAACCCGGCCTCGGCAGCTGCTCGCTGCATCAGCGTGTTCTTGACCACGGTCAGGCTGGCGTCCGCCTCGCGCAGCGTTCGCCGGAGCTCGGTGATGTCGGACACGGTCAGGCCGCGGTATTCGGCAAGCAGCAGGGCCGCGGACCCTTCGATCCGGCGTTTGAGCTCGGCAACCCGTTCGAGCTTCTCGGTTCTCGGCATCGCGCCTCCTCGGAGATGAAAATCGCGTCTCCGCAGACAGCGGAGACGCGCACGGAGGCTGCCATCTCAGGTTCGCTGCCTCGGCAGGTACCCGGAACGGGATTGTGCGCTCGGGAGCGCCCCTGCTGTCTGCGGCTTGCTCAGGATACGGGGGCCCTCCTGGGACCGACAAGCATTGCCGCATCGGCCTTCCATCCGCCGTGCTGCGGAAGCGGTCGTGCTCCGTTTTCCCCAGGTCTCCCGCCTAAAGACCCCTTCGAGCTCGGTCGAAAGTCTGAGAGCAACCGCTCCTCAAGTGGTTCAGGTCTGCGTGCACGTTCGGCACGCGGACGTTCGAAGCGTGGAAGAGGTGAACGTACGTGCCGGGCGAGATGGACGAGATCGTTGCGGAGTTCCTCGTCGAGAGCTACGAGAGCCTGGATCGGTTGGACCGCGACCTCCTCGCGCTCGAACGAGACCCCGAGTCCCGTGACGTGCTCGCGAGCATCTTCCGCACCATGCACACGATAAAGGGGACCTGCGGGTTCTTGGGCTTCCTCAAGCTCGAACGGATCGCCCATGCGGCGGAGAGCCTCTTGGCGGGTGTTCGAGACGGGTCGATGGCGATCACGCCCCAGACCGCTGGCGCGCTCTTGGCCACGGGCGACGTCTTGCGGCTGATCCTGCGACAGATCGAGGTGAGCGGCACCGACGGCGCCGGCGACCATGATGCGCTCGTCGCCGACCTCGAGCGGCTACGGATGGCTCCGGAGAGCCTGAACCCGACGACGAGGACCGCCGCCGAGGCGACACCCCAGCCCGCCGCGCCGACGCGAGGCGCCCTCCCGCGAAGCGCCTTCACGGACACGACGGTCCGGGTCGACGTGGGCCTGCTGGACCGGCTCATGACCCTCGTCGGCGAACTGGTGCTCGCACGCAACCACCTCGTCGACCTTGCGGCGGACCCGCCTGATCCGTCGCTCGCGTCGGCCACCCAGAGCGTCGACCACATCACCGCCGAGCTTCAGGCAAGCGTGATGAAGACCAGACTGCAGCCGATCCGCACGGCGTGGAGCGCCTTCCCCAGGGTCGTCCGGGACCTCGCCGTCGCGCTGGACAAGCGTGCCCGGATCGAGACCGTCGGCGATGACACCGAGCTGGATCGTTCGATCATCGAGGCGATCAAGGACCCCTTGACGCACATCGTGCGCAACGCGGTCGACCATGGCATCGAGGAACCCGAGCTCCGGATCGCGGCAGGCAAGCCCGCGGAAGGTGTCGTGTCCGTCCGCGCCTACCACGAGGGCGGCCAGGTCACGATCGAGGTGTCCGATGACGGCGCGGGGATCGACCTGGAAGCCGTCAGAGCGAAAGCGGTCGAGCTCGCCTCCATGACACCGGAACAGGCGACGCGGATGTCCGAACGAGACGTGGTCGATCTGCTCTTCGTCCCAGGCTTCTCGACGGCGGACCATGTGACGACCGTGTCCGGCCGCGGAGTCGGGATGGACGTCGTTCGCACCAACATCGAGCGGATCGGCGGAAGCATCGACGTCACCAGCCGATCAGGAGGGGGTACGAGCTTCAAGATCCGGATCCCGCTCACGCTCGCCATCATCCCCGTGCTCATCGCCACGGCCGCCGACGAGCGCTTCGCGATCCCGCAGGCCAACCTTCTCGAGTTCGTCGGGATCGTGCCGGGATCGATCGAGACCCTTCACGACGTCCCCGTCTTCCGTCTCCGCGATCGGCTATTGCCGGTCGTCTCCCTGGCGCGCGAACTCCGCCTCGACGATGGCGTGGAGGAGTCACCCGCCGGGCGCTTCCTCATCGTGCTTCAAGCAGACGACCGCCGGTACGGGCTCGTGGTCGACGGACTCAGCGACCCGTCGGAGATCGTGGTGAAGCCGCTCGGTTCGCACTTGAGCGGACTCGAGGTGTTCGCGGGCGCGACCATCCTCGGCGACGGGCACGTCGGGCTGATCCTCGATGTTGTCGGTCTCGCCGATCGGGCCGGGGTCGCCCGCGCCGACCGCGGGCGACCGCTCGACCTCGAACGGCACGACGACGGATCCCACGACCGCCCGGCGTTGCTCGTGTTCGCCGGCCGTGCCGGCGGCCGTATGGCGGTTCCGCTCGAGCTCGTCGATCGCCTGGAAGAGTTCCCGCGCGCGGTCGTTGAACGTACGGGTTTCGACGAGGCGGTCCCCTACGGCGATCGCATCTTGCCGCTCGTCCCGGTGGACGACCTCTTGGACGAACGGCGACGGGAGCCGCGCCGGACGGGCGAGGACATGCCGGCCGAGCTTCAGGTCTTGGTCCACCGTCGAGGCGACGACCTCGTCGGGCTCATCGTGGGTCGGATCATCGACATCGTGGAGCAGCCGCTGGAGCTGCAGGCTGCCGGCCGCCCCGGTGTGCGCGCCACGATGTTCGTCCAGGGACGTCTCACCGAGATCATCGATCTGCCCGCCCTCCTCGAGGCGCGTGAGGATCGCCGTCGCCTCGATGTATCGGCGAGTTCGGGAGCCGCTTCGTGAAACGACTGGCCACGTTCACGGTCGATGGTCGCTCCCTCGGGGTCGACGTCACGAGGGTTCGAGAGGTGTTGCGTCCCCACGAGCTGACGCGCGTGCCGCTCGCGCCGCCCCAGATCGCTGGCTTGATCAATATCCGCGGCGAGATCGTGACGGCCTTCGATCTGCGCGAGGTGCTCGGACGGCCCCAGCGCGAGAAGGACCAACGACCGATGAACGTCATCGTGACGACCGAGCACGGCCACGTGAGCATGCTCGTCGATGCCGTGAGCGACGTGCTCGAGTTGGATGACGATGCGTTCGAGGCGCCGCCGTCGACGCTTCGAGGGGCCGGCCGGGACGTGATCCTTGGCGCGTTCAAGCTCGACGGCGGGCTCCTTCTGGAGCTTGACCTGGATGCGGCGATCGGAACCACGAGCCCCTCGGGGATCGATGCGGAGGTGGACGACCGATGAGGTTTGGGCGGAAGAAGGGTCGCGACGCGGGCTTGGGACAGCAGACGTCTCAGCGAGCGAGACGGTTCCGGTGGACCGTCAGCCGGAAGATCATGGCGCTCGGACTCGCGGGCCTGTGCGCCGCGCTCGCGGTGATGCTGGTTCAACGAGTGGCGATCCGGTCGCTCGCGGCAGCGAGCGACCGGACGGCGGCGACCGCCGCCGCCGTTCGAGCGGGCATGCAGGCAGACATGATGCAGGACGCGATCCGGGGCGACGTGTACCTCGGGATGCTCGCCGGAGGTCCGGAACCGAGACTCGACGCCACGACGATCGAACGAGACGGTCAGACCCTGCTAGGCAGCCTCGCGGCCGCGCAGGCACAGCTGAAAGATGACCCCGACATCGTCGCACGGTTCCGGATCGTGGTGCCGGTCGCGAAGACCTACGTCGATGGCGCGAAACAGCTCGCCCTCCTGACCGGGACGGATCGTTCGTCGGCGCTCGCGCAACGCGACACGTTCGAACAGTCGTCGCAGGACCTCCGGTCGATGCTGAGCGACCTCACGGACGTCATCCAGGCACGAGCCGCACAAGCCGCAAGCGATGCGAACGCCGTGGCCGAGCGCGTGCAGGGGATGCAGATCTGGTTCACGATCGCGGTCTTCGCGGGATTCTTCTACGCGGCCCGACTCGTGTCTCGCGGCATCACGAAGCCGCTCGCCGAATGCGTCGTCGGGCTCGAGTCGCTCGCGCAGGCGGACCTGACGAGCGAGGTCCGCGTGTCGGGATCCGATGAGGTCGCCCAGCTCGGTGCCTCGTTCAACAGAGCGGTCGGCGACCTCTCCACCGTCGTCCGGCGGATCCGCGAGTCCGCGTGGACGCTCGCTTCTTCCTCGGAAGAGCTGTCCGTAACGAGTACGCAGATGGGCGCTTCTGCCGAGGAGACGTCCGCCCAGGCGAACGCGGTGTCCGCGGCGGCGGAGCAGGTCTCGGCCAACGTGAACACGGTTGCGGCCTCCGCCGAAGAGATGTCGGCGTCGATCCGCGAGATCGCCTCGTCGGCTCACGAAGCCGCGGATGTGGCCGCTGAGGCCGTCACGGCCGCGGGATCGACGAATGCGACCGTGCGTCAGCTCGGGGATTCTTCGGCCGAGATCGGCGAGGTGATCAAGGTGATCACCTCGATCGCCGAGCAGACGAACCTGCTGGCCCTCAATGCGACGATCGAGGCCGCCCGTGCAGGCGATGCGGGCAAGGGGTTCGCCGTCGTCGCGAACGAGGTCAAAGAGCTCGCGAAGGGGACGGCTGCCGCGACCGAGGAGATCGGCCAGAAGGTCATCGCGATCCAGGGCGACGCGCATGCGGCGATGGCCGCGATCAGCCATATCTCCGAGGTCATCACGCGGATCAACGACATCCAGGGAACGATCGCGTCCGCGGTCGAGCAGCAGACCGCGACGACGAACGAGATCACCCGGCACGTCACCGAGGCGGCCACGGGCGCGGGAGAGATCGCCGCGAACGTCACCGGGGTGGCGCAGGCGGCTCAGGACACGTCGTCGGGGGCGGCGTCGGCGCAGGCCGCGGCCCAGGATCTCGCGCGATTGGCGGAGGAGCTCAGCCTGACCGTTTCGCGCTTCGTCGTCGAGGGGTCGGCGCGGCTCCGCCGGATGCCCGCCGCCCGCGGTACGGACACGGACACGAGATCCGGCTTCGAACCGAGTCTGGCCGGGGCTGGACGGGGGATGAGGGGCGGGAACGGCATGGGAACCGCGGGATGACGCGGATGACGGATCGGCAGGAGATGGAGGACACGATGCGAGCACTGGTGATCGACGATTCGAAAGCGATGCGGATGATCCTCAAGCGCGAGCTTGTCGCGTTGGGCTTCGAGGTGTTCGAGGCGGGTGACGGCCAAGAAGCGCTCTCACGGCTGGCCGAGCTCGGTGCGGTCGATGTCGTCCTGGTCGACTGGACGATGCCCGGCATGGACGGGATGACGTTCGTGCACCAGGTCCGCGCCGAGGCCGCCTACGAGGAGATGCGGGTGGTCATGATCACGTCCGAGAGCGACCCGGCGCAGATCTTCCACGCGCTGATGGCCGGGGTCGACGAGTACGCGACCAAGCCGATCACGCGGGAGGCGCTCGCCGAGAAGCTCGGCCTGGTCGGTCTGGTCGAACAAGACTGATGGGTCGGCCACGCGTCCTCGTTGTCGACGACTCGGTCGTCGCCCGCCGCCTGGTGTCCACGGCCCTCGCATCCGAGGGGTCCGTCGAGGTGGTCGGCGTGGCGCCGGACGGCCGCGTGGCGTTGGCCAACATCGAACGGCTGCGGCCGGATGTCGTGACGCTCGACGTCGACATGCCCGTGATGGACGGTCTGGAGACCCTCGAGGCGATCCGAGAGCGCTGGCCGCATCTCATCGTCATCATGTTCAGCACCTACACGGCACGGGGCGCGCAGATCACGCTGGATGCGCTGGCGTTGGGCGCGAACGACTACGTCGTCAAGCCGAGCGGAGCCGCGAGCCCGACCGAGGCGATGGGAAGGATCCGCGAGGAGCTCCTGCCGAGGATCCTCACGCTGTACCCGGGCGCGCCCCCCGACGGCACGACGCGTCCAACGGTCGTCGCCGAACCCATCTCGCCGGCCACCGGGCCCGCTGCCCGCATCGACGTGATCGCGATCGGAGTGTCCACCGGGGGACCGACGGCGCTCGGAACGGTCCTCCCCGGGCTCTCTCCGCGCTTCCCCGTTCCCGTGCTGATCGTGCAGCACATGCCACCGATGTTCACACGGGTCCTGGCTGAGCGTCTGGACCGCACGTCCGCCCTGCGCGTCGTGGAGGCGGCCGACGGCCAGGTCCTGGACGCCGGCGGCGCGTGGCTCGCGCCCGGCGACCGCCACATGACGGTGGAGCGCGCCGGAGCGCAGGTGCGGATCCGTACCGACGTGGGTCCTCGCGAGAACTCCTGCCGCCCATCCGTCGACCCACTCTTCCGCTCCGTCGCCGAAGCGTACGGCCCCCACGCCCTCGGCATCGTGATGACCGGGATGGGGAACGACGGGATGCGAGGTGCTTTGCAGCTCCACGCAGCGGGAGCCCGTGTGATCGTGCAAGACGAAGCCTCGAGCGTCGTGTGGGGCATGCCGGGGTTCGTCGTGCAGTCGGGGATCGCGGACGCCATCATCCCGCTGGCGGGACTGACCGCCGAGATCGAGCGCCGGCTGGATGTCGGCCGTGTCCGGGCGCCTCTGCGATCAACGGTCGGGGTGGGGCCCTGATGCTCGCGGAACAGGACTTCCGGTACATCCAAGACCTCGTCCGTGAGCGCGCCGCGATAGTGCTCGATCCGGGGAAGGAGTACCTCGCCGTCACCCGCTTGGATCCGCTCGTACGCCGTGCCGGCCTGGGTTCGCTCTCCGAGCTGGTAACGACGCTCCGCGAGGAGCGGACGTCCGCGCTCCACGAGGAGGTCGTCGATGCACTGACCACGAACGAGACGACCTGGTTCCGAGACGTCCATCCGTTCGAGCGGCTCCGGACCCACGTGCTGCCCGATCTGATCCAGCGGAAACGGCTGTCGCGCACGCTCTTCATCTGGTCGGCCGGTTGCTCGAGCGGCCAGGAGCCGTACAGCCTGGCGATGTTGCTGCGCGAGGACTTCCCCGAACTGGATGACTGGCAGATCTCGATCGTCGGTACCGACGTGTCCGCTGCGATGCTCGAACGAGCACGGTCGGGGTTATACGGACAGATCGAGGTCAACCGCGGACTGCCGGCCCACCTCTTGGTGAAGTACTTCCATCGGGTCGGGGTGCGATGGGAACTGGACGAGCGGATCCGCTCGATGGTCCGGTTCGAGCGGCGGAACCTCATGGGGCCGTGGACGAACCTCCCCCCCATGGACCTCGTGCTGATGCGCAACGTGATGATCTATTTCGACATGGCGACCAAGCGGGAGTTGTTGGCGCGCGTCCGCGACGTGCTTGCGCCGCACGGATACCTGCTGCTCGGATCGTCGGAGACGACCTTGCACATCGATGGAGCGTTCCGTCGGGACGCGGTGGCCGCTACCGGGTGGTACCGCAAGGAGCAACGATTCCCCGTACGTACGGGGCAGGGATAAGGAGGACGGTCATGGAATTCAGTACGGAGGATCTCGGTCAGATCGTGAGCGACATCTGGACCTCGATGCTCGGGTTCCCGGTCCAGGCGAGGAGCGCGCCAACCGAGATGAACGGGACCAGGCACCTGTCGGCATCCGTCCAGATCTCCGGCGGGTGGGACGGCACGGTCTTGGTCAGTTGCGCCGAGGGCCTGGCGCGCAAGGTGGCGGCAACGATGTTCGACGTCGAGGAGAACACGACGACGGACGACGAGATCCGCGACGCCCTCGGCGAGGTCGCGAACATGACGGCGGGCAACGTCAAAGCGCTCGTCGAGAGCTACTGCAGGCTGTCGCTCCCGATGGTCGCTGAAGGCCGAGAGCTCGCGATCAGCATCCCCGGCAGCCGCGTCGTTGCGCGCGCGTCGTTCGATTGCGACGACGCGCCGCTCACGATCGAGGTGTACGAGAAAGCGGCCTGATCCCAGGGATCCCTGCCCCGTGGGAACGGAAGGGGCGCCGCCCGCGAAGCGGGCGGCGCCCCTTCTTTCGTCCGGTGGGGCGACGGCTACGCCGTCGCCCCACCCCCATCCACACCCTTCGGCTTCGTCGGGTCGATCCGGATCCCCGGCCCCATCGTCGTGGAGACGACGAGTGAGCGGATGTACCGCCCCTTCGCCGAGGACGGCTTCGCTCTCAGGATCTCGTCGACGACCGCGAGATAGTTCTCGAGCAGGGCGCGCTCCTCGAACGACTTCTTCCCGATCACCATGTGCACGTTGCCCGTCCGGTCGGCCCGGTACTCGATCTTCCCGCCCTTGATGTCCGCGACGGCCTTCTCGATGTCGTTCGTCACGGTCCCGGTCTTCGGGTTCGGCATGAGCCCCCGGGGTCCGAGCACGCGGCCGGCCTTCCCGACAGAGGCCATCATGTCGGGCGTCGCGATCGCGGCGTCGAAGTCGATCCTGCCCTTGATCACCTCGTCCACGAGCTCGTCGCCGCCGACGACGTCGGCCCCGGCGTCTCGGGCCTCGCGCCCCTTGTCGCCCTGCGCGAAGACGGCGACCCGGACGGTCCTTCCGGAACCGTTCGGGAGGGTGACCGTGCCACGGAGCGTCTGATCCTGTTTGCGGGTGTCGATCCCCAACCGGAACGATGCCTCGACCGTCTCGTCGAACTTCGCGGCGGGGAGCGACTTCACGAGGCCGATCGCCTCCGCCGGGGTGTGCTCCTCGGCATGATCGAACGCGGCGGTGGCCTCACGGTACCGTTTGCCCTGGAGCGTGGTCATGCCTCGACCTCCACACCCATGCTCCTGGCGGTGCCCGCGATGATACGCGCCGCCATCTCGACATCGTTCGCGTTGAGGTCCGCCATCTTCTTCTGCGCGATGTCGATGACCTGGGCGTGGGTGAGCGACGCGACCTTGTCCCGGTTCGGGACACCCGACCCCTTGTCGATCCCCGCTGCCTGCTTGATCAGTTCCGCGGCGGGCGGCTGCTTGAGGATGAACGAGAACGTGCGGTCTTCGTAGATGGTGAGGACGGCGGGGATCACCTGGCCCGCCATCGCTTGGGTCTGCTCGTTGTACTGCTTGCAGAACTCCATGATGTTCACGCCGTGCTGACCGAGGGCGGTGCCCACCGGGGGGGCCGGCGTTGCCTGTCCAGCCCTGATCTGGAGCGTGACCGTCGCGAGTACCTTCTTCTTCTTCGGCGGCATACGCCTCACGCCTTCCTGCGGTTCCAGCGGCCGGGTCCGACCGGCCTCCCGCTCGTCTCGTGTCTTCGGCCCCTCAGACCTTCGCTACTTGGTCGAAGGAGAGCTCGACCGGGGTCTCCCGGTCGAAGATGTTGACCAGCACCTTGAGCTTGGCCTGGTCGGGGTTGATCTCGCTGATCGTGCCGTTGAAGTCAGCGAACGGTCCACTGATGATGCGGACGACGTCGCCTTCCTCGAAGCCGAGCCTGACCTGCGGCTTCTGCTCTTCCTTCTTGACGACGAGGATCTTCTCGACCTCGCGCTTGGAAAGCGGCGTCGGCTTGGATCCGGTGCCCGCCGACACGAACCCCGTGACGCCCGGCGTGTTCCGCACGACGTACCACGAGTCGTTGTCGTAGAGCATCTTCACCAGCAGGTAGCCGGGGAAGACCTTCTTCTGCACGACCTGCTTCTTGCCGGACTTGATCTCCATCACGTCTTCCATCGGGATGTGGACGCGGAAGATCTTGTCCTCCATCTGCATCGTATGGATCCGGGATTCGAGGTTGGCCTTGACCTTGTTCTCGTAGCCGGCATACGTGTGCACCACGTACCAGTCGCCCGGGCCTCGGAAGGGATCCCCGCTGCCCGCATCGGCCGGCTCCGGGGGAGCCTCCGGCGCTGCTTCGGGAACGACCACGAGCTCCTCGTCGGGCGCGGCCCCCTCGTCGAGCGAGGCCACATCGTCGGGTGTCGCCGCCTCATCGGCCGGAGGATCGAGGACGCTCTCGACGACGTCCTCAGCGGTCTCAGCCTCCACGACCGCTTCTTCGATGAGCCCTGTGATGACCTCGCCGGCTTCCTGGTCGATCCGCTCGGCGGCCGCGAAGTCTCCGTCCGCCACGGCCTGTTCCTCGGCCGCCTCTGCCGCGTCCGCAACCTGGGTCGCGACCTCGACACGAGCCAGGGCGTCGTCGTCGAGGACGGCGGCGGCTTCCAGCGCGTCACGCAGCTCTTCGTCGTTCGGGTTCTGCTCGTCGTCCACGATGGATCCTCTACGTCTTCATGTGTCCAGGGAGCGGGCCGGGACCGGCCTCGGCGGGCGGCGCGTGAGCCTCGGAGCGCCCGTGGGGCGCGCTCCCGCCCAGCGGGGACCAGTATAGGTGGGCGGCGGAAGACCCGGCAAAACGGTCGGCGGGACGCTGGCGGAACGCTCAGTCGAGCAGGTTGAAGATCAACTTCGCGAAGACCCAGTCGATCGCGAACACGAACGATGTGAGGACCGTGATCGTGACGAGGACGACGACCGTATAGGTGATGAGCTCCTTGCGGGTCGGCCAGTCGACCTTCTTCAGCTCGAGACGGACCTCACGGAGGAACTGGCGAACGCCGGCGCGCTTGCGCTTCTCCTGCTGCGCCGCACGGCGGGTCGTGGCGGGCGGCGCCGCGCGACGATCGACGCCGGACCCCTTCTGGAGGCGTTCGGCCTTCTCCTGCGCTCGCTTCATCTGTCGGTTCATGCTGCTCCCTTTGCAGGCGCGGAGGGACTCGAACCCCCAACCCCCGGTTTTGGAGACCGGTGCTCTGCCAGTTGAGCTACGCGCCTTCGGCGCCGGTCCCCCGAGGTCGGGGCCTCGGGTGCCTCAGTATAGCCCCGGTAGGTGGTCGCGGAACCCCCCGTCCCGCGCGCGCATTTCCCCATGTCGGCTACGTGAGTCCACACGATCTCGGCCCTATGCTTCGGCGGACGACGACCACGCGCGGCCCCAGACAAGCGAGGGCGTCCGATGAGTACGAG
>Ga0193695_1000114_pt1 | contig 12212 bp, 10 predicted proteins | sample L3s2metaG_FD_160568 | JGI IMG/M metagenome (GOLD analysis project Ga0193695, IMG submission 160568) | Soil microbial communities from a riparian zone of the East river system, Colorado, United States - L3s2 | ecosystem: Environmental > Terrestrial > Soil > Riparian zone | place: USA: East River... | reverse complement strand
TTCCATGTTGTGCCGCCCGGGAAGCGGCATCGGTGGGAGTGGCTGATGCTGGTCGAACCAGACGACCTCGGCCCGGGTGCGCGTGGCAAGCGCGCGCGTTGCCTCATCGCGGCCGTTGAGGACGGCAAAATCGTCCGGACCGGCGAACTGAATCGCGCGGGCCTTCAGGTCGACGTACCGATCGAAGGTGCCATGGCGGTCGAGGTGGTCGGGCGTGATGTTGAGGATGACCCCGGCGTGAAGGCGTGGGTGCTCGACGGATTCGAGCTGGAAGCTCGAGAGCTCGAGCACCACCCAGTGCTCGGAAGTGATCTCGTCGAGCCGGTCGAGCACCGTGTCGCCGATGTTGCCGCCGACGACGACTGGCCGCTTGCCGGCCCCGAGGACGACGCCCGTGAGCGCGGTCGTCGTGGTCTTGCCGTTGGTGCCGGTGATGCCCACGACCGTGCCCTTGTTGAGCTTGAGGAACAGGTCGATCTCGCTCGAGATCGCGATGCCCCGTGCTCGGGCTTCGTTCAGCAGCGGTGAATCCCACGGCACGCCGGGGCTGGCGTAGACGATGTGCACTCCATCGAGGGCGCCTCGCTCGTCTCCGAGTCGCAGATCGACCCCGCCAGGCATGTGGGCAATCTCGTCTTGCAGCTCGGCCGCAGGCTTGCGGTCGACGACACGCACGGCGTCGCCGGCAGCGATCAGATGGGTTGCCAGCGCGATCCCGCTGCGCGCGGCGCCCACGACAAGCGCCGTCACGTGGCCAGCCGCGCCACCCCAGCAGCGGCAAGCGCCGAGACGAGCCCCGCGGCCCAGAAGCTGAGCGCGATGCGGTTCTCAGTCCAACCGTGGTGGTGGAACGTGTAGTGGATCGGGGTCATCTTGAAAACGCGTCGACCGCCGCTGGCCTTGAAGTAGGCGACCTGAATGATGACAGACAGGGTCTCGAGCACAAACACCAGTCCGATCAGCGGCAGCAAGAGCAAGACCCCTTGCTGGATGGCCATTGCGGCGAGCGCGTAGCCGATGGCGAGTGCACCGGTGTCGCCCATGAAAACGCGCGCGGGGTATCGATTGAAGATGAGAAAGGCCACCAACGCCCCACACAGGCTGAGCGCGACGGCTTTCTCTCCCGCCTGGGCATTGGGAAGCAGAAGCACCAAAGCCCCGACGGCGATCACCGACAGGCCGCCCGCCAATCCGTCCATTCCGTCCGTCAGGTTGACCGCGTTGGCTGTGCCTACGATCGCGACGACCGCCAGCGGGAACAGAATCCATGAGGGTGAAGACAGAAGGAACAGCTGGTGCATGCCGCCGAACTGGACCGCGAGGTAGGCGACGGGAATCGCCAGCACAACCTGGATTGGGAACTTGAGACGCGCGGGTATGCCGCGCGTTCCGACCATCAGCTTGCTGCGGTCGTCGGCAAGACCGACGAGGCCTCCGACGACCAGCCCCGTGACGCCGGGCAACACACCTCTGTGGCCGGCCAATACGGCGAGCAAGCCTGCCAGGATCGAGATCGCGACGAAGAGCACGCCGCCACCGGTCGGAGTGCCCGCCTTCTTCTGATGGCTGTCGGGCAGCTCGTCCTGGATCACCTGTCCAGCCTTCAACCGCCGCAGCGCGCGGATCGTGGTCGGATACAGGACCAGCGCGATCACGAATGTGATCGCGAACGTCGCCAGGTCTAGAGGCATGGTCGGTCCGGCCAGGCCTCTACGATCAAACCTCGGTCAGCTCCCGAACCACCTCGTCGAGATGCGTGGAATGCGACCCCTTGATCAGGACCCGGTCGCCTTCGCGCGCGTTCCGGCGCACCCAATCGCGCGCGGCCGGGCGGCTTGATACAAGCTCCGCACCGGCGGATTCGGCCAGCACTCGCGCCCGCTCGCCGTCAAGCACGCACACGGCGTCGAAAACTTCGGCGGCGCGGCTGCCGACGCGCCGGTGCGACTCTTCGGAAAGCGCGCCGAGCTCCGCCATCTGGCCGAGCACCGCGAGAAGGCGACCCCGACGTGGGCTCTCGGCGAGGGCCTCGAATGCGGCGAGCATGGATTCCGGGCTCGCGTTGTACGCGTCGTCGACGATCGAATAGCCACCGGCAGTGGGCAGCTCCTCGAGTCGATGCTCGACGGTGACCTGCTCGAGCGACTGCGCACCCTCTTCAAGTGGTACGCCGGCGGCCTCTCCGGCGGCGAGGGCCGCGACGGCATTCAGCGCCTGGTGCCGGCCTTCCATCCTCAACTTGACGTCAACTCCCCGCACAGAAAACTGCGAGCCGCCCCCGGTGAGAGCCCGGTAGCCATGAGGCCTGTAATCGCCGGCAGCCACGCCAAAGCTGGTCACCCGGGCGTCGGTCATGGACACGAGCAGCGGGTAGAACTGGTCGTCGGCGTTGAGGACGGCCACGCCCTTGTCTGAAAGCCCGGCCAACAGCTCGCCCTTCGACCGAGCCAGCTCCTCGCGAGATTTGAAGAACTCCATGTGCACGATTCCGATGTTGGTGATCACGCCGATCGACGGCTGCGCAAGCGCGACCAGCCTGCCGATGTCGCCCGGACGCTGCATGCCCATCTCGAGCACCAGCGCCGTTTGGTGCGGCTCGAGCTTGAGAATCGTCATCGGCACGCCGGTCTCCGTATTGAGGTTGCCGACGCTGCGCGCGACGTCGAAACGACGACCGAGGATCGCCGCGATCATTTCCTTGGTCGACGTCTTCCCGTTGCTGCCCGTGACCGCGACGACCAGCGGATTCACTCGCGCAAGCGTCCAGGAGGCGAGCGAGTAGAGCGCCGTCCACGTCTTGGGGACCAGCACCTCGGCGATGCCGTGCGGAATCTCTCGGCGGCGCTCGATCACGACAGCGGCCGCTCCTCGCCTGATCGCGTCGTCGACGAAACGGTGCCCGTCCATCTCCGCGCCGCGCAGCGCGAAGAACACCCCGCCCTGCACCACTTCGCGCGAGTCGGTGTGAAAGGTCGAGTAGGCATTGCCGACCTGGGTGCCGCCGACCTCGCCGCCCCCGGTCGCCTCGAGAATCTCGAGCAGCGACAGCTTCATACGTATATGGGAACTGTTAGCGGGGGTCCGGTGTTATGTGCCAGTCGACGACCATCGCCTGGGCGATCCTCTGCCAGATCGGGGCCGCCGTGAAGTAGCCGTCGTTGAGGGTCCAGTCCTTGTCGCTTCCGTCGACGTGCGGCTTGCGAACGACGACCAGCATCGTGAAGCGCGGATGCTGCGCGGGCAGGAAGCCGACGAACGAAGCCCAAACATCCTGCGTGTACTGGCCGTTGACAGGGATCTGAGAGGTGCCCGTTTTGCCGGCCTGGTCGAGCTCGAAGCCCTTGACGCGCGACGTCCAGCCCGAGCCATGCTGCACGACCGATTCCATCATCGCGGTCATCTTTGCCGCCGTGGCCGGCGTGATCACCTGGCGCTGCGGCTGCAGTAACAGCGGGTTGACCTTCGTTCCGATCCGCTCCATGACGTGAGGCGGCGCGTATTTGCCGCCGTTGGCGATCACGTTGATCGCGGCGAGCATCTGCACCATGTTGGCGTCAATACCCTGACCGAAGGCGGCCGTCGCGTACTGCGAGTCGGCGAGCTTGTCAGCCGCCGCCGGCAGCAGGCAGGTTTCGCCGCCAACGTCGATGCCGCTTGGTTTCGTCAAACCGAAACCCTGCAGGTAGCTGTAGAAGGCGTCGTGCCCCTCCGCCTGCATCGCCTTCATCGCGCCGACGTTCAGTGAGTGCTCGAGCACATAGGTGTAGGTGACGTTGCCGTGGTTGCGGTGGTCCCAGTCGGAGATTCGATAACCTCCGACGTTCAGATATCCCGGGTCGTTGATCACTGTGTCGGGCGCGATGGCGCCTGAGTTGATGGCCCCCGCGAGCGTGACGACCTTCATCACGGATCCGGGCTCGTAGACGTAGCTCGCGACGTTGTCCTTGAAGAGCGCCGTGTCCGTGTGCGTGAAGTCGTTGGCGTTGTAGCTCGGGTAGTCCGCCCACGCGACGATGCCCCCGGTGGTCGGGTCCATGATCAGCACGCTGCCGCTCTCGGCGTGGTACTTCTTCACTCCGTCGGCCAGCGCCTGTTCGGACGCGTACTGGATGTTGGCGTCGAGTGAGAGAACCAGGTCGGACCCGTTGACGGGGTCCTGGTGGGTGTGCGAGCCGAGCACGATCTCGCGGTTGGCCAGGTCGCGGTAGCTCGAGATGTATCCGGGGGTCCCTGCCAGCGCGCCCTGGTACTTGGCCTCGAGCCCGTACTGGCCGTCGCCGTTGTAATTGACGAAGCCAAGAAGGTTGGAGGCAAGCGTCGTGCCGGAGGAGATCCCCGGAAGATAGGAGCGCTGAGTCTCCTCCTCGAGGCCCACCCCGGGCAGCTTGAGCGCCCGGAGCTGGTCGGCCTTGTCTTTCGGCAGCCGGCGGGCAACGTACGCGAACTTGGCGCCGGAGGCGAGGGTCGCCGTCAGCTTGGCCCTGTCGGCGGCGAGGACTGTGACGAGCCCGTTCGCGACGCGATCACGCTCGGTTTTTGGGACCTGGTCGGGCGAGACGAAGGCCGAATAGACCGTCGTGTTGACGACCAGCTGCGTCAGGTGTCGGTCGAAGATCGCGCCGCGGACCGCAGGCAGCTGGACGACCTCGCGATATTGCGCCTGCGCCTGCGAGGCGAGCTGTCCGTGTTTGGCGACCTGCCAGTACGCGAGGCGCGACCACACCATCCCGGCGAGGACCAGGGCCACCAGCACCATCGAGAGGATGCGCAGCCGCGTGGAACCGGCACGTTCCACACGCGGGGCCCGTTTGCGGACCCCAACTGACACTATCGGGTGGACGCCAGCACGTCGCGCGTGCCGCCCAAGGTGCTGACCACGGCCGCCACGGCACGTTCCCACAAGGGAGTGCTGTCGCCGGCTGCGGGGCCGACAGGCGCGGTCAGGTCGATCGCCACCGGCTGGCCGGTGACATAGCCCGAAGGCACGACTCGCTGCATTCCGCTCTGCGCGGCCTGCTGCTGCACCTGCGCCGGCGCGTGGAGCGTGACCTCCTGGTAGCGGAGCTGATCCTGCTCAGCGATCAGCTGTCGCTGCTGGTCCTGGAGGCGTGTGATGTCGTAGGACGCCTGCGTGATCTGAGCGGCGAGGCCGAGGTAGAAGAGGACGGCGATCAGGACGGCGCCGGCCCCGAGGTAGGCATGGCCGAACGAGTTCAGCCGCAGCCTTTCGACTGCGGTTGCGCTCGCCACCTGCATGAAGCCGCGCGTGCGCCGCCTCCGCCGTGGGGCGGGGGCATGCGGCGCGCCTGCTGTGCTCAGGCGGCGTCGAGCCAATATTCGGGTCGATATCAAGACGTATGCCTCATTCGTTTCTTGGATGTGTGCTGTGGCGGTTGCTGGCTCAAGCCCCTCTCCCCAAATCTCCCCGAGGGGGAGAGGGAGCAGTTGCTACTCCCTTCGGGGTTGGCGCCCGGTGGCCGGAGGGGTTGGCCGGCCACCAGGACTTGTGGAGTCAGATCTTCTCTGCGACCCGAAGCCGGGCAGAGCGCGCTCGCGGGTTGGACGCGACCTCCTCTTCGGAAGGCCGCACGGGTCGACGGGTGATGATGCGGAGGGTTGCCCGGTGGCCGCAGGTGCAGACTGGCTGCTGGGGTGGGCAGATGCAGTCTTTGGACTCGACGTTGAAGAATGACTTGACCAAACGGTCTTCCAGGGAGTGGAAGCTGATCGTCGCCATACGACCACCGGGTTTAAGTGTCGAAAGAGCTGCTCGCAAGCCTTTCTCGATCTCTCCTAGCTCGTCGTTGACGGCTATGCGGAGACCTTGAAACGTCCGGGTGGAAACGTTGATGTCGCGTGGCCATGCCTTTCTCGGAATGGCGGCCTCGACGGCCTGAGCCAGGTCGCGGGTGGTGCGCAGCGGGCGCCGCGCCACGATGAACTGTGCGATCCGGCGAGCCCATCGCTCCTCGCCGTACTCCCGGAGGATGCGCTCGATCTCGCGCGCGTCCGACTCGTTGACGATCTTCGATGCTGCATGACCGGAGCCTGGATCCATTCGCATGTCGAGCGGCCCTTCGCTTTGAAAGCTGAAGCCGCGCTCGGGGTCGTCGATCTGGTTGCTGGAAAGACCGAAGTCGAAGAGGATCAAGTCGGCCGTTAGAAAGCCGTTTTCGGCGCTGATCGAGGCGAGCTCAGAAAAGCGTCCGTGTACAAGTTCGACCGCCGGCCCGAACTGGGCCAGGGCCACCCGCGCCGCCTCTACTGCGACGGGATCGCGGTCGATCCCGAGCAGCCGGCCGCCGGGTGTGATCCTCTCCAGGATTTGCCGGGCATGGCCCGCCTGCCCGAGTGTGCAGTCGATCGCGACCGCCCCCACCCGGGGCTGGAGCAGCTCTATTACCTCTTGTAAAAGTGCGGGTTGGTGTGGACTCAGTGTCCCGAGATCACCCTGTCAGCGAATTCTGTAAAGCGTCCCTGCGCGTCGGCGTTGTAGCTGTCCCATCGGCCCTCGGGCCATATTTCCACCCGAGAACCGGTCCCGATCACCACCACCGTCGACGGGGACTCGATCCCCGCCAACCGGCGCTGCTCCGGCTGCAGGCTGATCCGACCCTGACCATCCGGCTCGAAGGGATCCGACATCGGGTAGAGCGTACGAGCGAGAGCGCGCTGGTCCGGTCCTGGCAGCGGGCTGCGAAGCTCCTGCGCCAAAGCGGACCACAGCTCCGGCGGGTAGATCGCCAGGACCTCGTCCTGGCTGACCGAGACGAAGCTCCCTTCGGGAAGCTGCTTGCGGAAGGCGGCCGGGATGGCCAGCCTGCCCTTGTCGTCCACCCTCACCCTGTGCGCTCCGGTGAACACTCATCGGACCTCGCGTGCCCAGAAGTGGCGACTATCTCGCTGCCGTCGGGCGCACAGGCTGCAGCCGCAGCCGTGGAGCTCGAGCGGCAGGCGATTGCCGTCCTTGTCGAAGCGGTGGTTGGCCGGCACCTGGTGCCCATCGCGGCTGCGGGGAGAAGTGGCGTAGAGGAGGTGTATGGCGTGCTGTACTTGGACGTAGGGTGCGACGTATGCTGCTGCGTTGTTTTGACTCACCACTTCTCCCCACTGCTCACCGCGATTCGCCGCAAACCTTAACCAGGCACGCTCAGCCTGTCAATACCTTTACCACAACATGTAGAGACGCTTCCGAGTGACTTCAGGGCTCGACCACAACCTGTTGTGCCTGGGCGGTTTTGCGGCGCAAGGTGGTGCGTCGAAACGTGATAGTCTCGAACATTAGTTTGGATCGGCGGATGGACGGCCAAAAGCGTTTTAGGTGGTTGTCTTTAACCGCTCCGCTTGAGAAGACCGAGCCTTTTGGCCCGATTTTCGGCCCAGGTGAAGATCCAGATGCTGAGCGGGATCATCACGACGCCCATGGCGAGCAGGATGCCGATGGTCGGCACCTGGTCGGGCACGCGTGCGCCGTCAAGCAGGCTCCGCCTCATTCCCTCCAGCGCATAGGTGAGCGGGCTCGCGGCGCCCGCGATCTGCATCGGCGCGGGCAGCACGCTCAGCGGGTAGTACACGCCCGACACGAGCAGGAGAAAGCCCTGCACAGCGATTGACATCTGCTCACCCTTCTGCGGCGAGAGGAGCGGTAGGACCGAGGTCAGGATGCTGAGGCCGATCAGCGGCACGGTGGAGGCGGCGAGGACCGCCAGCGCGCCCGGGATGTCGGCGTTCGAGAAGTCGAGATTGAACATGAACGCCGCGGCGATCAGAACGATGAAAGTGCGCGCAAGACCGTAGCCGATGGCAAAAAGACATATGCCCATCAAGTGGGTGACACGCCTGACAGGCGCCATGAACGTGTACTCGATGGTGCCCTCCCACCTCTCCCACGCGATGGCGTACGCCGCCTCCATGAAGACCAGCGAGAGGTAGCCCCACAGCAAGGCGCCGATGAGCAGGTAGAGCTGCGCCTTGCGCAGGTTGAACGCGCCCTCGGCCGCGCCGAGCGAGCCCAGGCCCGAAGCCAGAAAGCCGATCGAGAGCACGCTGACCAGGCTGTAGAAGAGCCAGACCACCTCCCACAGCCAGTAGCGCTTGACCACATGAAGCTGTCGCTCTGCGAAGCCGAAGAGGGCGTTGAGCTCGGTATGCCTTACCCCAATGCTGCTCATGGCGCCTCGGCCTCCTTTTCCTCGGCGACGGCAAAGCTCTTGCCGGTCAGGTGCATGAAGACGTCCTCGAGCGTCGGGTTCGTCTTGCGGTTCGCATGCAGGCGACACAGCTCGTCCGGGCTTCCGTCGGCGAGCACCCGGCCGCCATCCATCATCAGCACTCGGTCGCACAGCTCCGCCGCCTCGTCCATGTCATGCGTGCAGAGCAGCACCGTCACTTCGCGCTCGGTGCGGAGCATGTGCAGCAAGGCCTGGACCTCTTTCTTCGAGCGCGGGTCGAGGCCGGTAGTAGGTTCGTCCATCAATAACAGCGACGGTGCTGTGAGGAAGCTGCGCGCGATGGCGACCTTCTGTTGCTGTCCGCGGGAAAGCTGCTTCATCGGCTGGTCGATGGTGTCGAGCGGTAGCCCGAGCTTCTCGAGGATCTCGATCACACGCTCGCGCGTGCCGGCGGCTCCGCCGCCATAGAGGCGGGCGGCGTAGAGCATGTTCTCCCAGGGGCTGAGCTCCTTGAAGAAGGCGGCTTCGACCGACACACGGTTCACGTGGCGCCGCACCGACAGCGGCTGAGCGACCACGTCCCAGCCGAACACCATCGCGGTGCCGGAGTCAGGCGTGAGCAGCGTGCCGAGGATCCGGATGAGCGTCGACTTGCCGCTTCCGTTCGGTCCGAGGATGCCCGTCACCCCGCCCGCCTCAACTTTGAGGTCGAGCTCGTGAAGGGCGACCTTGTCCTTCCATTCACGCCGCCACCACGGCGCGCCGGTTTCGCGCTCGCGGCGCCGAAACGCTTTACGGATTCCGTGGATCTCTATCGCTGTTGTCGCCATCAGTTCTCCTATGAAATTCCAACTCCACCACTCCCCACCCGGCGCTTCGACCACCCCCGCGCACCAAGAGCGCGGGGACCCCAAAGGTGCGGGGGAGGGAAACAAAAAAAGGACCGTGCGGTGCCCAACAACCGCACGGTCCCTCTCGGTACTTGTTTGCTGTCTAGATGCTTACCTGAACGGGCTCAATGTGCGGTCAGAAGGCAGACTTCGCCCTCGGTGGCGAAGAGCTCCTTCAACGTGCCGCCCATCAGCGCACTCTCCTTATGGAATTTGGACACACCCGGGTGGGTGTGCGAACCGGCCTAGCCTAAAGCTCAAGAGTCTCGAAGTCAACAGACGCGACCTGCTCCATCACGAACGCGCTGATGAAAGCTTCCTCGCGCCACGACTCGTAGCGGCCGGAAGGGCCCATGTGGCCCGAGCCCATCTCCGTCTTCAACAGCACGGGCTGCTCTCCGGAATTGATAGTGCGCAGCTTGGCGACCCACTTCGCCGGCTCCCAATAGGAGACGCGCGGGTCGTTCAGGCCGGCGGTCACCAGGAGCGCCGGATACTCAGCCTCATGCACGTTGTCGTAGGGCGAGTACGACTTCATGTACTCGTAGAACTCGCGCTCGGCCGGGTTCCCCCACTCCTCGAACTCGTTGACCGTGAGCGGCAGCTTGTCGTCGAGCATGGTCGTCAGCGCGTCGACAAACGGCACCTGTGCGACCGCGCAGCCGAACAGGTCCGGACGCATGTTCAACACGGCGCCGATGAGCAGGCCACCTGCGCTCCGGCCCCGGATCGCGAGGCGGCGCGGACTCGTATAGGCGAGCTCGACGAGGCGCTCCGCGCACGCGATGAAATCGCCGAAGGTGTTCGTCTTCTGAAGGAACTTGCCGTCCTCGTACCACTCCCGGCCCAGCTCCCCTCCTCCCCGTACATGCGCGATGGCGAAGACGAAGCCTCGGTCGAGCATGCTCAGGCGGACGGGATCGAACATCGGATCGCTGGAGAGCTCGTAGGCGCCATACCCGTTGAGCAACGTTGGGTTCGATCCGTCGCGGTTGAGACCGCGACGGTACACGATCGAAATCGGCACGCGGACTCCGTCACTCGCAGTGGCCCATAGACGCTCGGTGACGTAATCGGTGCGGTCGTAACCGCCACGCACAGGCTGTTCCTTGACCAGCGTCCGCTCTCGGGTGCGCATGTCGTAGTCGACGGCCGAGAAGGGCGCCGTCAGCGACGTGTAGAAAAATCGCATCACCGAGCTCTGGTAATTCGGGTCGGAGCCGGGGTATGCGGTGTACGCCGCGTCAGGCTGCTCGACCACGTGCAGCTCACCAGACCTGGAATCCAGCACCTCCAGGCTCTGCAGGCCGTCCGAGCGCCGGCCGAGCACGACATTGTCGATGTGGACGTCGATGAAATTAAGCCGCACACCCGCGCGCTCGGGCACCACCTCCACCCATGAGTCGCGCCCTGGGTTGGAAATCGGCGCCGCCATCAACCTGAAGTTGCGCGCGCCATCGTTGGTCACGATCAAGAAACGATCTTCCTGGTCGTCGACCGAATACTCGATTCCATGCCGCCTCGCTTCGACCAGGCGCGGTTGCGCGGCCGGCTCGTCGCTGCGCAGGAATCGGCATTCGCTGGTCACCTGGCTCGAGCTCGTGAAGACGACGTAGCGCTCGCTCTTGGTCAGCTCGACGCTGAGCTCGAAGTGCTCGTCATCCTCCTGAAGCACCAACACGTCCTGATCGGCAGGAGTACCGAGGACATGGCGCCAGACCTGGTACGGACGCATGGCGTCATCCGGCCTTGCGTAGAAGAACGTCCTGCTCTCGGCGGCCCAGGCGGAGCCGTGGTAGACGCCGACCACGATGTCATCCAGGTCTTTGCCGGTGGCGAGGTCTCGAAAGCGGAGCTCGTGACGCTCCGAGCCGTCGAGGTCGACGGCGTAGGCAAGAAGGTTCTCATCGGGGCTGCGTTCGACGTACCCGAGGTCGAAGTACTCGTGGCCCTTCGCCAGCTCGTTGCCATCGAGGAGCACCTCCTCTGGCGCCTCCATCGACCCGCGCTTGCGGCAGTAGATGTCGTAGTCCAGGCCCTCGACGGTCCGCGTGTAGGTCCACCAGCCCTTGAACAGCGTCGGCGCCGAGGTGTCCGTTTCCTGGATCCGGCCGAGGATCTCGTGGTACAGCTTCTCCTCCAGAGCCGCGGCCGGCCGCATGACGGCCTGGGCATAAGAGTTCTCCGCTTTCAGGTACGCGAGGACCTCTGGGTTGTCCTTCTCGCGCAGCCAGTAGTACGGATCAACCCTGCGATCGCCGTGGGCCTCGAGGACTTTGAACCTTCGCGGGGCGACCGGAGGTCGCGGTGCGGTGACTCGGGCAGCGGGCTCCATGGGAGGTCGAGTCTAGGCAGCCGGTCGCGAGCGGGGCGCGGTGACCGTGTGGTACGGCTCGGCGTCAGCCTCCGGCGATCGCGCCGATGATCAGGAAGGGCTCCTTGCCCGCCACCACCTCATCGGGCAGGGGATCGTCCGGCGAGACGTCCGACCAGTCCTCCTCGCAGGCGAAGAACCTCACCATCGGCCGGCGTTTCTTCGTGTCCAGGTCTCGAATCGTCCCCCGCAGGGCGGGGTAACTCTTCTCGAGCACGTCGAGGACCGACCGTTGGGTCACCGGGCTGGGCACGTCCAGCTCGACCACGCTGCCGACGCCGGCCAGCGTTCGAAGATTCGCCGGGAGGGTGACGCGGATCATTTCAGGGTTTGGACTTCGACCGAGAGCACTTGCGGCAGGTCGCGAACGATAGGCGCCCACGTGTCGCCCGCGTCAGTCGAAGCGTAAACCTGCCCCCCACTGGTGCCGAAGTACACACCGCACGAATCAAGCGAGTCGACCGCCATGGCGTCGCGCAGCACGTTGACGTAGCAGTCCTTCTGAGGCAGACCGTTGGTTAGCGCCTCCCACTCGTTTCCACCGGACCGGCTGCGGTAGACGCGCAGCTTTCCGTCGGGTACGAAGTGGTGGGAGTCGCTCGTGATCGGGATCACGTAGACGGTGTTCGGTTCGTGCGCGTGGACGTCGACCACAAAGCCGAAGTCGGTCGGCAGATTCCCGCTGATCTCCGTCCACGACTCTGCGCCGTCGTCGGTCCGCATCACATCCCAGTGCTTTTGCATGAAAAGCGTGTTCGGCCGCGAGGGATGCATGGC
>Ga0193695_1000113_pt1 | contig 12214 bp, 12 predicted proteins | sample L3s2metaG_FD_160568 | JGI IMG/M metagenome (GOLD analysis project Ga0193695, IMG submission 160568) | Soil microbial communities from a riparian zone of the East river system, Colorado, United States - L3s2 | ecosystem: Environmental > Terrestrial > Soil > Riparian zone | place: USA: East River... | reverse complement strand
TGAGTGGTCGGAGCTGATTGCGAGCATGGACAAAATGCACATGGCCATGGGAGCAATAGACCGATCCGGCAACGGCGATGTCGATTTTGTCAGATTGATGCTTCCGCATCATCAGGCGGCAATCGACAAGCATTCGAAACCGATTAGCCGGCACGATTGAGAAAATCACTTCTGACAAAGTTGCGTCAGAGGTTGTTATGCCATTGATTCAGAGGGGCGAACAATCTCGATTGTTGATGCCTCTCGTGACGACGGAAAACGGTTCGTAGTACACGCGGGTGAAAAGCTGACCGCGTTTCTGGAACTTGAATCGGCAATTCGGGATGGCTGCGAATTTTTCTTGCCAACTGAGCAAGATTTTTGTGAACGCAGCGTAGCTAAACGGATCTGAATCAGGCGGAGGACCCATCGTCACCGAAGCCTCCCAGGGCTCTTCTCGTGTTTGTTGATCGCCGAAACGACGGTCAAACCTCCGTCTGGCGCCTGGAGTGTGAAATGGCATAGGAGGACGAGCGGAAGCGCAGAATCGGGTCATCTGTCGGCCCAATACCATCGGCCATCTGCATGGGATCGAAGTTGATCTTATAGGCCCCCGCTGCTTCATCCGGCGCATACGAAGTGAGCGTAAGTGTACCGGCCTTGATTTCGCGCCTTCCCGCCGGCCACAGAACCGTCGGATCATTTTCGGGATCGCCCGGTTCTCCGATCGTCACAATCATCTCCCAGCGAACTGGGCCTTGTTTCACGCGGTCTCGGAAGGCCGCCTCAAGAAAATCTCGGCGCTCTTGCGCAAGCTGCGCATCGGTAAGCGATCTTTCTCCGTCTTCCGGCATGAAACGAAAGCGCACATTCGTCATCTTTTCTGCGTGATCAAAGAAGCGAAACGTGTGTATTCCATAGAAGGCGCAATTGGCGTAGCTTGCTGGCGGATTGTTCGTCTCCAGAAAATGAAACTGCGCAGAGTTGTCGGGATGCTGCTTCATAAAGGCGGTGAACTTGCTCGGATCAGCTTTTTCCGTATGCACGTCCTTAGCGAGAGCCAGGAATTTGTCCAGAAACGTGGAAGGCGTTCTCGCGAAGAACATCGGCGTATGTATCATAGTTATGTGATGCAAGGCGCCGTTTTTGAGGCGGAATTCTAGACCCATGCCACGAGGGCTCCGCTCAGAATCGGATGCCGATGGGTCACCTCCGGCAATCGAGAACCTGCCAATAACCTCGATCCTATCCCCACCGAACAGGGCTGATCGCGATAGCTGTGCCGCCTCCTTTGTCCCGACAAAATAGCCAGTAGTTCCGAACCCCTTCGTGTGATTTCTTCTTTTTCCTAAGTGTCGGCCGTATGCCCCTTCCAGCGCGTCGTTAACTGCAACAGCAACCCCCTCCTCGCCGCCTTCACTCGCAGCGTTTGCCTGACGCGGCTGAACTGCACCTACTGCCGCTCCAAGTGACAGCCCACCAATGCCAACAAGTAGCTTTCTCCTCGAGATATCCATTTCCTTACTTCCACCTCCTCTAGACGTCAAAAATATCGCACCTCGCGCAGTGCTATGCAACTACTAAAGACCCGACGAAGGCATGGCCGCCTGATCGCAAAGTGGTTGATCTTGGCAAGGTGACGGTCACCAAGGCCGTCGCCGACAGCGGATCGCGATCGAAAAATTGGTGCCGCCTGCGGAAGATGAGAACTCCGGCAACCAGAAAGACGATCACGGCGAGAGTGAATCCGACGCGCAACGCCGGAACTCCTGCCTGTTCAATCACCGCTATCATTAGAGAACTGTTCGGTGCGAGAAGTTAAAAAACTATCTGCATCCGCAGCAAGACTTCGTCGAACTGATCATCGCCGAATTCCGGATTGGCTTCGCGAAAATCCGACCAGGTGTGCACATAGTTGGCCATCAGTTCTAGTCCTTCGCCGTGAATGTAGTAGTTCAGCCCACCGGTAATCGATTCAATCCCATCGTTTCCACGCTGGCCCGGGTTGAGGTGCTCCCACTTCACGACGGCCTGGAGTTTTTTCGCGATCAAGTAATAGCCGCCAAGCACGTAAAAGCCGTTGGCTTCGAACTCGGCGAAAGCCGGCGTAACCCCCGGCGCGGTGCGCGGTCGCACCCGTTCATCAAGATACTCTCCGATGAGATCGAAGGGCCCGACCTTAAGCCATGCGTCGACGCTCCACGCGTGGCGCTCGTCTGGATTTGGCAAAGTGAAAGGTGTCAACGACCCGTCGGCATTCACCAGCAAATTCGTATAAGGGGAGATGTTCGTGCCGGTTTCGTCGCGGCTGAAGAAATAATCGCCGCCGAGCTTTAGATTCGCTTCCTGCCCCATCAGCTTGCCAGCGAAAGCGAGCAGCTCAAGCCGGCCCATATACATGAATTCGTTGTTGTCGTTATTGGTAATATTGCGGTTGTTGCCGTTGAATATGGCTGCGTAGTAAGTCACAAGATCCTTTTGATCCGGCCAAACATGAGTCAGCGGTTTGCCCCAAAGCATCGCGCCGATTTGCCGCTCCTGCGTGATCGCGCCGGTCGGAAGACTGCGCTCAATGGTGAAAATCGAGGTGTCCGCCATAATCCATTCCAGACCAAAGTACGCCTTGAATTGGCCGACTCTTACATTCGCCTCCGGGATGCCGTGCCAATTAACGAAAATGTCTACGCCGGAAAAAGCGGTGCGACTGTCGGAAAGACCGTCGCCCTGCCCGAAATCGCCTTCGACTTTAAAATCGAATTGCTCGGCGAATTCGCCGATCAAATTGACGCGGGCACGTCGCAGACGGAAGCGGTCCTTCAACGCATTCTCGCCGAACCGACCTTCGAAAGCGGAGACGTCACCGCTTTCCAGATTGATCTGGAGGTAACCGCCCAGCGTCAGTTTGTATTCCGAACCGCCCGGATGCACGTCCACCAGCGGCGGCGGGGGCGCGGTGAAGACCGTCTTGTTGTCATTGCCCGCGGTCGCTTTTTCCTCGGGGCCGGAAAGAACCGGCGCAAACGGGCCATTCCTCGACTTCAACTCTTTCACCTCGCGCTCGAGCTCGGCGTTGCGCTGTTCTTGGTCGGCGTTGCGCTGCTGCAATTGCCGCACGGCGTCTTCCAAAATTTTTAATCGTTCCGCGTCGGATTGCGCGGAGTCGGCGGCGCGCAGCGGGAGACAAATCAAAAAAGGGGGAAGGAAAACCGCGACCGCGAAGACGACCCGAATTTTCATTCCAAGAAATCCTTCAGGATGGTTACATCTTTTCGATTAAACGCAGATTCCGGTCGTGGCGTAAAGAACAAAATAAGTGAATTATCGAAAAAGATTTTGCTTTCAGTCACCGCCGAAATTAGGGGATCTTGCAGTCGAAGTGGAGGTTTGCGTGGTTCCAAGAAAGCGACCAACGTATCAAGCTCCCGCGGTTTAAGCGAGTCGCCGAACGCGGGCATGTTGCCTCCGCCATTGAAGACTTTTGGTTTTCCACGCCAAAAGAGTACGGGGTGTTCAATTGGTGCTGCGACGCATCGGTAGGATTTTCCAATGCCGCTGAAATGGATCGCGAGTCCCTCTAGAGGAAAGTCTGCAGGGAAACAGAACCGCGGTCAGGGAGCGCGGCTACAACTGCGGTCGTGGTTAGTAGCGTTCCGCGGCGAAGACAGATTCCGGATCGGAGCCGGAAACTTTGCCCACCGCAATCCAGCTGACAATCTGCCGCGGGCCGATCGGAGTTAAATGCGTAGTACCTGCGCGTCGCTCTTTCCGCCGCTGCCGAAGCTGATCGAGGGCAGGTAGAGCACCGGCGTGGTATAAAGAGTCAGCATTCGCGAAACAATCAGGCCGCCGACGACAGTGATGCCGAGCGGAGATAGAGCAAAGACTCGGGCAGCGAGCGGCGGCCCGCGACGCGGTGCAGAAGAAATTGCTTTTTACTCCCGGACGTTTGACCGACGGCATCGAACTCTCTGACGATCCGGTGCTTCCGGCTCGCGATGGTTCCTATGCGGAATCGTTCAAGCTGCGTAGCGCTGCGGAATCCGCGGATAAGTGAAATTGTGCTTTCGCGAAGCTGAAAGGTTATTAAGAAAACAAACTTGATCGTTAGTGATCCAACTGCATTGTTTTCCTCAAACGAGGCAATAGGAATGAGCACGACCAGAGGAATGGGGCTGGGTGCAGGCTTGTTTGTGGCGGCAATGGTGACAGCGTCGCTGATCGCCATCCTCTTTCTTGGCTGGAGGGTGGTCGGGCTGCCGTTTGCGCCCTTTGACATTTTCGACTGGACGACGCGCGTGCTGCCGGGGCGTGTGATTGGCCTGGGCATCGGCACGATGGTGGCGGTGATTGGAGCGTTGCACCTGGGGCCGACGGCCGAAACGGCCAAAATGGCGGAACAGGCGATGGCAATCATTGGCCTTTTTGTCACAGGACTTGTGGTGGGAACAATCCTTTTTGCAGTCGTCCGCGCTGTCCGAGGGCGTTATGCGGATGGCATCGGGCTTGTCTTCGGGCTGGTTGTCGGACTGCCGGTCGCGCTGATCAGCCACTCCGTAGGCCAGACCGCCACCACACCGCCTATCGCAAATGCATTATGGATTGTGGCGGTCTTCCTTATATGGGGACTGGTGCTGGGCCGAGCTTCGCGGCGACTCATCCAGGCCACCGGCACCGCTACCGTCTCGGTCGAGGAAGGTGACGAGGCAGCTGCTTCTGTGGAGCGAATCGATCGGCGCCGTTTCCTGGTGCGCTTGGGTGGCGCCACCGCAGCCATCACAGTGGTCGGAGCAGTAGTCGGAGAACTGGCCGAGGCCAAGCGCCGGAAAATGATGTCGACCGTCGGAACGCGAGGGCGATGGTCCGCGACCCATGCATTGCCCAATGCCGGCGCAGCAGTAAAGCCGGTGCCTGGAACGCGGCCGGAATTTACGCCCTTGGAACGTCATTACCGCATTGATATCAACACCATTCCGCCCGCTGTAAACGAAGAGCAATGGCGATTGAACATCACCGGCCTGGTCGAAAAACCGCTGGCCTTGACGCTCGATGAACTCCGGCGCTACGAACCGCTCCACCAATTTATCACGCTCCGCTGCATCTCGAATCCGGTGGGAGGCGACTTGATCGGCACCACCCGCTGGACCGGGGTGAGCCTCCAGCGCCTGCTGGCGGACTTGCGGCTCAAACCGGGCGCCTCGCACCTCAAGATGCATGCCGCCGACGGGTTCTTCGAGGTGGTCCCCATTGAGACCATCAAGGCCGATGAGCGCGTGATGCTGACGTATGCCTGGGACGGCGTGCCGCTGCTCACCGAGCACGGGTTTCCCTTGCGGATCTACATCCCCAACGTGTGCGGGATGAAACAGCCCAAATGGATCACGGCCATCGAGGTAATTGACGACTGGGAGCCGGGCTATTGGGTGGTGCGCGGTTGGAATAAGGAAGCCGTGATGGAAGCCACCTCGGTCATCGATGTGGTGGGGATGGATATGGATATCATCCAGGCTGACCAGAGGAAAATGATTGTCCCTATCGGCGGGATCGCCCATACCGGAGCCCGCGGCGTCTCGAAAGTGGAACTGCAGGTGGATAACGGCCCCTGGCAACCGGCGTTGTTGCGAACGCCCTTGTCACATTTGACCTGGGTCATCTGGCGTTATGAGTGGCCCTTCCAACATGGAAACCACACCTTCACCGTGCGCTGTTGGGACGGCCAGGGCGTACCGCAGATCGTCGCACAGGCCCCGCCCGAGCCGAATGGGGCAACAGGGCTATACAGCAAGACACAGATGTTTTAGGCGGCGCCCCCAGACGCCATATCAGGTGTGTTCAGGCGATCGGACCGCTGAAGGTGCTCGCGGGCAATGACCCAAACTCCTCCCCGTCGCAACGGTTTTTGTATCTGGCGGAAGCCAATCAGCCGCCATTCGGCAAACTTGAGCAGCAGACTCTCTCGGAGAAGATGAAGATGCCGAGGGACGGAGCGAGAGCGCGCAGATGTTTGAAGAAGGCGTCAGCGAAGCGGAGCACAATCAAATGCGTCAGGCATCCCGTGCAGATGAGCAGAGCGACGAACCAGAGCCATAACTCGCGCCCGCGCCGTTCGCTTGCCACATGCGAAGTTTTACGTGGCCCCGTCTATTCCACTGCCCCTCAGCTTGCCCGCCGTGGAGGGCGAATGCTTTCGAAGCTGGCGCCAGTAATGACGACGACCTTGTCTTTGATTCCTGACATGAAGCCTTGCTTTTCTTGTGAGACCCGCTGACGCACCACTTTGCGTTAGGTCGTTCTGCCGTCCGAGAGGAAAAGTGGTTGTTTCTTCAACCCGCCTGCCGAATCCAATCGCGGATATTGACTCCGATTCGCTCAACATCTTCTTTCGCAAGAACGCCGCCGTGCATCACGATATTCCTAGATTTCTCCAAAGTTTGGAGAATCGCCTTCGCCCATTCAAGACTGCCTAACAAGTCTGCAAAAGCTGCAAAATTGGTGACGATAATCGAGGAGAGGTCTCCGAAATCACAGTAATTTATTTCAAAAGCTCCCCTGGCTCCGTGCCACCGAAACTTCGCATCCTCTTCCATCCGAGTTTTCACTTTATTTTGCACCTTCTCGGGAACCTTGCTCCACCATTTTTCTTGATGCAATTCTGCCATCCTTTTCGTTACTGTTTCTCGAACCGAATTTTCAAAGGCATGGATCGCGGTATAAATCAGAGCCATTCTTCGGGCCTCATTGAGCCGGTCCGAATCTAGAAATTCGTAGGACAGCGCCTTTTCGATGACTCGTGATTCTTCGTTTCCGAATTGGCTGCCCTTTCGCCGTCCTGCTTTGTCTAAAGCTTCGTCCGTTAAGATGCCCCGATAGACAAATGAATAAAGGTCCCGGTGTTTCATCCGAGATGGTCTCTAAGGCTGCGGAAAATTGCATCATAAACAGCCTGGTCGCGTGTTGCGGGGAGCACAATGTTTACGTGATACTGGAGCGCTGAGATATCGATTTCCCTACGTGTTTCCCCAGGCCGGGGAGCTAGGACCTTACCGCTCTGCGATTTCTCTTTATCAGCCCCCTCACCTTTGCCGTCCCCTCCGCCCACCGGTTTCTCGTCCTTCCTTTCGGACTCCTTCTTTGGGCTGGAGAAATCGGCATAATCGCAGAGTGCCCTGAAGGTGTTTGCGATTTTCCCAATCACAAGGGGCGTTTTTTTTCCACCAAAAAGAGTCCGCAGTTTATTTTTGGCTTGGTCAACGGTGAACTCGTTCGCCTTGGTGTTGACGGCGAAGAGCTCGGAAAACGCATCCCGAATTCCTTCTGCTAAGATGGTCTTTGATTGGGTTCGGTCGAGGAAATCAAAATATCGTCTTTGTGGCGCTCCGTCTCTGTTCAGGAATCCCAAATCTTTAAGAATCCCGATAAACAAACGGTCATTTGTCGAAGTGAATCCCAGATTTTCAAGGAATTTCACAGAGAATCTCTCGGGGGGTTGAGCATCTAAAATCGCGTCGAAATATGCCGGAATTGCATTCGTCTTGAATGTGTAACTCTCTGCAAGAGCCATAGGGGAATCTTTCGTTAAACTTTGTGCGAAGGTTACAGATTTTGCGGCTTGGAACGAGAGAAAAAAATCCGCGGAGTAAGGAGAATTAGGTCAGTCCTCATTTGTGACATTGGTGATGCCGCAAGATTATCGCCACCCGACTCGACAAAGCATAATTCTGCATGTGGAAATTTCCGGTTCATGTCTTCAATGGCGGCAAGGTTCATGGAAGCATCCTCGCGAATCGCCGTATGAGGACAGCCGCCTGTCTCGACGCCCATATTACGCGGAGCGTTCACGCTATCGAAGTTAGTGTTGTTCGTGATCGGATCTCCCGCTCAGTTTCGTAATCGATTCAGAAGCTTGTCCAACGTGAATCGGTCAGGCTCCCAGAACGCCAGTAAGAATGCTGCAGCGGCTGCCGAGAAGACCGAATAGTCGAATGGCGTCTTGATGCCAAGACCTGTGACCATGCCTATAGCAAATGACAAAAGCAGAAGACCGGAGAGGACGGAGGCCATTCGTATTTTGAAGCCTGCGATAAGCAATATCCCAAAGAGGGTCTCCGCGACGGTAGCTGCCCACGCAAACGACACTGTCGATGAACTGGGGAAGAGAGACGTCACCGCGCCCGTGTACTCCACGAAATGAGCGAAATTTCCCCAGGATACGTTCTTTGCTCCATATGGCCCCCACAAGCCAAAACGATCAGCCACAGCGGATAGAAAGGAAGCTCCTAGCGCAAACCGTGCGAACAGACGGACAATCTCTGTCCCATTCTCTCTGAGTTGTGCGGCTTTTGAATTCATACGTGCCTCCACGTAAGGAATATTGCTTTATGCAAAATGGTTTCATCGGAGAAATTCAATGCTCCGAAGCTAGTGAATGGGAGTGAGAATCGGTGCTCCTTCATTTTTGATAAAAAATACGACGAACTTCGCTGGTTTCGTCTTACTCGCGTTACGGCTTACGGTATGAACGTCTTCAGGTGATTCGTAAAATACCTGCCCGGGACCAAGCCGCTGAAGCATGCCTCCGCGAACCTGCATCTCAACTTCCCCTTCGAGAACATAGACAACCGCATGCGCATCATGCCGGTGGATCGTGTCGACGCCTCCTGGGGCGTAATTGACAGTAATGACTTCAATCTCTTTACCCGGTGCTTCCGGAAGCTTTTTCGTAAGGAGCGTATTCACTTGCTGGGCATGCGTTGCCGTGGCAAATCCGAAGGTAAAGATAAATACAGAGAGGATGAGCTTCTTCATGTTATGCATCGCTTCTGTCCTTTCGGTGATGTGCTGCGATAACCGGTGGAGAGGACCCAAAATCAAAAAGAGATCTCTTGGCAACGCCCCTTTCAATACCTATTTCTTGTTTATTGTTCGGTCGAGAAACTCATGCATCAACGACCCAATCCGATCCACTTCTTCTTCCAACGCGAAATGGCCCGTGTCGAGAAGATGGAGCTCTGCACTGGGAATATCTCTTTTATAGAGTTCAGCACCCTCCACCGTAAAGATTCCATCGTTTTTACCCCAAGTGATCAGCGTGGGGGGCTGTTGTTTACGGAAATACTCCTGCCAATCGGCATAGACATCCAGATTCCTTTTTGCGTTGTAGAGGATTGAAAGTTGGATTTCCTTGTTCCCCGGTCGGTCCTGATAAGCCTGGTCGATCACCCAATTGTCAGGGCTGATCTTCGACGGATCGCTGACACCGTGCAAATAATGCCACTTGGTTCCTTCAATCGTCAGAAGCCAGTCGAGTAGAACTTGAGCATTCTTTTCGCTCCGATCTTCCCAATAGTCAGATAATCCCTTTGTCAAGAACTCCTTATTTATGGCTTCAACATGGGCGTCCCCGTTTTGGACGATCATAGCGGTCACTCGTTCGGGATGCATGACAGCTAACCGGAAGCCAACCGATGAACCTATGTCGGAGAGGTATAGCGCATATGAAGAAAGATTCAGCTTTTCGGTGAACTTTTCGGTCACAGTCGCTAACCGTTCGAAGGAATAGTCGAAATCGTTGACCGACGGTGCTGAGCTTTCGCCATATCCAGGGAAGTCTGGGGCAACGACATGATATTTATCCGCAAGCAAGGGAATCAGATTGCGGAACATATGAGAAGACGACGGAAAGCCGTGCAAGAGCAGAACGGTGGGAGCATCCCGGGGACCGGCTTCGCGATAGAAGATTTCCAGCCCCTCCAAGTTAAGCGTGCGATAGAAAACGGTCGGCGTAATCGTGTTCGACATCTAAACTCTCCTTAGGCGCGTGAATTGCACCTTCGTGGGCGTTAGGCAATCCCGAGTCCTCCGGATGAACGCGGATGATCGTCTTTCCCTTGATCCGCTCGGTCCGGTTGAAGGCGGCAACCGCATCGTCGAGGGCAGCCGCGTTGCCGATGTTTGTCCGCAGCCGACCAACCCGAAGCCGCTGGACGAGCTCACTCAATTGGGCGCGATCGGGTACGACGACGAAGTCGATAGTCAGGCCGCCAGAGGGCCGCGCCTCGGTCGGGCCGGTGACGGTCACCAGCGTTCCTCCGGCGCGAATCACGCCCGCAGACCGCTTCCCGATGTCGCCGCCGATGACATCGAAAACCAGATCGACTTCGCCGACGTCTTCCAGGGCGTCGTTATCGAGGTCGACGAACTCCTGTGCGCCGAAGTCGAGAGCCGTCTGACGGCCGCCAGCGCGCCCGGTGCCGATGACGTACGCGCCGGCCTCACGTGCGAGCTGGCTCGCCATCGAACCGACTACGCCGGCCGCACCGTGCACGAGGACGCTCTGCCCCGCGTGAAGGCGGCCGTGCTCGAACAGCCCCTGCCACGCGGTCAGGCCCGGCATCACGAGGGCCGCGCCCACCGTGAAATCAACGTCGCCCGGCAGCGGTGTGAGGTTGCGTGCCTCGACGGCTACATACTCCGCCAGCGTGCCGTCGCGATACCAGTCCGTGAGGCCGAACACCCGCTGTCCAATCGACAGCCCCGTCGTGCCATAGCCGAGAGCGGTGACCACTCCGGCCAGTTCGTGTCCGGGGATTGAAGGCGTCCGGTCACGGCCGACGCGATCGGTCCAGGTCGAGGGCCACGTCAGCTCATCCCCGGTGAATCCCGACGCATGAATCTGAACAACTACGTCGTTTATCGCCGCCTGCGGCTCGGGCCGCTCCACCAGCTTCACCCCGGCCGTTCCCGCAGCCTGATCCGTCACCACAATCGCCTTCATAGGTATTTGATCCGGTATTTTCTGGAGAGCGCATCGTTTTGCTCTTGTGATGGTTCTCCACGTGTGAATAGGCCCGCCAATTCGACAAAGTAATTATCAAACTGACCCGGCAATATCGTATCTAAAAGCCGGCTCGGCTTATTTCCAACGTTCGTAAATCCATGAGGAATTCCCCTTGGCAATAATGCCATCACCCCTGGAACCGCTTTCATCTTTTGGTCTCCAAGCATCACCTCAATTTCCCCTTCCAACAGATAAACAAGTTCATCCTCACGTTCGTGAACATGAAGAGCGACACCTTTTCCCGGCGGCGTAACAAACTCCATAACAGAAAAGACTCCGTTCGTGTCCTTGCTCTTCACTTTGTGAGAAATTGGACTGCCTGCGATGTTTAGTTTTTCACCTCCACCCGGCGGGACCAAAATTGGTTGCTGCATCGTCTTCTGTTGCGTTTTATCAATCGTGAGCGTTTCCATACAGGTAATTTCCTTTCGATTGTTGGTTGTTGAACTTTTTAGTTGTTTGATCGCAGCATGAGTGCTGACAATCCTAAAAAACCGAACGCTTCAGAACGCGCGTTGCAAAGTATCTTAAGTTGTATTTTTGCTTTGCTCAGTTTTTCGCCCAAGAGCGCGCATTCAGCGTTTGGTTTGCGATAAATAATCGCAGCTTAAGAATGCAACGAAGCAATGAAGCGGCGATCCAAAGCGACTACCAGACTACAATCGGTTCTCGATCCCACACTGGAAAAACCGCTCTTACATCTGCACGCGGCGATCGATGTCGATTCGTTTTGGAAAGGCGTTCAAGATGTAATCGAAGCGGCGCTTCCCAACTGTTTCATCGGCCTCACCTTGCAACACAGTCCTATTTTGCCGCGAATCGCCAAATCGACGCAGAAACTTCCAGGTAGCTTCTTCCCGATCATGCCGATCAAGAAATATTTCAGCGCTCATCCGCACCGGAACGTTCTAGTCATTAACGATTTTTTTTCAGACGAGCGCCATTTTAGGAGGTCTTCGTTTTATCGGGACTGTATCGTGCCAATAAACGGCCGATGCGCCATTGGCTTATTCTTCTGGGAAAGCAGGCGCCTCCTCGCCGCAATCATTGTCGTGCGCAGCGAGCAGCAGGGCGAGCTGTCACCGGGCGAAATGAGAGTGATTCGCTATCTCCACGCTCAATTTCAAACGGCACTTCGCCGGCTGCATTCGCGCTCGCGCGAACGGGCTGTACGAGTAGCCCTTGAACAATTCATGCGCCGAGTCCCATTACCAACAGTTCTGTTGCGATGGAATTTGAGGCTGGCCTATCGAAATCAAGCCGCAGCCGAGTCTTGTGCTGTGTGGCAACGGGGGCCGTCGGAAGCGCGCTTTATCAAATTGAAAGCTCCACTTCCTCCTGAGGTTCTCAATCAATGTCGCGTTCTCAAAAAGCGATGGGAACACCTGACTCCTCTTGGTC
>Ga0193695_1000111_pt1 | contig 12473 bp, 14 predicted proteins | sample L3s2metaG_FD_160568 | JGI IMG/M metagenome (GOLD analysis project Ga0193695, IMG submission 160568) | Soil microbial communities from a riparian zone of the East river system, Colorado, United States - L3s2 | ecosystem: Environmental > Terrestrial > Soil > Riparian zone | place: USA: East River... | reverse complement strand
CTGCCACACGAGGTGGGAAGGATCCAGGTTCAGTCCGAGCGTTTCTCCGGGCATCGCTTCGAAGAGGCGCCGCCACAGAGCCGGCGAATAGGCGAGATTGCGACCGCCGGGCCACTCGTCCGTCGAAAAGATCATCGGACAGTTCTCGATCGCGATCCGGACGTCGTGGTCGGCGGCGAACTTGACCAGAGGCGGCCAGCTCTCGAGCACCTCGGCGAAGGCCGGCTCAGGCGGTTTGGTCTGGTCGCGCCCGATGAAGGTGCCCACCAGGTTCACCTCGAGGCGCGCTGCGGCTTCAATCACCTTGCGGAGATGAGCCTGCGCATGCCCCCGCACGGCAGGGTCCGGATCAAGCGGGTTGGGGTAATAGGCGAGCGAAGAGATCGTTAGCCCGCGGCTCTCGAGAACATCGCGCACGCCGCGGACGTGCAGCGCATCGACATCCACATGACACACGCCGGCGTAGCGCCGGCGCTCAGCCCCAGCCGCGGGCCAGCTCGCGATTTCCAGGGCCTCAAAACCGTTTGCTGCCGCCCAGTCGGCAACCTCGGTCAGGGACAGAGTGGGGCAGGCCCAGCTTCATGTCGACAACATCAGCTTGATCGAATCCCTCCCCTCGTGACGGACACGCGCAGGCTAGCCGTTCCCGAGCCTGGCGGCAACGAGTGCAGTGCGTGACGCATGGTATCGTCGCGCCAACGACGGCTATCGGGGGTCGTATCGATAAAGGCTGAAACGAGGTACCTCGACTACTCGGGACGCGACGACGTCCTAAACGGCGGCGTCCGGATGGTCCCGATCCGGACACACAAAGGCGAATTCAAGGTCGCGGTCGTGGTAAGGCAGGCTGTCGACCGCGGTGCGGAGGTCGATGCCGCCTGCGAGGTCGGCGTCGGCGACCGGTTTCTCGAATGGGCTTGCGGACCGGACGACCGTCCACCAGCGTCGCCGCCGCGCCATCCGGCATTCGTTGGCGACGATGGCGAGAAGTCACGGCCGGGCAGTACCGAGCTCAGGCCGGATCCGGTTGTGGTGGCGGCCAGCCCTTGAGCGCCAGCTCCTGGACTGCATCCTTGGCCGCCTCGCGCTCGCCGAGCATGGCCAGGGCAAGCCGGTATGCGGGCTGGATCAGCGGCCGCAGGATGGCCTCGAAGGCGTGTGGATCGCCTCGGCGGGCGCGCGCGAGCAGGTCTAGCTCATCCACGACTGCCTATCAAATGCGCCATTTAGGCGAAAGTTTCCACCGCCCGTGCCTGCCGTGCGCACGAGCGTTCTGTGGTTAAGGTGATAGGTCCGTGGGACAGCCTGACATCCTGTCTGTGATTCCGGGCGCTGGGTTACATCTGGTTCAAATCGATGGCCACCTCTACATCAAGCGCGATGGTGTGTTCTCTGGGCTGGATGGCGACCTCTCGCTGGACGAGCTCCTTCGCCTGCCGCTTCGAGAGTTGCGCGAATCGGTATCGCGAGCTCGGCCGGCCGTGGCAGTCGTCGACGGTGCCATCGAGGCGCCGATCCAGAGCCAGGAGGTGTGGGCTGCGGGCGTGACCTACCAGCGGAGCCGGGAAGCGAGAGCTGAGGAGTCCGTCGATGCCGACCCATACGATCGCGTCTACTCCGCGGCTCGGCCCGAACTGTTCTTCAAAGCGACGCCCAACCGCGTACGTGGGCCAGGTCAGAAGGTCAGGATCCGGTCCGACTCCAGCTGGGACGTCCCCGAGCCAGAGCTGGCGGTGGTATGCAACTCGGGGGCGGAGGTGATCGGCTACACCATCGGCAACGATATGAGCTCACGCAGCATCGAGGGGGAGAACCCGCTTTATCTGCCGCAGGCAAAGGTCTACGACGGGTGCTGCTCGCTCGGCCCGGCGATTGCTCTGGCCTGGGAGTTTGATCCTGCAGACAAGAAAATCGTGCTCGAAATTCGGAGGGACGGCGCCGTGCTCTTCCAATCCGAAACCACCACGGCGGCGATGCGACGGCCGATTGCGGAGTTGATCGATTACCTGCATCGACACCAGCGATTCGAGACCGGATGCATTTTGTTGACGGGCACCGGCATCGTTCCCCCGCGCGAATTCACCCTGCAGCCGGCTGACGAAGTCACCATCCGGATCGAGGGAATCGGTGTGCTGCAAAACGAGGTGGAACGCTTCCAATGACAAGAAAGCCGATAGTCACCGACTGGGTTGCGGCGCCACTCTAAGCTGGAGAGGTATGGACGTGACCGCCCACATCGTCGTCTCGGACGCCGCTGCGGCAGCAGAATGGTATGGACGAGCGTTCGGCGCTCGAGAGGAGGGCCGTGTGCCGTTGCCCGGCGGGAAGGTGATGACGGTGACAATGCGAGTGGGCGATTCGCCGGTTCACGTCGCCAGTGAGTTTCCGGAGGCAGGAATCGTGTCGCCGTTGACGGTCGGCGGCACCGCGACGGTGCTCCAGATAACGACTGATGATGCCAGGGCGCTGTGGGACCAGGCGCGTGCCGCCGGCGCCGAGGTGCGCCACCCGCTCGCCGATCAATTCTGGGGTGACCTGCACGGCCAGCTGACCGACCCCTTTGGACACCGCTGGAACATCGCGCAGCACATGCGCGACGTATCGCCCGAGGACATCGCGGCGGCCGCCGCCCGGGCCTTCGGCGGCTGATTCGTGGCTCATATGCCCGCCACGATTCCGGAAGAGGTTCGCGACCTGTTCGACGAGCCGGCGCTGGCCCATGTCTCCTACCTGAATCGCAAGGGCCAGATCGTCACCTTTCCAATGTGGGTCGATTTTGATGGCGAGCACATCCTGGTCAGCTCCCCGATGGGATCCCGCAAGGGGAATTCGCTTCGTGAGCGTCCTCAGGTTGCCGTGTCGATCGTCAGCACCAAGAATCCCTGGCATTGGCTTTCGATCACCGGCCGGGTCGTCGACATCCAGCCGGACCACGACCTCGCGTTCATCGATCGCATGTCGCAGAAGTACACAGGCAAGAAGTACGAACGCCGGACCGCCCGCGAGATCTTCACGATCGCAATCGATCGGGTGAGCTCGTCTGGGCAATGGGGGAGACGCTAGAGGTCAGCGGCTACCAGCGCTGGTGAACGAGTGGCGCGACGCGTTGACGGTAGAGCGTTTCGATGCGAGCCATGGTCGACGCCGGCAGCTCTGGTAGGTCGGCCGCTGCGGCGTTGGCGAGGGCTTGCTCGGGTGTCTTCGCACCAGGGATCACCGTGCTAACCCAATCGTTCATGAGGATCCAGCGCAACGCCATCTGGGCCATGGTCGTCTTGGCCGGCACCAAAGGCCGCAGCTCCTCGACTACCTCGAGCGCCGTTTCATAATCGACCCCGGCGAACGTTTCCCCGACGTCAAAGCTCTCGCCGTGTCGGTTGAAGTTGCGGTGGTCGGTGGCCGCGAACTGAGTATCGCGATTGAACTTTCCGGTGAGCAGACCCGATGCAAGCGGCACCCGAGCTATCACCCCCACGTTGCGCTCACGCGCAGCGCTCAGAAACCGTTCGGTTGGGCGCTGGCGGAACATGTTGTAGATGATCTGGACGGTGGAGACGTTCGGATACTCGATCGCCTTGAGCCCCTCCTCAACGCGCTCAACGCTCACGCCGTAGCTCGCGATACGGCCGTCCTGGATGAAGGTGTCCATGGCACTGAAGATCTCCGGCCGGTAGTACACATCGGTCGGCGGGCAGTGGAGCTGGACGAGGTCGAGCCGGTCGACATCCAGGTTCTTGCGAGATCGGTCAATCCAGGCGCCCAAGTTCTCCGGGGTGAACTCCTTGACGTCCTGCGGAGCGCGCCGCCCGATCTTGGTGGCAACCACGATCGGCTCGCGTCGATCTTTACGGAAATGTGCGATGAGCCGCTCGCTGCGCCCATCGCCGTAGACGTCGGCCGTGTCGAAGAAGGTCACACCGGCGTCGGCTGCGGCATGCAAAGCCCGCAAGCTCTGCTCGTCATCGACCTCTCCCCAGTCGGCTCCGATCGCCCACGCGCCGAAGCCGATCTCGCTCGATTGAAACCCTGTCCTGCCCAGTGGCCGATAGCGCATTGATTAGTGAGTATGCAACGGACGCGACGGCTGGCCAGTCAGGGTTTCGAGAACCACTCCCGTTGGGCGTTTGCCACGCGGGTCGCGGGCAAATCGTTTGGAGCGACGAGCGGTCTGCACCATCTGACACCGTTGGCGATCACTCGCTGAATCTCCGGTTGGTGGTAGACCGGAAATTCCTGGTCACCTGGGCCGAAGTAAAAGACCCGGCCGGCTCCGCGGTAGAAACAGCATCCGCTCCGAAACACCTCGCCGCCCGCAAATGAGCTGATGAAGACAAGCTCGTCTGGCGTCGGAATGTCGAAAAACTCGCCATACATCTCCTGGTGCGGGATGACGATTGGCTGCGGTACACCCGCCGCTATCGGGTGAGCAGGTTTCACCGTCCAGATCAGCTCTCGCTCGCCGCCCGGGTCAGAACGCCATCTGAGGTCGCATGTGGTGCCCATCAGCTTGCGAAAGATCTTGGAGTGGTGCCCAGAGTGCAAGACCACGATTCCCATTCCATCCAGGACGCGCGCATGCACGCGATGCACGACGTCGTCACTCACGCGGTCGTGTGCGGCATGACCCCACCACGTCAGCACGTCCGTGTCTGACAGCACGCTTTCGGTCAGCCCATGCTCCGGCTCATCCAGTGTCGCGGTATGCATGCTCACTGTCTCGCCAAGCTCGCGGCGTAAACCGGCGGCGATGGCTTCGTGCATGCCGTCGGGGTAGATTCGAGTCACCGACTCGTCGCGCCTCTCGTGGATGTGCTCATTCCAGAGGGTCACGCGGAAGCGCTCGCCCGTCATCAGATCGCCAGTTGCGTCGGCACCTGTGCAGCGGATAAATCGACAGGTTGTCCTTGCTTGACTGACTCGACCGCGGCAGCCACCAGCGCAAGCGTGCCCAGGTTGTCACGCCCAGAGCACTCTGGTTCTCGCCCTTCGTGGATGGCGCGCGCGAACTCGGCCAGGGTTCCCCAGCGATCGGTCTGAGCCAACGCCGGCAGCGGCAGCACCTTGGGAGGGAGTTCCGGCTTGTGAATCGCGACCCGGTCGCGTCGAGCCCCATCATCGTCGCGGCTCGTCCAGAAGATCTCGCCGTCCTCGAAGTCCATCCTCCATTCGCCGGACCATGGTGTGACCGGTCCCGTGCTCACCCAGCTGCCGCGATAGCTCACAACGATGCCGCCTTCGAACTGGACTGAGGCGACCGCGACAGAAGGTCCGCTGAAACCAGTCCACTTCGGATTCCACGCTTCGCAGAAGATGCGTTCGGGTTCGCGGTCAAGGATCAGGCGTAGCAGGTCGAAGTGATGGATGGACATGTCGACCAGCAATGGCTGTGCCTCGTAGTGATGACGGCTCCGAGCGTTCCCGGTTCCCGGTGAGTAGCGGCGAAAGTCAATCGAGACCTCGTGCAACCTGCCAAGGCGCGCGTCTTTCACGAGCTGCGCAACCTTCCGGGCAGCCGGGTAAAAGCGATAGTTCTGGCTGACCATCAGCACCTTGCGTCTGCTTGCGGCCAATTCGACCAACTGTTGGCCGACCTGGACGCTCTCTGCGAACGGCTTTTCCACCAGGACGTGGAGCCCTGCCGCGAGCGCCGCTCTGGCGACGGGCGCGTGGCCTGGAAGGGTGGCCGTCACAAGCACTGCCTCAGGTTTGGTCACCTCGATCGCCTGTTCCAGGGTCAAGAAGCACTGAACGGGCGCTATTGGCACCGCGTCCTGAAGGCGAGCGAGCGCGCTCGGGTCGGGATCGACGTAGCCAACCAGGTCGACTTCCGTAACTTCAGGAATGACTCGCTGGGCCCAATCGCGGCCCCAACCCCCCAAGCCAACCTGCAAGACGCGTAGCTGATCCATTGGCGCGAGCAATCATGGCGGATGGACCGCCTCGCTGACCCTAATTCGCTGTTAAAACGGCTCTGGTTTTGACGACTAACCGAGCTGCGAGATCCGATTCCGCGGTGCTGCCAACCCGTAGACCTGCGTCGCGGTTGCTCCAAAGACATTCGCGTCATCACCGACGAGCGTTCGCATCGCCTCCACGACATCTCTGTAAGACGCCGCCAGCAGGCAGACCGGCCAGTCAGAACCGAACATGCAGCGCTCAGGGCCGAACCATTCGAGTACTCGATTCACATATGGCTCGAGCTGTTGTGGGCTCCAGGCCTTCCAATCGGCTTCGGTCACGAGGCCCGACAGCTTGCACGTGACGTTCGCGTGGTCGGCCATCGGAGCGAGCGCTTTCTCCCATGCCTCGTCCCGTGTACCTGCTGCAATCCGTGGCTTGGCGGCATGGTCGATGACAAACCGCATGCCTGCATGCCGCTTGACGGTTTCAAGCGCGGCGGGCAGCTCACGCGTTCGGACCAGAACGTCATAGACGAGGCCCGCTTCACCCACCGCTGCGATCCCCCGTTGGACGTCCTCTCGCAGCAGCCACTCAGGATCAGGTTCGTCGTGGACCTGATGCCGGATCCCGACGAGGAAGTTGCCACCTTCGCTCCGCTTGAGACCCGCCAGCGTCTTCGCCACGGACCGATCGGTCAGATCCACCCAGCCCACCACGCCGGCGATGAACTCGTTTTCCGCCGCGGCCTGCAGGAACTCGCGCGTCTCCTCCACGCTCGAGACCGTCTGGACTACCACCGTGCGGTCGATCCGGTTGGCGTCGAGGAGCGGTTTCAGGTCGCCGGCGTCGAATCGCCTGCGGATCGCGGCCAGCTCATCACCCATCCACGGATACTCGCGGTGGGCGGGATCCCACAGGTGGTGGTGGGCGTCGACGACCATCAGGGCACAGGCGCTTCGGACGCAAGGAGACCATCGGTCTTGAGGTCTTGCCACACCGCAGGCGGGATCGGCGCCTGGAATGCCTCGACGTTTTCGTTGAGCTCGTCCACGGAGCGGCACCCGGTGAGCACCGTCTGCACCGCCGGATGGCCGAGAGGAAACTGGATCGCCACCGCCTTCTGAGACACCCCGTGGCGCTCGCAGATGGCTTTGATGCGTGCGGCGCGCTGCACGAGCTCATCTGGCGCCGCCTGGTAGTTGTAGTGAGTGCCGGGCCTCGGGTCGGCCAGGATGCCGCTGTTGAACACGCCCCCGGCGATGATCGCGATCCCGCGCTCCACGCAAAGCGGAAGCAGCTCTCTCAAGCCCACCTGATCGAGCAACGTGTACCGGCCGGCGAGGAGGAAGCAGTCGAAGTTCGCCTCGCGCGCGAAACGGGCGAGCATCTCGGCCTGGTTCATTCCGGCCCCCACCGCCTTGATGGTTCCTTCGGCCCGCAGCCGGTCCAGAGCCGGGTACGCGCTGGAGAGCGCCTCGGCGAAATGCTCGTCGGGGTCGTGGATGTGGAGGATGTCGATGCGATCGATGCCCAGCCGGGTGATGCTCTCTTCGACCGACCGCATGACGCCGTCGTATGAGAAGTCAAAGACGGGATTCTGCGGCGGAGCGCCTGGAAAGCCGTCGCCCTGCGGCGGCGCGCCCGCACGGAGAAGGCGGCCGACCTTGGTCGCCAGTACGAACTCGTGTCGAGGCTTGGACCCGAGCACAGCGCCGAGGCGCTGCTCTGCCAGGCCGTTTCCGTATTGGGGCGCGGTGTCGAAAGAGCGAATGCCCGCTGACCACGCGGCCTCGACCACACGGTGCGCCTCGTCATCAGCGAGGGCCTGGAACAGGCCTCCCAGCGGAGCCGTGCCGAAGCCAAGCCGCGTCACCTCGAGTGGCGTTCGCCCAAGCTTCACCCGCTCTGTCGGATTCAGTCCGATGCTCCCGTCGCGACCTGCCTTCGCAGCCAGCGCTCGCCGCTGGCGATGTGCGCCGTTGCCGCCGCACGCGCGAGCTCGGGGTCGCCCAGCATGATCGCCTCATGGATCAGGCGGTGCTCTTCCCGCGTGTCGTCCAGCGCGTTGTCGGCGGTCCGCCCGTGCCAAAGCCGGACGCGCATCATTCGGGTCGAAAGGCTGGCGAGCAGCGAGACCAGGACTGGATTTCCGGTCGCCCGCGCGATCACGGCATGAAACGCTACATCGGCCTCGACCAGCTCTTCCACCCCCTGAGCCTCTCGCATCCGCTCGAGGCTGGATCCAAGCTGATTCTTGCCTTCGTCGCTGATGCGCGCGGCGGCAAGGGCCGCGGCAGCGGCCTCTAGAATGCGGCGAACTTCATACAGCGCCACCGCCGTTTCTCCAAGTAGGAGGTGGCTGACAAAGCCGGTGCTCTCCAAGAGCAGGTCGGGCTCGAGGCTGCTGACATAGGTGCCGTCGCCCTGGCGGACCTCCAGCACGCGGAGTTGTGAAAGCGCACGTACAGCTTCGCGCAGGGAGTTTCGGGAAAGGCCCAGCTCTGCCGCCAGCTCGCTCTCTTTCGGCAGCCGGTCGCCTGGACCCCAGTCACCTGACACAATTCGCTCGCGGATCTTGTCAATGGCGTCGTCCGTGACGCTCGGGGCCCGTGCAGCGCCCCGTTTGCGAGGTGAACCATTGCCAGCAATAGGTCGGAGGTTCGGTGCCTTCACTGGGCTAAAAACCCCGGAGTATGCCTGTTTGGTTGACAAACATCGGAGCTTCAGCATATAGCTAAGACGATGGGCAGGCTGGATGGCAAGGTCTGCGTGATCACGGGAGCGGGCTCGGGCATCGGCCAGGCGAGCGCGCTGTTGTTCGCGCGCGAAGGCGCGCGTCTGGTCGTGTCGGATATCGACCTCGACGCCGCGAGGGCGACCGTCGAGGAGATCACTAAGGCCGGCGGCGAAGCGGCCGCCGAACAGGTTGATGTGACGGATGCGAGCCAGACAGTCGCCCTTGCGGACAAGGTCGTGCAGCGCTTCAGCCGGATCGACGTCCTCTTCAACAATGCCGGGATCGCCGGCGTCGGCGACGTGCTCGAGACTGAGCCCGACCTGTTCGACCGCGTGATGAGGGTGAACGTGCGAGGTGTCTACCTGATGAGCCGGGCCGTGGTTCCTCAAATGATCAAGCAGCGCTCGGGATCGATCATCAACATGTCTTCGGGCATAGCGGAGATGGGTCTCGCGCGTAGGGTCTCGTACGCCGCATCAAAGGGAGCTGTCTTGTCGATGACAAAGTCGATGCAGGTCGACCTCGCTCAGCACGGCATTCGTGTCAACGCTCTCCTGCCTGGGACCATCCTGACCCCGTTCGTCGAGCGCTACCTCAAAGAGTCCTACGCCGACCCGGAGGAAGGCATGGCATCGATTCGCAAGCGACAGCTCAGCAGCGAGCTTGGCCGGCCCGAGGACGTCGCAGGCGCCGCGCTTTATCTCGCGTCGGACGAGTCGAAGTTCGTGATGGCTTCTGGATTGGTCATCGACGGTGGGATGACCGGCGCCAAGTAGAGATGCGGCTAGCGTGACTTCGTGCGGCTGACGCGCCGCGACCGAATCGTCCTGTTCGCGCCTCTCGCCGTGCTTCTTGGCGGGTGGCTCGTCTTGCCGGCGGTGCTTGGCCTCGTCGCGACTTTCACGACGTACTCACCGTTTACGACCACGGTGCGGTTGTCCGGTTTCGCGAATTACACCGCCATCGTCCAGGATCCGCAATTCGGCGCGGCGATCAGGAACATCGCCGTCTTCACCGCAGCCGCCGTGCCGCTCGAGCTGGCGGTCGGATTTGGGATCGCGTACTTGCTCCGCCGTCCCATAAAGGGCCGGGCGCTGTGGCGAGTGCTCTTTCTTGCTCCCTGGCTCGTCAGTCCGATCGCCGGCGGCGTGATGTGGCACTTCCTCTTCGGAGGCGCCACCGGCATCCTCGACTTCGCATTCGGCTGGCTCGGGCTACCCGAGGTCGCGTCACCGGTTGGCGACCTGCGTCTGGCTTTGCCCACAGCCATCGCCGTCGAGATCTGGCGCGTGGCTCCGTTCGTCACGTTCCTCCTCCTGCCGGGGTTGGTGTCGATCCCGAACGAGCAATGGGAGGAGGCCACGCTGGCGGGAGCTTCGTGGATCCAGCAGATCCGGCATGTCGCGATCCCGGAGCTACGCACCCTTCTACTCACGGTTGCGATGCTCCTCGTCGGCCTCTCGTTCGGCGCGTTCGACACCATTCTCATCCTGACCGGAGGCGGACCCGGTACGGCAACACTTACACCGGCCCTGTACAGCTATGGCCGTGCATTTCAGACGAACGACTGGCCCGTTGGCGCCGCATCCGGATGGCTGGTCGCAGCCGGCGTGATCGCTGTGGGTGCGATCTATCTACGTCTCGCCCGGGAGCGCCCTGCGACATGACCCGGATCATCCTGCTGCCCCTGGCGCTTGCCGCCTTTCTGCTGCCGCTGGCCTGGACGGCCCTCGCGGCTTTTGGCCTGCTGCCGGACAACAGCACGCGGCCGCCGTCATGGACGGGGCCGCTCACGCTCCAGCATTTCTCTGAGATCGGTGTCGCCGAGCCGACGTTCTGGCAGGAGCTGGCGACGAGCACCGCCACTGCCGCGTGCGCTGCTGCTCTGGCGGTGGGCGTTTCTTTCCTGAGCGCGTACGGTCTTGCGCGCTCGTACTTCAGCTCCAGACGGATGCTGACGCAAGGATTCCTCGTCCTCGCAAGCCTCCCCGTAATGGCCTATGTCATCCCGCTCAGCGACGTCATGCGCCGCGTCCACCTGGTGGACACCTTCGCCGGCGTGGTGCTGGCGGAAGCGGCTGTGAGTGCGCCCCTGGCGGTGTTTGTCCTGCAGGGCGCGCTTGCACAGCTGTCACCCGAGTGGGAGGAGGCTGCCGTGCTCGACGGTGCGGGGCTTTTTCGAGTCCTCGGCCTGGTGGTCTTTCCGCTCGTCGCCCCGAGCGTTGCCGCGACGGCCATCGTGCTGTTCGTGATCGACTGGAACATGCTGCTCGTCCCACTCGTGCTTACCTCCGGCGAGGTCAAAACAGTGCCCGTCGCGATGAGCGACTTTTTCACGTTCGAGCGCGAGCTCGACTGGCCGACGGCGGCGGCGGCGCTGATCGTGTCGCTGGCACCACTGGCGCTCATCGTGGCCCTGTTCCACCGCCTTCTCGAGCGCTTCCGGCTGGACGCCCGATATGAGCGAGACATCGGATGACTTCGAGCCAAACGACCGTATTGGGGCTTGACAAACCGGCTTTGACCGGCTAAACATCCCATATTCAGCGGATTCGGTCGCCCGGCTGATCCATCGGCCTGGTCGAATTAGAGGGGAAATGAAGCAGATGAGCCGACTCCTGGCGAGAGCCCTGGTCCTGATGGTGGGCGTGGGCGTGATCGCTGCCTGCAGCAGCGGGTCGAACACGTCCTCGAACCAACAGTTCAGCGGTACGACGATTCGGGTCGTCACGTTCACCGGACCTCAGATCGCGGAGCCGCTGCAGCGGCGCGCGCCTGACTTCGAGAAGGCCACGGGCGCCAAGGTGCAGATCATCACCGTCCCGTTCTCCGACCTCTACCAGAAGCTCCTCACCGACTTCGCGACCAAGACCAACTCCTATGACGCGACGGTCTTCGACCCACAGTGGATGGGCGACTACGTACCTTCCGGTTACCTCGAGGACCTGACCGATCGTGTACAGAAAGACTCCGCGCTGCAGTGGAACGACATCGCCCCGTTCTTTCGCGACTTCAGCGCCACGTTCAAGGGCAAGGTCTACACCATCCCCCTCGATGGCGACTTCCAGATGGTCTATTACCGCAAAGACATCCTGGACAAGGACGGGGTGAAGCCGCCGGAGACATGGCAGGACTACATCAACATCGCCAAGCAGTACCAGGGCAAGGACCTGAACGGGGACGGCAAGGCCGACTACGGATCCTGCCTGGCGATGAAGCGCAGCGCGCAGTCGTACTGGGCCTGGATTTCGATCGCTTCGGCTTACCTCCAGAGCCAAGGGACAAAGCAGGGCGCGTTTTTCAACACCGACAACATGCAGCCGCTGACGAACAACACGGCGGCGGCTGCGGCGCTGGATGTCTACAAGCAGCTTTCCAAGATCGGTCCTCCAGACCAGCTGAACAATGACGTCGGCGACTCCCGCGGCCTGTTCGTCACAGGCAGGTGCGCCCTTTCCCTTGACTGGGGCGACATCGGCACGCTCGCGATCGACACGACGCAGTCGAAGGTCGCCGACAAGGTCGGCACCATCATCCTGCCGGGCTCGAAGCAGGTCCTCGACCGCGCCACCAACCAGCTGGTCACTTGCAACACGACGCTCTGCCCGTACGCCGTCAATGGCGTGAACCACGCGCCTTTCGCCGCTTTCGGCGGCTGGTCGGGCGCGATCAACAAGGCGGCTCCGGCCAAGACCAAGGACGCGGCGTTTGCGTTCCTTTCATATATGTCGCAGCCGGCCCAGTCCAGCGAGGACGTTACGATCGGCAAGACGGGCTTCAACCCGTACCGCACCTCGCACTTCAGCAAGCAGGACGCTTGGATCAAGGCCGGCAT
>Ga0193695_1000110_pt1 | contig 12574 bp, 13 predicted proteins | sample L3s2metaG_FD_160568 | JGI IMG/M metagenome (GOLD analysis project Ga0193695, IMG submission 160568) | Soil microbial communities from a riparian zone of the East river system, Colorado, United States - L3s2 | ecosystem: Environmental > Terrestrial > Soil > Riparian zone | place: USA: East River... | reverse complement strand
CATCAGGCGAATCCCTCCCCCCGTGAACTGCGGGATTCCTTGGGCTTGAGAGAATCCAAGCTTACAGCGGAAATTTCTCATTGAGCCAGTCCTGCCGTTCCTGGCACCCGCCACAATTCGCGAGGCGCGTCCTGAAGACGCGGTCGAGCACGCGCGCCACCGGCTTCGCGACGAGCGCCACAGCGTCGCCGGCCCCGCGCAGGCCAGCCGGTTTGCCCTGCCGCGGGAGCGGAGCGAATTTGCGAATGGGAAATCTCATTGACCGTCCACGAGTTGAAAGAGCAAATACGCGTTCTGTTCCGCGATCAAATCCAATCTGACCGAGCTCGAGGCGTTGTTGCCGCATGGAATGCCACCAGCTCGCCCGATCTTATAGTCGCTCGCTTGCAGTCCAGGCGCCGCCAGCGTTCCGCTCGAAACTAGAATGCAATCGACAGTCTCATGGCTGATGCTCACCCACCGATAAAAAGCTCCTCCTCCATCTGCCGTCCAGAACGCGGGGCCTGTAGGCGGGTCAGTCGGGCAGCGGTCCGCGTCCGCTTCAGCTACGGACTCGCGCTGCTCAGTTTGAATGGTGGTCGTTCGCAAAGCTAAAAATCCAGTGCCCCCTCCTTCGATCTGATCACGTAGTGCCTGCGGGACTGCATTGAAAAAAATAAAGTCTGGGTCGTCTGGATCGGCGATTACTACGCGGTATTCCTGCCTCGACGCTGTCGCTGCGAATTGGTACGGGCAGCCGATGAGTTGCCCCGCGTTAATCGCTCCGATCGTCGTCCAGTCCAGCCAGCCATCAACGCTGGTCTCCGTCGAGGCCGATCCTGACAGATTGTCTCCATAAGCTTTGCACGTTCCACCCCCATCGTTGCAGATAGTCCCGTCGAGTTCGATCAGCGTCACGTTGCGGTCGTCGCGATAGTTGTGCTGTCGCGATTTGAACCGGATCGGCAAGTCGAGCCGCGCTTTGTCCAGCAGGTTCACCGCGCTCGAAAGGCGGTTGAATAGTTCCGCTTCCATGATCGTGTTCGGCAGCGGCCCGAACTCAGCGGGAAAGTCAGGTCGGTCTTTAAGCGACAGCGCCCCAATCGACCTGCCGCTGAATGCCTGGAAACACAAGTTCTCGAATGTGAAGTCATAAATGTTTCCAAGTCTGGTCGCACAGACGATCTCTTTACTCGTCTGGCCGTCCATAAATCCCTCGCAGATCGCTCGCAGGTAAAGTTCCATCTGCCGGAACGCGTCCACCGTGCAGCGCGTGTCGTGTGGCTCCGTCGTGTCGTTGTCGTCCTCATAAGGTTCCTCGACAAGATGGACGAGAAACAGGTGCGGGTAGCACGAACCGAACGGGTCATCTCCGATGGTGTGGACGATGCTGCCAGTTCCGCTGTCGCCAATCTTGAACGTGCAGTTGCGGCCTCCGTCAACCCGCGAGAGCAGGTATTCGCGCAGCGCGTTGTCCGGAGTGCGATAGTCTTCCGCCGCCAGGGCGTCCCGCTCAGCGCCCGACCACGCGAGCGGGTCCTTGTCCACTGTCGCGGGCGCGTCCGGGTGCGAGCGCAAGCGGGTCTTGAGAGTGAGTTTGACGTTCTGGTCACCCCGGCCGCCGACCAGCGGTGCTGCGTCCTCCACGATGCAGCTTTCGATTTCCCACGGCGCTTCGTAAATCTGGCAGGACTTGTAGAAGTTTTCTCCGCTCCCGGAACCATGCGTATTCGCCCCCATCGCGTAGTTGTAGCCGCTCGGCGCTTCCGGCGAGATAAAGTTCGCCTGAACACTCATCGGATTCAGGACTGGCCGCGTTGTGTCCGGGTCGAGAGGAGACGTGCTGTTGTTGAAGTTGAAAAACCGCCGCAACGCCGCGTTCGCCGTGCCGCTGTAGAAATGGCATCGGTTGTTGAGCGCGAAATAGTCCGCGTAGGCTTCCGGTTTCCAGATACTCGATGGCGAGAGATGATAGCACTTGGTCTGGAGGAATCCAACCCACTCGTTCGTCACGCCGCCTTTCCGGGCGATAGAGCGTATTCCTTCGAGCACGTACACCGCCGCGTCGCCGTGGGCTTCGTAGGAGAACCAGTCCGGATTCAGTGTGTTCCCGGTCGGAACCTTAAACGTCTGCCCATTGTGATACGTGCCGCCCAAGTAAGTGATTCTGTTCTCCGCGCCCTCGCCCGCCCGCACGATGTAGGTCTCATTCTCAACCAGCTTTCCGCTCTCGACCGGGTCGATTGGTGGCGCGATTCCGTCGAACAAGTCTGCGCGCAGCTCCACTCCGTCGATGCCGGTGTATTGCGCGAATCGCTTGAACCGCAAAACGCTCTTTCCGCCTGTGACTTCGTAAGAGATGAGTTGCTGGCGCCGGAGCACGCGCATGTGACGGCGGCTAGCGCGACGCGCGTTGTCGAACACCGGGTGATCGTTCACCCAATCCAGGATCTGGCGCACTCCGAGTGGTTGCGTGATTGCTCCGGTCGCAAAGAACGCTTCTCCCATCTCTCGCGCCCCGCTGTTGTCCAGGCCGCGCCCGTCAACACCGCCCCCGAACGCGTCGCCATTGTTGCTCGCTCCAAGCCGGCTCACCAGATACGCGTCCCAAAACTCCGGCTTATACTCGTGCTGCTCGGTCGCTTCGCAAACGATCTTCCCGTCTCCTGATGAGAACTGCGCTTGTCCGTCCAAGCGCACGCGCAGATTGACTGTTCCAGCGTCAGCGAGATATTCGAGTCCGTAAGCTGTTCCGCTCTCTGGCGTGAGCGTGATCTGAGTGAGCACGTCGTCACCGTCCAAGAACTCGACCACGCAAGGCGATGTCAACGCAGTCGCTTTCGCGAAAACGCCCCCCAGCACGAATCCGTCCCGGTACTGATGCGAGGTGGACGTCGCGCCGAACTTCCCGAGCGAGCCGCTTGCCGTGTTTCCGTTGGCTACAGAGAACTCCGCCCGTGGATAACGCGGAACGACCGCCGCGCCTTCCACAGCGCCAATGTTCGGCGAGAGCGGATACTGGCTGGTGAAAAATCGCTGGTTGTCGAACGCGATGGCTTCGATGTCGAACGTGTCCGGGTCGCGTTGCGCCGGCGTGCCGCGGTGGTCCAGGTGCGTGAACGAGAGCACGCGGTCAAGCTGGTTCCCCACAGTGTGTTTGAGCCGGCCTTCCCCAGTGTATGGCCCCTCGATCCAGTCCTTCACCGCAAACACGTCCACGTCGTAAGGACATCCGTCCACAATGTCCCCGGTTCCTTGTCCGACGAACACGTAATAATTGAACGCGCCGTAATAGATGCCGAGCACGTGGCCGGGCGCAAACGAATCACTGCCACACGGACACGATCCCGCGTAAGTGACGACTTTCTTTCCGTCCACGGTCGTCACACCGCCGTGGAACCCGGTCGCTGGAACGTCCGGTCGCAGCGCCGAGAATTTGATGTGATAGTTCGGCACTCCGACTCCGTCGCCATCTATGTCTCCGTCGCCGCATTCCTCCGTTCCCACCACAAGTTCGGGCGTCGGCTGCCACCCGCCATACGCTTTGCCGTGCGGAGACCAGAACGGTTGAACGATCTTGAAAAACTGTTGGGCGGCGTCAAACGCCGGAGCGGCCTGCGCAGTCGTGAGCGGGTCGTAAGCGCCGCGCTGCGCCTTGGCTAGCTCCCAGTAGTCTTCTATCGTCGGTGTTGGCGTGAGCAGAAACGGGAGCGCCAGCCGGAAGTCTTCGCTGTCGAGACCTGGACCGCCTCCCGGGTCCTCGATTCCGAACACGAATTGCATCATCGGATTCGACAAGTTCGCGCCCTCCGGAAGCCCTGGACCTTGTTCTGGCCAGGTCGTTCCTTCGTGATACTCCGGGTCAAGGTGCTGATAGATGTCGAAAAACTCAGCCTGGGCCGGGAACACGACTCCACTCGCGTCTGGATTGCGGACTTGCCGGAATAAGTTGAACCAGTACCAGACGATTCGGTAGTCGCAGTCCAGACCGGCCCGAATTCGGTCGTTGAACGCCCGCGATAGAAGCCGGAATTGCGTGCTCGTCACCAGCTCGCCTGGCGCGACGGTCGGAGCGCGGGTGAATGTGATCATGGCTGGCGATTTTTAACACCGTCTGGATGCTTTACAATGGCCTACAGGCGCGTTATTCGAGGCGGATGGAACTTTCCACTGCCATCCTCGACCTTCCGTCGCTCTAGCGCCCAGCTACGCGATATTCACGCCCGTCTGAAAGCGTTGCGCCCGATGCGTAGCGCGGGTGCATCTCGATGGGCATGAAGTTCCACATGGAACTTCCTCCATTCACGCTGGTAACGAGAATGACATTCGTTGCAGTAGGATCGCAACCTTCCCTTCACAAGCCTTCTCGGATTTCCACACGAACATAACAGTTTCGGTGTCATCCCATGTCGGAAGCGGACGCCTATTCTTCAAGCCCATCGCGCAGCGCCACCACCCTTGGTTGACGCATCCTGTGGCTTGGGACGTCGCGTCACGCCAGCGGTCGTCTTACTCGTCAGCATGTCCGGCGTTCGGCTGGGTTGGAGCCTGTTGAGTTCGCGAATTATATCTCGCAATGTCTGGCTCGTTGCACCGCGCCCGCTTGGTGATTGAATGTTCATGGTGTGATGTCAGGAGGGAACACCCAATCTGGTGTTCCCATCCGATGGTATTTCCATTTGTCGAAATTCTCCGCACCCCAATACTCCTGGTGAATTTGCCACATTCCGCGTTGAAGCATCTGCACTTTTGGCGTGCGCTTTTGCCATAACAGATTCTTGCCGGCTGGCCCGAGGTCGGACAGTTTCACCAAATTGACACCAGCAACGTAAGAGATCGGTCCTGGAATCGGAGTATCGTGGAACAGATTGTTCCAAATGTCTTGTGTCGTGATGATGCTTTGAAGATTGAGCGATGGCTCTTCCTGAATCAATTGATCGTAGCGAAAAATTGAAAACACATTGGCGTGGTCGATTTTGAAAACGGCGCTGGTGCTGGTAGTGTCATTCCGGGCTGAACCAATCTCCGTTTTCGAGAGCACATACTGAGACGTATAAAACGTATCCTGATTGAGGAGCAACTTTGTATAGAATTGCTTCAATTCTGACACCCACTCCGGGTTCGGATATCCAGCGAAAAGAACCGAAGGAAGCGTCGGCGGGACTTGATTCTTTGCTTCGAGAATTTTCGACGCTAGTGCGACGCGCCCGTCATCGTTAGGCAGTGCGTTCAGGATCGCCACAATCTTCGGATGCTCCCAAATGGATAGCTCGTGATCGTTCCCGATCAGTTCCCAGGTAATCACCGTAGGCTCAAGAAACTGATAGGTTGCCTGAATCTCAACTGTGACAGGACCGATCTTCACGTCCACGTCCGAGGCGCCATCCGGCAACACGAACTCGCCGAGCCACTGCTTCGCGCCAGTCCACGTGCGAACTTCGCGCCAGCCCTGGCCCTCTCTATATTGCGTTTGAGGCTCTTGTTCGGTGAAATGGACGTTTCCGATGAACGCGTGATTGCTCATTGCGCTTTTGTGGTTTGTTCGTGGCTTTTGACGGCCTCTTTGACGCCATCCACTTTAGCTGCGATTTGCGAGAGCAACCCAATCGTGGTGTTCTGATAGTTCTCGCCTCCCACTCCGCCCGTCAGAAAGATTCCTGCCTTGGCCAGCGAGTCTGGAGCTGGCAAATCTTTTTCGCCAAATCCAGTCGGCTTTCCAGCCGCTTTCAAAACTGCGGCGCGTTTGTCAAACTCCCCCAATGGCCCCAGTTGCAGCGCGCCGGCGTTGAGAGACTCCAACCATTTATCCACTCCACCAAATAACTCCACGACCTTTTCAACGAATTTGTCTCCTTCTTCTTTCGGTCCTTTTTTCAGCAAATCATTTATCTCCGCGGCACTGACGGTCCTCATTGCTTTTTCGGAAGGCAACGACATGCTTTCGGCCCCCGACGCTTTCCATTCCGCGACTGCCTGTGCTCTTGCTTCTTCAAAACTTTTCCTTTTGTCTTCACTTAGTGCGCCGAGTCCTGGAAGTGACTGGCCAATTCCACGCGCAAGAATCTGCTGGCCTCTCTGTGCTGGCTGGCCGGCAAATCGGTTCAATGCGTCCGAGCCTTCAATGCCGATTGCTTTCAGAGCTTTGATGACTTCCGGTTTTTTTTCCGCGATGCCTTGCAACAACTCGTTCCAATGCTCCAATGATTTTGCGATTGCATCCGGTTCCAGCCCTGTCTTGGCCATCTCTTTGATTTCCTCCAATGAAATCTTAAAATGATCGGCAATCTCGACCAGTTTCTTCGTCCGCTCACTAGCCGACGCAAATGCTGCTCCAAGAATTGCCGCGACTGCTCCGACACCGGCTCCAAGAATAGGATTTCCCGGAGTAAGAAACATCCCGCCCATCGCCCCGCCGATTCCTGCCATTGCAGTCTTGCCGAAGGAGTGCTCGAACGATTGCCCCATTATCCCGCCGAGCACGCCCGCAAACAGGTGGACTACGTGCCGCAAGTGCCGAAACTTTCCGTGCAGTCCATGCTCCATTCCTTCACCCAGTTCATGGCCAGCCTTTTCCCCGTCCGGTTTTAGTCCAGGTTTAGTCGCTGGGTGCGATGAAATCTCATTGAGCTTGTTGACAACGCTATTCGCGCCCGCGGCAAATTGCTGCGTGCCTGCCTGGAATTCGACTTTGAAGACGACTGGCGGATTAGCCATTTAGTTCCTTCTTTCCGCCAGCATCTTGGCCATCTTCATCGCCTCGCGGTCCTCGCTGCCGACGATCTGCATCCGGTCGCGCAACTCCCAATAGCCCGTGTAGTCCCAAAGCGCCAGCGACAGCGGGCATGACAGCGCCTCCGTCTCGGTCTTTCCGAGCATCAGCAGAGTCAGCTTCACGGACTGGAAAAACGGCATTCCCATCTTGCGACCCGATGCTCCCTGCCAGCACACCGGATGCGTGAACGATTTGTTGACGTAATCTGCGAACTGCGCGACGCCCTTGACGAATCTTTGCGGCGTGCAGAATCGAATTGGCATCCCCCACCTCGAAGAACTGCGCTGCAACCAACTGACTGCGCTTGTGTAGTCGCGTTTGCAGATCGCCAACGCTATCCGCAAATCCCCCAGCTTGGGTTCCGTTCCTGAATTAACGAAAGGGCTGTTGATCTTTTCCAGCAGGAGGACGTGCCCGATGCAATAATGTTTCAACCAGACACCAGCCACGCAGTAGCGGTCGGGGAATAAGGCTCGAAGATAATCCGCGTCAGTCATAAGCCGGCTGACCGAGCGGGAGTGTTCAGCCAGCGAATCTCATCGTTCGACATCTCATGTGCCGGAAGCGTGAATTTGCAGCGGAACCGTCCCCGCGGATGGAGAGGCGTAGATCGACGGATCGACTGTTGGAACTTTGTTGATCGCGACATGCGTCGTGTCGCCGGGCTTCAGCAGCGCGAAGACTTGAGTAATTCCGACGTTGAGCGAGAGCGACACGTCATCCACGGCATCCAGATTCTTGAACCACACGTGCGATATACCCTCGGCTACCAGATCGGCGGGAAACACGATGAGTTCGGCGCCGCCGACCTGCTGGACGTTGGTGAACTTTCCAGTTCCAGCCAGATCGCGTTGAATCTGGCTGCTCGCTGAGAGCGTCAAACCGTCCTTCTGAATAATGAGCGTGTCCTGAACGGTGATCTCATTCGCGTTGGCAAAGAGCCGTTCCTTCGTCGATCGGAACAATCGGCTGATGGCCCACGAGAGCTGTCGCAAGCGAAAGATAATTGTGTATTTCATTTTCAGGTTGCCAACGGCAGCGCCGCGGGACTCGCGCCCGCTCCGCCACGCCAAAGGTTCAAGGTGTATTTGTGGTAGTCGCCCATCCGCCCGTCGTAGCTTCCGCCGTCGTAGTTCCAGTTCCCGTCCAGGAACCCTGGATTTCCGCCCAGTCCGGTCCCGCCGAGAATGACGAGTGCGAACATGTCAGCCAGCTTCGTTGCTGACCGCGCGTTCGCTTCCACGCTCGCGTCGTAAAAGATCGTCTCGACGGTGACTGTGTGCTGACGGTTGGTTGCGCCGCGGCCGATGATTGCTCCGTCTCCGTTCTTGAGATCGGCCTTGTCGAAGTCGTCGCGAAGCGAGTGGGACTGGACTTTATTGACGCTCGTGAGAACTCCAGAATATCCGAGCGTCGTGGTGAGCGTGCCGAACGGCGCCGGCACGCCTATGAGCTGTTTGCTTGCCATCAGGAGAGTTTGCTGCTCATCGCCATGTCAGGTCTTTTATTTCAATCCGCGCCCGAAGCGAACCGGGCGAACCGCTTTAACGCGTCGCTCGTGTCTTAGCTCTATCTTTATTGTAGCGCAAGAGCTAAAAATCACGTCGGACTCGGCTCGTTCAGGCGGTGACTCCCGCGCCGCCGCTTCCCGGTCTCCCCTGGACCACGTCAGTCGGGCGAATCGAAATAGCGTTGTCGTTCGACGTGTTAGTGTCTCTTGGTGTATTCGATTGCCGGGAAAGAGGAAAATCGTGAGCTTTAAGAAATTGGACTTCGGATGGTTGGAGCCAGAATTGCCGAACATGTTGCCAACTGCAGTCGCTGCATTCGTGTTCAAATACTCGATTCCTGAGCGCACGAACTTCCGCTTCAGTGAGGCCCAGGTAAGTCGGTTCGTCCATCAAATCTGCGGCTTCGTCGCGTCGGTTGGCTCAGGCTGAGCCGATGGCTGCGCATAGACCCAGCGTTGGTGTTCCTGATATGCGGCTTCGAGTTCGGGCGTGAGTTCGCCCTTCTGGCGAGCCTGTTCAAAGCCTTGCACGATCCATCCTTCAAGCATCTTCGCGAACTGAATTGCAGAAATAATCTCTAATGGTGTCATGGTGCTGGTGCCTTTATGGTGCTCGCTGCGCTTGCGAGATGTTTTGCTGCGCTGGTCAACATCGAATCGACCATCGCCAGCGCACTCTTGAGTTTCGAGGCATTCTCTGGAGTGCGTGCATTTTGATAAGCCACCTTTGCAGCCGTTAATTCATTGAGCCAACTACTGCTCTCGCGCCGCAGTTGCTCCGCGAAAGTATGGATTCCCGGGTTCAGCGCCCGTAGCGTAGATTCGTTATTCTTCTCGAACTCCATCAAGCCGCGAAAGACTTCGAGGGCGGAAGCGCGCGTGTCCTCTGCCGTCACGACGACCACGTCGGACAGCGCGTTGGTGTCGTATATCCCAGTTGTTGGAGAATACTGGCCTTTCCCCGCCGCGCACCCGCCGCAGCCGCCGAAGACAAGAAGGCTGGCGCTCAAGGCCAATCCCGCGATGAAAAGCGACACGCCGAACCGGTCCAGAAACCAATCGCACAATTTTCTCATTGGGTTATTGTGCGCCTGCTTGCACTTTCAATCAAGTATGCTCTTGAGGGTCTCCAAGAGCTTCACCGATGAATATGGCTTTTCCAGAATTGCCGATGGCACAGGCTCGTAGCGTTCTTCCACGGAAAGCCCGGTGATGTAGATGATTGGGAGTGCCGGTTTTAATTCCAGAAACAGCTTCGCAAGCTGGTTGCCCTGCATGACCGGCATGTTCAAATCAGTTACAAGTGCCACCACTTCGTCAAGATGCGCCAAGTAAAGGCTCATTGCAGCCGGCCCATTGGCAGCTTCCAACACCCGATAATTTGCATGTTCCAATCTGAGCTTACCCCAGGCACGAAGAAATTCTTCGTCTTCAACGAGCAAAATCGTGCGGCCCTGCCCGTCGAACGGCGCCGCCGTGTTATTCTTTGATTCAACGGCGACCGGGATGAAGACGCTGAACTCGGTCCCGCTCGAATCACTGGCCACTTCGATTTTGCCGCCATGCGCCGAGATTATTTGCTTGGTCATCGCGAGTCCCAAACCAGTTCCGTGCTTCCCTTTGGTGCTGAAGAATGGCTCGAACAGCTTTGCCTGGATGTCTTCTGGAATACCTTTGCCGGTGTCGCGAATAGAAATGCACACGAATAGACCTTCTTGCAGTTGCACGTTTTGCGCGGAGATAATCAGTGATCCGCCATCAGGCATCATCACTTCACGCGCGTTCACGCAGAGATTCCAGAGGGCGCGATTGAGTTGAGACTCGTCACACCGTATCTGGGCTGTGCCGATTGCCGTCGTGACCTGCACCCGGATATTGGCTGGAAACGTTCCGGCGTGCAGCAAGGAGGCGATTTCACCAACGACATATTCCGTGCTGACCTTGTGCAGTTCGCCACTGTCCCCGCGTCCGAACGTCAGAATTTGAACGAGCATCTGTTCGGTTCGTTTGACGCTGCTGGCCATCACATCTAATATGCGGGTCTCAGCCGAGGCAATTTTAGGACGTATCATCTCCACCCCGGCGATGATGACGGAAAGCGTGTTGCGAATATCGTGACAGAGGCCGACCACCAACTCCCCCAGCATCTCCAACCGTTGATTGCGCATCTCGTGTAATTTCCGTTCTTCGTTCTCGCGATTGAGTTGGGCGTTCGCGACTGCGCTTTGCACCGCCATAGGCAAGCGATACAGCCGGTCTTTGCGCAGATAATCAACTGCGCCGGACTGGCAGGCGACAGACGCGGTTTCGTCATCGACCGAGCCGGTCACGACGATCACCGGGACATCCTGTTTTTCTTTGCGCGCCATGCGGATCGCGTTTTCACCTGTGATGCCAGGCAGTTTGTAATCCACGAGGATCGCGTCCCAGTCCTCTTTCCGCAGTGACTCTTGGAACTCCTGCCAAGTCGCGCAAACTTTGACCATCGCCAATTCTTCCAGCTTCAGCTTGACGATCAAACCGTCGTCGTCGTTGTCCTCCATAAACAAAACCTTGAGTAATGGCGCGCTCATCTCAGGTGGCCTTCTGCGATAGTCTGTGCTTTGAGCGAGGACTCGGTATCGTCGCGCTTCTTTTTTCTGTTTTCCAATTCACTGACCTGTTTGCTCATATACGCTAGCCAGTTCGTGAACCCAAACCACAAGCAGGTTGCCCATAAAATCTTGATGTCGAGCGGTGTGATGTCGTTTTCGTGCGTTTTCCATTCCTTCAACGTCAGCACGATTACGCCGGTAACAGCCGCTCCAACGTACAAAGTCCCATGCAGAATGACAGGGCTGTAAAGCCGGACGTTCGATCCCTGCCGCTTAAAGAACATGGTTGTCTTGCTCACGCTCTAATTATCGGACACCAATTGGCGTTGGTCATGCAAAACTTCAGATAATTACGGTTGGTCCCACCCTTGCTTGATAACGGAAAGAGGGGTTTTCTGTTAGGGGGCGGAAGCGTGCCAGCCCAGCTTGCATACTGGGACCGCGCTTCCGCTTTATTTTTTCTCGACGAATCCTTTCCAGCTTGCGATAAAAAGGCGGCGGACGAACGGTTGCTGCCGTCACGCCCGCCTGAACAGTCAACCTCCGATGAAAGGCTGATATGTCTGACAAGTCGAGTACTCCACAATGGATGATTGAACAAGGATGTTCTCCCAAATCTGCGCAATGGTTTTTCAAAAAGGTAAACGCTAATGGACCAATTCCTGAACATCTACCGGAATTAGGTCAATGCCACGTATGGCTTGCAGCAATCACGGGCAGAGGTTACGGCCAGTTTCGTCCTACCGTAGCCCATCGCTTCGCTTGGATGCTAGTTCACGGTCCCATTCCACAGGATATGCTGGTTCTTCATAAATGCGACAATCCTGTTTGCGTCAATCCAGACCATCTGTTCATCGGCACTGATGCCGACAATGCGAGAGATAAAATGTTAAAGGACCGAAGCGGAAAAGGTCGAAAACGACCTGGAACTGGCTTGAGAGGAGAGTGCAACACTTCATCGAAACTCACTTGGACTGAAATAAGAACAATTCGCCATTTGAGAACGTTCAAGTCACAAAGAGCCTTGGCGGAACATTTCAAAGTCGATAGAAAAGCTATTTGGAAAATTCTACACTTCAAATCTTGGATTGAATGATCTTCACTCTGGCCAAAGCTTCCAGATGAGCCACATCACGGTGCACCAGGCGAGCAAGCCGAAGAAGACTTTCCAGCCGCGTTTGGCGTCACTGCGTTCGCGGCTATGGCTCATCGTCCGAGGATCGTCCACGCCATGCACGCGAGGAAAGCGGCCACGCCGATCCAGAAAAAAACCAGTTTTAGCTTAGGATGCTTCGTCCCCAAAAAATCCAACGGGAATAAGACAACATTCAAAAAGAACAGCAGGATTTTCAGTCGTAACTCTTTGCTCATAGGGAATACTTGGCTTGCAGGTAGTTGTCGAACATCCCGTCGCATTCCGCGTTGGATAGTGCGCGACTGTAGCAGATGATTTCGGCAATGTCCCCGATCAATGGGCCTGTGTCACCTATATCCAACCCGATAAGAGTGCTTGGAAAAGTGCCTGTATAGGGTGAGAGCGATGCAGTCGCGACCTTGTTCAAGCGAACATTAACGGTGGTTCCAAACTGAATACAGATCATTTGCTTTGCAGTGGTCACCGCACCTGGGGTCGGGTGGAAGTTTCCCGTGGATGCTATGTAAAGTTGGTCCGTGTTGATGTCGAACCAGTAATTGCTGAACATGAAGTGGGCACTCGTG
>Ga0193695_1000108_pt1 | contig 12821 bp, 9 predicted proteins | sample L3s2metaG_FD_160568 | JGI IMG/M metagenome (GOLD analysis project Ga0193695, IMG submission 160568) | Soil microbial communities from a riparian zone of the East river system, Colorado, United States - L3s2 | ecosystem: Environmental > Terrestrial > Soil > Riparian zone | place: USA: East River... | reverse complement strand
CGCCTGCCTCCATAGGATGGCCTCAGTGGACCTTTTCTCCGCAGACTGGCCGGGAATCTGCCGCCGCATCGTCGCCGCGCAGAGCCGGCTGTTCGAGCAGACGCCGGACATCGAGGCACGCACGCGGTACGAAGGAGTCGGCGAGGGCGGCGATCGTAGCCTCGTCATCGACCGGCGCTGCGAGGACGCCGTCTTCGCCGAGCTGGAGCAGCTCGCCGCGTCCGGCGCCTCCTTCATCGCGATCTCCGAGGAGCGCGGCGAGGTCTCCTTCGGCGACGGTGGTCCGGCGCGGGTCGTGGTCGATCCGATCGACGGCTCGCTCAACGCCCGGCGTACGCTGCCCTCGCACAGCCTCAGCATCGCCGTGGCTTCCGCAGGGTCGATGGCCGACGTCGAGTTCGGCTATGTCTTCGACTTCGGCGCCGGTGAGGAGTTCAGCGCCGAACGAGGCCGGGGAGCAAGCCTCGACGGTCGCCGCGTAGAGGTCCTCGCCGACGGTGAGACGCTCGAGCTGCTCGGGGTGGAGTCGGCGGCTCCGGGGCGGATGCTGCCGCTCGAGGAAGCTCTCGACGGCCGCGTCTACCGCCTGCGGGTGATCGGCTCGATCGCGATCTCCGCTGCCTACGTCGCCGCCGGACGGCTCGACGGGATGCTGAGCCTGCGGCCCTGCCGTTCGGTCGACGCCGCCGCCGCCCAGCTGATCGTGCGCGAGGCCGGCGGCGCGCTCGCCTTCGGCGAGCTTGCGTTGGGCGATGCCGACCTCGGTCTCGATGCCCGCTACCCGATAGGGGTGGCCGCGGGAGAAAAGGGTTTGGCGACTATCCGTAACGCGATGGGGGAAACGGTTTAGAACAGGTGTTCGGAGGAACATATGTTCGCTACACTCGCGAACTCCCTCCCGCAAACACCCGACCCGAAGGGATGATCTTCGTTGCCAACCAAATCCAGTAAAGCAGGCAGCAACGCCACCAGTAAAGCAAGCAGCAACTCCAAACCGAAATCGCAGGCGAAAAGCGCCGCTCCGGCTCCGACCCGTGTCGAGCAGGCCCGCGCCGCTGCCGAAAGCGCGGTCGACCTGCCGGTCGGCGCCGTGCTCGAGGTCAGCGATCGCGTCGCCGAGCTGGTCGAGCCGTTCAGCGGCCGCGGCGCCGCGCAGAAGCAGCTCCGCTCCTACGGCACCCAGCTCCGCCGCACCGTTAAGCGCACCGAGCGTCGCGGCGCCGGCGCCCGCCGCAAGGCAAGCGTCGAAGCGCGCAAGACGCGCAACAAAGTCGAGCGCGAGGCGCGCAAGCGCCGGCGTCGCGTCGAGACGACCCTGAAGCGCAATCGCACCGAGGTCGAGCAGCGCGTACGCAAAGTCGCGGATCAACTAGCCGCCCTGCGCTAACCGACCCCCAGGACCTATCCCGGTAGGGGTTCCACTTAACTTTTTCTGAAGACAGTTTGCGGCCGTCCGAGGTTGGAGGCCCAGAAAAAGTACAAGACGTTCCACCCCTACCGGGATAGGTCCTCAGCGTCCCTCCACAAGGACTGGCTTTGAGCCCGCCGGCTCATAGGGCCAGTTCTTCTGCGCGGGGACGTAGGCGCGGAACTGGAAGCGGGCGCCGCGGCTGTCGTCGTCGCTGAAGCGGTATGTGTAGCGGAAGCGGCCACTGCGGTCGGCCTGGACCGTGCGGAACTCAGACCAAGGCAGGCCGGCCAGCCGGAACTGCAGTTGCACCGGCTCGCCCGAGGACGGAATCGTCCCGGGCGGCGCGACCAGCCTGCCGCGAAAGACGAGCGGCGCGCCGCCGACCCTCGCGACCGCCGCCGAGGCCTGAAGGCGCACCCGGCTGCGCACGCCGAGGTAGAGCGGGCGCGTGGCGGAGCGCCCCAAGGTCGGGCTGCCGTCGAATTCAACGGCGATCGTCCGGCTGGGACCGGCCGCGGCGCGGATCGAGAAGGTCCCACCGGGCCCGGTCCTCACGGTGGACACCCGCATGGTGGGATGCGCACCTTCCGCGAACCGTTCGACGACTCGCACCGGCATCCCCTCCAGCGGCGAGCTCCTGCCCGTGGTAAGGCGCCCGCCGAGGAGGACGCGGCGATCGTAGGGAACGGTGCGCTGCGCGCCGTGGCCGTAGAAGCCGGCGCGTAGCGAGGTCGTCGCCTTGAGCGGGTTCGAGAGGACCATCTGCCGGCCGTTCTTGCGGCGCGTCGTCACCGTGGCATTGCCGGCCGCGTCGTAGCCGATCGCGCGGAATTCGTAGTCGCCGGGTGGGAAAGCGTCGGAGTTCCAGCGCGCGCACAGCTCTCCCGCCCCGGCGGGCGCCGGGGGCAGAAGTTGGAAACGGTCGCCGGACCCGGCGGGCCGCACACCGATCCCACCCCGCGCAACATCGGGGCCGGAGAGCGGATCGACGACCTCGACCCGCAACAGGTCGGGGTCGTGGGGATCCTGGGAGTTGGCGAAGGCGGCGCTTGGCGGTGAGCGGTCGATCCGCACCCAAGCCGTCCGCGGCGGAGGATCGGCGATTCCGTTGTGGGCCGCCCCGTCATCTACGTTGCCCGCCGCATCACCGGCGTAGTAGGCGATCCGGTGCACTCCCTCATCGATCACCCGGGCTGTCGCGGAGCTTCCCGGGGCGATCGCCGGCGCGCCGGCGTCGATACGGATCGCCGTGAAGGGCGTCGGGCCACCGCCGACCGCGTTCATCCCCGAGCCGCTGTCGCTCGCGCTCGCCGTCAGCGTCGCGGGCCGGTTCGTCCACCCCGCGGGCAGTCCGGCAAGCCGCGTTGCCGGATCGGTGAGATCGACCCGCAGAACGGCCCCGGCGACGGCCGCCGATTTCATCCCCGAGCCGGAAACCGCGACGGCGTGCAGGTAACCGGTCCCCTCCGGCAGGGAGGCGATCGTCAACTCGTCGTCTGCGGCGCCGCCCCTGAGCGTGGTCTCGTCGTCGCTGCAGCGGTCCGGGGCGGCGCAGGGCGCCCCGGTCGGCGCGGCGTCGATCGCGACGGCGTAGCCGCGGATGCCCGAGATGGGTGGTGGACCGGATGGGTGGCCGAGGCGCACGCGCAGGGGGAAGGCTGTGCGCCCGATCCACCCCGGGGTGGGCGGGGTCTCGATCGTTCCAGGCCTCGTGTCGTCGAACCGCAACTGAGCGGTGGCTGCCGGCCCCTGCTCGCCCGCGGCATCTTCGAACCAGACTTCGGCGCTGTAGACAGCGGGCACCTTCGGCACCGTCAGCCCACCGACACTGTCGCTCAGCGGGCTGAGCCGGCTTTCTCCGATCGTCCTCCCCCCTGGATCGCGGATGCGGTAGTGGGTCGCCGCGAGCGGCGCTCCGCCGTCCGCTTGCGGGCTCGTCCATAGGAGGGTGAAGTGGTTCTCCGAATGCCAGGCGTCGTCGCCGACGACCCGGAGGTCGGCCGGCCGTGGCGGGCTCGCGCTCGCCGTCGCCACGAAGCAAGCCAGCGTTGCGGTAAGCGCCGTCGCCGTCAGGACGAGTCGGCGTTGCCGACTATGGACGTACAAATGCGGTTTCGCGATGGATCGTCGGGGTCTCACGGGCCGAACTCCCCCGCGGCGCTGCCGCTGGAGTCGGCCGCCGGCGCCGCGGTCGGCGCGGGGGGCGGTTCCGGCGGCGGCGCGTATTCGACCGCGCCCGCTTCGGCGGATTCCGGCGTGGCGGGCGGTTCAGCTTCGGCTTCCGGTTGCGGTTGTGGCGCGGTTCGAGGCTTCGCCCGCGGTTCGGAAGGCTCCGCGGGCGGTTCGGATTCGAGCGTGGACGAAGTCGGCTCATCGACCGCGCGCTCGGACACCCGCTCGATCCTTGCCTGCGCCGTGTGGTGAGACCCGATCCCGAACGGCACCGGCGCCACCCCGGTGGCGACGCAGGCGGCAGCGCCGCCGACCGTGCCGGCACAGATGGCCAGGGCCTTGGCCAAAGCAGCCATCCCGGCGCCGCGAGTGCCGCCCGCCGCCGCGACCTGGGAGATTCCGCTGTCGCCTGCACCGGGATGACGCGAGTGCAATCCGGCGAGGAACTCCTGCGCCCGCTCCAGCAGAGAGCGGGAGATCGGCAGGGTGGGCGCGAGGGCCGCGACGGCGGCGGGAGTCGCCCGGTAGGAGCGCATCGCGGCGCGGCAGGCCGCACATGCCCTCAGGTGCTCGCGCACGGTGGCCTCTTCCTCGTCGTCAGCCTCGCGGTCGCAGAAGGCCGAGAGCAGCGGCAGCAGTTCGGCGCAGCGGCTGCCGTCCTCACTGTGGGTGAGCAGGCGGCGAAAGCGCTCCCTCCCCTCGGCCACGCACCTGTTCACTTTCGTCCCGCTGAACCCGGTGATCTCGCCGATCTCAGCGTAGGAGTAGCCGGCGGCGAGCAGCGTCAGCGCCCGCAGCTCAGCCGGCTTCAGCGCCCGCAGAGCCTCGCGGCTGCGGGCGATCTGCTCGCGCCTCTCGGTCCGCTCATCCGGCCCGGCGCCGTCGGCCGCGAGCCGTGCGACCGGGTCGCCCACCTCGTCTGCCCCGACCCCGAGCATGCGTTCGCGGTAGCGGCGGATCGCCAGCGCCTCGTGCTTGACCACCGTCTTCATCCAGCGGATCAGCTCGCGCGGTCGGTCGCTGGGAGCTTTGACGAGGAGGATCTCCAGCGCCCGCTGGTAAGCGTCCTCGGCATCGTCCTCGCAGAGTGAGAAGCGCCGCGCGGCCTGCCTCAGCTCGGCGTCCTCGCGGGCGACGAGTTCGACGGCGGCGCGCTTGCGCCCGGCTGTTGCGACACCTCCCTGCACCGATCGTCTCCCTGCTCCGAACATGCCACGTAGAGCGAGGGACAGGGGCGAGTTCTCCCCCCACCTGGACGGGTGGACGGGACGAATCGACGCTATTTGCGAACTGTGACGTGTATCTCGGGTGGCCGTGTCCGAGTTTTCTGTCCCATATGGACCCAAAAACTCGGACACGTCCTCTGAGGGGGCCCTGTAGCATCCCGGCGGCGATGAGCACCTGCGTGATCACCGGCGGCGCCGGCTTCCTCGGCTCCCACCTCTGCGAGCACCTGCTCGGCAAGGGGCACCGGGTGATCTGCGTCGACAACCTGGAGACGGGCTCGCTGCAGAACATCGAGCACATCCGCGACGACGCCTTCGAGTTCCGCCACATCGACATCACCGAACGGGTCGACATCCCGGAGGAGGTCGACTTCGTCTACCACCTCGCCTCCCCCGCCAGCCCGATCGACTACCTGCGCCTGCCGCTGCACACGCTCAAGGTCGGCTCGCACGGCACCCACCACATGCTCGGCCTGGCGAAGTTCAAGCGGGCACGCTTCCTGCCCGCCTCGACCAGAGAGGTCTACGGCGACCCCAAGGTTCACCCGCAGGCGGAGGACTACTGGGGCCATGTCAACCCGATCGGACCGCGCGGCGTCTACGACGAGGCCAAGCGCTACGCCGAGGCGATGACGATGGCCTACCACCGCCAGCAGGGCGTCGACACCTCGATCGTGCGGATCTTCAACACCTACGGCCCGCGCATGCGCGCCCACGACGGGCGGGCGATCCCGACCTTCCTGCGGCAGGCACTGAAGGATCAGAGCCTCACCGTTTTCGGCGACGGCAGCCAGACGCGCAGCTTCTGCTACGTCGATGACCTGATCCGCGGCATCGTCGCCCTCGCCGAGTCCGACGTGCACACGCCGGTCAACGTCGGCAACCCGAACGAGTTCACCCTGCTCGAACTGGCGAAGACGGTGGTCGAGGTGACCGAGTCGCGCTCGGAGATCGTCTACGAGCCGCTGCCGGTTGACGATCCGCAGCAGCGCCAGCCGGACATCTCCCGCGCCCGCGACCTGCTCGGCTGGGAGCCACAGGTCGAGCTGCGTGAGGGGCTGCAGCGCACGATCGAGCGGGCCGGCGTCGAGCAGCTCGCCGGCGCCTCGGACTGACCTCCCAATATCCTGCGATAGATGCCGAGCGAGAGCGGAAAGGCCGCCGCTGAAGAACGGCCCACGATCGCCCCCCTGGTCGGGCCCGACGACGAGCGCGTCTTCACCGACTCGGGGATCGAGATCGAGCGCCTCTACACCGAGGACGATGTCGCCCCCGGGCTCGAAGAGCGCCTCGGCACGCCGGGCGAGCCGCCGTTTACCCGCGGCATCCACGAGGGGATGTACCGCGACCGGCTCTGGACGATGCGCCAGTACGCCGGCTTCGCCACCCCCGAAGACACCAACGAGCGCTACCGCTACCTGATCGAGCACGGCTCGACCGGCCTCTCGATGGCCTTCGATCTGCCGACCCAGCTCGGCCGCGACTCCGACGATCCGCTCTGCAACGGCGAGGTCGGTCGCACCGGCGTGCCGATCGACACGATCGAGGACATGCGGATCTGCTTCGAGCAGATCCCGCTCGACCAGGTCTCGACCTCGATGACGATCAACGCCCCGGCGGCGATCCTGCTGCTGCTCTACGAGCTGGTCGGCGAGGAGCAGGGGGTGCCGAGCGAGAAGCTGCGCGGCACGGTCCAGAACGACGTGCTCAAGGAGTACATGGCGCGCGGCAACTACATCTATCCGCCCGAACCGACCATGCGGCTCACGACCGACATCTTCGAGTACTGCCGCGAGAACGTGCCGAAATGGAACACGATCTCGATCTCCGGCTACCACATCCGCGAGAAGGGCTGCTCGGCCGTGCAGGAGGTCGCGTTCACCCTCTCCAACGCGATCGCCTACGTCGAAGCGGCGCTGGAGCGCGGCCTCAAGATCGACGAGTTCGCCACCCGCCTCGCCTTCTTCTTCAACTGCCACAACAACGTCTTCCAGGAGGTCGCCAAGTTCCGCGCCGCGCGCCGGATGTGGGCGAAGATCGTCGCCGAGCGGTTCGGCGCGCAGGATCCCAACTCGATGAAGATCCGCTTCCACACCCAGACCGGCGGGGTGACGCTGCAGGCCCAGCAGCCCGAGGTCAACATCATCCGCGTCGCCCTGCAGGGCTTCGCCGCGGTCAGCGGCGGCACCCAGTCGCTGCACACCAACGGCTTCGACGAGGCGCTGGCGCTGCCGACCGAGCGTTCCGCCCGGATCGCCCTGCGCACCCAGCAGGTGCTCGCCCACGAGTCCGGTGTCGCCGACACGGTCGATCCTTTCGCCGGCTCCTACTTCGTCGAGTCGCTCACCGACGAGATCGAATCCCGCGCTCTTGAGCTGATGGGCAAGGTCGAAGAGCTGGGCGGCTCGGTCGAGGCGCTGGAGTTCATGCAGCGCGAGATCGAGGAGTCGGCGCACTCCTACCACGAGCGCTACCGCTCCGGCCAGGACATCGTCGTCGGCGTGAACAAATACGTCACCGACCAGGTCGATGACGTCGACATCCTCCGCGTCGACCCCGAGTCTGAGCAGCGCCAGCTTGCGCGCCTGGCCGAGTTCAAGCAGAACCGCGATCAGGCGTCGGTCGACGAGAAGCTGGACGAGCTGCGCGCCGTCGCGCGCGATGAGGGCAACCTGCTGCACCCAATTCGCGCCGCCCTCGCGGCCGATGCCTCGATCGGCGAGGTCTGCGGCGCGATGCGCGACGTCTTCGGCGAATACCGCGGCGGCGCCTTCTTCTAGCCCAGCCCCAGTCCCTCACGCGCGCATCCGATATTGACCCAGCTCAGGTGTGGTCAGTATCGGATGCGCGCGTGCGCAGGAGCGTCGCAGCCCGGGCGAGCTCGTCGCGGACTTGGGCGGGCTCGTGCTTGATCTCGTAGTGGGTGAAGCGCAGCGGGGTCATTCCGGCGAGGGCGTGGGTGCGATCACGTCGGGCATCTCGGGTCTGGGTCGATGCTGTGCGGTGATAGCGAAGGCCATCGGTCTCGACGATCAGACCTAGATCAGGCCAGTAGAAGTCGACTTCCCATCCGTTCACGATTTGTTTGCTGAGCGGAAGTCGGAGACCGGCTTCGGCGGCGATCGGACGAAAGAAGATCTCCAGGTCCGAGTCGGAGAGGCGGAAGGTCCGCTTGTCGAGGAGCTTGCGCAGGACAGGAGCCCCTGGTTGCCCGGCGTAGGCGTCGAGCGCAAGCCGCAGCGTCTCGGGATCGACCAGCTCTCGCTTGTCCGCCTCGTTGACCGCTCGCTCAATACCTAGCGGGCCGAGTTCGGTCGCCAGGTCGATCAGCGTGAGGATAGGGCTGGTTACAGGGATGCCATCTTGCTTCAGGATGTCCGTAGCGGTGAGCGTTGGTCGGCCGCGAACCCGCAGGCCCGGTCGCCGAAGTTCGGCTCGACGCCTCACGCTGATATCGACGCGACCCTTTCGCTCAGCCCCGATCCCCCAGAGCGCGGCCGCGCTTCGGTGGCTCAGCATTGCGTTATCGCCACAGGCGAGCACGGCTGTCATCCAGCGCCGCTTTCGTGTCAGCCTTGGCCAACCGATGACGTACACGCCACGCATCACGAGGTGCAAGCGGCCTCGTCCCACGCGGTGCTCGATCTCCCCCTTGCTGAACCCCAGCGCCAATAGCTGCCGCCGCGCCACGATCCCATGCTGCTGCTCGGCCAGATCCCAGGCCTGCCTCCTGCGTTTATCCTCGCGCGCATCCGACATTGACCACACCTGAGCTGGGTCAATGTCGGATGCGCGCGAGTTCTCCCCCTGAACGATGCATACCAGGCGCAAATTGCGGGAGGAAGGAGGAGCTGGAGGTTGAAGCGGCTCCAATGATCGAGGTGTCGCGGACGTTGATGAAGTCCGAGCCGGAGTTGGCCGAGCTGGTCGTCGAGGTCGAGGGCGTCGAGGTGACCATGGCCGAGAAGGGCTTCGGCACGCGGGTTAAGATCAGGGCAGAGGAGGGAACCGGTTTCGAGGAGGCCGACCTCGAACGTGTTCTCGACCGTCTCGCCGAGCCGCAGAAGCAGCCGTTCGCATAACTACAAGGAGGAGACCGACGTGAAGCACTTGAGCAAGCACCTGACCTTCGCCAACGTGGTCTCCTGCATCGCTCTCTTCGCCGCCCTCAGCGGCGCGGCCTACGCGGTGACGACGCCGCTGGGCAATAAGGCGGTGAAGACCCGCAACCTAGCCAACGGCTCGGTGACGAAGCTCAAGCTGCACCGCGGCGCGGTGACGAATCTGAAGCTGCGCGACGGCGCGGTGACGGGCGCGAAGATCGCCCTGGGGGCGATCGGGTCGAGCCAGATCGCCAACGGCGCCGTCCGCTCCGCGCAGCTCGGCGGCGGCGTCGTCACCGAAGGCAAGCTGAAAAACGGCGCGGTAACCGAGCCGAAGCTCGCCGCCGGTGCCGTCACCGTCTCGAAGATCGGCACCAACGCGGTCACCAACGGCAAGATCCAGGACGGAGCGATCACGGGCCCGAAGCTCGCTCCGAGTTTCCTCGCGCAACTGGTCAGGAACGTGTCCTACGTCGGCAAAGCGAGCGGCGCCGTAAGCGCGACCAATCCCCAGTCTGTCACGGCCGAATGCCCTGCCGGCAAGCAGGCGATTGGCGGCGGCGCAAGGGTCATCGCCGGCGACGCGACGTTGCTTCAGGTGACCCAGTCCACTCCCTTCGTTGGCGCGGATGGCAAACGGACTGGCTGGACGGCGGCAGCCCAAACGTCAGAAGCAACCAAAACGTTCGCAGTCGAAGCCATCGCCATCTGCGCCGAATTCTGAGTCTGAAATAGACTCGCGCGCTCGATGCGCGAGAGGAATCCGGTCAGCCACGAGGAGAAGCTCGCCTACCTGCGCGAGCTGCGCGAGGCGGCGGTTCACTCGGCCTCCGAGGAGGCGGTGGAGAAGCAGCACGCGAAGGGCAAGCTGACCGCCCGCGAGCGGATCGAGAAGCTGCTCGACCCCGGCTCCTTCGAGGAGCTCGACACCTTCGTCCGCCACCGCACCTACGACTTCGAGATGCAAAAACGGCGTCCGTGGGGCGACGCCGTCGTCACCGGCCACGGCACCATAGAAGGAAGAACTGTTTTTGTCTTCTCTCAAGACTTCACTGTATTCGGGGGCAGCCTCGGCGAGGTGATGGCGGAGAAGATGTGCAAGGTGATGGACCAGGCGGCGGCGGTTGGGGCGCCGGTGGTCGGCATCAACGATTCGGGGGGAGCCCGGATCCAGGAGGGCGTCGTCTCGCTCGGCGCCTATGGCGATGTCTTCGTCCGCAACGTGCGGTGCTCGGGCGTTATCCCGCAGATCAGCCTGATCATGGGCCCCTGCGCCGGCGGCGCGGTCTACTCGCCGGCGATGACCGATTTCATCTTCATGGTCAAAGAGACCTCGCACATGTTCATCACCGGCCCGGAAGTGATCAAGACGGTGACCGGCGAGGAAGTCGAGTTCGAGGAGCTGGGCGGTGCGATGAGCCACAACACCAAATCCGGCGTCGCCCACTTCGCCGCCGAGGACGAGGAGAGCTGCCTCGAGGACGTGCGCTACCTGCTCGGCTTCCTGCCCTCCAACAACCTCGAGCCGCCGCCCCGCTTCGCCCCCTCAGACGACCCGGAGCGCGAAGACGAGGAGCTGGAAGAGATCGTCCCCGACGACCCGTCGAAGCCCTACGACATGCGCGAGGTGATCGCCCGCATAGTCGACGACGAGGACTTCTTCGAGGTTCACGAGCACTTCGCCAAGAACATCGTCTGCGGCTTCTCGCGGCTCGACGGCTTTCCGGTAGGCGTCGTCGGCAACCAGCCCGCCCACCTGGCCGGGGTGCTCGACATCGAGGCCTCCGAGAAGGCGGCGCGCTTCGTCCGCACCTGCGACGCCTTCAACGTGCCGATCCTCACCTTCACCGACGTGCCCGGCTTCCTGCCCGGCACCGACCAGGAGTGGAACGGGATCATCCGCCACGGCGCCAAGTTGCTCTACGCCTTCACCGAGGCGACGGTGCCGAAGCTGACCGTCGTCACCCGCAAGGCCTACGGCGGCGCCTACGACGTGATGAGCTCCAAGCACATGTTGGCCGACTACAACGTCGCCTGGCCGACGGCGGAGATCGCGGTGATGGGGCCGGAGGGAGCGGTCAACATCATCTACCGCAAGGACATCTCCTCCTCGCCGACTCCCGACGAGCGCCGCCAGAAGCTGATCGACGACTACAAGGCCCACTTCGCCAATCCCTACTCGGCGGCCGAGCGCGGCTACATCGACGACGTGATCGAGCCCCGCCAGACCCGCCCCAAGCTGGTCAAGGCGCTGCGCATGCTGCAGTCCAAGCGGGTCGAGCAGCCGAAGCGCAAGCACGGCAACATCCCGCTTTAGAACCAGAGCCCGGTCAGCTCAGCTGCGCCGTGGCAGCAGCGCTCCGAGCCCGTCCAGAGACGTCGCCAGCGCGCCCACGGTGGCCTGGACGCCGAGACCCCAGATCGCCGCGGCCAGGTAATCCCAGCACGACCCCCAGGTTTCGTTGGGCACGTAGAGCGCGATCAGGCCGGTGGCGACCGCGACGAGGGTGGCTATGACGAACGCCGCGCACTGGGCCCAGAACGCCCGGCGCACCTCGTGTTCGGCCGATTCGGCGTCGAGCCGCGGCGCGGGCGGTTCGTCGGGGATGGAGGGAGGCGCAGGCGGGGAGGCGGGAGCCCCGGAGGGAACTTCGAAGGTCTCGACGATGACAGCCTCGTCGCTCCGCAGCTCCGGTTGCCAATCGACGGCCGCGTAAGCCGCAAGCAGGGGTCGGCTCCCGGACGCGAGCCCCAGCACCTTTGCGGGAGGCTGAGGCGCCTGGTGCAGCTCATGCCATAGCTCCGCAATCGCCTTCGCCGTGTCCTGGATCTCCTTTGCCGCGGTGTCGAGGTCTTCCGCCGTCTCGGCAGTCCAAAGCAGATAACGAATTGCGCTGAGCTTCGTGTCCAGCTTCACCAGTTCCGGGTTGTTGAGCGCGTTGAGGGTCTTCCTCGCCGCGCTCAGATCCGCCAGCCGATCCTCCAGTCCACCTAGGATCTTCACCTGCTTTGCACGGGCGTCGATTTCTTCGATACGCGGCTTCAGCTGGTCGGCCTTCACCGGGACTCCGGCAAGGGCCTTGCGGGCCGCGGCGTCGAGGGCCGGCCTGCCTCCGTCGGCCCCGGGCGGAGGTTCGAACCCCTCGGGTCGGTCCCCGCGGAGCTCCTCGAGCACCGCTTCCAGTTCGCCGGCATGCTTGGGGATCTCTTTCAGGAGGTCGATCTGGGCCTCGACGACGGCGATCGCCGCTTCGAGGCTTTCGAGCACCTTCTTGTCTATCTGGATCACGGCGCTTTTGGTGGCTTTGCCGAGCTGGTCTTCCAGCCCTTTCATCAGGGACTCGAGGTCCTTGATCCTGAACTTGCCCCAGTCTTTGCTCCCCCCGGGGGGCGCGGTCAAAGCCGCCACCGATTCCTTGTGACGATCGCTCAAGGCCTGGATTCGCCGCCGCAGGCGAGCCCGCGGCAACCAGCGCCCGAACAGCCGCTGAAGTGCCAACGCAAGGACGATGCCGGCGAGCAACAGACCGGCGGCGATCGCCCAGCAGGCCGCGACCTTGATTTCGAGTTCGACGATGCCCTTTTCGTCGTCACCCCGATTCAGGTCGACCGTGCCCTTGTATGCGCCGGGATCGAGGCCGTCGGGTTCGAGTTCGAGCTTGACCTTCGCCGCCGATTTGTTCAAACGCTTACGCCCGCCGTAGACGACCGCCGCTGTGCCGTTCGTCCCCGAGACGGCGCCGACCGTCAGCCCATCCTGGGTGGATGCGCGGGGGAGATCGCCGGCCGGTCCTTCTACCGGGATCCAGATCGGCCCCCGCTCCGATTCGCCCAACTTGGCGGTCTCACCGGTGATTAGAGGAGTCGCTTCCAGCGCTTTGGCCGGGGGTCTGGAGGAAATAGACACTT
>Ga0193695_1000107_pt1 | contig 12863 bp, 10 predicted proteins | sample L3s2metaG_FD_160568 | JGI IMG/M metagenome (GOLD analysis project Ga0193695, IMG submission 160568) | Soil microbial communities from a riparian zone of the East river system, Colorado, United States - L3s2 | ecosystem: Environmental > Terrestrial > Soil > Riparian zone | place: USA: East River... | reverse complement strand
CAGGACGGCAGTTCCACCCGAAGGTGAAAGGCCACGCCGAGGTTGATGCACATGAACGCGCATTCGTACGCGATGGCGTGGAGCAGCGGCGCGGCTGACGGGTCATCACGATTCGGCCGGAGGTCGATGTGGTCCTTCGCGTGAGGGGGGCCGGTGAGCAACGGCGCTAGGCCGCGCACATCGGAATGCGCATAGATGCTCAGTAGTTTCAGGTCATCCGTTTTGCCGTACTTATGCGCGAGCTTTCCGACCGTGCCGAGCGGCTGTCCTTTGAGCCACGCTCGCGCGTGCTGTCCAGACGGGTCCTCAAGCACCGCCCCAATTCGCAGATTCGCCTCGACGCAGCGTCGGATCGGCGCCGCCGACTCCGGTACGTAACCACCCGAGATGAGAACCAGGCCGCTTCCCGCAGACCGGACCATCAGGGTCGATAGCGACATGGCGGAGCCACTCGCGGATCGTGCGCTGATGCCGCGCGAGCCAAGCCCGAGCCTTCCCGTTGCTGCCCTGAGAAGCCATCGGTTGCTAGGGCCTCGTCAAGAGCGCTTCGTCTCGCAAGTGGCGCTCCCAAGTCTCGACCGCCCGCCACGCAAGCGGGAGAAGTTCGTGCTTGGCCCCGCCCGCACAGAGGACGAAGCGATGGCTGGGGCCGCTTGGCGGTCGGAAAGGCGGCGGTATGTACTCCAGCGCCAAGAAATGATCCGCGTCGACGGATGGGTCGCGCACCTTCCAGTGCTTGCTGCCATTCGCAACGTCACGGACCAGTTGAAGCTCTTGCGACTCCCCGATCAGTTGCCTAAGACTGGCCTTCTGCTCGGGATAAGTCGCGAGCACCCAATCCCACATGTGGTTGACGCAGGTGAACAGCGCGAAAGCGGTGTCTACAACCTCGTCCGGCCCCCCGTTGGCTCGTCGCAGTCTCTCTTGCCAGCGCAGAACGCGATCCCATTGCTCTTGACAGGGGTGGGGATGATTGCGACCGCCAAAGCTCACGCGCCCATGCTGCCCCGCCAAGCGGACGGCTCAGGGCCGACATTTCGTCAGGGTGGCAAGGGGGTGGCAAGGAGGCACCCGCAAACGACCGAAAACGCGGGAGACGCCGACGCCCCGGTTTTGGCTCTGTGATGCCGAAAGGCTCTGACAGCCGCAAACCCCGGCAACCGCTGCGGCAGCATCATAATCCGCGTGTCGGGGGTTCGAGTCCCTCCTCCGGCATCGCTCGCTCCTCGTGAGCCGCGATTTTTGTCACTAAGCCGTCGTAGAGCACGTCCGACGGCCTTCCTACTGGCAGGTCGTCGGGCCCCTATCCCGACTGGCGTTTCGACATCAGCGCGCCTACAACCATCGCTATGCAGCCGCCGATCGCGATGTAGGGGCCGATGCCGATCACGGCGAGGCCGTGGGCGTCGCGCAGTTCGTCGCGCAGAACGACGAGGGCGTAGATCGCGAGGGCACCGCCGAGCAGGCCGACCGCCAGAGCGGTGCCCCGCACAGCCGAGGGGCTGCTCCTTCTGAAGGCGAGGATCGCGGCCGCGCCGCCGGCGACGACGGCCCCCCACGCCAGGCCGCTCGAACGGCCGGCGGCGGTGAACAGCTGGAACAGGCTCAGGTTCCCCAGCAAGATCACCTTCACCCAGGTCAAGAACGGCGAGATCGCCAGCGCGGCACCGCCCCCGATGACGACCGTATTCGCACGGCCACGCGACTGCGGCACCTCGGCTGCCACGGGCTTCGCAGCGCTGTGCACGTCACCGGTCCAGCGCAAACCGTCCCAGTAAAAGAGATTGCCGCCGCCCTCCGGATCGGGATACCAACCCGCCGGGGCACTCCGAGCCTCGCCCTGCTGCTCGGGAAGCCCCTCCTCGTTCACCATGAACCGGCATCCAGGGTTCGAGTCTTTCCGGCTGGCATCGTCACCGTTCGAGTTCTTTTGGCTGGCTAATGGGGCAGCGCCGCGCCGGCGCCGCGGAATTCGGAGAGCGTCTGCTCCATTGCCTCGACGTTGCAGGCGACCATCTCGGGCCAGGGCTTGTCGGGGTGCTCGTCGAGGGTCTTGTAGCCGTTGCCGCTGATCACGGCGACGACGGTGTCGTCGGGGCCGAGCTTGCCCTCATTGGCCAGCTTCATCGTGGCGGCGACCGTGGTGCCGCCGGCCGGCTCGGTGAGGATCCCCTCGGTGGCGCCGAGGAGGTCGAGCGCCTCGAAGATCTCGGGGTCGGTGGCGGTCGCCGCCGAGCCGCCGCGCGACATCACCGCATCGACCACCAGCGGGCCGTCGCCAGGGGCGCCGATGGCCAGCGAGTGAGCCGCCGTGCTGGGCCGCTGGGCCTGGATCTCGCCGCTGCCGTCCAGCACCGCGGTTGCGATCGGGCCGCAGCCCTCGGGCTGGGCGATGTGGATCTTGGTCGCGGCGGTCTCCGCCATGCCGACCTTCTCCATCTCCCCGAGGCCCTTGTGGACGCGCGAGGAGAGCGTTCCCCCCGCGGCCGGGATGATGAAGTGCTCCGGCGCGACCCAGTCGAGCTGCTCGACCACCTCAAAGGCCATCGTCTTCGCCCCCTCGGCGTAGAACGGGCGCAGGGTGATGTTGGCGAACTGGACGCCGGTCTCCAGGGCGAGCTCGCGGCAGGCGCGGTTGGCTTCGTCGTAGTTGCCGTCGAGCTGGATCACGACGGCGCCGAGCGCCCTGCAGGCGCGCGCCTTGCCGCGCTCGAGGTTGCTCGGATAGAAGACGTAGGCGGCGACGCCCGCCTTGGCCCCCAACGAGGAGACGGCGGTGCCGACGTTGCCGGTCGAGACGCAGCCGATCTCCTCCTTGCCCAGCTCGAGCAGCCGGGCAACCGCCATCGAGACGACCCGGTCCTTGTAGGAGAGGCTCGGGCGCTGCGTGCTGTCGTCCTTCAGATAGAGCTTGCGCAGACCCAGCTCGGCGCCGAGCCGGTCGGCATGGATCAGCGGCGTGCGGCCGCTGTAGCGGCCGACCCGCGCCCGCGCCCTGGCGTCGACGATCGGCAGCAGCTCCTCGAAGCGCCAGATGTTCAGCTCCCGCTCCGCGACCGGCTGCTCAGCTAAGCGGGCCTTGGCCAGTTCGTAGTCGTAGTCGATGTCAAGCCCCTGGCCACAGCCGAGGCACTTGAAAGTGGTATCGAGGAGGGGCAGTCGAAGCCCGCAGTCGTGGCAGACCAGCTCCGTCGCGCAGGAGCGGGTGCGCTGATCGGCCGAGAGGCTCATCGCCCCTCAGTACTCCCAGCTCGCGACGGCAGGCCGCCCGCCTTCGCGAATCTCCGCCTGCGCTTTCCGTGCTGACGCCTGATCATGAGCGGCGGTGTATAGCAGATGCGGGCATTGCGATCAATTATTCCTGGCCATTAACAGCGGGGAAACATCTCCTCCAGCCGGAAATCCTACAGAGGCATCCCGCCCGAGGGCGATCAGCAGCTCCTCCGCTATGTGCGGCGCAAACGGCGAAAGGGTGCGGGCCAGCAGGGCGAGGGCCTCGAGCAGCGTCTCGAAATCCTCGCTGCTGAGCCGGCCACGGCGCTTGATGATCCGCTTCTCGTAGTCCTTGATCCGCTCGAGCAGGCGGGTGACGTTGCGCACCGCCGTGTGCATCTGCAGCTCCTCCAGGTCGGCGGTGACCCGGCCGACGCCGTTCTCGCACCATTTTCCCAAGCGCTCGCGGATGAAGGCGGTGTCGGCCGCCGCCTCGGCATCTTCGGGCGCCTCGGCGGCAGCGGCGATGCACTCGTGCGTGTAATCCCACCAACCGCGCAGGAAGCGCGAGGCGAAGCGCAGCGCGCCGTCGGTCCAGTTGAGCGCCTTGGCGGGGCCGGCGGCGTAGAGGACCGCGAGCCTCACGGTGTCGGCACCGTGCTCGGCGACCAGCTCGTCCGGATCGACGACGTTGCCGAGGTGCTTGCTCATCTTGCGCCCGTCGGCGATCACCATCTCGTGGAAGAGGCAGCCGGCGAAGGGCTCGCCGTCCGCCAGAAAGGAGAACGGGCCGATGTCGCGCAGCGCCTTGGTCACGACCCGCTGGTCGAAGACAAAGCCGCCGCTGTCGTTGCCGGCGACGAGCCGCTCGGAAGGAAGCCAACGCTGCAGGTCCGGGTGGGTGAACATCTGCTCATCGCGGTCATCGGGCGGGACCGCGGCGGGTACCCAGAGCCAGAGGGCGTCGAAGTGGCAATCGAGGGTGTCGGTCTCACGTCGGCCGACGCCGCCGCAGGTGGGACAGCTCGCCTCGAGGAAGTCCGGTCGCTCCGCCAGCGGGTTGCCCTCGCCGGTCGGCTCGACGTCGCGCGGCAGCACGACCGGCAGGTCCTCGAACGGAACCGGGACCACACCGCACTGCTCGCAGTGCAGGACGGGGATCGGCGTGCCCCAGTAGCGCTGGCGCGAGATCGAGAAGTCATAGGCGCGGTAGCGCGTCGTCGGCCGCGTCTCCAGTGCGCTCGCTATGCCGCCGCCGAGCGGCTCGCTCGCCGTCCGCGGCATCCGCGCCGCGATCGCCTCGTCCGCCTCGTCCACGCCGGGTATGCCGAGCGCCGCGGTCGGTCCGTAGCGGGCGTCGACCAGCGGCGAGACGAAGAGCGGCAGGCTGCCGCCGCCGGCGACCTCGACAGAAGCGCCGGTGTCGATCACCGGTACGGCGGATGCGTCGCGAGCGCTGCGCTCCCAGCCTCCCGAGCGCAGCTCGTCAAGCTGCGCGGCGACGGCGGGATCGCCCGCCCAGCGCTCGACCTCCGGGTGCCGCGGGGAGAGCAGGACGAAGCGTGCCTGGCCCGCCGCCTCGACGTGCGGCGTGAAGACCTCAAGGCGACTATCGTCCGGCCCGGCGAGATCGAGCTCTACCCCATCGGTGCGGCCGAGGATGTAGCGCTGGGTTTTCAGCGAGAGCTCGTCCCAATCGCCGAGCCGCGCGAGGTTGCGATCGTTCTCCTCGAGATAAGGAGAGAGGCGTAGAAACCAGGTCGGACGGCGGATCAGCCGCACCGGGTTGTGGCAACGCCAGCAGCGGCCGTCCTCGACCTGCATCGCCGCCAGCGTCGTCTGGCAGGTGTCGCACCAATCGACGGTGGCGTTGTCGCGGTAGATCAACCCGGCCTCATGCAGTGTGAGGAAGAGCCACTGCGACCAGCGGTACTGGGACTCGTCGGAGCTGTAGAAGGCGCGGTCGTAGTCGAAGGAGAATCCGAGGCGCTTCATCTGCGCCAACATGCGCTCGCCGCAGCGCTCGACCCACTCCGCCGGCCGCGTGTGGCGCTCGATCGCCGCCATCTCCGCCGGCAGGCCGAAGGCGTCGAAGCCGAAGCCGAAGAGCACGGCGTCGCCACGGGCACGGCGGAAGCGGGCGTAGGCGTCCCCGATCGAGTAGTCGCGGACGTGGCCCATGTGCAGGTTGCCCGAGGTGAACGGGCTCGACGGCTTGATGTAGACGGCGTTCTGCCCGGCGGCCGGAACAGGGGTGGCGAAGGCGTTGTTATCGGACCACTCAGCCTGCCGCGATGGCTCGATCTCGGCCGGCTCGTAGCTCGGTTTTTCGCTGCTCATCGTCGTCGCAGTCTGCCACGAACGTTGACCCTGGGCCCGAGGAGTCCTATGCTGGAATCTATGGTCAAGCACCTTGAAGTATTCGAGTGACACACGAAAGAGTCACGGTTGTGTCAAAAAAGTGTGGAAAGCGGCGAATGGGAGGTATTTGGGCGCTTCGGCGTCCGGACACGGGCCTAGCTTGACGCGCGAAGAGAAAAACGCGGCCCCGGCGGTGCTTGCGACACCCCGGGGCCCGGCCGAGACCTGAAGAGGAGGTCCCAACATGAGAGAGGGTACGAAAACCGCCCCGCTGAAAGAAGGGCGGATCGAAGAAGGGTTTGTTAAGCGGGCGCTCGCCGCCGTCGAGGAGGCGCCGCCCGACGATCGGGTCCGAGCCGGGCTGGAGGCGTTGATCGGCATGGCCGAGGTCGATCCCGCCGCAGCCCGGTCGGCCCTTCGCCGGCTGCGAACAGATCATCTCCGCCTCAGCCGGCTCGAGGCCTGGCTCGGCGGAGACGCCGACCGGATGACATTCGGGCTCGGCGCAGCGATCCAGCTCGCCGGCGCCGAGCTGGCCACGGAGGATCCAGATCTCGACGGGCTCGTCCCGGACCTGCTGCGCTGGTTGGAGGGGGACTGGTAGGCCGGACGAAGCCCTACGGCGCCGTCGGACGGAGGGGATCTAGGCGAAAGTCCAAAGCTTGTTGCCGAGGAAGTTGAACGGCATCGCCACCCCGACCGCGATCGCCTGCGCCGGCAGACTGTCCATCGAGGCGCCGGAGATGAGCAATTCGAGCACGACCAGGTTGACCAGCAGCGCCGCGACGCTCACGGCGAAGAAGCGTGCCGCCTGGAAGCCCGCGTGGCCGTCGGCCGAGTCGAAGGTCCAGTGCCGGTTCCAGAGGAAGTTGTTGGTGAGCGCGACGCAGAATGCGCCCAGTGCGGCGAGGAGGTGGTGCAGACCGAGGTTGCCGGACAGCACGGCGAAGACCGCCAGGTTGATCAGGTATCCCGAGCCGCCTACCAACCCGAATTTGAGCAGCTGCAGCCAGCTCGCCGGACGGCGAGCGGCGGCACCGATCCTGTAGGCGAGTTCGCTTGCGGGGTTGATGTCGGGTCGAGGCGGCACAGGCTGTGCGTAATGTTCCGGCCCGAATGCGGCTCGGAACGGGCATCTTGGCATTTCTGGCGGCGGCTGTCCTCGTGGTCGCGGTCGTGGTCCTCGCCGACGGGAAGGGTCAGGCGACCTCCGACCTGATGGCGCTGCCGGGCGAACCGAGCGTAGCGATCGTCTCTCCCCGCAACGGCGCCCGCCAAACCAGCGACGCCGTGGTCGTCAAGGTCCGGATCCACAACTTCACGCTGGCGCCGCGTCATTTCGGCAACGAACCGCAGCTCGGCGAGGGGCATATCCGTTTCGCGCTCAATCGCGTGCCCGACTGCGTCGACCCGGGCAAACTGCAGCGCGCCGAGGAAAGCCCAGTCGGCCGCGGCCGACTGGTCGGCGCCTCGTTCGATTTCGCCCGCTACTCGGGACCGAACGGTGTGCTCGCTGAACGGATCGGATCGAGTGGCAGCTACTCCCCCGCGACCCGGCCCGAGATCTATTACCACGAACTGCCGGCCGGCTTCTACCGGCTCGTCGTCACCCTCGCGCGCAACAACGGCGCGACCACGCCCTACCACGCCGTCACCAACTTCCAGATCCTGTCGCGCTCCGGCTATGGCCCAAAGTGCAGCGGCGGCAAAGTCTCCAGCGCCAAGGCCGCCGCCTTCGACTAGGGCCTTTACTTCACTTTGTATAGTGACTTGAATGCGGACCTATCGCCGCCTGATGGGTTTCCTGCGGCCGTATCGCCGCCAGCTCTGGGGTTCGCTCGTCTTCGCCTGGGTGGCGATGGGGATGACCGTGCTGATCCCCTGGCTGATCGGCCGCGCGGTCAATGCGATCGAGAGCGGCGACAAGCCCGACCTGCTGCCGCTGGCGATCGCGATCGTCGTCGCCGGAACCCTGCGACTGGGGCTGACGATGGTACGGCGGGTGGTCGCCGGCAAAGTCTCCCTCGCGGTCGAGTTCGACCTGCGGCAGCGCTTCTACGCCCACCTGCAGCGACTCGAGCTGGGCTTCTTCGACCGCCAGCAGACCGGTCAGCTGATGTCGCGGGCGACCGTCGACCTCCAGTCGATCCGCTTCTTCCTTGGCTACGGCCTGATCTTCATCACCCAGAACCTGCTGACGATCGCGCTCGCCAGCGCCGTGATGTTCGTCCTCGAGCCCTGGCTGGCGCTGGTCGCCCTCGCCCCGGCGCCCTTCGTCGTCTACGCCGCCTCCCGCTATAACCGCGTCTCCCGCCCGGCCGTGCAGGAGGTGCAGCAGCGAATCGCCGAGCTGACCGCCGAAGCGGAGGAGAACGTCTCCGGGATCCGCATCGTCAAGGCCTTCGCCCGCGAGGAGCACCAGCTGTACCGCTTCCGCCGCGCCGTCTCCCGCGTCTTCGACCAGAGCATCTACTCGACCCGGCTGCAGGCCTTCTTCTCGCCCCTGCTCGGCTTCCTGCCGCAACTCGGCATCGCCCTCGTACTGCTGATCGGTGGCCGCCAGGTGATCGCCGGCAAGCTCAGCCTCGGCGACTTCACCGCCTTCTACACCTACGTGGCGATGCTGGCGGGGCCGATGCGGATGCTGGGGATGACGTTGGGGATGGCCCAGCGCGCGATCGCCTCCGGCAACCGCCTCTTTGAGATCCTCGACCGCGAACCGCGGATCGAGAGCCCGCCGGACGCACCGCGGCTGCCGGCGGGTGGCGGGCGCGTGGAGATGCGCGGCGTGACCCTACGCTACGACGGGGCAGCTCCCGCGCTGACTGATATCGACCTGGAGATCGAGGCGGGTCGCACCGTGGCGCTCGTCGGCCCCTCGGGCTCGGGCAAGACGAGTCTGGTGGCGCTGATCGCCCGTCTCTATGACCCGAGCGAGGGCTCAGTGGCGATCGACGGCGCCGACGTGCGGTCGGTCGACCTGGCCTCGCTGCGCTCGGAGGTCGCCTTCGTCGGCGACGACAGCTTCCTCTTCACCGCCGGCATCGCCGAGAACATCGCCTACGCGCGGCCGCAGGCGAGCCGCGAGGAGGTCGAAGCGGCGGCACGGCGCGCCCAGGCCGACGGTTTCATCCGCGACCTGCCGGGCGGCTACGACACCTTGGTCGGCGAGCGCGGGATGACTCTCTCCGGCGGGCAGCGCCAGCGCGTCGCGATCGCCCGCGCCCTGCTCGCCGACCCCCGCATCCTGATCCTCGACGACGCCACCTCTTCTGTCGACGCGACGACCGAGGCGGCGATCAAGACCGGCCTCGGCGAAGCGATGGCGGGGCGCACGACCTTCGTCATCGCCCACCGTCTCTCCACCGTCTCACTCGCCGACCAGGTGGCGGTCATGGACGGCGGCCGCATCGTCGATCGGGGCACCCACGCGGAGCTGCTTGAGGGCTGTGGCTTCTACCGCGAGATCGCCGAGCACGGGCTCGCCGACTCGGTCTTCCTCCAGCGCGACCTCGAGCGGCGCGAGGAGATGGCGAGACTGTGATGAGGAGGCTCTGGCTGATAGTCCGCGGCGAGGACCAGCGCGGCCGCAAGCTGCGCTGGATGGCTGGCCTGCTGCGCCCCTACCGCGGCCGGGTGGTGCTGACCGTCATCGCGATACTGGCCGCCACCGGTGCCGGCCTCGCCCCGCCCTACCTGGCCGGACAGGCGATCGACGCCGGCATCGTCACTGGCGACACCGGCGCGCTGACGCTGATCGTTGTCGCCTTCCTCGCCGTCGCCGCCGTCTTCGCCGTCGCCACCGACGCCCAGACCTACCTGGTCGGCTGGGTTGGTACCCGTGCGCTCCAGGACCTGCGCGAGCACGTCTTCGCCCACCTCCAATCGATGTCGATCGGCTTCTTCACCCGGCGCAGCCCGGGGGTGCTGATCAGCCGCATGACCAACGACATCGAGGCCCTCAACCAGCTCCTCACCAGCGGTGTGACGACCCTCTTTTCCAGCGGCCTGACCTTGATCGGCGTGGTCGTGATCATGTTCCTGCTCGACGTCAAGCTGGCCCTGGTCACCTTCCTCACCTTTCCCCTGGTCGCCCTCGCCAGCATCGTCTTCCGGGTCGCCTCCCACGGCGCCTACCGGGAAACGCGCGAGCGGATCGCCGCCGTCACCGCCTACCTGCAGGAGACGCTGAGTGGAGTGCGGGTCGTGCGCAGCTTCGGCCAGGAGGCGCGCCACGGCGCGGCGATGACCGAGCTCAACGAAGCCAACCGCGAAGCGAACATGCGGACCGTCTTCCTCAACGCCTCCTACTTCCCGGCGATCGAACTGCTGACCGCCGCAGGCACCGCGGCGATCATCCTCTACGGCGGCACCCAGGCGATCGACCACGCGATCCAGATCGGCACGATCGTCGCCTTCATCGGCTACCTGCAGGTCTTCTTCTCGCCGATCCAGGAACTCTCACAGCTCTACACGACCTACCAGCAGGGGATGGCGGCGCTCGACAAGATCTTCGAGTTGCTCGACACCGAGCCCGACATGGTCGACGCGCCGGGCGCCATCGACCCAGGCACGTTGCACGGCGAGATCGAGATGGAGGGAGTGTCTTTCGCCTATGCCGATGAGGCGCTGGAACAGGAGGCGCGTGGAGAACGAGTGGAGTGGGCGCTTCAGGGGGTCGACCTGCATGTGCCGCCGGGGCAGACCCTGGCCCTCGTCGGCACGACCGGAGCCGGCAAGTCGACCTTCGCCAAGCTCGTTGCCCGCTTTTACGACCCGCGGCGCGGCCGCGTGCTGGTCGACGGGCACGATCTGCGGGGAGTCAAGCAGCATGCCCTGCGGCGCCAGCTCGGGATCGTCCCCCAGGAGGGATTCCTCTTCTCCGGCAGCGTGCGGGAGAACATCGCCTTCGGCCGGCCCGAGGCGGGCCTGGAGGAGATCGAGGAGGCGGCCCGAGCAGTCGGGGCTGCCGATTTCATCGCCGCGCTGCCCAAAGGCATCGAGACCGAAGTCGGCGAGCGCGGTGTGCAGCTGTCGGCGGGCCAGCGCCAGCTCGTCGCCTTCGCTCGCGCGCTTCTCGCCGAACCCCGCATCCTGATCCTCGACGAGGCAACCTCGAACGTCGACGTGCGGACCGAGAAGACGATCGAGCGGGGCCTGGAGCGGCTGCTGGCCGGCCGCACGGCGATCGTCATCGCCCACCGCCTCTCGACCATCCGCCGCGCCGGCAAGATCGTCGTGCTCGAAGGCGGGCGCATAGCCGAGAGCGGCACCCACGAGGAGTTGATCGAGGCCGGCGGCCCCTACGCACGGCTCTACGGCAACTGGGAAGAGTCTTCGGCCGCTTAGCCCGGCCCGATACCGCCGGAGCTGCCGCCGCCGGAGCCGCTTCCGCCGCCTTCGGTGCCGCCACCCACCCCGGCGCCGCCTCCGGCGCCTTCTTCTTCGACCACTTCCGGCGCCGGTTCGACTTCTTCAGGGGCCACTTCTTCGGCTTCTTCTTCGACCCCTTGGGAAGCTTCTTCTTCGCCGGCCGGTTCGCCACCCGAGCCGCTCGGCGTCGGTGCCACGGGGGTTTCGGCGCAATCTTTGAAGCCGAAGGACGAAGACGACGACTGGAACGAGGTGAGCGCCGCCGAGGCTTCCGTTTCGGCTTCGCTCAGCGCTTCCCCTTCTTCTTCACGCTCGGAAACCAGTTTGACGTTGTCCTCGGCCTGTGCGAGGGCTTCGGCGGAGGAGATGAATTCGGCATAGCCGGCGTTTTCGTCGCTCGGCGCCCCAAGGCCCTTCAGCCGTTCCACCATTCCGCTGTAGAGGCCAGCCACCTGGCCGGCCTGTCCGGCGGCGCCGGAGCTGGTCGAGCCGGCCGTGCTGACAGCCGCGTTGACCTCGGCGCAGATCGCGTCGCCCTGTGCAATCAGCTCCTCCTTGCTCAGCGCGGTCGTTTCGGTCGTTTCGACCGGCGCGGCCGTGGTCGAGCTATCGCCCCCACCTCCGCCACAGCCGGCGAGAGCCAGGGCAAGCAGGACGGGAATCGCGAGAAGGCGCCTGGAGGTCCCCATTCGTGGCGAAGGTAGCAAAGCGACTAGACGAGGTTATGCAGGACTTTTTTCTGCGACTGCGCCCCAGGGACTCGAACCCCGAAATCCAGCTCCAGAGGCTGGCGTGTTGCCAATTACACCAGGGCGCAACGGATACGACCTCAGGATATCGACGCGAGGTTGCTGTCGGGGTCGGTGAGAGTCTCGTGCGCCTGAGACACGTCTACGCCGTCGGCGAGCAGGCGCCGGGCTTCGGCCAGGTCTTCGGAGCGGCCGACGCTGAGCGCGCCCGCCACCTTGCCGTCCTTCAGGTACCAGACCGAGAACTCGCCGCCGTCGCGGTCGCCGCGCCAGATCTCCTCCTCCCACTCGTACGCCGGGCCGACGTACTCGAGGCTCGCCCAGTCGGCGAGGTCGCTGAAGAAGTAGGGGACGACGTCATAGTCGCGATCCTCGCCGGCCATATTGCGAGCGGCGTGCATGCCCTGTTGCATCGCCACGTCCCAGTGCTCGACCCGGATCCGCCTGCCGTGGACGACGCTGTCGTAGGAGCAGCAGTCGCCCGCCGCGTAGATGCCCTCGGCCGAGGTCGCAAGCTTCGAGTCGCAGACGATCCCGTCCTCGACCTCAAGTCCGGCCCGCTGGGCGAGCATCGCATCGGGTCGCACACCGGCGCCGACGACAACCACATCGCACTCGATTGCCCGACCACTCTTGGTCAGCACCGCCTTGACCCGGCCATCGCCCTCGAACGCCTCCAGCTCCTCACCACCATGGACCGTGACGCCGTGCGATTCGAGCTGCCCCTGAAACCAGCGGCCCGCGTCCTCGCCGAAGCTTCGCGACAACGTCGTCTCCTCCATCATCACGATCGTGCACTTGACGCCCTTCGCGGTCAGCGAAGCGGCGACCTCGGTGCCGATGTAGCTGCCGCCGATCAGGACGACGTGCTCGGCCGCCTCGGCGTCGGCGCGAATCGCATCGGAGTTGCCGAAAGCACGCAGGTAGTGGATGCCCTCGTTCTCTGCCCCCTCGACCCGCAGGATGTTGACCATCGCGCCGGTGGCGAGCAGGGCCTTGCCGAAGCCGACCTCCTCCCCACCCTGCAGCTTGGCCGTCCGCGCCGTAGGGTCGAGCGACATCACGTTCACCCCGGTCAGCAGCTCGACGCCGTTCTCCTCGTACCACTCGGGCGGGTTGACGTAGGCGTCCTCGCGCTGCGCCTCGCCCCGCATGTACTCCTTCGAG
>Ga0193695_1000106_pt1 | contig 12976 bp, 10 predicted proteins | sample L3s2metaG_FD_160568 | JGI IMG/M metagenome (GOLD analysis project Ga0193695, IMG submission 160568) | Soil microbial communities from a riparian zone of the East river system, Colorado, United States - L3s2 | ecosystem: Environmental > Terrestrial > Soil > Riparian zone | place: USA: East River... | reverse complement strand
GGCACCGTCGAGACGTAGGCGATGCCGTCGTGGTAGCCGGGGGCCATGTCGATCCCCTCGTGTTCGTTGGTGATCAGCTGCACCGACCAGAGCTGTTTGCCCGTTTCCTGGTCGAGGGCAAAGGCCGAGTTCGGCGTCGCGCCGAGCACGAGGCCGTCCTGGACCACCACGCCGTTGGGGCCGTGATCGGGCAGTTCGTATTTTTTCGTCCAGAGGACTTCGCCGCTTTCGGCTTCGATCGCCTGCACGTTGGAGGCGAGGTCCTGCGAGTAGACGACCCCTTTGCTGATGATCGGCGAGGAGGCGTAGCTGCCGAAGGCGCTTTCGGCCTTGATCGGCAGGGTCCACGCGACTTCGAGTTCGCTCACGGTCGAGCCCTTGATCGGCCCGCCGGCGTTGCGCGTGTTGGCCGGATCGCCGTTCGGATAGCCCGTGCCCTTGAAGCTCACGTCACCGCCCGAGGAGCCGCCGCCGCAGCCCGTCACCAGTGCCGCCGCAACCAGCACGGCGACGAGTGCCGCGACGCCCCGGTCGTACCCCCACCCGCCGATGCCAACCATCATCTCGCGACCCTATTCGATAGGATAAAAACTGTCAAGTATTCGCAGGCATCTGTTCGGATCGAGGCGGAGCAGCCGATCGCTCTTCGAACAGCGGCTGCAGCACCCGGTTTGCCAGCAGCCCGAGGGCGCCGAGGTTGGCGAAGCCGGGGCCCTGGCTGAGCCCGGCGAGGCCGGGGATCTGCAGGCGGGGCTGCATCTCCTTCAACTCGAGGTCGCGGCCGATCGGCACCTCGGTCCCGGCCGGCATCTCCCAGAGCTGCCCCACGCGTTCCTCGATCGCCGCCCGCGTCTCCGCCGGGAAGAGGGTTCGCAGCTGGCTCAAGAGGTCGAATCCGGTGCAGTTGACGACGTAGTCGTGCTCGGGGTTGGCGATCCCTTCGGCCGATTCGTGGCGCAGGCGCACGCCATCGCCGCCGCGTGCCGCGGAGACGTCGCTGACGCGGCCGGTGACGAAGCGGCAGCGGTCGTCGTAGGCGATCGCGGCCAGGCTGGGCGGGTCGAAGACGCCGCGGTCGGAGTGCTTGACGAAGTCGCGCCGCGTGGTCTGGTCGAGCGCCGTCCATTCGACCTCGTCGGGGTTGGAGAAGACGCGGTTCTCAAGGAAGCTCTCGCCGCGACTCATCGGCAGCATCGGCGTGTAGACGGTGAAGCGGGAGCGGGGCCGGAAACCGCGCAGGAACATCATGCAGCTGAGCGCGCTCTCGCCGCCGCCGACGATCGCCACGTCGCAGGCGCTCTCCTCGGGCAGCTCGGCGAACTCCCCGCGCCGGCTGTCGCAATGGAAGACCCGCGCGGCGATGCCGGGCTCGTGCGGGAAGGCGCGGTGGATCCCGGGGCCGGTCAGGACCAGCGCCCGGGCGGTGTGCCGCGAGCTGCCGCCGTCCTCCTCGACGTCGACCGCCCAGAGCTCGTCGTCCTCGAGCGAGACCCGCGTCACCCGCCCGGCGACTTGGCTGACGCCCTCGCCGGCGCGGGAGAGGACCCAGGTCAGGTACTCGCCGTAGTCGCGGTGGCGCACCTGCGGCGAGCCGGCGTCGATCCAGCGCGCGTAACGACGCCTGGCGACCATGTAGCGCTGCCAGGAGAACTGCATCGCCACCTCGTCGATCGCCTCGCCCGCCTCGCCGAACTCCCTGAAGCTCTGGTAGGGGAAGCCGATGTCCTTGATCGGCGTCACCGCCAGCGGCTCCTCTCCCGACGTCATCCCGTTGAGCCCCTTCCACGAGGCGGCGACCTCGGTCCCCTCGACGATCGTCAGCGAGATCGGCCCGAGGCCGAGCGAGTTGAAGGCGTGCACCTTGGTCGCGATCCCGGCCGCCTTGGCGCCGGCGCCGACTACGAGTAGATCGGACTCGGCTGCCATGGCTCGGCGGCTCCGGGGGCGGGGGCGGGGGTGCGGGGTTCGGCGACGACGCGGCTGCGCTTGTCGGGGCTGAAAGAGATCGCGCTGCGCCGCGCATGCTCGGAGTCGGTGTCCGCGGGGCGCAGCTCGACCTCGCTCAGCACCGTGCGCAGCACCCGTTTCATCTCCAGTTCGGCATAGCTGGCGGCGAGGCAGCGGCGGGTGCCACCGCCGAAGGGGATCCAGGTGTAGGTGCCGGGTGGCGCTTCGAGGAAGCGCTCGGGCAGGAAGTGGCGCGGGTTGGGGTAGATCGCCGGGTTGCGGTGGATCAGGTAGACGCAGGGAGCGACGACGGTGCCGGCGGGCAGCTCGTAGCCGCCCAGCTCCAGCGGCTCCAGCAGGCGGCGGACGACGACGGGCACCGGCGGGCAGAGTCGCAGCGTCTCCTTCACCACGGCATCCATGTAGGTGTCCTCCTCGCCGGCCAGCACCTCGGCCTGCAGGCGCGCCAGCTGGTCGGGGTGGCGCAGCAGCCGCTCGAACACCCAGGCCAGCGAGGACGAGGTGGGGCCGTCGGTGAGCAGCGTGATCAGTTCGTCGCGCAGGTCGCGCTCGCTCATCGACGAGCCGTCCTCGTAACGCGCGTCGATCAGGATCGAGACGATGTCCTTGTGGCCGTTCTCGCCGGCGCGCCGCCGACGGTCGACCTCCTCCAGCAGCGCCGCTTCGACCGGCGCCATCGCCGCCTGGAAGCCATTGCTGCGGGAGAGCCAGCGCGGCCCGAGCGCTGCCGCCGTGCTCAGCCTCGCCGGCTCGTTGAGGGCCCGGGTCAGCTCATGCAGCAAGGTCCGCAGCCGGCCCAACCGACCGGCGGCGTCGGGGCCGAAGACCGAGCGCATGATCACCTCCTGGGTGATCGCCTGCATGTGCGGCCAGAGCTCGAACGGCTCGCCCCTCGGCCAGCTCCTGACCGCTTCGCGCGTTACCTGAGCCATCATCTCGGCGTCGGCGCCCATCCGCTTGCCATGGAAGGGGGGCAGCATCAGGCGGCGGCGAGTCATGTGCGCCGGCTCTTCCATCAGCATCACCGAGCGCGGGCCCAGCACCGGTCCCAGCAGCGGGTTGGCGAGGGCGACGCCGAGGCTGCCCGCCGGCGCCGTGAAGACCCTTTTCACGTCGTCGGGGTCGCAGAGGAAGACCCACGTGCCCGAATGCAGGATGCGCAGGGTGAAGATGTCGCCGTAGCGCTCCTGGCAGCGCACCATCAACGGGTAGGGCCGCTTCGCCCAACCCACCGCCTGCAGCGCGCTCGGCATCCGTGGACCGGGGGGCAGCCCCGCGCCGCCCCCCGGCCTCGTGGATCTCCCATCTCCCTTCATCCGTCCCCGCCCTCTGAGGAAGTCTCCAGCGCCGCCATCAGCTCGTCCTCCTCCTTGCAGGTGGCGGCGATCAAAAGCTCGAACAGGTCGGCGGCGAACTCGGCCGGCAGCCTTGCCTCTTCGCCTCGCGCCAGGTAGCGATCGCGGACGATCTCCACCCGGTCGGGCTGCATCATCGGGATCCGGTGCTCGCGCTTGTAGCGGGCGATCTCACGGCAGACCTCGAAGCGCTCGCCGAGCAGCCGGGCGATGTCGTCGTCGAGTCCGTCGAGGCGGCGGCGGTACGGCTCCAGGCCGTTCTGGCGGCTCATGCGGGCACCACCGCCTCGTCGAGCAGGCCGGCGGCGAAGGCGTAGCTGCAGGCGGCGAGCGCCTGCAGCGCGTAGCCGCCCTCCTGGACCACGCAGACCGGCAGCCCGGAGGCCGCCAGCAGGCGGCCGATCTGGGCGAAGATGGTCGGCGAGAAGCCCCAGTCGCCGTGCGGGTCGCCCTTGACCGTGTCGTAGCCGAGCGAGACGACGAGCGCCTCGGAGCCGGCGGCGAGCGACTCGATCGAGCGGGCGACGGCTCCCAGGTAGACGGCTGGATCGGGACTGCCGGTGAACTCGACCACGCGTTCGCGCTCGCTGCTCGGGGTCACGGTGCCGGCGGCGACGTTGGTCACCGGCCAGGCGTGCAGCGAGTGCAGGCTGGCATCGTCCATCTTCGCCACGATCGCCGCCGTGCCGTTCGGGTAGTGCAGGTCGAGGTCGAGGATGCCGACCGGGCCGAGGCCGCCCTCGCGCAGGGTCAGCGCCGCCGCGGCGGCGGAGTTGAGGTAGCAGTAGCCGGCGAACCAGTCGGGTCCGGCGTGGTGGCCGGGTGGACGGCAGAGGGCGTAGGCGAAGCGCGCGCCCTCGACCAGGTGCCCCGCCGCGCTGATCGCCGTCCGCACGCCCTCGTGGGCGGCGGCGACGAGCCCGGCGCTGACCGGGATGTCGGGCGGCAGCCCGGGTGCGGCCAGCTCCGGCATCACCACCGGCTCCTCGGAGCGCACCTCCTTCAGCGTCTCCAGGTACTCGCGCTCGTGCAGCTCGGCCAGCGTGCGCTCGACCTCCTCCGTCGCCGCGTCGGCGTCGGCGGCGCGGACCCGCGCGTGGCAGACGAGCCCGTTGCGCACCTCGGCCATCCGCCGCCGGTCGTCCATCCCCGGCAGCTTGCGGCCGCCTTCGAGGATCCAGGGAGCGCCGTCGCGGTGGCCGCCACGCTGCTCGATCATCAGCAGCTCGGCACTCATGAGAGCAGCCGCCGCATCCGCGGGCCGAGTGGGGTGAAGCCGTTCTCGCGGTAGAAGCGTTCGGTCGCGCCGAGCTCGGCGAAGCTCTCCCGCGGCAGGCCGACCTCCAGGCGCGGCACTCCCGCCTCGGTCGCGTGCCTGACCAGGGCGAGGATCAGCTCACGGCCGAGCGCCCGGCTGCGCCACTCGGGATGGACCCAGAGGTCCTGGATCGTGCCGTAGCGGCCGGGGACGTGGAGCGCGAACTGCCAGCTTGCCGCGAGCACGCCGACGATCGAGCCGTCGTCCTCGGCGACCAGCAGCGCGCCCGAGTTCGGGTCGTCCGCCAGCCTGCGTGCCGCCTCCTGCAGATCCGAGGTCGAGGGCCGCTCGCCGCCGAGCTCGATCAGCAGGGCTTCGACCGCGCCGGCCACAGCCGGCGCATCGTCGGCCGTCGCCGCCCGCACGCTCATAGCGCCCCGGCGGCCTCCGCCTGTGGTTCCAGCTCCACCGACCAAGCCACCGTTGCGCTTGAGCCGGTGACCGCCTCGGCGATCGTCGCCATCGGCGCCCGTGCCTTCAACAGGATCTCGTCGAACTCGTCCTCGGGGTCGGACTGCATGACGATCGCCCCGCCGGCGCCGATCGTCGTCCGGCCCGGCCGCATCACGATCGTGCGGATGACGATGCTGAGGTCCATCGCCCCGTCGACCCCGAACCATCCGATCGCCCCCGAGTAGACGCCGCGCGCCTCGTCCTCGAGGTCGTCGATGATCTCCATCGTGCGCTCCTTCGGCGCGCCGGTCATCGAGCCGCCGGGGAAGCAGGCGCGGGCGCATTCGGCGGCGCTGCGGTTGGCGGCGAGGACGCCGCTCACGGTCGAGATCAGCTGGTGCACGGTGGCGTAGTCCTCGACGATCATCAGCTCGGGGACGCCGACGCTGCCGACCTCGCAGACGCGGCCGAGGTCGTTGCGCAGCAGGTCGACGATCATCAGGTGCTCGGCGTAGGTCTTCTCGTCTTCGGTCAGCTCGGCCCGCAGCGCCTCGTCGCGCCCGGGGTCCTCCGAGCGCGAGCTCGTCCCCTTGATCGGCCGCGCCTCGACGCGGCGCTCGCGGTCTACTGAAAGGAAGCGCTCGGGCGAGGAGCTGACAACCGCCGTCTCGCCCAGCTTCAGGTAGGCGGCGAAGGGCGCCGGGTTGCGCCGCCGCAGCAGCCGGTAGAGGTCGAACGGGTCGGGACTGGCGTCGGTCGAGATCTGGTCGGTGAGGCAGACCTCATAGGACTCGCCGGCGGCGAGTTCGGCCTGGCTGCGGAGGATGTCGGCGAGGTACTGCTCGCGACCGCGTCCGCACCTGAAGCGCACGTGGGAGTCGCCCGGGCCCTCGCTGAGGGCCAGCGGCGTAGCCGGCTCGGGAGGGTCGGCGACGAGCTCCCGCACGGCCGCCTCCGCCTCGTCGAGCCAGCTCTCGGCCTCCGCCTCGTCGCCGTGGCAGAGCGCGATCACGTGCGTCCGTCCACGCATGTGATCAACGGCGACGAGGCGGTTGGCGAGCATCATCACTGCATCGGGCATGTCCGACCGATGCACGTTTGGCGAGCCGCAGTCCGCCTTTAGCTCGTAGCCGAGATAGCCGACGAAGCCGCCCATCAGCCCGGGCGGCAGGTCGGCGGGGGGAGGCTCGATCGCGTGCCCCGCAAGCTCGCGATCGAGCAAGTCGAAGATCGAAGCGCGCTCGGTCGTGGCCGGCCCGGGGCCGTGGCGGATCGCCGTGCCGGACTCGACGTCGTACTCCAGCACGCAGCGGGTGGCACCGGCGCTGGTGCCGAGGAAGGAGCGCTGGGCGAGCCGCGTCGGCGCGTCGGCGCTGTCGAGCCAGAAGGCGTGCTCGGCGTCGCCGAAGAGGCGTTCGAAGAGCGCCTCGGTCGAGGGTTCGCCGGGGATCGAGCGCAGCCGCAGCTCGCTCTCGCCGGCGCTGCGCGTGCGCCGTGCCTGGGCACGCCGCGGCGCCTGCAGCGGCCGCTTGGCCCCACGCCAGCGCGGCGAACGCTGCCTGCGCGCCAGCGAGTAGAAGTTCTCGACCAGCCGTGCGCCGTGCTCGGTGGCAACCGACTCCGGGTGGAACTGGACGCCCCACATCGGCCGGTGGCGGTGTTCGATCCCCATCACGACCCCGTCGTCGGCCCAGGCGGTGACCTGGCCGTCGGGACCCATGTCGGTGATCTGCAGCGAGTGGTAGCGGACGACCGGGAAGTCCTGCGGGATACCGGCGAAGAGGCCGTCGTCGGAGTGGTGGATGCGGCTGAGCCGGCCGTGCATCGCCTCCGGCGCGCTGGAGACCTTGCCGTCGAGCAGGTGGCCCAGCCCCTGGTGGCCGAGGCAGATGCCGAGCACCGGGATCTCGCTGTGGCGGAGGATGTCGTTGCAGACGCAGAAGTCGTGCCAGCGCTCGGGGCTGCCGGGGCCGGGGGAGAGGACGATCGCGTCGAAGTCCCAGCGCGAGAGCGCCCGCCAGGAGACCGCGTCGTTGTCGACCACGATCGGCTCTTCGCCGCTGACGCCCGCCAGCAGGTGGAAGACGTTGTAGGTGTAGGAGTCGTGGTTGTCGACGAGGAGGGTCCTCATGCCGGCGCCTCCAGTCCGAGCCCCCGCGCGGCCCGGTCGAGGGTCGAGTTGACGACACGGCGTACGTGCGCCGGCCGCTCCTCTTCCAACCGCCAGCGGGCCAGATGCGAGGCGTAGCGGGCGAGCGGCGCGACCTGCAGGCTCTGCGGGATGCGGCCCAGCAGCCGCCCGTAGGTCTCCGCCTGGACGACGGCGAAGCGGTAGTCGGGGTGGTACTCGGGCTGCCGGACACCGTTCTGCGTCTGTGCCCCTCCAGCCGGTGCAGATGCAGATTCGTCGCGGCTGCGCGCCCGGGCCAGGTCCCAGCCCAACGCCTTGTCGTCGGCGAGCAGCTTCTCCGGCTCGAAGTCGACCCGCTTGGTCGCCGTGTGCAGGAGGAAGTAGCCGAGCGCCACCTGCGAGGCGACCTTGTCGGGGGAGGGATGGCCGCCGCGTACGGCGCTGCGCCCGGGGTCGGCCTCGATCTGCTCGTCGATCCACTCGACCAGGTGGTCGATCAGCAGCGCGTCTTTCTTCGAGGAGGCGATCTTCTCGCGCTCACGCGCGACCATGCCGTGGAAGATGTCGTGGTAGGGGTGGAAGCCGTTGCCCTCGCTGGTGTGGACCAGCTCGGCCATCAGTTGGCGGCGGCAGGTGACGTGGGCAAACCACTCCTGGCCGCAGACCTGGACCGAGGTCGTGCCGTCGAGGCCGGTGTCGGCCAGCCAGTAGGCGAGGGCGCGCATGTGCTGGGTCGGCACGCCGTCGGAGCGCACCAGCGGCATTTCCTCCAGCTCCTCGCGCCCGGTCATATAGATCACCGTGCCGTCGACCCGCTTCTCCAGCGTCCCCTCCCGCAGGCCGAGCTCGGTCAACTCGACCACCTCGGGCAGGAAGTCGGACTCGAAGAAGACGCGGTCGAAGTGGATGCCCAGCCGCGCCAGGGTCTTGCGCTGGCCCGAAATCACCCAGGCGCGCGTCTGCGACCACAGTTCGAGCGCCGTCTGGTCGCCGTTCAGCACCCGCCCCAGCAGCTCGTCGGCGCTGTCGTCCCGCACGTCGACCTCGCGCGTCAGCGAGTCGGCCGGATGGTCGGCGGCGAGCCCGAGCGAGGCGCCGTTCTTGACGTAGTCGGCGTAGCAGTAGCCGACGAAGTGGTCGCTCTTGACCCCGTTGCTCTCACCCGCCGCCTGCGGGTACTTGCCGCTGCGCACGACGCCGGCCATCGCCTCGCCCATGCTGCGGCCGATGTCGCAGATGATGCTGCGGCGCTCGACCTCGCCACCGGTCTCGGCGAGCGCGTTGCCCAGGGCGTTGCCGAGGGCGAGGTTGCGCAGGTGGCCGATGTGCAGCGCCTTGGTCGAGTTCGCGTCCCAGAAGTTGAGCGCGAAGCGCCGGCCCGCGGCGGGCGTGCCGCAACCGGCGACCGCCTCCTCGCCCTGCTCCAGCTCGGCTCCGCGCTGCGCCAGCCAGCGGTCGTCGAGGCGGAGCCAGGTCCGGTTGCCCTCGTGTTCGAGCGCCGCCACCCAGGGCTGGGCCTCGATCTCCTCCAGGGCGGCGAGCGAGTCGCGGTCCTCGCGCCAGCCCTCCACGCGAGGCACGAGCATCAGGTCGAAGCGATCGTGTGGGCGGTAGGGAGCACGCAGCGTCCAGTGCGACCGGGCTCCAGTCCCGCCTCCCGCTTCGTCGAAGTAGTCGAAGAGATTGATGTCCATAGCTCCCGGCACAACCCTGCGCCGATGCACCAGCCGGGGCTCGAACCCGGATCCTCGGCTTACAAACCCGATCCTCTAACCGATTGAGGTACTGGTGCGTATTTTTTACCGAACAGTCAAGGTGACTATTCAATATTTTTGGAGTGTAACAACGGAACGCGCCTCATGTCCACCCGACGGGAGGGCAGGCTTCGCGAGCCGGACCCGGACCTCTCGGCGAAGGGCTCAGGCGGCTTCGTAGAGGGGATCGTCGGACTCGGGGCCCGACGGCTCGGCGTACAGGATGCAGCCGGAATAGAGGAGGGCGCGGCAGTGATATGCGACCTCCGCATAGGGTGCGCCGGCAGCTCCGACCAGTTGTGAGCGGGTCGCGGGCGCCGACTTCAGGAGCTCGAGAATTCGCGCTCTGGTCGGATGCCAGATCGCTCTCATCTCTTGGGTTGGCACGAGTTCTCCTCTAACGCTGAATGTAGTTGACTGAACTGCTCGATCAGGCATCTTTGCTTAATCGCGCCAACTTTGCAGGTCAAAGTTGCTTCGGACACCTCTCTGTCAGCGCTTGACCCCGCACTTTCGGGAGAATTGATCCCATGCTGAGCGTTGCGGTCACCGGCCCGACCGGGGAGATAGGCAAGGCCTTCATTTCGGCGCTGGAGCGAGCGCCCGAGGTGGAGCGCGTGATCGGAATGGCTCGACGCCCCTTCGATCTCGGCGCGCAGGGCTGGGAGAAGACCGAATATCGGCGCGGCGACATCCTCGACCGCGAGGCGGTCGATTCGCTGGTCGCCGACGCCGACGTCGTCGTCCACCTGGCCTTCGTCATCGTCGCCGGCCGGGGGGAGAGCCGTGAGATCAACCTGAGCGGCTCGCGCAACGTCTTCGAGGCGGCTGCCGCCGCCGGTGCGAAGCGCCTCGTCTACACCTCCTCGGTCGCCGCCTACGGCTTCGATCGCTCGCTGCCCGAGCTGCTCACCGAGGACATTCCGGTGCGGGGCACCGCTCGCCATCCCTACTCCGCCGACAAGGCCGAGGTCGAGGCGGAGCTGGAGAAGGCGCTGGCGGGCTCCGAGACTGATGCCTACGTCTTCCGGCCCTGCGTTGTCGCCGGGCCGAAGGCGCCGCTGCTGCTGGAGCTGGTGCCGCTGCTGACCCTGGGGCAGAAGCTGCCCGGGCCGGTGCGCTGGGCGCTCGGCAAGGCGCCCTCGCTGCGCCCGGTCCTGCCCGACCCAGGCGTCCCCTTCCAGCTCGTCCACCACGACGACGTCGCCGCCGCGCTCTGCGCCGCCGTGGTCGGCCACGGCGAGCCCGGCATCTACAATCTCGCCGGCCCGGGCGAGCTGACCGTCACCGACCTCGCCCACGCGCTCGGCTGGCACGCCGTGCCGGCGCCGCAGCTCGCGGTCGGCGCGGCGGCGGAGGCGATCGGCCCCTTCCTGCCCTTTCTACCGGCCGAGGCGGCCTGGATCGAGACCGTCCGCCGGCCGGTGCTGATGGACACCTCGCGGGCGCGGCGCAAGCTGCACTGGATGCCGCACCACGACGCCGATGAGACGCTGCGCGAAACGATCGCCGCGGTGCGGGCCGGCTGAGGCGACAAGTCGTCGAGACTGCACTTACCCGCCTTCCTTATACGCGGGTAGGTGCAGTCTCGATTCGCGGCGAGCGGGGGCTACGCTTGCGGCTCGATGTTCTGGTTGACCCGGAAGAGGTTGTCCGGGTCGTACTCCGCCTTGATCTTGGCCAGGCGCTCGTAGTTGCCGCCGTAGCTGGCGCGCACCCGCTCCTGACCCTCGTCCATCATCATGTTGACGTAGGCGCCGCCCGCCGAGTAGGGGTGGAGGGCGTCGAAGTAGTCGACGGACCAGCTGCGGATCGCCCCGGCGTTGGCGGGGTCGGGATCGACCCCGGCGAAGACCGAGCCCCATTTGGCGTCGCGGTAGGCCCAGGGGGTGTCGGTGTTGCTGACCTCATGGGCGGCGCCGTCGATCGGGTAGAGGTGCATGGTCGACTGCATGCTCGGCATCTCCGGTCCGTGCTTGGCATGCGCCGCGACCGCCTCGTCGGGGATCTCGTTGACGAAGTCGGCCCGCCAGTACCACTGGTCCCCCTTCGGGTAGAGGGCGTCGAAGGCGGTCTGCAGCGCCGCGTGCGGCATCGGCTGGACGCCGTGCATGAGCGGCTCGGGCACGGCGTCGAGCAGCGGGGCCATCGCCGCCGCCGCCTCCTCCTCGCCGCCGACGTAGCACCAGACGATGCCGCAGACCTTGCGCATGTGCAGGGGCTCGGGGAAGGGGGGCGCCGGCGGCACCGTGGTGTAAGCGAAGAAACCATTCAGCTCGCGCGGGGCGGCCGGCAGGAACTCGCGGTAGGCGCTCAGCACCTCGGCGGACTGGTCGATATCCCAGAAGGTCGGGCCGCCGATCACGGTGCCCACCTCGTGCAGGCGGAAGAGGAAGGAGGTGACGACGCCGAAGTTGCCGCCGCCGCCGCGGATCGCCCAGAAGAGGTCCGGGTTCTCGTCGGCCGCGGCGCGCACCCGCTCACCGCTGGCCAGCACGACGTCCGCCTCGAGCAGGTTGTCGATCGTCAGCCCGCACTTGCGGGACAGGTGACCCATCCCGCCGCCGAGCGTCAGGCCGCCGACGCCGGTGGTCGAGATGATCCCGCTCGGGGTGGCGAGCCCATGCTCGCCGGTCGCGGCGTCGACTTCGCCCCAGGTGCACCCGCCGCCGACTCTGACCGTGCGGGCGCTGGGATCGACCTCGATCTGCTTCAGGCCGGAGAGGTCGATGACGGCGCCGCCGTCGCAGGTTCCGAGCCCGGCGCCGTTGTGGCCACCGCCGCGCACGGCGAGCAGGACCTCGCGCTCGCGGGCGAAGTCGACCACCTTCGCCACGTCCTCCGCGCCGGCGCAGCGCGCCACCAGCGCGGGCCGCCTGTCGATCATCGCGTTGTAGACCTGGCGGGCCTCCTCGTAGGCGCTGTCGTCGGGACCGATCAGCTGCCCTTCGAAATCGCGGCTGTCCCCTGCGTCGAGGGTGCTCATGTCTTGCGTCTCCTTGCGGTCGTCGGATTCGTCTCTCGATCGAGGCTAGGGGGTGTCGGCGGCCCTGTCATGACCTGAACTGATCCAATTTCAGCCACCCGATCCCGATTCATTCGGCGGGCGCAATGATCAGATCTGACTATGGTGTGCCCATGGGCGACGGCACGCACCGTCCTTCAGGGTCGCCGCGCCCCGGCTCGGCCCTTCCTTTCGTCGGCCGCGACGGCGAGCTGGCCAGGCTGGGGGCGCTGATGCCCTGGGCGGCGGGCGAGGGGCGCCGTGTCGCCCTGCTCGCCGGCGAGCCCGGCTCGGGCAAGAGTCGCCTGGTGCGGGAGCTCGCCGCCGCTGCCGCCGAGGAAGGGGCGCTGGTCCTCTACGGAGCCTCGGACGCGGTGGTGCGGACGCCGTACGGCCCCTTCGTCGAGGCGCTCGACCGGCTGGCACGGGCCCTCGGGGTCGCTGAGCTGCGCGAGGCACTCGGCGCCGCCGGCGGCGAGCTGACGCGGCTGCTCCCCGATCTCCCCGCCCGGGTGGGGGAGCTCCCGCCCCCGCTCGACGCCGATCCGGACACCGAGCGCCTGCGGCTCCATACGGCGGTAGCCGATCTGCTCGCCGGTGCTGGCCGAGGGCGGCCGCTGCTGCTCGTGCTCGAGGACCTGCACTGGGCCGACCTGCCGACCCTGCTGCTGCTGCGCCACCTCGCGCAGACCGCCGGCGATGCCCGGCTGCTCGTCCTCGCCACCTTCCGCGACACCGATGCCGACGTGTCGCCGGGCCTCGCGGAGACGCTCGCCGACCTGCGCCGTTCCGATGACGTCGTGCGGATGCGCCTCGCCGGGCTCTCCGGGGCCGAGATCGGCGAGTTCGCCCGGCGTGCCTCGGGTTGTGAGCCCGGGCCCGAGCTGGACGAGCTGGCGGAGGCGATCGGAGACCTCACCGGCGGCAACGCGTTCCTCGTCTGCGAGCTGTGGCGCGCCCTCGCCGAGACCGGGGTGGTTGAGGTGTGCGCCGGGAGGATCGGGGTCACGCGGCCGCTGGAGCAGTTGGCGAGCCCGGAAAGCGTGCGGGAGG
>Ga0193695_1000102_pt1 | contig 13374 bp, 16 predicted proteins | sample L3s2metaG_FD_160568 | JGI IMG/M metagenome (GOLD analysis project Ga0193695, IMG submission 160568) | Soil microbial communities from a riparian zone of the East river system, Colorado, United States - L3s2 | ecosystem: Environmental > Terrestrial > Soil > Riparian zone | place: USA: East River... | reverse complement strand
GACCACGTGGTGCCAGATCCCGTCCGCCGAGTTGACGACCGGCCCCAGTGCGTCGGCGGCGATCGCCGGCCAGTGAAAGGCGGCTCTCCCACCGGAGGTGACGTACAGGAACGGGCCGCCCACGTAACCGCTGGTCAGGTTGGCTATCACCTGGGCCTGGCCGCCGGTCACGGTCGTTTTGAACCAGGCCTCAACAGACACGGTGCCGGCCCCCGAGAATGCCAGCGGCGAGGCGATCTGCCCTGTTGAGCCGTCGAGCAGGATGGCGTGGTCGCTGCCGTCCGTGATGGGGTCGATCTGGCTGAAGGTGATCCCGCCGGCGTAGGTCCCGTTCTGGGTGTTGCCCGAGCTGTCCCCGGCTGACAGCCCCGAAGTTTCAAGGAAGCGGTAGTACAGCTGCGGGTTGTCGAGCAGCACCATCATCACGTAGGGGTTCTGCACCGGGATCCCTGCGAACAGGCGGAAGGCGTCCGAGGCGACCAGGGTCGAAACGGCGTCCTTCCAGTCTTTGGGGTAGGTGGGCGGGACGGCTTCGATGAAGCCGACGGCAAGGGGATAGGTCGTCCCGGCTCCCCCGTTGGCAACCGCACGGAACCGGACCCGCTTGCGGATCTTCACGTTCGGATAATTGGCCCCCGCGGCAAACAGCGGCTCCAGTGAGCGATCCCGGTTTGTGAACGTGGCGTTGATCACGCCGGCTTCGAAGCGCCCCAGGGCCGCGGAGCGGTGGTTGCCGGTGATCTTGAGAGTCCGGCACTTCGGGATCGTCACCCAGGTCGGAACCGCGGCCAGTGGATCTGTGGGCCACGCCGCCTCGGCCAGGATCGTGGGGAGGGCCATCAGATCAGACCTCTCGAAGTGGTCACGTTGCGCCGGGCGCCTGCGAGCTGGTGCGTCGTGACGTTGTCCGCGATCTCCTGGCCGTCGAGGTACAGGTGCGTGTGGAGCTCCAGGGCGGTGACCGTGCCCGACGAGGCGATGTCCGCGGTTCCTGCCGTGCGCATGCTCCGCACGCCGGCGAGCAGGTCGCTGAACTGCCCGGGTGTGAACACGGTCTCGCCGCCGTGGACAATCGCCCACTGGGGAACCCCGACAGGCCCCGGTACCGGCCCGCCCAGGGCGAGGTGCGGGATCGGGTGAGCGCCGCCGATGGCTCCCCCGGTGGCCATGGCCTGCAGCGTCGCATCGTCGAACTTCACCGTCGCGGGGATCACTATCCCGTTCTGCTGCCAGTAGGTCTTCCACGCGGTCATCTGGTCGGTCACCTGGCCCGTGGCCGTGGTCAGTCGGCTCCCCAGGTCGTTGATGGCCCCGGTTCCGTGACGGACGACCTCGTCTCGAAGCGCCTGCAGCTCGGGGCCGGCCTTCGGCCCCAGCGCCGCCAGGGGCTCCAGGATGGCCGCCGACACCTGGTGGTCCATCAGGAACTGCATGTTCGACGCCCAGCTCAGCATCCCGGTGATCTGCTCGTCCATCTGGCGCTTGAACTCGGCGAAGGTGGTGGCCACCGCCTTGGTCACGCCGCCCACGGTGGTGAGGTCGTCGGCCAGCGATCGCTGGGCCGCGGCGATCCCCTTGACGAGGGCCTCGTCGGGGGCCTGGGCGACCTGGAGCGCCTTGGCCGCGTCGGCCTCGCCATTCGTCGCGTCGGTCACGGCCCGGAGGGCGTCGGCCTCGGCCCTCAGCCCGTCTGTCGTGTCCTCGTGGGCCTTCTGCAGCACCTCCTCGGCCGCCACCCGGGGAGCGGACCCGGCATCGGCCTCGTGCTGCAGGTCGTAGAGCGCCTTCGCCGCGGCGGCCTCGGCATTCGTCGCGTCGGTCACCCCGAACTTGGCCCGGTCGAGGTCGAGGAGGGCCTGGGTCTGCTGGTCGGCCGTGAGGGTGTTGTCGGCCTGGGCTGTATCAGCGGCAGCCTGGGCTGCCCGGAACCGGATAGCCGCCTCAGCGCTGTCGTCGTGGGCCTTGCCAAGATCCTCCTCGGCCTTGGCCGCATCAGCCGGGGCCGGACCGTGCAGGATGTCCTGGAGCGCCTTGGCCGCGTCCGCCTCCTTCTTCTGCAGGGCCGTCACGCTCTCGACGGACTTACCGTATGCGACGCTGGCGGACTCCGCCGCCTTGGCCGCGGTCTCGATCCCCTTCTCCGCCGACGCGAGGGCCGAGGTGTTGATCACGCCGGCGGCCTGCAGCTCGTTGAGATTCCGCTGGTCGTCGGCGAGCTTGCGTTGGTCCTTGGCTGTCGAGGCGCTCTGGGTCCCCAGGCTCGCGATGTTGGTCACCGCCGTCGGGACGATGCTGAAGGTGTTCATGGTGGCCGTGACGAAGCTCGTGACCTCCTGGGCGGACTTCTCCATGGCGGCGGCGTTGTCGGCGAGGGCCTGATTCTCGGCCTCCAGATCCTGACGGGCCGTGTCGGCCGCCTGGCCGCCAGCCAGGTGCCCAGCGGCCCAGCGGAGCAACTCGCTCGCTCCCCCCGTCGTGATGGCCATGCTGACCCGCATGGCGTTGCCGAAGTCGTTTAGGTAGCGGTTGCCCGACCGGAGGAACTCGATGGTGGTGGTAACCGAACGCATGAAGTCAGTGAGGGCTGGGATGGCGACCTGGCCGACCGACACCTCCAGCCCCTTGAACGCCTCACCCATGTCCCGCTGGGCCATGGAGTACGCCTTGGCATCGGCCAGGCCCTTCGCGCCGAAGGTGAGCCCCAGCTTGTCGGCCTCCTTGCCCACCCGGACGATCTCATCAGCGTTGGCCGAGAGGATGGGGCGCAGCGCCGTCCCGCCCTTGCCGAAGGTGTCGAGCAGGAAGGTGTTGCGCTCGACGGCGGTACCGAGCGACTGGTACTTCTCGGCCAGCAGGGGCAGGTCCTTGGTCAGGTCCTGGCCCTTCATGTCGGCAATCTCCGAAGCGGTGAACCACTGCTTGAACTTGTCCGTCCCGTCGACGAGGTTCTTGGAGAAGCGCACCAGGGAAGCGCCGCCGGTGTCGACGTCGACACCGAAGTGGACGAACTCCTCCCTGAGCCTGGAGGCATCCTCGGCCGAGGAGCCGGTGATGGCCGCCAGCTTACGGATTTCCCCGGCCATGGAGGCGGCGACGTCCGCGGCGCCCTTGAGGGCCACTGCGATACCCACAGCTGCCCCGATGCCGATACCGATCGGCCCAGCCATGCCCGCCATGCCGGCGCCGGCGGAAGCTGCCCCCTCGGCGGCCTCGCCCCCGGCCGACGCCAGGCCCTTGAAAGCGGTAGCGCCCTCACCGACGATGCCCTTGACGCTGCCCAGGTTCACCCCGAAGGCGCCAGAGAGCTTGGAGAGCTCGCCCTGCATCATGGTGCCGACCTTGCCGAGGTTCGAGCCCATCTGGGTGTGGGCGCCTTCAATCTCCTTGGCCGTCGCCTTGAGCGCGGTTGCATCGCCCGAGTAGCGCAACACCAGCGCCCGCACCCCGCCGGCCACTAGCCGAACCACCCGTACATGGTCACGATGTCCGCCATGCGCTTGTCCACGATTGCGTCGACTTCGGTCCCCGTTTCATGCAGCGCCCGGTGCCCGTAGCGCCCGGGCGCCCCGTGGGCCATCCAGCCGGGTTTGCGGGACCATTCCGCCGCCTCCGCCCAGTCCTTCTGGAAGATGATCTGGCCCTCGCTCCCGCTTACCTGGAGGCGCCCGGCGGCCGCCACCCTGCGGGAGGGGGAGAGCTCCTGCGCCCGCCCCAGGACCGGTTTGCCCGCCTCCTCGATCCCCTTGTGCAGAGCGGCGTCAGCTCCTGCAACGGCCTTGCGGACGGCGGCCGTGAACTCGCCCAGGTTCACGAACTCGATCACTGGTGCCATCAGCCGGTCATCTCCTTGAGCCTGCGTTGAAGATCCAGTCGCTTCCGTTCGGCCGCCGCCGCCGCGGCTCGTTCCATGTCGGCCTCGTAAAAGCTGCGCAGCGCCTCCAGCACCCCCGCCGGCGGGCCGCCGTCGACGGGATCCGGCGTCCATGCGGGCACCTGGTACAGCGCCGAGATCCCTGCTACGAGGGCGTCTGCAGCGCTCCAGGAGGGTCCTGCGCCGCCTCACCCTCTTTGGGGGCCTGTCCGTTGGCCGGGAAGGTTGTGAGGTCCCTGAAGTCCTCCAGGCCCTCGCAAAAGGCCACGTAGTCCCTGCCCGCGAGCTGAAGGTTCTGGCGCTGCAGCTCCCGCCAGGCGAAATAGAGCCAGAAGCTCATGGGCACCTCGGTGACGTCCTCGTAGCTGCGCAGGAGCACCCACGGCGAGGCGTGGAACTGCCGCTCGTAGGCCAGCACGTCCTTGAGCGGCAGTGGGGTGCCGGTCGGCCAGAGGCGGGCGTCGAGCTCGAGTTCCTGGCCATCGTCGAACTTGAGGTACCAGCGCCGTCCCATCAGTAGGCGGCGACGGTGTTCTTCACCACGGCGCTCACGATGTTGCCGCCGGTGGGCCGGAAGGCCGTACCGGCGAAGGTGACGGCCGCCGATCCACCCTTTGGCTTCGCGTCGGGCATGTCGGCGAGGAAGGTGACCCGGTTGGAGAAGATCCGCAGCGACGTGTTCGTGTCGTAGGCGAATGTGACGTCCGCGCTGCCGATCGGCGGGGTGCCCGACGGGGTGAGGCCGGTGCCGCTGCCCGTCTCGACCTTGTACCACTGGGTCAGATCGTTGGGCACCAGCGTGAGCGAATAGGCGATCTCGAGCTGGCCCGTGACGATGTCGTCGGGCATCTGCGAGGCGGCCAGGATGACCGAGTCGGCGTTGCGCTTGAGAACGATGCTGCCCGCCTGGCACTTGGCCGCGATGGGCGTCGTGCTGGCTGCGTCCATGAGGAACGTGGCCCCCGCCCCCGAGAAGTACGGCTGCCCGGCCTCGTCATTGAAGGCCGCCAAGGGACCGAGGGTGAGGGTGACACCGGAGGCGGTTGCCGTGGCGTTGACCGGTACGCCCGCCGTGGTGGCGGGGATGCCTGCACCTGTGATCGGGCGCCCGACGTCCGCCTGGGTCAGCAACCCGAGAGCAGGGCTAGTGATGTTGGGACTCCCGCTGGTCGTTGCCCCATCGGCGAAGGAACGGGAGCCCTGATTCGTCCAGATTGTCTTCCCGGCCAGCGTGGCGGTCATGTCGACCTTCCCCGGCCCCGCCCACTTGAACTCGAGCTGGTCGACCTTCAAGTCCAGGAGGGCGGCGTACTCGGCGCCATAACGGGCCGCAGCGCCGACCCAGGGCAACGGCTCGTTCGCCGGGGTGAGGGTGTGGGTGTAGTTCGGGCCGGCGCCGGTGACGACGTCGGCACCGAGGAGCTGGTACAGGAACAGCCCGGCCAGGCGGGCGTAGGCGAGGGTGGGGACGACAAGGCCTGGCTTGACGCTGCGGCGCTCGACCTCGCTGAAGCCGGGGAAGGCCGAGGTGAGCGGGATCTCGCCCTGGTCGATCGCCTCGTTCCACGGCTTGCCGCTCTCCAGGCCCACGCCGTACGTGGGCGGTGCTCCGACGCCCACGGCGCTCTGCCTGCCGAAGGCGACGGCGACGTTACTGCTGGGAATTCCCATCCTGGCTCACCTCCTCGGTTGGCTCGACCACGCCTGCGGGGATGGGAGTGCCTGTGGTGCGTTCCAGCTCGGAGACCTCGCCCGGCTCGTCTTCGATCACCGTGGCGAAGCCCTGCGTTACGAGGTGACGAAGTGCGGCCGCACTTCCCGGCGAGGCTGTTCCTAGGTCGTACGTTCCCGCCTCCAACGAGGCCTCGTGACGCTCCCCGTCAGCGGCGATGTCGACCGTGCAGGGCTCGGGTACCTGGATCTGCAAGCTTTCCTCCTATCTCGATCGTTGGCAGGCCACTGCCACGGTCTTCCTGCAGCCCCGGCCGCTGTTCACCGTCTGGAAGTCCCAGAACGGCCCGCCGATCGCTGATGCGTCCTGCACCGCCCCGCCCAGCGTGCGGACCGCCACGATGGCGGCCTCCACCTCGGCGATGTAGCCCTCGACGACGTCGCGGGCCTCCTGCCAGGCGTTGCTCCCGGCCCGCTCGACCTGGATGTGCACATCGAGGGTGTAGGTCTCTTCCACGGACCTGGCTCCCACGCCGGTGGTCAGGTCTTCCGTCTTGTGGTCCGGGACGATCCCGGTGACCCAGATCGCCTCCGGCCGGGGCGGGTGCGGCATGACGAAGCCGACGTCGACCGGGACGGTATTGGCCACGATCAGCGCTCGAGCGGCGATCGCCGCGGCCAGTCCGTCCTGCGCGGCCCCCACCGAGCTGGGCATCAGAAGCCGTCCGGCCCTGCCCACTCGATGGGCTCACCCTCGAGGAAGCCCTCCCCGGCGATCGCCGTGGGCAGGAAGATGTCCTCCCAGGGCCACATGGAAGTCTCCACCCGCCCCCTCGTCGTGGGCTTGGTCCACAGCCCCGTGTTGCCGGCCGCCCGGCGCACGAGGCGCAGCTCCGCCTTCGTGAGGTAGACGTCGGCCGAGACGTTGCTCTGCACGTACCCGGTGCCGATGCCCTCCTGCGTCATGCGCTCGGGATTCTGGTAGGCCCGCAGCGCCGCCTGGAGGCACACGGCCACGACGATGTCGGGCAGATCGGACACCAGGGCGCCGGCGTCGTCCACCCAGCTCTTCACCGCTTCCGCCCGGATGCGCGCCGAGGCGTCATCCAGCACCGCCTGGGCGCGTGCGTCGTTCACCTGGCCCCCGGCGACACGCGCCGTCAGTTGGTCCAGGGTGGCGAAGGCTGGCAGCACCCAGGCTCCCTAGCTGGCGCCCTCGGGCGGCTGGGTGAGCTTCACTGCCCGGACGAAGATCGGGTCGTCGTCCCCCGTCACGGAGGGGACGAACCGGCCGTGCGCGTCGAGGGTGCCCCGGTCCGTCACCGGGGAGCAGCCGGCGAACATGTTGACCAGCAGGCGGTCCCGGGTGTTCGCAAAGTCGTAGTCACGGATGGCCCGCATGGAGAGGCCGGCCCACGACTGGGAGGCGCCCCAGGGAACGCCGTTGGGGACCAGGGGTGCCCTCATGGGCAGGGCGAAGGCCGTCTTGTGGCCGGCGATCGCCACATCCGGATCGAGGGCCGCATGCGTGACGATCGTGAAGCCGGCCATGCGCCCTATGGTCGCCTCGGCCAGGGCCGTCTCGGCGATCTGGCCGGCGCCGTCGTACTTGGAGAGCCGGTCGCTCGTGAGCAGGTTCGCCTCGATGTTGGTCCCCACGGCCATGAACCGCTGGCCCATGGGCACGTTCGCCTTGCTGAGGGCCTTGCGGGCCTCGACGAAGGCCGGGTAGGGATCGGACGGATTGACGGTGACGTCGGTCTCGTAGGTCGCCGACTCCATGGCCGCCGCCAGGACATCCTCGAGTCCGCGGGCCACGGCGTGGGTGGCCGGCTCCAGGATCTGCATGCCGAAGTCGGCGATGTCGAGGGTCATCTCGGCGTCGGTCACGCCGACCGCCTTGTAGATGTCGGTGTTGAGCGTCACGTCGACGCTGGTCTCGTCGAGGTCGTCGACGACGATTGCCGCTCCGCCACGCAGGGTCCGGGTGCGGGCCGTCGTGTAGGCCGGGATCCGCAGCGTGATGGTGTCGTTGCGGTTGCCCTGCCAGCCGGCGAATGCGTCCGACCAGACCAGGGCGGGGAGGGTGATCTCACGCTCGAGCAGGCCGAGCGCGGCGAAGACCACCTTCTCCGGGAGGATGAATTCGTTTGCCACTGTGCTGCCTCCTTTGGTCAGGGACCGCTATGGGCGAGCCCGTGACCGGGGGCCTATGCGGTGACTGTCAGCGCCGGGGGATCTTCGCCGCCAGCTTGCGCGGGTCGAGCTCCTCGGCTTGCTTCGACGGATCTCCTCCACCCGAGAGGCGCTCGCGGGGAGTGGTCCGGGGGGCCCGGCCGTTGCCGGAGCCCTTGGATCCCTCGTCGTCGCCCTTCGTGGGCTTCATGCTCTCGAGAAGCTCGTCGGCATCTGCCTCGAGCTGCTCTCTGGTGCTGCCCTGCAGGCGCTTGGCCAGCTTGGCCGGAAGCTGCTTGTCGCTGGCCACCTCGGCCCGCAACGCCCGGGCGTCGGCCTCGGCGAGCTTGGCCTCGAGGGTCGCCTGGCGGGCTGCCAGCTTCTCCGTTTCGGATTTGCTAGCATCGCCAGCTTCCTTGAGAGCCTTGAGTTCCTCGGCTGCCCTCTTCGCTGCCGCCTCGTTCTGGCGGGACAGGGCCTTCCATTTCTCCGCCTCCGCCTTGTGGTCCGGCTCGTTGGTCGGAGCCGGCTTGTCGTCGGGCTTGGGCGGGTCCCCAGGCTTCGGGGGATCGTCTGCCATCAGTGCCTCCCATTTCGGGAATGGACCCGTGCCCTTTCGGCCCGGGTGGATCGGGGTGCTCCCGTCGCCCTTTCGGCGTTCGGGTCTATCAGGCTGCGTCCCACAGCGGCTCTGCGGAGCATCCGCAGCCGTCGTGGCTCTGGAAGTCCGCGGCGTCTTCGGACATCACCTCCCCGTCGAGCGACGCGCAGAAGTCGCAGGCCTGGCCGGACGACACCCGCTGCCAGCCCACCGCCCGCCGGTCGGCCTTTACGGACTCGGTGATCGTCTCCCGGCCCCCGTCGAGCGAGTAGCGCATGGCGGAGGCAGCGGTGCGTGCGTCGGCGATCTCCATGGCCCGGTTCACTGCCACGCCCCTGCCGAGGTTGCCCCGGGCGGAGTAGAGACCGCAGACGAGCATCGAGACGGTGAACGCCTTCACGTCCAGCCCTCCCCCCTGTACCGGTGTGAAGTCATCGGAACCGGTCTCGAGCTGGCGATGCGCCCGCACGTAGGCGGCGGCCAGGAGGGCCGAGTGGGCCTTGCCTGCTGCGGCGATCGGCGTCACCAGCGGCATCCAGTCGTCGTAGGAACCCTCGATATCGTCGGGGTCGACGACCTGCCAGGCGTTGTGCATCTGGGCCACGACGGCGACCCCCAGGCGGAGCTGGGCGAGGCGATGTGCCTCCGTCAGCTGCCGGCCGGCCAGCGAGGACATCAGGCACCGGCCCCAGTTGGCCCCGGCACAGGCGTTGGGGCGGGAGCAGGTGCCGGAGTAGGCCCGGGGGGAGCCGTCGAGGCGGTGAGCGCGTTCATCAGCGCGTTCATGCCGCCGCTCTCCTTGGCCAGGTCCTTGGCCCGCTGCACGTCCTGGTCGGTCCAGCCCGGGATCTGCTCCCACAGCATCTCGACGGGCACGCCGAGCATCTGGGCAAGCTTGCCGAGGGCGTCGGCGGCCTGGGCAAGGGAGCGGGAACCCATGTCCTTCCAGCGGACCTGCGCCGCCACGTCCCTGGCCCCCACGTCGTCTCCGGCAACTGAGCAGGCCAGGCGGAGTGTCTGCTCGTGGGATTCCCCGAAGCCGTGCTGACGTTCGATGATCTTGTTGTTCAGGCCCGCGGCGGCGGCGGCCAGGGCATCGGCGCTCAGGTTGGACATCTTGCCAGTGAGGAGGGCGTAGGGGGGGATCTGGGTCACCGCCGCCAGGTCGTGGATGTCGGCGTCGCGGGCCTCGACGAAGCCCTGGAGGCCGGTCTCGGGCAGCGTGCCGAATCTCGTGTCGGGGTCCTCGGCGATCAGGATGTCCTCGATCTTCAGGCGCATCTTGGCCTGGTCCGCCTCGGAGAGATCGTCCGGCTTCGCCATGCCGGTGATGGTACGCACCTTCCAGGAGGCGAAGCGCTGCACGATGAGGCGGTCGGCGACGGTCTGGTTGATCCGGCCCGCCACGGCGATGTAGGGGTCCACCTCACCGTCGGCCCGGGCCTCGAGGTCGAGCATGTTGGAGTACCGCACCACCGGGCAGACGCCGATGGCGTGGACCCGGACACCCTCGTGGGTGAGCGAGCTGCCGCCGGTGTCGGCGGAGAAGAGATGCACCTCCTGCTCGGTGAAGAGGCGGACCTTCCACTTCGACGCTGCCACCGGGTCCACCTGCAGGAAGAACTCCGGCCATTCGTCGTAGGCCGGGTCCTCGTAGAACGCCATGCCCCGACGAGGCGAGCAGCCACGGATGATGGGCATGGGATTGCCGGTGAGCGGGTCCTCGCCGGGCAGCACCGTGGCGTACGAGAGGCCGTAGGCGAGGGCCGCGCGGTGGATGCCCATCTGCCGGCCGTCCATACGGTTTGCCTGCCAGTACTGCCAGCCGCCGGCGTTGTCCGGGTCCTTCGCCCGGCGGTAGCCCTCGACGAAGAGCCCCTGGGCGAGCTCGGTGACCACCAGGCCGAGCCACGGCGTGGGGGCCAGCTTGATCAGCTCCCGGTACTCGGGCGTCGCCTGGCGGGGTCGGTGCGCCAGATCGTGGTCCCAGCGCCACCAGCGGTCGATCCGGTCGAGGTTGCGGCGCTCCATGACGTACTTCGGCATGAGGTCCTTGGCGACGAGGTCGAGGGCGTCGGTCGGCGTCAGGCCTGTATCGAGCTCGGCGACCTCCTCGAGGATCTCCGGGGGGAGTGTGGTAACCAGCACCTACCAGATCACCCCCGAGCGGGCCTTCTCCCGGATCTTCCCGCTGTTGAGCACCAGGCGCCGGCCGAGCCGGGCCCCCACCATGGCCACGGCGTAGTCGACGAGGCGCTTGGAATCCCGGGACTGCTTGCCGAGGGTCACGCCCCACTGGTTGGGCCGCCGGCGGGCGTTGTGCGTGTGCAGACGCAGCATCGGGTCCCCGTCGTGGGTGAGGGTAGCGTGCTCGTCGATGTCGGCCGCCGTCATCTCGGCCGCCTCGGTGAACAGGCGGTTGCGCTCGAGGCCCCCATGGGCCGACATCCGCATGTCGAAGAGGACGGCGTTGCCCCGCTCCCGGCCTGGCGTCGACCAGACCATGACCTTCTCCCGGAAGTCCCGGTGCCAGTCGTCGATCAGGGGTGCCCAGTAGAGGGCCTCGGTCTCGTCATCTCTGGCCGGCGAGGGGTCCACGCCGAACCACTGGATATCCCAGGTCTCGAAGGCGGCCCGCACCGCGGCGTCGACCTCTGCCTTGGGGGCCAGCCAGCCGGTGCCCCGATCCCCGTGGGGGCGCTGCCAGCCACCCAGGGCGATCACGTGGCCGTCGGTGATGCGACATCCACAAAGGACAGTGGCGTCGGTGGACTTTGAGCAGTCGAGGAACAGCGCCAGCGGATCCCTGTCGGCCACCACGACGTCCGCCCGGGCGCCGGCGTCGAACTTGCGGGGGTCCACCCAGGCCGTCTCGTTTGTGGGCAGGGCGTTGAAGTAGTACCGGACGCTGTCGGCCACGGTGATGCGGGGGTCCTGCGCCTCGTCCCGGATACGGTCCTGGTCGGTCCAGGGGCTGTCGGCGTACGCGGCCCGGATGCCCTCCTGCAGTTCCTCTTCCACGTGGAGCGACAACGCCGGCGGTGCTTCCCGGGAGTCGTACAGGATGTCAGCGCGCCGGGTGCGGCCGCCGGCCTGCAGCTGCCAGGCCTCGAAGGAGTCCTCCGCCACGGATCCTTCTCCGGGGAGATGGGCGTTCGTGAGCTCGAGGACGCGGGCCTGGCCACCGGGCGACTTGCCGACGTTGCGGCGGGCCACAGCGGCGAGGGCCTGCCCGCCCGAGTTGTGGGTCATGTGATGGGACTCGTTGAGGATGATCGCCGTGGCGGGGTCGCCCTCGGAGGATCGCTCGGATCGGGTGAGCAGCTCGATGCGGGAGCCGTCGTGACACTGAGACCGCAGCACGCCCGGATCCCAGCCGATCTCATCGGCGAGGGCGGGGCTCACCATGGCGTTCGCCACCCGGAGCAGGTCGGCGGCCTGCGCCTCGCTGTTGGCCCCGATCTGCACGAGCGCCAGGCGGTGGCCCGCACCGACGGGGCGACTGCCTTCCCACGCGCTGAAGCGGGATGGTCCTTTGAGCTCGACCAGAGCGATCGCTGCTCCGAACGGATCCTTGCCGACACCCTTCGCTCCTCGCTTGACGCCTGAACGCCACAGCCATCTGCCGTCCGGCCGGACGGCGTACCAGAGATGCAGGAACCGCAGCTGGCCCCGGGTGAACTCCCAGGCCTCGCCGGTCAGATGGTGCACGAGCCTGGGCTCGCCGATGTCGGTACCCGCGCACCAGGCGACGATGCCCGGACCCAGGCTCGGCACGGCCAGCGGGTCCGGGGGCCAGGGCAGCGTCAGCCAGGCCCCCGTACCCGGCTCAACGTAGTAGCCGGGTGGGAGTTCGGCCTGGTCGATCTACTCGGCCCCGAACACGGAGACCGTGATGCCCTCGTAGAAGGTCGGGCCGCCCTCGGTATCGGTGAGTACGTGGCCCCCAAGCGTTGCGCCGACCTTCGGGCGGGTGATGTGCGTCGCCGCCAAGTTCTTGGCGGTCGCCTTGGCCGCTGTGACGACTTCGTTGACGGCCGGATCGTTGATGTCCTGGCCAGCTACTTCCGCAGCGTCCACTGCTGCCTCGAACTCGTCCTTGAGTGTCGCTGCAACGTTTGAGCTCCAACTCATTGCCCAATCCTTCCTATCTGGTCGGCTTAACCGAGCTTGTCCCGGTAGTCGTCGAGGCTGGCCACGTCCGCCGGCACCGAGTCCCCCGCCGCGGTATCGACGATCTCCCACATCAGGCGGCGCATGGCCATGGGGTTCAGGCCCAGGCGGTCCTCGAGCTGGCGGACCTCGGACAGCAGGTAGCCGGGCGCCTTCGGCCGCTCCGCCCCCAGCACGAGCTTCGTGTAGCGGGCGACTGTCCGGACCCATCCCAGGTCTGCCCAGGCCGTCGCCTGCGGCGTTGCCCAGAGCTGTGCCCAGAGCGCCGTTGCCGCCTTCGTCGGCCGGCCCAGCGGAAACGCCGGCGGCTCACCGGTACGCCCCGCAGACGGGAGCCGGCGCCACTCAGGCCTGGCATTGCGGCGCCGGGGGTTCCGAGTCGGCGGGGGGCCGGGCACGTCAGCGCTTCTCGCCCCAGGTGATCCGCCTGGCCCGTTCCATCCAGCCGGGCTCCGGTCCGTCGCAGCGGTCGCAGACCACGACGCCAGTGTCCGGGCTCGACATGATATCCATGAGGGGCTGGCTGCACCACTGGCACGAGCGTCGGGGCTTCGTCGGGCCGACTACGATCTCGGGGACCTGCATTAGCCCTTGGCTTCCCCCCGCTGGAGCGCGTCCATGAAGCGCAGCTCCGGCACGATCTGGTTCCCGTAGACGCCCGTCGTGGCATGCGCCCCAAGCCGGATGGTGGCCCAGTAGGCGAGTTGCTTGGGCATCAACCAAGCCAGCTTCATCCAGATGCGCTGGGGGATCTTGTGGAGCCGCCAGCGATAGTCCAACAGGAGGATCCGCAGCCGGTCTTTCAGCACGTTCGCTCCTTTGTTCGATGTACGTGATCTGCTGCACCCTGGGCGGCGGGCACCCGTACGCACAGACAGACGCT
>Ga0193695_1000101_pt1 | contig 13514 bp, 12 predicted proteins | sample L3s2metaG_FD_160568 | JGI IMG/M metagenome (GOLD analysis project Ga0193695, IMG submission 160568) | Soil microbial communities from a riparian zone of the East river system, Colorado, United States - L3s2 | ecosystem: Environmental > Terrestrial > Soil > Riparian zone | place: USA: East River... | reverse complement strand
TCCGATCTGCCGCGCAAAGGTTGCCAGGGAGGTAAGAAGGCGAAGAAGAGCGCGAAGGGCAAGCGGCACTGCGCGCCCAAGCACAAGAAGCACCATCGGGGGGCCGCAAGATGAGGAAGCTCGCCCCCGTCCTCGCCGCGATCGCCGCCGCGACGAGCCTTGCGCTTGCCGCCTCCCCGGCCTCGGGCGCCGAATTCGACTGCGAACCAGAAGTGCCCGCCTTCGGCCTTTGCAACTTCAACGTCACCTTCAGCGGGCCGGACGGCGAAAACCTCACCCAGGCCGGCGCCCATCCCTTCGCGATGACCACCTCCTTCGAAGTCAGCGGGAAAAAAACCAAAGAAGGAGGCGTCCTGCTCACCGAGGCGATCAAGGACGCGCTCTTCACCCTGATGCCGGGCTTCATCGGCTCCCCCGACGCCGTCCCGACCTGCTCGGCCGCGGACTTCCTCAACCGAATCGAAAACCCGCTCGAAGAAGGACACGGCCTCTTCATCTCCAGCTGCCCCAATGACGCCGCGGTGGGGGTGGTCGCCAACCAGCTTGGCAACAAAACCACCTCCCAGACCGTCCACTCCGCCGTATACAATCTCGAGCACTCCCCCGGCAAGGCCTCCAAGCTCGGCTTCTGGAGCGGCTCGGTGCCGATCACGATCGACGTCGAACTGGACGAAGAAGCGCCCAACCCGGTTGTTGCCGGGCCGACCGACGTCCCTCAGCTGATCGAAGTGGTCGGCTCCGAATTCACCCTCTGGGGCGTCCCCGCCGACGAACGCCACGCCCCACTGCGTGGCCAGTGCATCGACGGAACCGGCAAATCGGACGGGATATGCGAAGTCAGCGTCACCGAAACGCCCTTCCTGACGATGCCGCGCGCCTGCCGCGGCCCGCTCGCCTCGAGCTTTGCAGCCGACTCCTGGACCCACCCCGGCGCCCTTTTGCCAAACGGCCGTCCCGACCTCGCCGACCTCCACTGGGTGACCGGTGAAGCCCTCACCCACGACGAATTCGGCAACCCCCAGGGGATCAGCGGCTGCGGCGCGCTCGGCTTTTCGCCGGAAGTCTCCACCGTGCCGACCTCGCGCCAGGCGGCCGGCCCCTCGGGCATGGACATCTCTTTGAAGATCCACGACGAAGGACTGACCAACCCGCACGGCATCGCCGGCTCGGACATCGAAAAGGCCTCGCTCGTCCTGCCCGAAGGGGTGACCCTCAACCCCTCGGAGGCCGAAGGGCTCGCCACCTGCTCTGAAGAGGAGCTGGCAAGGGAGACCGCGGGCTCTGCCTTCGGCGCCGGCTGCCCGGCGGAATCGAAGGTCGGCTCGGTCGAAGTCGAATCGCCGCTTTTGAAAGGCGAGATCCTCAAAGGCTCGCTCTTCCTCGCCACCCCCTACGACAACCCGCTCAAATCCCTGATCGCCCTCTACATGACGATCAAGGAACCCGGCAGGGGGGTCGGCATCCGCCTGGTCGGCAAGGTCGAGCCCGACCCCCTGACCGGGCAGCTGATCGCCACCTTCGGCGAAGGCGGCCCTGCGCTGCCCCAGGTTCCGTTCTCCGCCCTGCGCGTCAGCCTCAGCGAGGGCACCCGCTCGCCCTTGATCACCCCCTCTCACTGCGGCGAGTACACCGCCAAGATGATCCTCACCCCGACCGGCGACCCCTCCAACCCCTTCACCGCGACCTCCCAGTTCCACATCGAATCGGGAGTGGGCGGGGGGCCCTGCCCCCCTGCGGGCCCCCCGCCCTTCGACCCGGGCTTTGCGGCCGGGACGCTCTCAAACGGCGCCACCGTCCACTCGCCCTTCCTGATGCGCCTCACCCGCCGCGATGGCGACCAGGACCTGACCAAGTTCGCGGCCACCCTGCCGCCGGGGGTGCTCGCCTCCCTGGTAGGCGTGGAGAAATGCTCCGATGCGGCGATCACCGCCGCCCGCGGGCGCACCGGCCCCCACGGCGGCGCCGAAGAGCTCGCCAACCCCTCCTGCCCGGCGGCCTCGAAGATCGGCACCACCGAGGCCGGCGCCGGCGCCGGCTCGGAGCTCACCTACGTCCCAGGCTCCCTCTACCTGGCCGGCCCCTACAACGGCGCCCGGCTCAGCGTCGTCTCGATCACCCCCGGCGTGGCCGGTCCCTTCGACGTCGGCACGGTCGTAGTGCGGGTGGCGCTCGACTTCGATCCCCGCACCGGCGAAGTGAAGGCCGACGGCTCCAAGTCCGATCCGATCCCCCACATCCTGCGTGGCATCCCCCTCTCCGTGCGCGACCTGCAGGTGAACGTCGATCGCCCAAACTGGATCTTCAACCCCACCTCGTGCCGGGAAAGCTCGACCAAGGCGACGATCTTCGGCTCGGCCGCGAACGTCTTCGATCCCTCAGACGACATCGGCATCGCCCGCTCGGCGCGCTTTCAAGCCGCCGATTGCGCCGCGCTTCCCTTCGCTCCCAAGCTGAGCCTGAAGCTCAAGGGGGGAACCGCAAGGGGCGCCCACCCGGCCCTCACCGCCACCTACACCGCCCGCAAGGGGGACGCGAACCTCAGGAACCTCTCCCTGCTCTTCCCGAAGTCGGCCTTCGTCGAGAACGCCAACTTCCGCACGATCTGCACGCGCAAAGAGTTCGCCGCCCACAACTGCCCCGCGGGCTCTGTCTACGGGCACGTCACCGCCCACACCCCTCTGCTCGAAGAAGCGCTTAGCGGCCCGGTCTACCTGCGCTCCTCCAACCACCCCCTGCCCGACGCGGTCTTCGCCCTGCACGGCATCATCGACGTCGAAGTCCCGGTCCGCATCGACTCCTTCAAGCAGCGCCTGCGCGCCAGGGTGAGCGAAGCACCGGATGCGCCCGTCTCCAAGGTCGTGGTCAAGATGCAGGGCGCGAGCAAGGGGCTCTTCGTCAACTCCCGCGACCTCTGCGCATCCACGAACAAGGCGGAAGTCGACTTCACCGCCCAGAGCGGCAAGACGCTGGAGCGACACCCAGTGGTCGAACCTGGGGGCTGCAAAAAGCAGCAGCACAAGAACAAGCGCGTACGCCACTGAGCGAACGCGCCGATCGACGCTAACCTTGACTGAACAGTGACGGCATGGCCGGAGCGATCCCGGCTCTGGCCTATCCCTGGTGCTGCTTGTAGACCTTGACCAGGTAGACCCTGTAGATCAGGGCGTCGAGGGGACCGAGTTCGCGGCGCTTTTCTTCGGTCGGGTAGTAGTAGAGGTTGTAGGGGACGATCAGTTCGCGGCTGCCGCCTTCGCGCATTCCCGGGATGGCGAGGTTGAGGCCGCGGAGTATGCGGTGGCTGCCGAGTTCGAAGACGGGGATGTGCTCGTAGCTCCATGAGTTGGCGTGCTCCGAGCCATTGCCCCAGACGATGCCGTAGTACTGGATCTTCACTTCGTCGCCCTTCTGCGCTTCCAGGCCGGTGCCCTTTTGCAGGTCCCTGACGACGAGCTTCTTGGGGGGCAGACCTTTCGGGAGCGGGATTTCAGGCCGCGTGGCAAGGATGCCCCCTTCGGCCAGGACATGGGCTTCAGCAGGGGTGGGGGAGTCGCCTCCACCGCAGCCACCGGCGGCAAGCACGCAGAGTGCGGTCCCCGCCGCAAGGAGTCCAATCGCCCAGCCCCGCAAACCCATACGGGGAGTTTAAATGATCAGGTAACTTCGCGCAATTTTGCGCTTCGCCCAGGGACGATGGACACCGCCTTCGGCCGCATCTACCACGTCCCCAGCCGAGGCTTGGTCGAGCAGAGCGCTTCTCCTTCGCGATGCTGGGGTGGTGGTGCTCTTCATTGCCGCCAGCATCCTGCTGCCGACGATCGAGGCGACGCTCGTCGCCGGCACCGACCGATTGCCGCTCGGCCTCTCCGACATCTTCCTTATATGTAGAGAAGGCCGGGGTGGGGCCCCGGCCTTCTCTCTTGGTGATTACAGATACGACCTGGTTGCTATTCGCTTGCTTTAACCGCTGGGGCGAAGGCGTTCTGTAGTTTGCCTTCGAGGACCGCCGAGTTGGTGCCGGCCGGCGACGGCAGGCCGACGAGCGAGTTGACGAACGGATCAATGAGGAACGAGAAGAGTCCCCCACAACCGTTGGCGCCCGGTGCCGCGAACGAGTTGTTCACGAGCGAGCCTCCGCTCAGCGTGAGCAGCGTTTGCGCTTCGTTGAATTCCAGCGTGCCCGCGCTGCCGTGAATCGGTTTGTTAGGTGGTGGCGGCGAGGTTTCGCCGGTGGTGAAGTCGATCGTCACCGGTTTCGAATTCGAGCCGATGTAGCAGTTGCTACCCAGGAACGAGTTGTCCAACTTGATCTTCACCGGCAGCGAGAGGGCCGTACCTTCTTCAAAGAGCAGGTTCAGCACGCTGATTTTAATCGACGACGCTGGAGCGGCCAGTTCGACCGTCGCGTTGACGCCGGTGAAGCCTTTGTTGATCGTTTCGTTGAACAGGTCCTGGAGGAATTTCGGCCACGATTTAGGCGCTTCGATTCCCAGGAGCCCGCCGGGCACCGGCTGAGGGGTTTTCGAGAGGGTTTCGCCGTTCTCCGCCCCGATGAAGTTGCTGGCTTCGTCCAGCCCGCCCTGGAGGATGACCGGGTTTTTCAGCGGAACGTTCTTTTTACCGATCTGGAAGAAGCCGCCTTTCGATTCCGAGAAGACGCAGAACAGGGTTTTGGCGTTGTTCAGCGGACACTCGGCGAACTGGGCGAATTCCCCTTTCGGATGGTGCGATGAGGCGAGCGCCTGTGATGGCACCAGCATCATCGCCGTCAGTACTGCGGCAATGAATAGCCTTCTCATTGACTGGTCCTTTCTGTTTTTGTTTCGTGGTAAACGGCAGGTCGGAGTCGACAACGACGTCCAGTCGCTGTCCGACGCAAAGGGCCGAGGCCCACGTGCCACGAAAGAGCTCCTCCCATCGGTCTTGTAACCGAGCCGTTCCCAAAGGAATAGGTTCTTGTACCAGAAAGATGGTCCCGATGCAAACCGAATGAATCGTTATTTTGTTGTAAACGGAGGAGTTTAAGAGCGAACTTGCCGCTCGGGGTCGAACAGCGGGCTGTACAGACCATCGAGGAGGGTGCGGGCGAGCCGCCCGTCGCCGCCGGGCTCGATGCTGTCCGTGTCGGCTTTGACCATCGCCTCGAGCCACGCCGCCGCTGAGCCCAGCGCCCAGGCATCGGGCGTGCCCTGGAGGCGTGAGGTGCACGACTCGATCCGGCCCTTCTCGACCGCGACCACGACGCCTCGGCGAGGGCCTTGATCGCCGCCTTGGCGGCGTTGCCTCCGAGCGGCAGCGGAGCGTCAGGCGCCCGCCCGAGCCAGCGCTCGAGCGTGTCGGCGACGAAGAGGAGATCCCGCCCGGCGGCGGACAGCTCGTACTCGAGCACCCCTGGAAAACGGTGCCTACCAGGAGGCGTCTTCTTCGAAGGTGTCGCGTGGCTCTACCCGGTCCCCTTCACCCGGACGCCGAAGAGCGTTTCGTGCAGGCCGGCGAGCAGGGCGCGGGTCAGCCAGCGGTCACCGCCGGTTCTCACCAGCTCGGTATCGGGCTCGATCACGGTGTCGAGCCACTCGCTCGCCGTGCCGGCGGCCCAGGCGTTGGCGGGCCTGTCGAGGCCCGGGGTGCAGGACACAATCAGCCCCTGGTCGATCTCGGCGGTGACGCCGGTCATGCTCTCGGTCTCCTCCTCGTCGAGGTTCAAGCCGAGGCGGCAGACGCCCGAGAGCTCCTTCGGCAGTTCGACCTGGGGCAGGCTGAGCAAGAAGCCGGCTTCGACGTCGAGGGCGTCGATCGGCGCCATGTCGTCCCTCGGGTTGTTGCGCTCAAGGCGGGCCGAAGCGATGAGCGGGGCGATGCCGGCCCGCAGCCACTCGGTTGCCGCGTAGATCGTTCCGTTTCCCTCGTCGGGCAGGCACTCGACCTGCCCGACTCTCCGCATCGCCGAGAGGTGGCGCCGCAGCTCGCGGCGGCTGAGGTCGTCTATCGCCCGGTGAAGCTCGTCGAAGGTGTGCGGCCCGCGGGCGAGCACGTGCACCACCGTCGCCGACCATCCCTCGGCCAGCGCGACCACCGCCCGCTCGGCTTCTCTGCTGTCGAAATGCAGCGGCCCCTCGGGCGCGCCCTGCAGCCAACGCTCGACGACGAAGGCGATGAAGAGCATCTCCCGCCCACCGGCGCTGACCTCATAGCGATGCCCCGGCGCGACTTCGAGCGGATGCTCGAGCACGGTGCGCAGGATGCCGCGGTTGATCGGGTTGGCGGCCATCAGCAGCAGCTGCGCGCCTGCGCGCATTCTTCCTCTGCTCATGCTGAATCACCTCCCGACAACGTGCGGATTGTGTCACGTCTTGGTGCTTTTTGGGAATAAAGGGAGTCTTTTCAGTCGGATTTGAGTGTGAGCGGGCATGGGGAGCGGGTCGGAACGTGCCGGGATTCAAGCCGCGGGCCCTTCATGTCGAGTTGGTAGACGAACCCCTCATGCGCGAGCAGCTCAATAGCAATCCAAAAGTCCAGCTGAGTGTGGTTGGCGTGCTGATCGTCGTCGTTGCGGTCTTTCTGCTCTCCTCGGGCGGAGGCGGTGGCGAAGAAGAATCGGCGAGCTCTTCCGGCTCCGAAGCGACGGCCGGCGTTGTCGCTGCGCCTTCGGCCGAAGAAGCCGCCGCCGGCGAATCGCTGACCTCGGCGCTCTCCGCCGTCAGCCAGAGCGCCGCGACGGCACCCCCGCCGCCGCGTCCGATTCTCGACGCCTGGCAGGCGAACAAGACCCTGGTCCTGCTCTTCGTCCGCGACGGCGGTATCGACGACCGCCTGGTCAAAACCGCCACCGACGGCCTGGCGGGCTTCGGCGACGCGGCGATCTTCGTCGTGCCCGCCGCCAAGATCTCCCGCTACGCGGCGATCACCGAGGGCGTCGGCGTCGACCGCGTGCCGGCGCTGGTCGTGGTCACCCCCAAGCACCTAAAGAAGACGGTCCCGACCGCCTCGGTCAGCTACGGGTTCCAGAGCCCGCAGAGCGTCGCCCAGGCCGTCATCGACGCCGGCTACAAGGGCAAGACGCTCGACTACCATCCCTAAAAGAATTCTTATCAAAAACGGCTAAGCTGCCGAGTTGTGAGGAGATGGGGACTTACAGCGGTCGGGACCCTGCTGGTGCTCGCTATCTGCTGCGCCGCGGCGGGTTGCGGCGGCAACGCGGGTGCGAAGGAGCCCGGCGAAGTGACGATCACGGTCGGCTCACTCGGCTACCCCGAAGACGAATTGCTCCGCGAGATCTATGCGCACGCTCTGGAATCGGAAGGTTTTCACGTGCGGCGGAGCGATCTCGCCGGCGGACTCCTACTGAGCGGGTTGGAACAGGGGCGGATTTCCGGGTATCCGGAGCATTTGGATACGGCCTTTGCCGAAGCGACGTCGACCGAACCTTGGGTGGCTCCTGCCAGTACCGGGGTGGCCTACCAGGAAACCAAGGAACGGTTCGAGCAGAAGGGGCTACTTCCGTTCCCGCCCACGTCTTTCCGGCGGGCCAGCGCGATTGCGATACGGACGAAGGTGGCCGAGGAGCAGGGCATCGAGAGCCTGTCCGACCTTAAGGGACCGTCAAGCGAGATGAATGTGACGGCGCGGGAAATCTATTGCTACGGACGAGGCCGTTGTCTCCGTGGCTTCGAACGTGGTTATGGAGTATATTTTGCAGAATACTCTGGAATTTCTTTTCGCGAACCATCTTCGGTTCTCTACAAGGCCTTGCGGAGCGGCGAAGCGGACGCGGTGGTCGTCGTCAACACCGACGGACGCCTGGCCCAAAAGAAGAACTGGCTCGTCGTGCTCGAAGACGATCGGCATCGGCTACCCGCGGCCAACGCACTCTGGATGACGAGCCAGAATGTGGTGGAGGAAGCCGGGCCGGACTACGAAAAGGCGATTCTCGCGGCGCAGAGGGGCCTGACGGTCAAGGTGATGCAGAGGCTCAACGTCGAGGTCGAACTGGAAGGAAAGCCGCCCGGTGACGTCGCGGCGGAATACTTGCAGTCGATCCGTTTCAGGGGCTAAGGCTCCGTGCGGCGATGGCTGGCGACAGCTGGCATGGCGGCTGGCTGGAGACGGGCGTCCGTGGCCATCCTGCTGGCGTTCGTCCCTGGCGCTGTAGCTGCCGGTTGCGGTGGCGCTGGCGAAAGGGATAACAGCGACGTGACCATCACGGTCACCTCCCGGGGCTACCCCGAGAAGAAAGTGCTCCGCGAGATCTACGCGCACGCTCTGGAGGTGGCCGGATTCAAGGTGACGCGGCACGACGATCCTGGGCTTTTGCCGCCGGAAGAACTGGAGGAGGGGCAGGTTTCCGGGTATCCCGACCACTTGGAAACCGCCCTGACCGAAGTGACGCCGATCAAGCTCGAAGACGTCCCCAGCTCCCCCGAAGCGGCTTACCGGGAGGCGAAGAGGAAGTTCGGAGAAAAGGGTCTCGTTCCCTTCCCCCTACGTCCTTCGGGCGCGCCAGCGCGGTCGGCGTACTGAGGAAGACTGCCGACGAACGCGATCTCGAGAGCCTTTCCGATCTGAAGGGACCGTCAGGCGAAATGAGCGTGGTAGAGGGTGAATACTTCTGCTACTGCCATGGGCCGGTATGTCTCAGTGGCCTCGAACGCGAGTACGGGATCGGCTTCAAGACGTTCTCTTCAGCCGAACCGCCCCCGCTGCTCTACAAAGTCCTCAGGACGGGCGAAACGGACAGCGCGGTGGTTGTCACCACTGAAGGAGAGCTGGCTCGCAAGAAGAGCTGGCTTGTCCTGCTCGAAGACGATCAGCACCGGTTGCCTGCCTCCAACGCTTTATGGCTGACCAGGCAGGACGTCATCGACGAGGCCGGCCCGGATTACGAAAGGGCAATCCTCGAGGCACAGGAGGGTCTGACCTTGAAGGTCATGCGCGAACTAAATGCCGAGGTTGAACTGGAAAGAAAGTCACCCGCCAAGGTCGCCGCCGAATACCTGAGGTCGATCGGCTTCAGCGCCTGAGCCTGCAGCGCTCAAGCTCGCGCCGCTTGCTGTCGAGCTAGATAAGCGAACGTATGAGCGAAATGCATGAAAGCTGAGCCATGGACTCGCGGGAATTCCCGAGCCACCTGCGGCCGGTCCCCGACTCCGGCGACTCGACAGCGCCCGCGCTCGACCACGAGGCCGGCGGCACCCCCGGCCTGACCCCGCCGCAGGTGCGCGGCCGCCACAGCGGCTTCGTCACCGACGTCATCGTCGACCTCGGCTACGTCCCCGACGACGTCGCTCGCACGGCGATCGAGGCGGCGCGCACCGCCGGCCGCCCGCCGGAGCGGCTGCTGATCGAGCAGGGCGCGATCACCGCCGACCAGCTCTCACGCGCGGTCGCCGAGCGCTACGGGCTCGACCACATCGACCTCTCCGCCTACCAGGTCGACATGGCCGCGGCGAACCTGATCTCGGTCAACACGGCGCGCCGCTACCGGGCGCTGCCGGTCGGCTTCGTCGACAAGGAGACGCTGCTGGTGGCGATGGCCGACCCGACCAACGTGCTCGCCGTCGACGACATCCAGATCGCCACCGCCCTCGACTGCCGCGTCGCCGTCGCCGCCGAGGAGGACATCGAGGCGCTGATCGGCCGCCTCAACACGCTGCAGAGCGCCGTCAGCGAGGCGGTCACCGAAGGCGAGGCCGAGGGCGAGGATGGCGAGCTGGCCGAGGTCGCCGACATGGAAGTCAGCGCCGAGGACGCGCCGGTGATCAAGCTCGTCTACAGCATCCTCGGCCAGGCGGTGGGGGAGGGCGCCTCGGACGTCCACTTCGAGCCCGGCGAGGGGGAGATGCGGGTCCGCTTCCGGGTCGACGGCGTGCTGCGCGAGGCCGCCCATGTTCCCAAGCGGATGGTCACCGCGGTCGTCTCGCGGGTGAAGATCATGAGCGACCTCAACATCGCCGAGAAGCGGGTGCCGCAGGACGGCCGGGTCAGCGTCACGGTCGAGGAGCGCCGCGTCGACCTGCGTATCACGACCCTGCCGACCCAGCGTGGCGAGGGGGCGACGATCCGCATCCTCGACAAAGAGAACGCCCAGCGCTCGCTCGACGACCTCGGCATGGACGGGGAGGGGCGGGCGCGCTTCGAGGAGGCCTTCCACCAGGCCTACGGCGCGGTGATAGTCACCGGCCCGACCGGCTCCGGTAAGTCGACGACCCTCTACGCGGCGCTGCAGGAGATCAACGACGTCGAGCGCAACATCATCACGATCGAGGACCCGGTCGAGTACCGGCTGGCGGGCATCAACCAGATCAACGTCAACCGCAAAGCCGGGCTCGACTTCGCCACCGGGCTGCGCTCGATCCTGCGCGCCGACCCGGACATCGTGATGGTCGGCGAGATCCGCGACGGCGAGACGGCCCGGATCGCGATCGAGGCGGCGCTGACCGGCCACATGATGCTGACCACCCTGCACACCAACGACGCCCCCGGCGCGATCACCCGCCTGACCAAGATGGGAATCGAGGCCTTCCTGATCGCCTCGTCGGTCGATTGCGTCGTCGCCCAGCGACTGGCGCGCAAACTCTGCAGTCACTGTAAGAAGCGCACGGTCGTGCCTCCACACGTCCTGGCCGAAGCCGACATCCGGGTCGGGGGAGAGGTCGAGGCCTACGAGCCGATCGGCTGCTCTCGCTGCAACCAGAGCGGCTACAGAGGCCGGGTCGGGATCTACTCGGTGATGGCGTTGAGCGAGCGGCTCAAGGAGATGGCCGTCGCCCACGCCTCCGAGGCCGAAATCGCCGCCACCGCGCGCGAGGAGGGCATGCTCACCCTGCGCGAGGACGGCCTGGGCAAGGTCCGCGCCGGCCTGACCAGCATCGAAGAGGTCGTCCGTGTCACCGCCTAAAGAGATCGGCCTGGACGGTCGATCTAGCTGACCATGGCCTTCGATTTCTCAGAGGTCCTTCGCCGCATGGTCGAGAGCCGTGCCTCCGACGTGCACCTCACGCCGGGGGTGCCGCCCTCGATGCGCGACAAGGGCAAGATCGTCCCCATGGAGGGGTTCCCGGTCCTCTCCGGCCAGGAGACCCGCGAGGTCGTCTACAGCATCCTCAACGACGACCAGCGCAAGCGCTTCGAGAACGCCAAACAGCTCGACTTCGCCTACGCGATCCCCGGCGTCGCCCGCTTCCGCGTCAACTGCTTCTTCCAGCGCGGCTCGGTCAGCGCCGCCTTCCGCCTGGTGCCACAGGACATCCCCTCGCTCGACTCGCTGCTGGTGCCGCGGGTGCTGCGCGAGTTCTGCGCCAAACCGCGCGGTTTCGTCCTCGTCACCGGGCCCACCGGCTCGGGCAAGTCGACGACTCTGGCGGCGATGATCGACGTGATCAACGAAGAGAACCAGGACCACATCCTCACGATCGAGGACCCGATCGAGTTCCTGCACCAGCACAAACGCTCGATCGTCAACCAGCGCGAGGTCGGCTCCGACGCGCCCGACTTCGCCCTCGCCCTGCGCGCCGCCCTGCGCGAGGATCCCGACGTGATCCTGGTCGGCGAGATGCGCGACCTGGAGACGGTCTCCACGGCGCTGACCGCGGCCGAGACCGGCCACCTCGTCTTCGCCACCCTGCACACCCAATCGACCGCGCAGACTATAGACCGCATCATTGATGTGTTCAATTCAGATCAACAAGGTCAAGTTCGAACGCAGCTCTCGATCGCCCTGCAGGGGATCGTCACCCAGCAGCTGCTGCCCACCGCCGACGGGATAGGCCGCGTCGTCGCCACCGAGGTGCTGGTGCCGACCCCGGCGATCCGCAACCTGATCCGCGAGGGCAAGACGCACCAGATCTACGCCGCGGTGCAGACCTCGGGCGCGGTCGGCATGCAGACGATGGACGCCGACCTGGCGCGGCTGGTACGGGCCGGCAAGATCACCCGCTCCCTGGCCGAACAACGGGCCTCGGTGCCGGAGGAGCTCAAACGCCTGCTCGGCGGGCAGCCCGTCCCGACCGCGGCGATGCAGGTCAACGGCGTGGGCCAGGCCGGCGCGCCGGCCGGACCGCCCGCCTACAACCAGGGGGCCTAGCCGATGGCCGGCGCCAGCACCTTCGCCTTCCGCGCGATGGACGTCGCCGGGGCCGCCACCGCCGGCGAGGTCGAGGCCGAGTCCAAGGCGCAGGTCAGCGAGCAGCTGCGCCAGCGCGGCCTGATCGTCCTCGACGTCAGCGAGAAGAGGGCGCCCTTCGCGATCGAGAACCTGTTCAAACGCTGGCAGAAAGTCGACGTGCGCGAACTGGCGATCTTCTCGCGCCAGTTCGCCACCCTGGTCGCCTCGGGCATGCCGATGCTGCGCACCCTGCACACGCTGGAGGAACAGACCCAGGACGAGAAGATCAAGGAGGCGGTCGCGGGGGTGCGGGCCGACGTCGAGGCCGGCAGCACGCTCGAGCAGGCGATGGCCCGCCATCCCGAAGTCTTCGATCGCCTCTACCGGGCGATGGTGCGCTCCGGCGAGCAGTCGGGCCGGCTCGAGGACGCGCTCGACCGGGTCGCCTACCAGGTGGAGAAGGCCGACGCCCTGCGGCGCCAGGTCAAATCGGCGCTGATGTACCCGCTGCTCGTCTTCGGCTTCGCCGCCTTCGCGCTGATCGCCATCGTCGCCTTCGTCATCCCGGTCTTCGCCAAAGTCTTCGAAGAACTCGCCGAAGAACATCCCGAAGAAGGCTCCGGCCTGCCGGCCCCGACGCAGCTCTGCGTCTCGGTCTCGCACGCGTTCACCGGCTACTGGTTCATCCTCATCCCGGGGGCCATCGGCCTCACCGTCGCCTTCTTCCAGTGGAAGAAGACCGACCGCGGCAAGGAGGTGTGGGACCGCTTCAAACTGCGGCTGCCGGCGCAGATCGGCGACGTGATCCAGAAGGTCGCGCTGGCCCGCTGGTCGCGCACCTTCTCCGGCTCGGTCTCGGCCGGCGTGCCGATGCTGCAGTCGATCAAACTGACCGGCGAAACGGCGGGTAACGTCGTCATCGAGCAGGCGATGGAGGAGCTCTACGCGGCGGCCAAGCGCGGCGGCTCGCTCGCCGGGCCGATCGAACGCGACCCGATCTTCCCGCCGATGGTCGGTCACATGGTCGCGGTCGGCGAGGAAACCGGCCAGCTCGAGCACATGCTCTCCAAAATCGCCGACTTCTACGAAACCGAGGTCGACGCCAAGGTGAAAGCTCTCACCTCGCTGATCGAGCCGCTGATGATCGTCTTCGTCGGCGGCGCCGTCGGCTTCATCGTGATCTCGATGTACCTGCCGATCTTCAGCCTCTACGAAAAGATCCGCTGAGCCGGCGCCGCCTAACCTTGCAAAGCTTTTAGAGCTTTGAAAGCTTCGCTTGCTATCCTTACAAAGTGTTCCCAGCTTTGAAAGGATACTCGTCGTGAGCTCGACTAGACATACCTTGCTCGAACCCCTCGGTCATCACGAGCGCCGCTTATGGGAGCCGAACCCTGGCGCCATGGGCGGGCGACAGGTG
>Ga0193695_1000099_pt1 | contig 13749 bp, 11 predicted proteins | sample L3s2metaG_FD_160568 | JGI IMG/M metagenome (GOLD analysis project Ga0193695, IMG submission 160568) | Soil microbial communities from a riparian zone of the East river system, Colorado, United States - L3s2 | ecosystem: Environmental > Terrestrial > Soil > Riparian zone | place: USA: East River... | reverse complement strand
CGTATACATCACCGGCGAGGGTCTGAAGACGCTGGATGCGACGCGCGATAGCTTCCACATGCACGAGATCGACCCCGATCTCGACAGCTTCGAGTCCGTGTTCGAACAGCAGGAGGTAGTCGTCTAGTGGCAGTCACCGTCAAGATCCCGACCCAGTTGCGCGCCGCGACGGGGGGCGACGCAGAGGTTGAGGTTTCCGGCTCGACCGTGGGCGAGGTGCTCGACGCGGTCTTCGATGCCCATGGCGACCTGCGCGAGCGGATCACCCAGGACGGCGACCTGCGCCGCTTCGTCAACGTCTACGTCAGCGGCGAGGACATCCGCTTCCAGCAGGGCTTAGAGACGACGATCAGCGAGGGCGACGAGGTGACCATTTTGCCTGCCGTCGCGGGCGGTTGACGCGCGTGGCACTGCGCATCTCTGCGTCCTCGGTCGCTCGCGTGCAGAGCACGCCACGCTCCCTGCGTCCTTGATCTGCTTGGCCACGCACGCCAACCACCGCGCGCCGGTAGTGATTCTTTGTGGCGGTCGCGGTACGCGGTTGCGAGAGCGGACGGAAACCGTCCCCAAGGCGTTGGTGGAGATCGGCGGGATGCCCATTCTCTGGCACGTGATCGGGATCTACGCCGCCCAGGGATTCACTCGTTTTCTGCTTGCCACCGGTTATCTCGGCGAGGCGGTGGGAGAGTTCGTCGCCGCCGAGCCGTGGCCGGACGGTGTTTCGGTCGAGTGCGTCGACACCGGCCTCGACACGCCGACCGGGGGGCGGATCGCCCGGCTTGCCGACAGACTTGGGGACGGCACCTTCTGCGTGACCTACGCCGACGGGGTCGCGGACATCGATCTCGATGCGCTGCTCGCCTTTCACGCAGAGCACGGCGATCTCGCCACGATGACGGTCGTGCGACCGCATCTGCAGTGGGGCGTAGCCGAGCTGGGAGACGGGGACAGGGTCGAGGGCTTCGCCGAGAAGCCGCGCAGCGAGCACTGGATCAACGGTGGCTTCTTCTGTTTCGAGCCGGGCGCGCTCGGCTACCTCGACGGGGGCAGCGTTCTTGAGCGCGAGCTACTGCGGCGGCTGGCCGCCGACGGCGAGCTCCACGCCCATCGCCACGAGGGCTTTTGGGACTGCATGGACACCTATAAGGACGCGGCGGTGCTCAACGACCTTTGGGAAGTCGGGGAGGCGCCGTGGAAGGCGCATGCAGAGGCGGGCGCGGGGTGAGCACCTCGCTCGTGACCGGCGCCCACGGCTTCGTCGGCTCCCACCTTGCGCGGGCGCTGCTGGAGGGCGGCGACGGGGTCCGGGTGCTGGACCGTCCGGCGCCGCGCCTTGCCGACGTCGGCGGGGTGCGGCTCTCTGGGCTCGACCTGCTGGGGATCGGCGAGGAGGTCGAGCTGGTCGAGGCCGACCTGCGCGAGGCCGATGCCGTGGCCGGCGCGGTCGCCGGCGTCGATTCGGTCTTTCACCTGGCTGCCCAGACGATCGTCGGCGTCGCTCGCGAATCGCCGCTGGAGACGTTCGAGGTCAACGTGCGCGGCGCCTGGAACGTCTTCGAGGCTTGCCGGGCCCACGAGGTCGAGAGGATCGTCTTCGCCTCCTCCGACAAGGCCTACGGATCGAGCCCGGAGCTGCCCTACCGCGAGGATTTTCCCCTGCGGGCGGTCTACCCATATGACGCCAGCAAGGCCGCGGCCGACGCGATCGCGCGCAGCTACGCGAACGCCTACGGGTTGCCGCTGGCGGTGACCCGCTTCGCCAACGTCTACGGCGGCGGCGACCTCAACTTCTCGCGCCTGATCCCGGAGACCGCGATCGCGGTGCTCGACCGCCGCCCGCCGGTGATCCGCTCCGACGGCAGCCCCGAACGGGACTTTCTCCACGTCGACGACGCGGTCTCTGCCTACCTGGCGATCGTAAAAGCGCTCGACACCGGCGCAGCAGGTGAGGCCTTCAACGCCGGTGGCGAGCGGCCCCACTCGGTGCGCGAGGTCATCGAGCTGATCGTGGCGGGGGCAGGTACCGACGTCGAGCCTGATTTCCAGGGCGCCGGCAACCCCGCCGGCGAGATCGACCGCCAGTTCGTCGACTCGACCAAGCTGCGCGAGCTGACCGGCTGGTGGCCCGCGGTCGAGCTCGAGGATGGCCTGCGCCGCACGCTCGAGTGGTATCGCGAGCACCCGGAGGCGAGGCCCGCGAGCGCCCCTGCCAAGGTGTAGGCCCATGTGCGGACGCTTCACCGTCACCGCCAAGGACACGAAGACGATCGCCGACCGCTTCCAGGTCGAGCTGGAACGCTCGCTCGAGCGCAACTCCTCGGGTGAGGCGCCGCCGCCGAGTAAAGAGCGCGTCAAGAAAGCGGAATCCGGCCTCGGTCGTTTCAACGTCGCGCCGACGCAGGAGGTGCTGACGATTCGCTCCTCGCCTGATCCCGAAGAGGCCGCACAGGGCGAGCGCGAGGCGCGGCTGATGCGCTGGGGCCTGGTGCCGCGCTGGGCAAAGGACCTCAAGGTTGGCTACCGGATGATCAACGCCAAAGCCGAGAACCTCACCAAGAGCCGCGCCTACGCGCCGCTGGTCGGCAAGTTCCGCCACCGCTGCCTGATCGTCGCCGACGGCTTCTACGAGTGGATGGTGGCGGAGGACCCGAAGCAGCCGCGCCAGCCCTGGCGCTTCACCGTCGACGGCGGCGAGCCGTTCGCCTTCGCCGGCATCTGCACCCGCAAGGAGTGGGGGGACGCCGAGGAGCGCGGTTTCGAGGACGGCTGGCTCTACAGCTGCACGATCGTCACGACGACGCCGAACGAGGTCGTCGCCCCGGTCCACGACAGGATGCCGGCGATCCTGCCGAGCGCCGACGCCGAGACGACCTGGCTGCGCCCCGACCTCAGCGCCGAGGACGCGATCGCGATGTGCGCCCCCCTGCCGGCGTCGCGCATGAAGGGGGCTCCGGCCAACCCGAAGCTGAACAAGGTCGGCAAAGGGATCGAAGGCCCCGAGCTGCTGGTCGCCCCTACCGGCTGAGCTCGCCCACGGTGCGAACCGTCGCCCTGCCGGCGCCGGTTTCCAGCGTGCAGGAGATCTGGGCCGACACCTGACCCGAGGTCCGCCAGAAGCCGGCGAAGCCGAGCGCCAGCGGTTCCTTCAGTCGACCTTCGGGCAACCCCCATTGCCATTCTTGTGAGTGGGTGCGGTGCGGTTGCCAGCTGACGACGACGCCGGGCAGGTCGGTGAAGGCCTCGAAGGCATCGCCCATTTCCAGAGAGGCGAATTCGGCACCCTGGATCGGCAGCCTGATCCCGACGCTTTCGGGGACTTCCTGCTTGGTCAGGTTGTATTCGCCGCTGGAGCGGGGGAAGGCGCCGCGACTGTTGACCGTGCGGCCGAGTTCGGCTCCGCCGCCCCTCATCCTGCAGCGCACCCGCGCCTGCCCGACCGCCGAACCGGCCGCGATCCTCAGCACCAAGGCGGCGCGGAAGACCCGTTCTCCTTCGATGTTGTCTTCGCTCGCCCGCAGGCCACCCTCCTGGAGGCTCATCGAGCCGCCACCCGGAATCGCCGCCGTCGGCGAGTCGGGGATCGGCGCCCGCGACAGCCATTCGATCTCGACCGAGCTGCCGCCCGCCTCGTCGGTCGCCAGCGCCGCGGCGGCAACGGTAGCGATCAAGCCGATCGCAATCACCACCAGCGCCCCCCGCGGCGGGCGGCTATTCGTGCCCGAGTCCATGACGCGCCCGGCAGGATTCGAACCTGCGGCCTCTTCCTCCGGAGGGAAGCGCTCTATCCAGCTGAGCTACGGGCGCTCGACCAGCAGCTTATCCTCGCGGCCCATGGATCTCTCGGTTGCCTTTCTCGGCACGGGCGGGGCCGTGCCGTCGGCGCGGCGCAATACCGCGAGCCTGCTCGTCGCGCGCGGGGGGGAACGGCTGCTCTTCGACTGTGGGGAGGGGACGCAGCGACAGATGCAGCGCTCGCTGGGCCTGGTCCAGGTCGACACGATCTGCTTCACCCACTTCCATGCCGACCACTTCCTCGGCCTGCCGGGCCTGCTCAAAACCTATGACCTGACCGAGCGCGAGCGGCCGCTAACGATCTACGGGCCGAAGGGCCTTCGCGACTTGATCCAGGGCCTCAGCCGGGTGATCGGCAGAGTTGGCTACGAGGTCGAACTGGTCGAACTGGAGCCGGGCGAGGCGATTCCCCGCGAGGGCGCCGAGATCCGCACCTTCCCGGTCGAGCACGGCGTGCGCGCCTTCGGCTACGCGCTGGTCGAGGCCGAGCGGCCCGGCCGCTTCGATCCGGTCGCGGCCGAATCAGCCGGCGTCCGCGAAGGCCCTGCCTTTGCCGCCCTGCAACGCGGCGAGACTGTGGCCGGGGAGGGCGGAGAGGAGGTGACGCCGGATCAGGTCATGGGCCCGAGCCGCCCCGGCCGCACCCTGGTCATCACTGGCGACACTGCCCCCTGCCACGCCACGGTCGAGGCCGCCAAGGGCGCAGACCTGCTCATCCACGACGCCAGCTTCGCCGAGGAGGAGGCCCAGCGAGCAGCAGACACGGGCCACTCCACGGTGGGCCAAGCCTCCGCCGTAGCCCGCGAGGCCGAAGTAAAGCTCCTGGCCCTGGTCCACATCTCCTCCCGCTACCACGTGGGCAAAGTGCTGGAGGAGGCGCGCGAGGTGTTCGAGCCAACCCTCGCCCCACGCGACTTCGACCTGATCGAAATCCCTTTCCCGGAGCGCGGCAACCCGCAGCTCGTGCAAAACGGAGCGAGGGAGCGAGACGAGCCGGGGAATGCCACGGCTCGTCCCTAGTCGCTGCTACGCTTGCGCCGTCCTTTAACCCGGTCCCGTGAGGCCAGGAAGGAGCAACGAAGTGAGCGAGAAGGTCGTGCTCGACCACGACGACCTGAGGCGGGCGCTGCGGCGGATCGCCCACGAGATCGTCGAGGCCAATCCGGAGTCCGAGCTCCTTGCGATCGTCGGCATCCACACCCGTGGCGCGGTGATCGCCCGTCGCCTGCACGCCTTGATCGGCGAGCTGACCGAGGCCGAGACCCCGATCGGCGACCTCGACATCTCCTTCTACCGCGACGACGTCGGCGCCCAGTCCCCGGCCATGCAGCCGGTGGTCCACTCCTCGCACATTGACTTCGACCTTGCGGGACGGACGGTGGTGTTGGTCGACGACGTCCTCTTCACCGGCCGCACCGTGCGCGCCGCGATCGACGCCCTCTTCGACTACGGCCGCCCCCAGCGGGTCCAGCTGGCGGTGCTCTGCGATCGCGGCCACCGCGAGTTGCCGATCCGCCCCGACTACGTCGGCAAGAACCTGCCGACCGCGCGCGGCCAGCGGGTCAACGTGCGACTCGAGGAGACCGACGAGGTCGACCAGGTGACGATCTCCGAGCCCAGACCGGCGGAGGCGCTCGCATGAGGCACCTGTTGGCAATCGAGGATCTCGACCGCGAAGAGATCGAGGCGATTCTCGATCGCGCCGAGAGCTTCGCCGAGGTCGGCCGCCGCGACATCAAGAAGGTGCCGACGCTGCGCGGCCGCACCGTCGTCAGCCTCTTCTACGAGTCGAGCACCCGCACCAGCGCTTCTTTCGAGCTGGCGGCGAAGCGGCTCTCCGCCGACCTGATCTCGCTCAAGGCCGCGGGTTCCTCGGTCGACAAGGGCGAGTCGCTGAAGGACACATGCGCGACCCTCTCCGCCTACGATCCGGCGGCGATCGTGATCCGTCATCCCTACGCCGGCGCGGCGCAGCTCGTCGCGGGCTGGAGCGAGGCGGCGGTGGTCAACGCCGGCGATGGCAAGCACGCGCACCCGAGCCAGGCTCTGCTCGACCTCTTCACCCTGCGCCGCCGGCTTGACTCGCTGGAAGGCAAGCGGATCTGGATCGTCGGCGATGTCCTCCACAGCCGCGTGGCCCGCTCCAACCTCGTCGCCTTCGGTGCGATGGGGGCCGAGGTGACGGTTTGCGGCCCGCCGGCGCTGATCCCGCGCGGGATCGAGCAGCTCGGTTGCGAGGTCACGCACTCGCTCGATCGACTGAACGAGGCCGACGTCGTCTACGCCCTGCGGTTGCAGCGCGAGCGCATGGCGGAGAGCTTCGTGCCCTCGATTCGCGAGTACGCCGCTCGCTTCCAGATCGACTCGCGACGACTCGGCCCGCGCCAGCTGCTCATGCACCCCGGCCCGGTCAACCGGGGCGTCGAGCTCTCGGGTGAGGTGATCGACTCGCCGCAGTCGCTGATGACCGAGCAGGTCGCCTCAGGCCTGGTGGTGCGAATGGCGATCCTCTACGAGCTCTTGGCGGTCGGCGGCGAGCGGCCGGCCCCGGTCGCGGGTGAGGACGAGCCGAGCCCGACCCCGATCGGACAGCCCGCGTGAGCCTGTCCGAGGCTCTCGACATGCGCTCCGGCGCGGGCGCCGACCTCGTCCTGCGCGGCGCCACCGTGCTCGACCCCGTCGCCGCCGTCGACGGCGTCCACGATGTCGTCATCCGCGCCGGCAAGATCGCCGAGCTCGCGACTCCAGGCGCCGAGCTCGACGGCCTGGAGGAGGTCGATGCCGAGGGTCTGCACGCCTTCCCGGCGTTCTTCGATCCGCACGTCCACCTGCGTGTGCCCGGCCACGAGCACAAAGAGGACATCGAGACCGGTAGCCGCGCTGCCGCCGCGGGTGGCTACTGCGGCATCTTGGCGATGGCCAATACCGAACCGCCGGTAAGCACCCCAGCCGACGTCGAGGCGCTGCGCGAGGCGGCGCGCGCGGCAGCCTCGGTGCCGGTCGGCTTCCTCGCCACCGTGACCCGCGGTATGAAGGGCGAGGAGTTGACCGAGATGGGGTCGCTCCGGGACGCCGGCGCGGTCGGCTTCAGCGACGACGGCCTGCCGATCCGCAGCGCCCGCATCCTGCGCCGCGCCCTCCAATACCAGCATCTCTGCGGCGGCACGATCGCCCTGCACGAGGAGGATCCGGAGCTCTCCGGCGAGGGCGTAATGCACGAGGGGCCGGTGTCGGCGGCGCTCGGGCTGGCCGGCATCCCCTCGGTCTCCGAGTCGACGATGATCGCCCGCGACGCCGCGCTGGCGGGCTATGAGCAGGGCCGCATCCACGTCCAGCACCTCTCCTGCGCCGAGTCGGTCGAGGCGGTCCGAGCCGCCAAGGCTGCCGGCGTGCGGATCAGCTGCGAGGCGAGCCCGCACCACCTCTGCCTCACCGACGAGGAGGTGCGCAGCCTCGATCCATACCGCTTCAAGATGAACCCGCCGCTGCGCTCAGAGGTAGATCGCCTGGCGCTGATCGAGGGGCTGGGCGACGGCACGATCGAGTGCATCGCCACCGACCACGCCCCGCACGCCCCCGAGGAAAAGGAGGTGCCCTTCGAGCAGGCGGCGATGGGCGTGACCGGCCTGGAGACGGCATTCGCCGCGCTGCACACCGAGCTGGTCCTGCCGGGCACGATCGAGCTCGGCCTGCTGATCGAGCGGCTGGCCGGCGGTGCGGCGCCCTTTGACCTCGACCGGCCGACTCTCACGCCTGGCAGCGAGGCCAACGTCGCCCTCTGCGACCTCGGCGCCGAGTGGACCGTCGGCGAGGAGGGTTATGAGAGCCGCTCGGATAACTCATGGTGCGCTGGCCGCAAGCTGACCGGGCGGGTGTTGATGACCGTGGCGGGCGGCCAGGTCGCCTACCGGCTGCGCAGCTTCTCCCTCGGAGTCGCGGCGTGAGTGCCGGCTACCTGTTGCTCGAGGATGGGACCCGCTTCGACGGCGAGCTCTGCGGGCACGATGGCGAGGTCACCGGTGAGGTCGTCTTCAACACCGCGATGACCGGCTATCAGGAGTCGGTCACCGACCCCTCCTACGCCGGCCAGATCGTCGTCTTCACCTACCCGCTGATCGGCAACTACGGCGTCTGCGCCGCGGCGATGGAGTCCGACCGGGTCCACGCTCGCGGGGTGGTCATGCGCGATCCGAAGAACGGGGAGGACGTGGCCAGCGCCGAGGGCGGCTGGCTCGACTGGCTCGGCGACCGCGGCGTGCCGGGCATAGGGGGTGTCGACACTCGCGCGCTCGTTCGCCACATCCGCGACCGGGGCGCGATGCGGGGCGGCATCTTCGCCGCCGATACGGCCGACGCGGAGGCGCGCGAACGGGTCGCCGCCGAGCCCACCATGGACGGCGCCGATTTTGCCCGCACGGTGACGCCGCCAGAGCCGGTGCGTTTCGAGGGCGACGGGCCGCACGTGGTCGGCATCGACACCGGCGTCAAGCTCAACATCGTGCGCGAGCTGCGCGAGCGCGGTTGCCGCCTCACCCTGCTCCCCTGCACGTCCTCGGCCGAGGCGGTCCTGGCCGAGGACCCCGACGTCGTCTTCCTCGCCAACGGGCCGGGCGACCCCGGCGCGCTCGGCTACGTCGTCGACACGGTGCGCGAGCTGGTCGGCGTCAAGCCGCTCTTCGGCATCTGCCTCGGCCACCAGCTCCTCTGTCGGGCGGTCGGTCTGCAGACCTTCAAGCTGCCCTTCGGCCACCGCGGCGCCAACCACCCCGTCAAGGAGCTCGCCGGCGGGCGGATCGAGATCACCGCGCAAAACCACGGCTTCGCCGTAGAGGGGCCGGACGGCGAGCCACGGATCGAGGTCGACGAGCCGGTTCGCTGGGAGACCGACTTCGGTGTCGCCGAGCTGTCCCACCTCAACCTCTACGACCGCACGGTCGAGGGCCTCGTGCTCAAGGACGTCGCCGCGGCGACCGTCCAGTACCACCCCGAGGCCGGCCCCGGACCGCACGACGCGCGCCACCTCTTCGACAGCTTCCTCGAGCTGGCCCATGCCTAAGCGAACCGACATCGAGAAGATCCTCCTGATCGGCTCGGGGCCGATCGTGATCGGCCAGGCCGCGGAGTTCGACTACTCCGGCGTGCAGGCCTGCAAGGTTCTGCTCGAGGAGGGCTACGAAGTCGTCCTCGTCAACTCCAACCCGGCGACGATCATGACCGACCCCGAGTTCGCCACCGCCACCTACGTGGAGCCGTTGCTGCCTGTGCCAGTGGCGAAGATCATCGAAAAGGAGCGCCCCGACGCGCTGCTGCCGACTCTGGGCGGTCAGACCGCGCTCAACCTGGCGATGGCGCTGTACGAGGACGGCACGCTCGGGCGCTTCGGCGTCGAGCTAATCGGCGCCGACCAGGACGCTATCCGCAGGGCTGAGGACCGCGAGGAGTTCCGCCGTACGATGATCGAGGCGGGCCTGCGCACGCCCTGGTCGCTGACCGTCGGCAGCCTCGGCGAGGTCGAGGCGGCGCTCGCCGACGGTCGCATCACCCTGCCGGCGATCATCCGCCCGGCTTTCACCCTCGGCGGCCAGGGCGGCGGCGTGGGGCAGACCGAGACCGAGCTGCGCCAGGTCGTCTCCGAGGGTCTCGCCGCCAGTCCGATCAACCAGGTCCTGGTCGAGGAGTCGGTGCTCGGTTGGGGTGAGTTCGAGCTCGAGGTGATGCGCGACCGCAACGACAACACGGTGATCATCTGCTCGATCGAGAACGTCGACCCGATGGGCGTCCACACCGGCGACTCGGTCACCGTCGCCCCGGCCCAGACCCTCACCGACCGCCTCTACCAGGAGCTGCGCGACCAGGCGATCCGCGTGATCCGCGCCGTCGGGGTCGAGACCGGCGGCTCCAACGTACAGTTCGCCGTCGATCCGAAAAGCGGTGAGATCGTCGTGATCGAGATGAACCCGCGTGTCTCGCGCTCCTCGGCCCTGGCCTCGAAGGCAACCGGGTTCCCGATCGCCAAGATGGCGGCAAAGCTGGCGGTCGGCTACGCGCTGGAGGAGATCCCCAACGACATCACGCAGGCCACCCCCGCCGCCTTCGAGCCGACGATCGACTACGTGGTGACGAAGATCCCGCGCTTCGCCTTCGAGAAGTTCCCCGGCGCCGAGGGCCGCCTCTCGACCCACATGCAGAGCGTCGGTGAGGTGATGTCGATCGGGCGTACCTTCCGCGAATCCTTCGCCAAGGCGATGCGCTCGCGCGAGCTCGACGCCCCGGCCGAACCACCGGCCGCCGACGAGCAGCTGCTGGATGCGATCGCCGTGCCCTGCGCCGAGCGCTTCGACCTGGTGCTGGAGGCCTTCCGCCGCGGCCTCGACGTCGAGGCCGTAAACGAGCGCTGCCTGGTCGACCGCTGGTTCCTGCGCGAGCTGCAGGCGCTCGCCACCGAAGGCGACGGCACCGAGGGGCTCACCCGCACCTATAAGTCGGTCGACACCTGCGCCGCCGAGTTCGAGGCGGCGACGCCCTACTACTACTCGGCGCACGAGCGCCCGGGTCTCGCCGGCGCCGCCTCCGAGGTGCGCCGCGGCAGCCGCCACTCGGTCGTCATCCTCGGTGCCGGCCCGAACCGGATCGGCCAGGGGATCGAGTTCGACTACTGCTGCGTGCACGCAGCGATGACCGCGCGCGAGCTCGGCCGCGACGCGGTGATGATCAACTGCAATCCGGAGACGGTCTCGACCGACTACGACACCTCCGATCGCCTCTACTTCGAGCCGCTGACGGAGGAGGATGTGCTCGCCGTCTGCGAGCAGGAGAGTCCCGAGGGGGTGATCGTCCAGTTCGGCGGGCAGACGCCGCTGAAACTGGCGCGCGCCCTCGGGGAAGCGGGCGTGCCGCTGCTCGGCACGCCGGTCGACGCGATCGACTTGGCCGAGGATCGTGGCCGCTTCGGCGCCCTGCTGCGCCGGCTCGGCATCGAACACCCGCCCTACGGCACGGCGCTTTCGGCCGAGGAGGCAACGGTGATTGCTGAGAAAGTCGGCTTCCCGCTGCTCGTCCGCCCGTCCTACGTGCTCGGCGGCCGGGCGATGGAGATCTGCTACTCGACCGAGAACCTGAACGCCTACCTGCAGGCGAACGTCAAGGCCGACCAGGAGCACCCGCTGCTGCTCGACCGCTTCCTTGAGAACGCGATCGAGGTCGACGTCGACGCGCTCGCCGACGGCACGGACGTCCACGTGGCGGGCATCATGCAGCACGTCGAGGAAGCCGGTGTGCACTCGGGCGACTCCGCCTGCGTGATCCCGCCGCTCTCGATCGGCGAGGAGATGCTGCGGCAGATTCGCGCGACGACGACTCAGATCGCCCTGGAGCTGGGGGTGATCGGCCTGATCAATATCCAGTACGCGATCGCCGGTGGGCGCCTCTACGTGATCGAGGCCAATCCGCGCGCCTCGCGCACCGTTCCCTTCGTCTCCAAGGCGACCGGGGTGCCATTGGCCAAAGTGGCCGCACGGCTGATGCTCGGCGAGAGGCTCGCCGAGCTCGACCTGCCCGAGCCGCCCAGCGGCCACGTCAGCGTCAAGGAGGCGGTCCTGCCCTTCGCCCGCTTCGCCGGGGTCGACTCGGTCCTCGGCCCGGAGATGAAGAGCACGGGCGAGGTGATGGGGATCGCCGCCGACTTCCCGACCGCCTTCGCCAAGGCGCAGGCGGCGGCGGGGGTTCTGCTGCCGACAAAGGGCACGGTCTTCATCACCGTCACGGACACCGACAAGCCGGCGGCGACGCAGATGGCGGCCCGCTTCCACGACCTCGGCTTCGAGGTGATCGCCACCGGCGGCACCGCCCAGTCGATCTCCTCGATGGGGGTGCCGGTGACGCGGATCAACAAGATCGGCGAGGGCTCGCCCCACGTCGTCGACCTGATCCGCGAGCGCCGCTGCGACCTGGTGATCAACACGCCGACCGGTTCCGGTGCCCGCGCCGACGGACAGGCGATCCGAACAGCCGCGGTCCGCCACGACATCCCCTGCGTGACGACGATGACCGGCGCCTCCGCGGCGGTGAGGGCAATCGCCGCTCAGCTTCAAGGTGAGCCGGAAGTTCTCAGCCTGCAGGAAGTGCACGGAACCGCGGCGCGGGCCAAGCAAGCTCGATGACCGCCCCCTTCGGGCGCCGCGCCTGCGAGGTGACCGATAACCGCGCGTCGGGCGGCTACCGGGTCTTCTCCCTGCGGGACAAAGAGGGACCCGAGCCTCAACCCGGCCAGTTCTACATGCTGGCCGCCGAGCGCCACTGGGGGGAGCAGGGAGGACGGCCGTTCCTGCCACGAGCTTTCTCGGTCGCGGATATGGATCCAGTAGACGGAGGTATCCGCCTCGACTTCCTGATCGAGGGAATCGGCCCGGGCACCGATCGCCTCTGCGAGCTGATCCCTGGCGAACGGGTCTGGGTCAACGGCCCGCTCGGGAACTGGTTCTCCGAGCCACAGGACCTTTCTCCCGGCGTGGCGGGAGCAATCCTTGTAGGCGGCGGCATCGGCATCGCGCCGCTTGCCTTGCTGCGTCGCCGCTTCTCCGCTGGCAACGTGCCTGTCCGGGTGCTACTCGGCTTTCGAGATGAGCAGCATTCCGGCGGCCTGGACGACCTCTTTGCCTGCTGTGAGGTGGGGCTCGCCAGTGATGACGGCCACATCGGTCATCACGGCTACGTCACCGACCTGCTCATGGCAATGCTCGAAGGGGACGACGCCTCCAGCGCCGCCGTCTACGCCTGCGGCCCACCGCCAATGCTTGACGCTGTGGCGGCGCTTTGCTCGGCGCAGGGTGTTTCATGCGAGCTCGCCATGGAGTCTCCGATGGCCTGCGGCTTTGGTGCCTGCTTCGGCTGCGCCGTACCCAAGGCGGACGGCGGCTACATGCGTCTCTGCGTCGACGGTCCGGTCGTCCGAGGCGGGGGAGAGGGTGGGGGTGTCCACCCACTTGCTGGGTTTTCCGCCAGGGGAGTTGGTTCTTTCTCGCTGAGTCGCCAGGGCGGAAAAGAGGACGCCGCTGCGCGGGTGGACACCCCCACCCTCTCTTCGCACGGGACGGCCTCCGTCGAGTTCTGTGGCCTGGAGCTGCGGCACCCGGTGGTCAATGCATCAGGCACGTTCGACGCGATCGCGGCGAGGGGGGTCTATGGGGACCAGCTGCTCGGAGACTTTCCGTTCTCCGCGTTTGTCTCCAAGACGATCACTCTGGAGCCGCGAGTTGGGAATGAGCCACAACGCATTTGGGAGACGCCCGCGGGGATGATCAACTCGATCGGGTTGCCGAACAAGGGCCTTGAAGGATTCCTGGCTGAAGATCTACCGCAGCTGGCGGAGCTGCCGGTGCCGCTGGTCGTCTCTGTGATGGGGACCAGCGGCGAGCAGTTCGCGCGGCTGGTGCAGGCGGTGTCCGGGCGGGACGAGGTCGCGGCTATCGAACTGAACGTGTCCTGTCCCAACGTCCACTCCGGGCTGATCGTCGGCGAGCAGCCGGAGGAGACGGCGGCATTGCTGGAAGCGCTGCGGCCTCTGACGGAGAAGCCGCTGATCGTGAAGCTGACGCCGAACGTCGCCGACCCAGCGGCTGTCGCGGTTGCAGCAGAGGAGGGGGGAGCCGATGCGGTCTCCCTGATCAACACTCTGAAGGCGAGTGCGGTCGATCCGGCGAGCGGGGAGTCGGGGATTGCGGCCGGACATGGCGGGCTGTCCGGTCCGGCGATCAGGCCGATTGCGATTGCGCAGGTCCGCGGCGTCGCGGCGGCCGTCGACCTGCCGATCGTCGGGATGGGCGGGGTCGGCAGCAGCGCGGACGCCGCCGAGATACTGGCAGCGGGCGCAACTCTCGTGGCGGTGGGAACGGAGAGCTTTCGCGACCCACGGGCTGGGAATCGCATTGCCGCAGAGCTCTCGGAGTGGTCTGAACGGGT